>Ga0164241_10003895_pt1 | contig 14765 bp, 12 predicted proteins | sample OricomyardsoilBY_FD_108780 | JGI IMG/M metagenome (GOLD analysis project Ga0164241, IMG submission 108780) | Backyard soil microbial communities from Emeryville, California, USA - Original compost - Back yard soil (BY) | ecosystem: Environmental > Terrestrial > Soil > Unclassified | place: USA...
GCGCTATTCGTATCGGCGCACAACTATACCTGCGATCATTTTACGAATCATTCGGCTTTATACAATGCAGTGATATATATGATGAAGATGGAATAGATCATATTGAAATGCTTAGGGAACTGTAGATTTCGTAAAAGCCCTAAGTAGAACGACTTTAAATTCGTTTTTCTTTACAAAAACTCATATAGCTTTCTTGCACACAGATTTTTCCGTATCTATTTTGGTAGCCGAAAACCAATAGAACGAACGTAAAAATCTGATGTCTATGAAGCGAGTTGTACCCTTAGTAAGGGCATTCATACTATGTATGCTGCTTACAATTACATTTACCAGGACAAATGCACAGTCTATCATTTCCGGAGATGGAAAATATGAAATAGGACTTGGCTTTGGGCCGATGTTTTTCCTTGGCGACCTTGGAGGAACTGCAGGTGTAGGAAAGCCTTTTGTAAAAGACCTTGACTTTCCTCTTACTACATTTTCCAAATCATTGTATGGCAGTTACTATCCCTCCGATTGGTTTGGCTTCCGTTTAGCCATTAACCATGGAGTACTGGAAGGAAATGATGCACAGGCTCCGAATAAAGGTGGTGCAGAAGTAGACCGCCTGGAACGTAACCTGAGCTTTAAATCTTCTATACTGGAAGGTTATGTAGCGGCTGAAATTTACCCTACTGTTTTCTTAGAACAATTTGATGGGTTCTTTCATAAGCTTCGCCCCTATGGTGTAATTGGTGTAGGTATTTATAAGTTTAACCCAAAAGCAAAAGATGTAGATGGCAAATGGGTAGCATTGCAACCACTACGCCTCGAAGGCCAGGGCATGGCTGAATATCCTGACAGAAAACCTTACAAATTGGTACAGAAAGAAGTACCGATCGGTGTAGGTATAAAATATTACCTGAAAGAAAATATGTATGTGGGAATGGAGGTTTTACATCGCCAGTTATTTACAGACTATGTTGATGATGTAAGTACCGGTTATATTGATAACAATCTTTTTTCACAATATTTATCAGCAGCAGATGCAGCAAGAGCCAACAGGTTGTATTACCGTGGCACTTATTCATCTGCACAAACAAACCCTGGTAACATTCAGACTTTTCAACGCGGCGACCCTACTGAAAATGATGCGTTTTTCTCAACAGTATTACGCATAGGATGGAGATTGAACAGCGCGGATGTATCAAGGAGCAGAAAACAATTAAGATGCCCTGTATTCTATTAAAAAAATAGATACACCAAAATAATTATCAATCCGTACCCTTTATGAAACTGAAATCTACATTATCAGTTGTGTACCCTTTATCCTGCCTGTTGCTTATGCAACCTGCAGTAGCAACAGCAGGAGAAAAAAAGCCGGCCAAAAAATCCCGCACTTCATCATCACCCCGTAACAACCAGGCAGTGAAAATAAGCCCGGATGCATTAAAGAGAACAATGCATGTTACCGCCAAAGACAATGATGGAAAAGAAATTGATTTTTTTGTATTCGACCTTGAAGGAACATTGGTAAAACATTTCAGAATGCTGGAAGGAGATAAAGAAGAAATAGCAGGCCTTGCGCGTGGCAAGTACCTCTATAATGTTTTTGCCGGCGACGAAGAAGCAGCCGCAGGCGAATTCGAAATCCGATAAAAGTTCTTTTACAATATTCAACGCTGTTCCAATAAGCGGCAGATGGCTTAATATAATCTAATACCCTGGTTGATCAAACCTGATCCGTTCTCTATTGGTACTCTCATTTAGTATACATTTTATTAAACACCTTCTGCCACTGCTTATTGGACAATCGTTGAACTTACTAACAAGCCCTGAGCATGTGCTTGTTTTCACACAATCATGAGTTCTTTTAATGACCATAACTAAAAACCCGTAAGGCTTGCCTACCGGCAGGCAGGCAGGGAAATTTTTAGAATCCTCTATCTCGATGAAAAACCAGTAACTCTGGCCACGAAAGAATTTTATTAATCACTTCCTGCCTTTACTTACGGGCTTTCTCTACATCTTTCCTCCGCACATTTTGATTACAATATTTTCATTTTCCACTTTGTGAAAACTATCCTATATTAGTTTATCCTTCCCTGTTCATTTATTTAATCCGTTTATTTATTCCTTGCCCGGGGGCGAATGCCGAAAAGCCAAATGAGTAGGCTTACCTATTAACTTTTTTTATGGATCAAATGAATTTTCACAAGCAAAAACTATATGCGCTGATTATTGCAGGCATCGCTTTTATTTCCCTTTTTCTACCCTGGGTATCGATGGGTATGTTTGGTTCTGTAAATGGCTTCAGAAGCTGGGGCCTTCTTTCATTTTTGGGTGTTGTCGGGGTTATAGTATCCTGTTTCATGGGAGATAAATCAATTCCCTTTGATGATACATTTAAGAAAGTAGCAATGGGCTCGTTTGCAGGCATTGCTGTCGGCGCATTAATTTATTATTTCAACCTGGGTTCAGGTTTTATCCGCCTTGATTCAGGCTTTGGATTATGGCTATGCCTTATTGCAGGTATCCTTGGGTTATTATGGGTAATAGGATTAGTAAAACTTCCTGATAATAAAAAACCTCCAACTCCTTAATTAGTTTGATAAAATAAAAAATCCCGTCTCATCAACGGGGTTTTTTTATTTATCCTATTCAATTCTATTTCAATTCTTCTTTGAGAAATTTAGCGGTATAGCTTTGCTTATTTTTTATTAATTCTTCGGGCGTTCCTTCAAATAATATTTGCCCTCCTCCATCCCCACCTTCCGGGCCGAGATCGATAATATGATCGGCAACTTTTATCATGTCCATATTATGTTCTATTACCAAAACAGTATTGCCTCTATCCACCAACTTATTTAATACATCGACGAGGTGACGTATATCTTCAAAATGCAAACCTGTGGTTGGTTCATCCAGTATATAAAAGGTTTTACCTGTATCTCTTTTTCCCAACTCCGTTGATAACTTCACACGCTGTGCTTCACCACCACTGAGTGTAACTGCGGATTGGCCTAATGTAATATATCCCAAGCCTACTTCTTCCAGCACTTTTATTTTACGATAGAGATAAGGAACAGGTTGAAAAAATTCAACCGCTTCTTCCACTGTCATCGCCAATACATCAGCAATCGATTTTCCTTTGTAGCGGATTTCCAGTGTTTCCCTGTTATATCTTTTTCCATTGCATTTTTCACAATGCACATATACATCGGGTAAAAAATTCATTTCAATTACACGCATACCGCCTCCTTCACACACATCGCATCTTCCTGTTTTTACATTGAATGAAAAACGTCCGGCATTATAGCCACGGATTTTTGCTTCAGGTACAGAAGCAAACAATGTACGTATCTCTGTAAAGAATCCGCAATACGTTGCCGGGTTGCTTCGCGGTGTACGCCCGATTGGCGACTGATCGATTTCAATAACTTTATCAATATGCTCGAGCCCCTTTACAGTTTTATACTCCATTGGCACACCCTTAGATCCGAAAGCATGTGCAGACAGTATTGGATATAATGTTTCATTAATCAATGTAGATTTACCGCTGCCACTAACACCGGTAACAACTATAAATTTTCCCAATGGAAATTGCGCATCTACTTTGCGCAGGTTATTCCCATTCGCGCCTTTAATTTCTATAAACTTTCCGTTACCCTTTCTTCTTTCTGCAGGTATTTCTATTTTCTTTTCACCATTCAGGTAGGCAGATGTGAGTGTGTTTAATTTCAGCATCTCCTTAGGTTGCCCTTGCGCTACTACTCTTCCTCCATGAAAGCCTGCTTTCGGCCCGATATCTATTAAATGATCGGCAGCAAGCATTATATCTTTATCATGCTCCACTACTATTACACTATTACCAATATCCCTTAGATTTTGCAAAGCGTCAATCAATCGTTGATTATCCCGCTGATGCAAACCAATAGATGGTTCATCTAAAATATACGTGATACCCTGCAATTGAGAACCAATCTGAGTAGCTAACCGGATACGTTGCGATTCGCCGCCACTTAACGTTCTTGATGGACGGTTTAATGAAAGATAAGTCAACCCAACATCTAATAAAAAACCTAAGCGCTCCCGTATCTCTTTCAGAATATCTTTTGCAATTGTTTTTTGCTTATTGTCTAAACGCAATTCAATACCATCCAACCATGCAGCCAGGTTATCAAGGTTCATATCGCTTAGCTCAGCTATATTTCTTTCATCTACTTTAAACCAAAGGCTTTCTTTTTTCAATCTTGCACCTCCACAACTATCACATGGTTTCATGATCATATAATCTTCTGTCCATTCACGTATAGCTTCACTATAGGGATTAGCAAACCAACGCTGCAACATATTTACGACTCCTTCAAACGGCGCATAAGGGTCGAACTTTGTATTTTCAAAATCAATATCAACCTGCTCGCCTTCTTCATTACCATATAATAATATATTCAGTTGCTTTTGCGTAAGCTTATTTACTGGTGTCTTAAGCGATATCTTATGTTTCTTCGCCACTTCCTGTGCTTGTTTATATACCCATGCATCTCTTTCTTCTCCCAGTGGCGCTATCCCTCCTTCACTTACACTCAATGCAGGATCAGCAATAACAGCTTCCATATTAATATGATTCTTTACACCCAATCCTTTACATATCGGGCAAGCACCATAAGGAGAGTTAAATGAAAAAGCATTGGGAGATGGTTCTTCATAACTTAATCCTGTGTCTTCGCACATCAATAACTTTGAATATTGCACAGTTTTATCAGTGTCATTTACCAATAAAAACATCAGATCCTTTCCTAACTTCAAAGTCTGCTGTACACTCTGGCTCAATCTGGCCTTCAGATCATCCGTTACCTGCAAGCGGTCTACTACTAATTCTATATCATGTATCTTATACCTGTCCACCTGCATCTTCGGCACAATATCTTTTACCTCTCCATCGATTCTTACTTTTAAAAAACCTTTCTTGCGCACATCTTCAAACAATTCGCGGTAATGCCCTTTGCGCCCTCTTACTAAGGGTGCCAGCAGGCTTATTTTTTTATTATAAAAACGGGTGAATATATTTTCTACAATTTCCTCTTCACTCCATTTCACCATTCGCTTACCGGTATTATAAGAATAAGCGACTCCTATTCTTGCAAATAATAAACGAAAAAAATCATACACCTCAGTAACAGTACCTACTGTTGAACGCGGATTTTTATTTGTCGTTTTTTGTTCGATTGAAATAACGGGAGACAAGCCGGTGATCTTATCAACGTCGGGCCTTTCCATATCGCCAATAAACTGGCGAGCATATGCACCGAATGTTTCCATATAGCGGCGCTGCCCTTCAGAATAGATCGTATCAAAGGCAAGAGAAGATTTACCACTGCCGCTTATACCGGTAATAACAACTAACTTATTCTTAGGAATAGTAATGTCAATGTCTTTGAGATTGTGTACTCGTGCACCGAATACTTCAATAACGTCCTTAGATTCTGCCATAATATTTTGTAAAGATAATGCTCGTCAAACAGCTATCAGAGAACAGTAATGCACAGCAAATGGTTGTTGGTATTCAAGCTTTTTTATAAAAATTTGAAGATTTTTTCACCAAAACGCAATTCTGGCACAATATTTAAAAGAAAGCGGGTGACACCAGGTTATTTTAAATCTAAACAATGTTTATATGAAAAGAATTGCAATTATTACATGCGCCACAGCTTTGTTTTTCTCCGCATCTGTGAACGCTCAGAATGATACAACAAAAGTTGACAACCGTACTGTCTCTCAATGGAAAGACAATGGAGATAAATGGAATAATAACGATCCGGCTAAATACCAGCTTCGTGAAATGCCAGAACCGCTTACGATTGAAAAAATTTATCCTGTTATCGGCAGTTACAATGTAACATCAAAAGATGGACAGGCTTCAAATCTTACCATCACATTAGACGAACAAAATAAAGGTATTGCATGGATTGATGGACTTCCTGAAGGAAGAATCAAAGCACAGTTAAGAAAATCACCAGGAACATATAAAATCCCTGAACAAAAAATTGGTGAAGAAGGCAGTGAAAAAACAATTCATGAAGGCGTTTTAATCTATGATAAAGATGCTAACACAATGAATGTTTGCCTTGGTTGTAAATATAACATGGAAGACCCAGCTGCAGCATTCATGCCTGCACCTGCTGAAGAAGAAAAAGTAGCAGAAGAAATGCCTGCGAAAACTAAGAAAGCAAGTGCAAAAGCAAAAACAACAAAAGCGAAAGAAGAAACTGTAAAACCAGTTTTCTATAGCGGTACAAAAAACATTACTGAAGCAAATCAACAGGCGGCAACTCCTTCTATGTAATTCAGTGAGTTTACAATATTATCCAGATCCTCTACAACGATCATGAAAAAGGTTACTTCGGTAGCCTTTTTCATTTTATAGATTATCGGGAAGCACTACGAGCATCAATTGTTTTATTATAAACCTAATACCGCTATATCCAAATCTCTTATCTATTTTTGCGAAAACAATAAGATTACATGTTTAATTTTTTTGGTAAGAAAACAGGTGGAAAAAAAATAAATGATATCGTTTGGGCAACTGAAGAGTATAAGCTGAAAGGCCTTGTAGAAGAATGGAAAAAATCGCCTGGTTTTATCATTGTATGCTGGTTTGAAGATACTGTCCGAAAACTTGAAAGTATTTTTCAAACAGAGATGAATGAAACTGTTCCTGTATATACAACACGCCAGTTGCACAGTGCTATTATAAAAGATAAACCACTTTTTTTTGCTGAACACTACCCGCTTCGCAAAAAAGAAGAAGAGCTGTTTGAACAATTGCCGGTAGAAAAAATCACCGTATACTCCGCTTTAAACGAACCATTATTCCTGCATTTTGGTGGCGAAAAAATAATTCAACTTATGAAGCAATTAGGTATGAATGAAAGTGAGTCTATCAAAAATGACCTGATTACCAAGGCTATTATTCGCGCACAGGAAAAAATAGAAGGAAAAGTCAGTTTTGAAATCAGCGCTCATTCGCAAAAAGAATGGCTGGAAAAAAACTTAGCGCCATCATCGGCAAATGATTAAAAAAAATTAGCCGGGATATTTGGAAAACTTACTTCTTCCCGATTATCTTTGCCGCCAGCCTGCCTCACGGTAGGCCAGTTCTTTACAAACTTATCAAGAAAGGCTGAGGGAATGGCCCGATGAAGCCTTGGCAACCTCTCAATTGGAAATAAAATTCCATGAGAAAAGGTGCCAAATCCATCTCGTCTGAGACGAGACAGATAAGTCAGATTCAAAGCTTCTGAATATCATTATAATTATTATATTACTAAGCTCATCTGATTTACGGGTGCGCTTTTTTTGTGCCCGCAACCTTCCCTGGTAAGCATTAACATTAATTTAAAAGCAAACGAGAAAGAATATTTGCTAAACGCAATGCACTCTACTAAGTTTGTAGGGTATTATTATATGCAAACAACACAGAACATATTATTTGTATTCACAACAATGTGTTGTTGTTGTATGCCGTAAGGCATATACTCTATTCTTCTTCGCGGGAAACCTTTCCCTTTTTAAATTAATCATTAACAAAAAAAATTATTCTTATGAGCAAGAAGCTTCACTTTGAAACATTGCAATTGCATGCCGGACAACAAATTGATCCTACTACCAAATCAAGGGCAGTACCGATCTACCAGACTACATCTTATGCATTCAACAATAGCGAACATGCAGCTAATCTTTTCGGATTAAAAGAGTTTGGCAACATCTATACACGTATCATGAACCCGACTACTGATGTGTTTGAACAACGCATTGCTGCATTAGAAGGCGGTGTAGCTGCCGTAGCAACCAGCTCGGGACAAGCTGCACAATTTTTAGCATTAAATAATATTCTGCAAAGCGGCGACAACTTTATAAGCACAAGCTATCTTTATGGAGGCACTTATAACCAATTTAAAGTTGCGTTCAAACGTCTTGGTATCGAAGCGCGTTTTGCGGATAGCGATAACGTAGAAAATTTTGTAAAGCATATTGATAAAAACACAAAAGCGATTTACCTGGAAACAATTGGTAACCCCCGCTTAAACATTCCTGACTTTAAAAAATTTGCAGACCTAGCTAAAGAATACGACCTGCCATTGATTGTCGATAATACATTCGGTGCTGGTGGTTATTTATTCCGCCCAATAGAACATGGCGCGAATATAGTAGTAGAGTCTGCAACAAAATGGATAGGTGGACATGGCACCAGTATAGGTGGCGTAATTATAGATGGTGGTAATTATAACTGGGGCAATGGTAAGTTCCCTCAATTTACGGAGCCAAGTGAAGGTTATCATGGTTTAAAATTCTGGGATATATTCGGAGAAGGCAATCCATTAGGCTTACCCAATATTGCCTTTGCCATTCGCGCAAGAGTAGAAGGCCTTCGTGATTTTGGTCCTTCACTCAGCCCATTCAATTCATTTTTATTATTGCAGGGAATTGAAACTTTATCATTGCGTGTACAACGCCACGTAGAAAATGCATTGGCATTAGCGCAATGGTTAGAAAAACATGAAGCAGTAGAATTTGTAGAGTATCCGGGATTGGCAAGCAGCCCTTATCATTCTTTAGCAAAACAATACCTCACTCGTGGATTTGGTGGTATTTTAAATTTTGGTATTAAAGGCGGTAAAGAAAATGCAAGCAAGTTTGTAGATGCATTGCAACTGCTAAGCCACCTTGCCAACGTAGGTGATGCAAAATCGTTAGTGATACATCCTGCTTCTACTACCCATGAACAATTAAGTGCCGAAGAACAACTTGCCGCAGGTGTACGACCTAACCAGGTGCGCATCAGTGCAGGTATAGAACATATAGAAGATATTAAAGCCGATTTCGAACAGGCATTTCAAAAAGTTTTTTCAAAAGAATTAGTTGGATAAAATGATTTCTGTTTTTAAATCCGAACAACCTTTTCGTTTACAGTCAGGGGTAACTCTTCCGGGTTACCACCTGGCTTATACTACCCATGGCAAACTGAATGCTGCCAAAGACAATGTCGTATGGATTTTTCATGGGCTTACTGCCAATAGCAATCCTGCAGAATGGTGGCCCGGTATGATAGGTGATGGTAAATATTTTGATCCGTCGAAATATTTTATTGTTTGTGTGAACAAACCCGGCAGCCCTTATGGAAGTATTTCACCGTTGAGTACAAATCCTGAAACAGGTAAACCCTATTATCACGATTTTCCTGTTTTTACAATCAGGGATATGATACTCTCGTACCAGCGCCTGAAAGACTATCTGGGCATTAAAAAAATATTGGTTGGACTCGGAGGAAGTACGGGTGGTATGCAGTTATTAGAATGGGCGATTGAAGAACCGGAACTATTTGAACATATCGTTCCTATTGCGACAAATGCCGCACTATCGCCATGGGCCATAGCTTTCAATTCGTCTCAGCGCATGGCAATAGAAGCGGATAATACATGGTTAGAGAAAAGGCCGGATGCAGGACAAAAAGGTTTAGCAGCCGCACGTTCCATAGCGTTATTATCGTATCGCCATTACAATGGATATGATATTACACAACCACGTGATAAAGCTTTTATGCCATTAGGCAATGAAGTAATATATGCTGCTGATAATTATCAGCGCTACCAGGGCACTAAGCTTATTAATCGTTTCAATGCTGTATGTTATTATCGTCTTACCCAAAGTATGGACAGCCATGATGTAAGCGTTGGCAGAGGCAGCGTCGAAAATGCTTTACAAAAAATAAAAGCAAGGACATTAATAATCGGAATCAAATCGGATGTACTATATCCTTATAGTGAGCAGGAATACCTGCAACAAAAAATAGCGGGCGCTCAGTTATTAGGTATTACCAGCGATTTCGGCCATGACGGTTTCTTATTAGAATATGAAAAAATAGAAACTGCTTTAAAAAGTTTTATTGATGAAAAACCATCTTCACGGTTAAAAGTGGTGAACGAATAATATGGAAACACATAAACAGTTAACAATCGGGCTATTTGGATTTGGAGTAGTGGGCGAAGGATTGTATAAAGTATTAAAACAAACACCTACCCTGCAGGCAAAACTTAAAAAAGTATGTATAAAAAATCCGGTAAAAAAAAGAAATGCACCGGCTGATTTATTTACTACTGATAAAAATAGTTTGCTGAATGATCCGGAAATAAATGTGATCATCGAAGTAATTGATGATGCAGACGCAGCTTATGACATTGTAACGACTGCATTAAAGAATGGAAAAGATGTGGTAAGCGCAAGTAAAAAAATGATTGCAGAACATTTACCTGCATTACTGCAATTACAATCGGAAACAGGAAGATCATTATTATACGAAGCAGCTGCCTGTGCTTCTATCCCGGTTATCCGTAACCTTGAAGAGTATTACGACAATGACTTGCTGCATTCTATCCGTGCAATAGTAAACGGGTCAACCAATTTTATTCTTACAAAAATGTTTGAAGAAAAACTGGATTTCCGTGAAGCTTTATTACAGGCTAAGCAGGCTGGCTTTGCAGAAAGTAATCCCAAATTGGATGTAGAAGGATATGATGCTGTAAGTAAATGGGCATTCCTGTTAACACACGCTTACGGTATTATCGCAGATCCATCTGCTTTACTTTTCTCAGGCATACAACATATTGATGGGAAAGACGCAACCGTAGCACGATCTAAAAACCAACAGATACGATTGGTCGCGCAAGCAGTAAAATTAAAAAGCGGCAAAGTAGCTGCTTTTGTTTTGCCGCAGTTTATAAACGCAGATGATCCGCTGGCTTTTGTAAAAAATGAATACAATGGTGTAGTGATTGAAAGTGGTTTTGCGGACAAACAGTTTTTTTATGGTAAAGGCGCTGGTAGCTTTCCAACAGCTTCTGCTATACTAAGTGATATTGCAGCGTTGCGTTATCAATACAAATATGAGTATAAAAAACTCTACCATCACCCACCCCATACTTTAAGTGAAGACATTTTTCTCCGCGTGTATATAAGCGCTGAAAATTTAAAATCTATTCCACAGGATAAATTTGCGTGGATAGAAGAATGGCATTCCGATGAAACAAGGGAATACCTTGTTGGTGTCATTTCATTTAAAGAGTTATTACAAAACCAATGGTGGAAGACAGAAGGCATATCGCTTATCTTAACAACCGATCCAGTAATAGAAGATGTAGAACTCCGGAAGCTGAGAAAGCGGAGCCTTGAACTGGCAGGTGTAACGCCTAGCTAACAACACGAATTGATACGAATAAAAGATAGTAGTTTTATTAAGTGTCTATAATAGGAGCCTCTTAACAAGAGGCTTTTATTATATGATGATCTTCTCCCTTACCTTTGCCTGAATTTTTATTTCATGCCGGAATTATCCGTTGTTATTACTGTAATGAATGAAGAGGAAAACATTAAACCTCTTCTCTCAGCTATCAGCTCTGCGTTATCTGCTTTTGATTATGAAGTAATATTGGTAGACGACGGATCTACAGACAGAACCAAGCAGGAGATTTTAGCGAATGCAGATGAACGTGTATTCCTTGTTGAACTCAGAAAAAATTATGGCCAGAGTACAGCCATGACGGCTGGGATTGATTACACCCGTGGTAAATATGTAGCGTTACTGGATGGCGATTTACAAAATGATCCAACTGATATTCCATCGATGCTGGAATTACTGATAAAAGAAGACTGGGATGTAGTAGCCGGCAACAGAAAAAACCGGAAAGATGGATTTGTACTCCGCAAATTTCCAAGCAAAATTGCTAATGCTTTGATCCGCCGCATGACGGGTGTATATATCCGCGACTATGGTTGCACATTAAAAGTGTTCCGGAGAGAAATAGCTGTTGAGCTGGGATTGTATGGCGAATTGCATCGTTTCATTCCTGTGCTTGCAAAACTACAAGGCGCCCGCATTACACAGGTAGATGTAAAACATCATGCCCGTCAGTTTGGAAAAAGTAAGTATGGTATCAACCGGACTTTCAAAGTAATGAGCGACCTGATATTGATGGTATTCTTCCGTAAATATTTACAAAAACCGATGCACCTCTTTGGTACTATTGGTTTTGTAAGCTTCGGCTTGGGAATGCTTGTTAATCTTTACCTGCTCATTTTAAAAATAATGGGCCACGATATCTGGGGCAAGCCACTGCTTATATTAGGATTGATATTATTACTCGGTGGTATTCAGTTAATCACGTTCGGAATCATTGCCGATATCAATGTCCGCACGTATTTTGAATCGCAGAATAAGAAGACATATAATGTACGGAAAGTGTTTCATGGTAGTAAAGAAGTAGCTATTTAAAATCCAACTACACCGATGGGCGCAGCATTGCAAAGGATTATGTACATTTGCTGTACACTCTATTTGAATTTTACAAATGCCCGTAGCAACAGAAAGTATATCTATTAAAGGTTTTTATCTCGACCTGTTTGGCGAATGCTGTAAAGACCTTGAATATTTCCTCGATCATAAGAGCAGTAATGACATTGGCCATTTCAATATTTTTAATATTGAAGACTTATATCGCAATTGTTCCCGATCGAAAGTAGCAATGCCTTATAACCGCCGGACTTATTATAAAATAAGCCTGATCAATGGAAAAAACACGGTGGAATATGCGGATAAGAAAATTGAAATAAAGGACTATGCAATTTTATTTGCCACACCTAAAATCCCTTATCATTATCAACCGCAGGACGATAAACAATCCGGCCATTTCTGCATTTTTACGGAAGACTTTATGCCCCGTAACAAAGTAGGCATGCAACTGGAAGACATGCCTATATTCAGCAAACAGAGCGACTTTGTCTACCAGATCAATAAGAAACAATTCAACGAATTCCGAAGTATATTTCAAAAAATTACGGAAGAATTTCAGTCTGACTATGCCTATAAATATGACCTGATCCGCAACTATGTATCAGAGCTTATACATAACGGGCAAAAACTCCGGCCTATTCCGGCTGAGACGCATGGCTTCAGTGCCGCATCAAGAATCTCATCTCTTTTTATTGAATTACTGGAACGGCAGTTCCCTATTGAATCCAGCACGCAGGTGCTTCAACTACGCACTGCTAAGGATTATGCAGATATGCTAAGAGTGCATGTAAACCATCTGAACAAAACACTAAAAGAAACAACCGGAAAAACAACAACAGAAATCATTACCGGAAGAATGGTACAGGAAGCCAAGCTCCTTTTACGCCAAACCAACTGGAATATTTCTGAAATTGCCTACTGCCTTGGTTTTGAAGAAGTCGCGCATTTCTCCAATTTTTTCAAAAAGCAAACGCAGGTATCGCCTGCCACATTTCGTAACTGATATTTGAATTTTGCAAATGATTGATTGATTCGGGCAACAATGCATTGTTATCCTTTGCGGAGCTTTGCTCTATCAAATCATTTAAAACAAAATAAAAATGTCGAATAAAATTGCACTCATTACCGGCGGAAGCCGCGGCCTTGGGAAAAATGCAGCATTGCAAACTGCAAAAAAAGGCTTTGATGTTATTATTACTTACCAATCTAAAAAAGAAGAAGCAGAAAAAGTAGTAACTGCTATTAAACAAGCAGGAAGCAAAGCCGCTGCATTACAACTGGATTTAAACAATGTAAAGTCGTTTGATGGTTTTGTATCAAATGTAAAAGCTATCCTTAAAGAAACATTTGCTTCAGATAAAATAGATGCATTGGTAAACAACGCAGGAATAGGCCATCATAGCCCTTATACAGAAACAACAGAAGATGCTTTTGATAACATGGCTACGATGCACTTGAAAGCACCTTATTTCCTTACACAAAAATTACTGCCGTTATTAAAAGATGGTGCCAGTATTGTAAATACAAGTTCAGGGCTGGCCCGTTTTTCTTATGCAGGTTATTCTGCTTATGGCATTATGAAAGCCGCCATTGATTCATTGACAAGATACCAGGCTGTAGAGTTAGGTACAAGAAAGATAAGAATCAATTCAATCGCACCCGGTGCTATTGAAACAGATTTTGGTGGCGGTTTTGTAAGAGATAATCCAGAGTTAAATAAACAAATTTCTTCACTCTCTCCTCTCAACAGAGTGGGATTGCCTGATGACATTGGCGGTGTAGTGGCCTTTCTGTGCAGCGATGAATCAAAATGGATAAATGCACAACGTATTGAAGTATCTGGTGGCATTTATGCATAATTGATTTCTATTAATAAAAAAAGCGTGACTGCTATATGCCACACTTTTTTTATTATAGCTATAAATATTATTTCTGCAATACAGATTGGTTTGCCAGGAACCATTGATAAAACTTCTCTAACCCTTCTTTCAGTTTTGTCTGCGGATTATAATGCAGCAATTCTTTTGCTCTTGATATATCAGCAAATGTTTTGGGAACATCACCCTGTTGTTCGGGTAATCGCTCAATCATTGCTTTCTCTCCAACAGTATCTTCTATTGCTGTAATTAATTCAATCAATGAAATAGAATAGTTATTACCCAGGTTAATAATTTCGAAACCTGTTTTTTCATAATTCATTGCAGCAATAATACCCTGAACAGTATCGCCTACAAATGTATAATCACGGCTGGTAAGGCCATCTCCATACATTGTAACCGGCTTACCTGCAAGTATGGCTTTAGTAAATTTATGAATGGCAAGATCAGGGCGCTGTGCCGGGCCATACACAGTAAAGAAACGTAATGCTATAAAGCGAATACCAAAAAGTTTATAATATACATACCCCAGCATTTCACCAGATAGTTTCGTGCTCGCATAC
>Ga0164241_10003896_pt1 | contig 14764 bp, 17 predicted proteins | sample OricomyardsoilBY_FD_108780 | JGI IMG/M metagenome (GOLD analysis project Ga0164241, IMG submission 108780) | Backyard soil microbial communities from Emeryville, California, USA - Original compost - Back yard soil (BY) | ecosystem: Environmental > Terrestrial > Soil > Unclassified | place: USA...
GCCAACTTCGGCTCGCAGGGCACGCAGCGCGACAGCCTGCTCTGGCGCATGCAGCATGGCGAGCTCTCGGGCTTCGGCGCGAAGCTCGTGATCGTGCAGACCTGGCTGGGCGCCGCCGCGCCCACCTCGCGCGATGACGCCGTGGGAACCTACGCACCCATCATCGCCGAGATCCGCAAATATCAGCCTCAGGCGAAAATCCTGCTGTTCGCCGACTTTCCACGCGGTCAGCTCGACCGCAACGCGTGGCGGCCCATCGCCAGGGAGAATGCCGCAGCGTTCGCGCCGCTGATCGATAACCGCAATGTCTTCTACTCCGATATCGGCGAACGTTTCTATCTGCCAGACGGCAGACACAACCAGAAAATGTGGCGTTTTCCCTCGCTCGCCGGATCGGGCAATGTGGGCATGCAGGAGGCGGGCTTCGAGGTCTGGGCAGAGGAACTGCAGCCCTGGATCGAGCGCTTCGTGCTCTAGGCGCCGCCCACGCTGCGCGCATTCACGTCACGCAGCGATTTGTCGCGCACGAATTGCGCCACCACATAAGAGCAGGTGGCATCGATCTTGATGGCGTTGTCTCGCGCCCAACTTACCGCGGCATCGAGCAGTTGCCGGGCGACTCCGCCACCGCGCAGGCTGACATCCACCTCGGTGTGATCGACCAGCACCGTGGCGGGATCGATGCGGCGGTAGGTCATTTCCGCCACGCGCACTCCGTTGCGCTCGATGAAGAACTCACCGCGACCGCCCTTTTCGTCGTGCTGCACTACATCGGCCATTGGAACCTCAGCACTTGAGTATGGAATTGCCTCCGTCGACGAGCATAGCGCTGCCGGTGACGAAACTGGAGCGCGCCGAGGCCAGGAACAGTGCGGCCTGGGCGATCTCCGCGGGCGTCGCCATGCGCCGCAGCGCATGAAAGCCGCTGATCGTGGCCCGCGTCGCGGCGTCCATCGGGGCGATTTCGGTGAGAGTGCCGCCCGGCAGCAAGGCATTCACGCGAATTCCCCGGGCGCCGTTTTCCACCGCCAGAACTTGCGTCAATCCGATGAGCCCGGCCTTCGCTGCCGCGTAGGACGCCATGCCAGGAAGGCCAATGGTGTGGCCCACAAAGCTCGAGGTGAAGATCAGCGAACCGCCACCGCGTTTCAGCATGGCCGGCAACTGGCATTTCGCCGCGTGAAAGCCACTGCTGAGGTTCGTGGCAATGACTTCATCCCACGTCTCACGGGTCATTTCGGTGAGCGGTCCCAGCCGCCCCAGAGTGCCCGCATTGTTCAACGCGATATCCACACCACCGAAGCATCGTTCGGCGTGCGCCACCAGCGCCCGATGATAAGAGTCATCCTGTACGTCGCCAGCGAGCACTTCAGCCGTACCGCCGTTGTCGCGGATGCGCGCCGCCACCGCCTCGAGCCTGTCTTTCCGGCGCGCACCGAGCAGGACGCTCGCGCCATGTTCGGCGAACAGCATCGCTGCTGCCTCGCCGATGCCGCTGCTGGCGCCTGTGACAATCGCCACCTGATTCGCAAGGTCCATAGCTTCTCCCTGGATGCGTAGCGACACCATAGGTTCAATGGCGCATGCCCGCTTCCCGGAACTTGCGATTGCGTAGGACTTTCCCGACCGGTGCGCAGGCCAGCGCCTGATCCACCCGGCGTTCCATATGTGGAAGATGGGTCGCTCATTCCATCAACGCAGGAGCGAATCATGCCCACGCCCTCAGAGACGCTGGCCGAACTGGAGCAGAAGTTCTGGCAGGCGCTGGTGGATCAGGACACCGAGACGGCCACGGAGCTGCTCAACGAGCCCTCGCTGATGGTCAGCACCCACGGCGCGATGAAGTTCGACCGCGCTGGATTTCGAAGGATGGCGACCCAGGGAACGATGGTGGTCACGGGATTCGAACTGCGCGATCTCGATGTGGTCTTTCCCAACAACAACACCGCCATCGTGACCTACAAGGTGAAGCAGAGCGTGCGTCCCCGCAATGATGCCACCGTGCAGGTGCAGGAGATGCACGACACCTCGACGTGGGTCCAGAACGGTGATCGCTGGCGCTGCGTCATGCACACCGAAACGCCGATCGATTCAACAGCGACCCGACACTAGAACCGTCCGCTGGCTCCGCCGCCGCCGAAGCTGCCGCCCTGCCCGTGGACGGCTTCGGGCGGCGCACTGCCTGCGGCAGGCGCAAGATGCGCCGCGCCCGCAAGTTCCGCCAGCCCCAACGCCGGCTCAACGGCCGGCTGCGAAGTGATGCCGTTGCGGCTCTCTCGCAGCCAGCGGTCCAGTACAAGGGCCACGATCAGGAGCGCGGCGCCGCACACCATCATCTTCCAGTGCAGTGTCCAGGACAGCAGCCGGTCCAGCGCGTGGATGGTGCAGGCCAGACTGCCCAGTGCGGCGATCAGCGGCGCATGCTGTCGTTGCCGCACGCCGACGAGCAGGTTCGCGACGAAGAAGGTGCAGGTGACGACCAATGCCCATGGCGCATGGCGCGTGAAGGCATCGCCGTAGTAATGGCCGCTTTGCAGCCACACATAGGACAGCCACGGCATCAGGATCACGAGGCCATCGAGCATGTGGTCGTGGGACGGGCGTTGCCAGGTGCGCGAACCCAGGGTCAGGGCAATCGCCGACAAGACCGCGCAGAATATTCCGGCTTCGACGCCATGCGCTGCGCTGTCAAACAGATGCCCGTCCATCGCGGACACCGCCAGCGAGAATCCGGCCGCGGCCAGCGTGGTGAACAGCGGATTCAACAGCCGCCAGCCCACCAGCAACACGGCGGTTGCAATCATGGCGACGGCGATTTCCTCGTGATCGCCCGAATGGTTCCAGACGAGGATCTGCACCACCACGGCCACAGCGCCGCACAGGTACAAGGCCTCTTCCACCCCTGAGTGAAATATGCGTCGCGTTGCGACCAGCCATTCGGCGACCCCTATCGTCACGAGGCCACCCAACAGCCACGGCGACGGAAACGTCGCGAGCACGCCGGCGAACATGCCGGCGCCCAGCAAGCCGAGCACAAAGCCCAGGCAGCGCGCCAGTCGTGTCGTGGCCTTCCACGCTCCCTCCTGGCCGGCTTCTTCAATCGCGGGCCGCAGCGCCGGATAGCGATTGGCCAGCACCAGCCAGCGCTCTTCGGAAACGGTCGGTCGCGCGATGATCACTGCGTGGATGCCCTCAGGTAAGCGCGCAGCCGCGTCAGCAGCACCACAGCTGCGATGACCGTGAACAACCCCAGCCAGGATGCCAGTGCGAAGTCGTGCAGCATCAGCACTTCGAGCCAGATCAGCCCGATGGTGCTGTAACCAACGGCGTAGATCAGGAAACTCTCGCGGCGTTCGTTGAGGCCGAAATTGGCCGACGCGAAAGCCAATGCCAGCAGCACCACTGCGCCGATCCAGCGCGTGCCAGGATCTGCACTCAGCGCCAGTGCACCCCAGAAGCCAAAGTTCACGGCGAATTGAAGATAGACAAGGCGGAAGCCACCATCCTCCGCGCGCTCGAAAACGTGCACTCGACCGCCGGCGTAGAACACCATCGCGCAGAACAGTGCGCGCGGCCCCAGCCCCAGCAACCGGTAGCGCGGCTCGAACAGCGCACCGAGCTGGGCTTGCACGCCAAGCCAGCCGGCGAAGGCCGTCAATGCCACCGACAGCACCAGCTTCGAACGGAAGAAATACGCGCTGCCCCAATGCCACAAGGCAAGCCACAGCAGGTGCCAGGACCACGCTCTGCCGAATACACGGAACTTCACTTCCGCATAGCCCACTGCGGTGCTGAACAGCAGCGCGCCCAGCAGCAGCACATAGTCCTCGCCCAGCGAACGTTCGCGACCGGCACGACGCACGCGCAGCGCCAGCGCATAGCACAGCGCCGAGACGGCGAAGATGCCTGACAGCAGAGCCAACGGACCGATGCGGTGCAGGTTCGACTTGATCAGCACGCCAACGCCGGCTACCAGCGTGGCCACGCCGACGTACAGTGCAAACAGCAGCTCGGGCCGCACCGACAGGATTTCGCGCCGCTCCAGGCGCAGGGCCTGCGGGCGCGCGGCGTCATTCGCGGGCTCTGGAGGCAGCAGCCGCAGTTCTGCGGAGAGGTCATGCATCGTTGGCTTCCCTGGCCGGCAGGGCATGCGCCCCTGGCGTTTTCAGCCATTGTAGCCGCGGCGACTGACGATGACCTGGATGCTGCCTGTATTTCGCGCCGCCGGACTCGCACCACCAGGCGTGACACAAATGAAAAAGGCCGGCCGGCGACGTAATGCGCCGACCGGCCAGTATTACCGGTTAATTCCGGTAGCTGCGGCGATCGTGATCACGACGGTTGTGGTCACGGTCATGATCGCGGTCGTTGCGCCCTGTGCGACGATCGTCCCGGCGGTCATGCCGGTCGTGACGGTCATCGCGCCAGTTGTTGGCGTAGCGCTGGCGGTAGTGCGGTGAGTACACATCGCGGTACCAGTCGTCACGCACGAAGTACACCGGCCGGCCGCAGGCGTTGTAGCGTCCGCAGTAGCGGCTCCAGTTGCGTGAATGATCGCGCGGCACGCGCACATAGATGGGCGCAAGGTTGCGATAGCGGCGCTCGATCACCACGGGCTGGCTGTACACCAGGCGCGGCCGGTAGTTGTAGCCGTCACCGAAATCGAGCTGGCCGTAGAAACCCGGCTCGCCGATGCGGATCGAGATACCCACGTCACCAGCGAAAGCGGGGGCGACGCAGGCCGCGGTTGTGAGTGCCAGTGCAGCGAGTAACTTCTTCATGATCCTGTCCTCCATTGGTCCGGCTTTCCGGAACCGTGGGGCAAGATTGCACCAGCTCACCTGAACGACAGCAGAACGGGCCCGGCCCCTGTTTTCAGGCCCGGAAACGATATCCCAGGGCCTCGAAGGCCCGGCGGGACTGCATCGCGAGCCGGCGCGGCGTGGCGGCATCGGCGCGATTTTCGGCGGCGTCGGGATTGAGCTCGGCCATCACCATGAACTCGCCCGGAAGTTTCTCCAGCGCGTTCATGATGGCGGGCACATTCACCTTGCCCAGTCCCACGGCGGTGTAGCCGTCGTGCCGCGCGCCGCCGTCGTAATCCTTCACATGCATGTGCGCGATGAGATCGCCGAAGTGCTGCACGACGGCGAGCGGATCGATTCCGGCAGCCAGCAGCTCGCCGGTATCGGGACACAGCTTCACGTAACGCGTATTCACGGCTTCCATCACCGCCCAGGTTTCATCGCGCGTGGTGATGCACGATCCGCTGTGCTGGTGCAGGGCTGCAATGACGCCGACATCGCCCAGCGCCATGCCGATGGCATTGAGCGCTGCGACAATCGCGCCTCGGTGCGCGGCAAAGTCGAAGGCCTGGCGATCCACATTGTCCGGGCCAATCACGGCAATGTGGCCGCCGTAGCTTCTGATCAGGCGTCCCCAGCGCTGCGCTTTCTGCACTTCCGCCGCACGTCTGCTTTCGTCCACCAGCAGCATCGGGCAATAGGCGCCGATCAGCGGCAGGCGCGGGGCGGCCAACGCGGCCTGCAGGCCGCCGCGCGCCTGCCAGTCCTGAAGCACGGTACCGAAGGATTCGAAGCCGTGAAATCCCAGCGCACCCACATCGCGTATGGCGTCGGGCGCGTTGTCCGCCGAATAGCCCCAGGTGATGCCGGTGTGGCCGATGCGTCGGCGCACCGGCGGTGCGCCCGCATCGGCACGGCCGGCCAGCAGTCCGCCGGCGATCGCCGGCGCAGCCAGGAGCCATTCGCGGCGTGTGATCACGGCTTGTGCGTCTCCGGCAGTGCGAACACCACGTAGCCACCTTTGCCTGTGGGCAATGTGGATCCAATGCCGCTCTCGCGCGACTTTGCGCCCCATGTCAGTGGCGTGGTGGCGTTCACGACCAGATACTGCCGGCCGTTGAGCACGTACATGGCCGGCAGGCCTTCGGTGCCCATGGGGAGCTGTCCGCTCCACAACAGGCGGCCATTCTTCGCTTCGAAGGCGTGGATGTGGCCGTCCTTGGCGGTGGAAAACACCAGGCCGGTGGAAGTGACCAGCATGCCATTGCGCTGCGAACCGCGTGGCACACCCGTGCCCTTGAAGCCCAGCGCCGCGGCTTCTTCATCCTGTCCCAGAGGCACCTTCCACAGCATCCTTCCGCTGTTCAGGTCGATGGCCATGATCGTGGACCACGGTGGCGCCATGATGTGCGGAAAGCCCAGGCCGTAGTCGGTGCGATATTGCACGGCCGGCGCGGCCACACCCTTGGGGTAATCGGCGCCGACAGAAAATGCGGGTGCCTTGCCGCCGCTCAGAAAGGCCAGCAGCGAAGTGATGGTGTCATCGTCCAGATGCGGCTGCGCGGGCATGCGGTTCTGCCCCTTGGTGATGATGGCGTGCAGCTCGGTAAAGGTGATCTTGCCCTGCAGGCCCATCAACGAGGGACCGTTGTTGCCGCCGTGCCGGTCGCCGCCGTGACACACCTGGCAATAGAGTTTGTAGGCGCCCTCACCCGCGGTCATCTGCGCGCGTGTGAACTGCTGCGCATTGGCGGCCTGCGATGAGGCGGGCGCGGTCGACGCTGCGGCACGCTCTTCCTTCTCCAGGCGATAGAAGGACGGGAAGTCCTGATTCATCACATACAGAATGCCGCGTGCCGGATCCGCCGCGGTGTTGCCCCAGTTGGTGCCGCCCACACCGCCGGGCACCGCGATGGTCTCCACTTCCGACAGCGGCAGGAACAGGCCCTGCCGCGCGGCAGCGATGCGCGCCAGCCAGGCGCGGCGTTCCTCGGCGGTGAGGAAGAGCGTGGTGAGATCGCTGGCCTTGAACTGCTGCCGCGCCGTGATGGGCAGGCCTTTCGGAAATGGCTGCGTCGGCCACGCCTGCTCACCGGGCATGGTGCTCGCAGGTACGGGTCGCTCCTCGATGTCGAACAGTGGCGCGCCAGTGACGCGGTCGAACACGAACAGAAAGCCATGCTTGGTGGCCTGCGCGACGGCCGCAATCTTCCTGCCCTTGCGCGTGACATCGAGAAGCTGCGGCGCGGCGGTGAGGTCGTAATCCCACAGATCATGGTGCACGACCTGGAAATGCCACAGGCGCTTGCCGGTGCGCGCATCCAGCGCCAGCAGGCAATTGCCGAACAGGTTCGAACCGATGCGATCGGCGCCGTAGTAGTCGTAGGTGGGCGAGCCGAGCGGAAAATAGGCAATGCCGCGCACGGCATCGATGGTGATGTCGCCCCAGTTGTTGGCGCCGCCGGCATAGCGCCAGGCATCCTTCGGCCAGGTTTCGTAGCCGAATTCACCTGGCTGCGGAATGGTGTGAAACACCCAGGCCAGCTTTCCCGTGACCACGTTGTAGGCACGCAGATAGCCAGGCGGAGCCAGATAACCTTCGCCGGGTGACGAGCCCAGCAGGATGAGATCCTCGAAGATGGCGCCGGGACCGGAAGACTGCACGCGGCGCACGGACTCGACGTCGCGGCCGAGGTTCTCGCGCAGGTCCACCTGGCCCTGCATGCCGAAAGAGGTGATGGGTTCGCCGTTGCGCGCGTTCAGCGCGAGCAGGCGATCACCGGCCGTCACCAGCAGTCGCCTGTCGCTGCCATCCGCACTCTTCCAGTAATTGATGCCGCGACGTGAGATGCCCGTGAAACCTGGACGCGTCCACAGCTCCCGGCCGTTCGATGCATCCAGCGCCACCAGCGAACTGTTCTTCGCCAGCACGTACATCACCCCATCGGCGATGACCGGACTGAACTGGTAGATGTTGCCATCGGTGACCGGGTATTCCCACGCCACCTGCAGTTGGCGCACGTTCTTCGGCGTGATCGCAGCGGGATTTGAAGCCGGATAATCGATGAAGCGCGACTGCGCCGCGCTGCCACCGAATACGGGCCAGTCGATCTGCCGTTGCTGTGCGGCGGCGAGCGTCGCCGTCAGCAGCAGCGCAGCGCCCAATGCATGCGCCCGGAATTTTCGACGGCTCATCGCTGCGGCGGTGTCCGTGGCGCCGGCGACGCGACATAGGGCTTGATGTCCGTCGGCGTGGCCGACTGCACGCCCTCCGCAGGGACCTTGCCGCGCGCGGCCCAGTAGATCCCGTTCAGCAGAAAGCGCCGGTAATTGTCCTGCAGCATGGCATCGTGGAAGTCCACGCCGCCGAACACGAAGGCGCGGCCTCCGTCATCGCGCTGATACGCCCACGCAGCCACCTGCGGGCCGATGCCGTTGCGGTCCTCCTGCGGCGTGGCAACGATCAGGTTGGTGCGCCGGTAATCCTCGGGCAGCAGGAAGCGGCTGAAGATCTCGTCGCGATAGGTCCATGGCTGCACGCCATTGAGCACCGGATGGGTGATGTTCACCGGCTGCATGGCCCACTGGTCCACGGGATTGCGCGAGGCGATCTGCACCCAGAGACCGCCGGTCCAGTCCATGTAGATCTGCCGCGCTGCCCAGTTCTCGGCCCACACCGCATAGTGCAGCACCACCACGCCCATGCCCTTCTTGCGCACCAGGTCGTCATAGCCCTGCAGGAACGCCTTAGTGGTGGCGTCGTAACCATGATGATCGGTGGAAGGATCCGGCGGAAACAGCGGATGCACTTCATTGGCCGCGCGATCCGAGCTGCTGAGAATCACGATGACATTCGCGTCGGCGATGGCAGATGCCGGCGGCGCCTTGCCCACATAGAAAGAAGTACGGACTTTCGGAATGTTGGGGGCCTCATTGAAGGCCTTCTCCAAGACGCGCAGATCGGCCTCGTATTCATGGCGGCCGTTGAAGCCATGATCCTTCGGGCCCGCGAGAAAGACGATGTGGGTTTCCGGTTCAGCCGCATGCAGTGCGGGCACACAGACAACAAACAGCACGACGGAAACAGCAATGCGCAACATGAATCCCCCGCAGGCGTTCAGAAGTCTGCCTTCTCTGCTTTTCATCGGCACCTCAACTGTTGAGCCACATTCTGCCGCTGCGCATCAGGTATCGCCTGCCATTGCTCGGCAGTCACCTGCCCAGTCTCTTCACGAATGATGCGGAACTCGCCATTCTCCATGCGCAGCCACATCAGGTATCCGCACTGAATCGGCACGTTCTGCCAGATGTTGCGGTAGTCGGCCGCCACGTAGAGGCCAGGCTTGGCGGCCGATTTCGGATTCTCGTACACCGTTAGCTTGGTGATCGCGATTCGCTGCAGCGGTCCCGCGGCGGCCTGAAAATCCCGCTTCGTGCGCGTCCAGGAGACGGCATCCCACAGTTCGCCATCCGGTATCAGATCCTGGAAGGCTTCATCGATCTTCGCATCGTTGATGAGCCGGAAGTAGCGTTCGGTACGGTCCAGCACCGTGGCCGCCGCCTTGTCCTTTTCCTCCTTCGAGTAGGACACGGGAGGCGAGACTTGCGCGACAGCCTCGGCTCGGGCCACGCACCTCACTTCCTGAAGAAACTCGAAGCCCGCGGGCTTGTGCTCGGGGGTTTCGTTGCCCAGAAACTCCGTAGCCGAAGACTGGTAGCGTCCCAGCAAGGGCTGACGCTCCTTGCAGAGCGTTTTCGCCGCGCTCTCGACAACACCCTGCGCCGCGCGCTCGCTCAGTGGACCGTCGTTACGCAGCCGGAACACGAAGTTGTCCGGGTCGATCTGGCGATAGCCTATTTCCGCAGCTTCCGTTGGTGCGAAGGGGGTCATTGCCAGTGCTGCTGCTGTGAGCCGCGCGGCCGCTCCCGCTGCTTTCTTGTTACGCATCCCTGCCTCCCGTTGCGCGTACAGTACGCCCGGCGGGCGCTTGCACAACAGCCCCGGGTAGCCAAAACTTGTGGTGAGCCAGATCCTGAAAACGAAGGGGGATACCATGCGTCCGTACACACTCGCGGCGGTTGCCGCCGCCCTGATCGGTGCAGCCAGTTCGATGCCCGCCAGCGCCACCTGGGTGGCGAGCTGGACGGCCCCGCCGCATGCGCCCCTCGGCACCGAAGGCCCCTTCGCAGCCGCCTCTTACAACAACGTCACGCTCACGCAGATCGTGCGCATCAGCGAGGGCGGCACGCAGCTTCGCGTGCGCTTCTCGAACCGCTACGGCCCCGGGCCGCTCGAGATCGGCGCGGCGCGCGTGGTGCGCATCGATGATGCCGGCAAGGAAATCGCAGGAAGCTCGCGCACGTTGACGTTCGGTGGCGATGCCGCAGCCGTGATTCCGCGCGGTGCGCCCTTTGCCAGCGACGCGGTGAAGCTCGATGTTCCGAGCCTGTCGCGGCTCAAGGTGGAGTTCTATCTGCCCAAGGCCACCGGTCCCTGCACCTGCCACCTGACCGGCGTGGATGAACTGGCTGTTTCGCCGCCGGGCAATTTCGTGGGCAAGCCTTTCACGCCGGCGAGCAAGGCGCAGTTTCGCGCCTTCCTGAGCGTGATCGAGGTGGATTCGCCCAAGGCTCTGGGCACCATCGTCGCATTCGGCGATTCCATCACCGATGGCGTGGGCGCCACGGCAGGCGCCAATCGCCGCTGGCCCGACATCCTCGCCAATCGCCTGCAGGCGGCGGGCAAGCACTGGGCCGTGGCCAACTCCGCCATCAGTGGCAATCGCATCCTGAGTCCGGGCATGGGTGAATCGGCATTGGCGCGTTTCGATGAAGACGTACTGAGCCTGCCCAATGTGAAGTACGTGATCGTGTTCGAGGGCGTGAACGACATCGGCAACCGCTTCGGCCAGCGCGGCCCCGGGCAACCCAACCTGCCCGGCCTCGATCAGCCGGAGATCACCGTCGAGCAGATGATCGCGGGCTACAAGCAGATCATTGCGCGCGCGCATGACAAGGGCATCAAGGTGATCGGCTCACCCATCGGTCCCTACAAGGGCGCTGGTTACTGGACCGAAGAAGGCGAAGCCGCGCGGCAGAAGATCAATGACTGGATCCTGAAGAGCGGCGCCTTCGACGGCATCGTGCGCATCGATTCGGCCTTCGCCGATCCGGCCGATCCGCGGCAGATGCGCGAGGGCTACCACATGGGCGATCACCTGCATGGCAGCGACGCGGGACTGAAGGCCGTGGGGGATTCCATCGACCTCAATCTGTTCAAGGCTTCGAAATAGCCCTGGCCTTCCAGCCGTCGTAGGTGCCGCGGCCTTCGGCGGCGATGAGCTCGAGCTTGTCGCGCAATTGCTGCAGGTCGGATTCGACCGGGTACATTCTTTTCCAGCCGCGGACCACCCATTCCTTGTCGGTCTTGCCGGCCTCGATCTTCGTGTCGAGGAAGGCGAGGCCCACCAGCTTGAGCTCGGCCTGCTCCGCGGTGAACCGCGACGGAAAGTGCAGCGTGAAGTCGATGTGATGCAGCTTCGTCAGGTCCGATCCGGACCTGGCCAACTGCGCTAGCAATTCTGCGTCGGTGGCGGCCATCATTTCGCCTTCGCGGGTTTGCGGAACTTCAATGTCATGCGGTCCGACTCGCCGATGGCCTGGTACTTCGCGCGATCTGCGCCCTTCGGCACTGACAGATCGGGCAGCAGCGTCCACACGCCATTCGGGTGATCGTGAGTGTCCTTCGGGTTGCGGTTGACATCGGAACTGCCGACGAATTCAAACCCCGCCGCCTGAGCCAGGCTCTTCACACGCTCCTCGGAAACATAGCCGTTGCGCGCGTTGGGATCTTCAGTCTTCGCGTCCGGCCAGCGATGATCCACCACACCGAGGATGCCGCCCGGCTTCAATGCGGTGTAGAACGCACCGAACAGCTTCGCGGCATCGAGCTTGTACTGCGCATTGACCCAGTTGTGCACATTGCGGAACGTGAGCACGAGATCGGCGCTGCCCGCCGGCGCAATGGCGAGATCATCCGGTGACCACAGCGCGGTGTACTGCAGCTTGCCGAACACGTCTGGATATTTCTTCGCCTTTTCCAGCAGCGCGGCATCTTCGTCACGCTGATAGGGCGCAATGGCATGCGGGCCGTACTGCGCCGCGTACAGCTTGCCCTGATCCCTGAGCACGGGCGCCAGCACTTCGGTGTACCAGCCGCCGCCGGGCCAGATCTCGACCACGGTCATGTCGCGGCGCAGGCCGAAGAAGGCGAGTGTCTGCTTTGGATGGCGGTAGGAATCGCGCGCCTTGTTGCGGTCGCTGCGATGCGCGCCGGAAAGCGCCTTGTCTACCGCCGCAGCGGTGGCCGGATCCAGAGCTTGTGCCGGCGCCACAGTGGGCAACAGCAAGGCTGCGGCGAGGATGAGGGTCGCGATCCCCATGCGATGACTGGTCTGCTGAGTCATTGGACCTCCTGCAAGCTTCGAAACGTCATTTCGCGCGTCACCATCAACGCTGCCACCGCCGCGCCGATGACCAGGCTCACGCCGCGCGCATCGCGCAGCACGATCAGGACCACGGCGGCCAGCAGCCCCAGATGCGCGATGAATTGAAACGGCCGCAGCAGTCTAGCGCGGTTCAGGATGACGTAGATCAAGAGGCTCCCCATAACGCCGAATACGGCCGTCGACGAACCGCCGCTGCCGGAATTCCACAGGAAATCGACAATCTGCCCGCACAGTCCGGCCGTGAAGTACACCACCAGCATCTTGCCGCCATACAGCCTTTCGCCAGGCGGCACGAACAGCAACATCAACAAGCCATTGGCCAGGCATTGACTCAGGCCCTCGGGCTGCACGAACAATGCGGTGAACAGGCGCCACCACTCACCGGCGCGCACGGCCTCCGGATCGCGCCGCAATGCGGCGAGCAGTTCCGGATGGATGAATTGCAGGATGCTGATGAGGACCGTGACAGCGATCAGCGCGAGACTGAACACCGGCCAACCGCGACGCACCGGCCGACAGGCGTAATAGAGGCAGGCCACGCACGCCAGCGCGGTCAGGACGACCAACCCGTTGCCCACGACCCAGGCGGGTTTCATTTGCCCACCTGGCGTTTGGCGCGCTGCCGCTGCTGCAGGGCCGCGCGCTGCAACAGGCGGCGGAATTTGGGACATTCCATGTGGCTGGGCGCCGGGCAGGAAGCCGCGTGCTGCAAGCCTTCGCGCAATGCAGTGAGCCGCCGGATGGTGGCGCCCAGCTCCTGCGCCTTGGCGGCGAGCAGCTTGCGATCGATGCGCACGTGGCCATCGGACGAAAACATGCGCGCCATCTCATCGAGCGAGAAGCCGGCCGAACGTCCCAGCGAAATCATGCTGAGCCGCTCCAGCACGCCGGCATCGAACACCCGCCGCAGCCCGCTGCGACCTATGGACCGGATCAACCGCTTTTCTTCATAGTGACGCAGCGTGGAGGCTGGCAGGCCACTGCGCCGGGCCACTTCGGCGATATCCATCTTGACCTCAAGTCGACTTGAAGTGGCACTCTGCGCTGGTCGAACCTCGAAAGCAAGGAGCCACGCATGAATGAAGAATCCTTCTGGAACTCGCGCTATGCCAATCCGGACTACATCTACGGCACCGAGCCGAACGCGTTTCTGGCCGAACACGCGGCCCTTCTCGAGGGCCCGGGGCTGTCGCTCTCGGAAGGTGAAGGCCGCAATGCCGTGTTTCTCGCATCGCGCGGACTGGACATGCTGGGCGTGGACATCTCGGCCGCCGGCCTCGAGAAGGCGCGCAATCTGGCCGCCGCGCGTGGAGTTTCGATCAGCACCGCAGTGGCAGATCTGGCCACGTACGATCCCGCGGCCGATCGCTATGGCACCGTCATCTCCATTTCAGCGCACCTTCCCTCTGCCATTCGCAACCGTCTGTATCCGCTGATCGAGCGCGCGCTGAAGCCTGGCGGCTTGCTGCTGCTCGAGTCCTATTCCGAGAATCAACTGGCGCGCAACACAGGCGGCCCACGGGATGCGGACCTGCTCATGACCACGGAGAAGATCCGGCAAGAGTTTCCACATCTCGAACCCGTGTTGTTGCGTGAAGTGGACAGGGAAGTGATTGAAGGCACTCACCACACGGGACTGGCCTCGGTCATCCAGTTCATCGGCCGGCGGCCGTTGCAGCGCATCCAGGCTCCGCCGATGAGTAGCGCGCAGTGAACGAGCAGGATCTGGCGTATGCCAGATCCTGCTTCCATGCCTGACTCTTGAGGGTTATCTGTCCTCGGGCCGCTGCTGCGTCGGCTGGCCGCTGCCCTGCCGATCGCTGCGCTGGGCCTGCATGTCCGGATTGCGGCCGCTTTCATACTGCCTTGTGCCGCCGCCCTCATCCACGCGGTTGGGTCGACCCTTGACCTCTTCCTCGGGGATGCGGGGCTTCTGCTGACCGGTTCGCTCCTTCATGATGCTCTCCAGTGGTCGCGAACATTCGTTCGCACTTCCACTATAGGATCGGAAGAAGGCGCTCCAAGTCCGACGCGCCGAAGGCCGGAAGTAGGATTTCTCCTGCTTGCGGCGCGCCGCTGATTCAGGCGCGCTGCGCCAGCCAGACCGCCAGTTCGACGGCCTGCGGGCCACCGCCAGCGGTGCGCGGCTCGAAGCGATACTTGCCCTTCACCACGAGCGTGGGCGTGCTGTCCGCAAGGTAGGCCTTGATCTGCGCATCTGCGCGACGGCATTCGGTATCCACCGAGAACGACTTCGACGCCTCGATGAACTTGGCTTCGGGCACACCCGTGACACGCTGATAGAAGCGCGCCATGTCCTGGATATTGGGCAGCGGATTGCGCGGCCGTCCCGTGCGCGGATCGGAAACGCCCAGTTCGCCGGTACTCCACACCGCTGCGAACATCTGGTCGTGCGCCTTCCTGGCCACGCCGAGCGCCTTGGCGGTGAGA
>Ga0164241_10003897_pt1 | contig 14761 bp, 10 predicted proteins | sample OricomyardsoilBY_FD_108780 | JGI IMG/M metagenome (GOLD analysis project Ga0164241, IMG submission 108780) | Backyard soil microbial communities from Emeryville, California, USA - Original compost - Back yard soil (BY) | ecosystem: Environmental > Terrestrial > Soil > Unclassified | place: USA...
ATGAAGCAGATCCGAATGCACAGTTAAACTACAACGATTACAACATTGAGCAGGGTGCGGTTGAAAATAAAGGTAAACATGCAAGCTCTCTGATACTATTGAAACGATTGTTGAAAGAAGGCGCTCCCATTACGGGCGTGGGTATTCAAGGGCACTGGCACCTGAATACAAACCTGGCTGATGTAGAAAAAGCAATAGAAAATTACGCGGCGCTGGGCTTAAAGGTTTCTATTACTGAACTGGACGTAACGGCGACAGGTAACAATAGTGGCGCGATGGGAGTAAACCAGGGCGACAGAACTATCCCTAAAGAGAATTATGAAAAGCAGGCAGAAGTGTATAGAAAGTTGTTTGAAATATTCATGCGTCATGCAGACGTAATCGACCGCGTTACCTTCTGGGGCCTGAGTGATACACGTTCATGGCGCAGAGGACAGGATGCACTTTTGTTTGATGGCGATTTAAATCCTAAGCCAGCTTACAAAGCAGTGATTGAGACAAGTGTGAAAAAATAAATACTATTTGATATCTTATTTAAAAGCCTCGCTATTAGCGGGGCTTTTTTAATTGTAAAACAAGCTGCATTGTTACTAGGATAATTTTATTTTGATAGATTTAGTCATACGGCTTGTCTTCTTTTTTTAATGTACCAAAAACTAAGTCCACCTAATATTATAAATCCAAAGAAATAACAAAGGATAATCATTTCTGTTTGCTTTTTTTTATAGCCGTTAAAATCAGCAATTATTTCATTCCCTTTTTGAATTTGAAAGATGAAAGTATTGTATTCTCCTGTACTATTTCTGTAAAGCATTTTTAGTGTATCGCCCGTTTTAATAAGTTTCTCTAAATACTTACAGAAATCGGCACCGCGGTCAACTGCAAATCGTTGAGGTGAATTGTTAAGCCGTATTGCAAAAACATTTTTATAATCAGTAATCTTAATTGTAGCTTTTTTAATTCTAATAGTCTCTGCATACACAACCTGCCCGGTTACTGATTTTGCGTTAGAGAGATTAATCGTAACATCTTTAAAAATTCCCCAAGTACCTCTAGTGACACATAGCAAGCCAAATATTAGCAATATGATTACATCAGTAGTTTTAAGTTTCATATTAAATTATGCGCATAACATTCACCATATAGTCTAAATCAATAAAAGCTCAGACAATGGTAATTTCTATTCCTAAATTCAAACTTCCACATAAAAGAGTTAATTCCCTCGGGAAATAAAGATACTGAGCAAAGTATTCATCGGACACAGACTTTGATTTGACTAAAAAATTGAGAGTAGCGTATTCGATCTCCTTTGTATTTTTTATTAACACTAACTTCTTTTTATTCTTTTTTAAATATGCAATTGTATCAGATACCTGTTTCTTAAAATTATTTAAGCTTGCTTTACTAATAGTCGCAGACACAAACGAATACTTTTGCTCCAGCCTATTGTATTTTGACTTAATATTTTTTTCTTTATATTTTTTGATAAATCCTTTTAATCGGATTTTTAATATAAAATCATCTGTATCAAGTTTCTTTCCAGCGATACTTAAAACGCAACTCATAAGCTTTCATTTTTTCACCATTATTGGTGTTATCGAAAGTTACTATGTTTTAAATAATTTTTTATGCATACAGCCATTTTAAAAAACAAACGGCATAGGAATCAAACCATTGGTTGATTACTCTACACCGTTGTCTTTTTTTAAACCAAAACGCTCTTTCTACTATTCATTCATCGCACCGAAGATGGACGATTGTTGTATATGAACAGATATATTCTTTTTATCCCCACCATTTCTCATCTTCTACCAGGTGTTTTATCGCTACCTCTTTATTCAATTCTATTCCAAGCCCTGGTTTATCGGAAAGTTGTATGTAGCCATCTTTAATAATATCCATATCATACTTAATTAATGAACCCCATCCACCATGGCCATCACGTGAATTTTCTGTATAATCATAACTTTCATGGCCGAGGAAATCTTGCATAGTTGCTGCAGCGTTGGCAGAAGCGATAGCAGCAACAGGGCCCATTACACTATGTGTAGCTACCGGTATGTAATACAAGGCTGCCAGGTCTGCAATCTTTTTAGCTTCAAGCAATCCACCTGCCATGGAAATGTCAATTTCAACAATATGCACTGCTTTGTTTGTAATAAAAGGAAGAAAATCATGAGCAGTATATAAATTCTCACCAGTAAGAATTGGTATTGGGGAAGCTGCTGCGAGTGCGGCCCATGAATCATTATAAGCAACAGGCATCGGATCTTCAATCCACCATGGACGGATAGGTTCTAATGCCCTGCAAAAAGCGAGCGCATCGGCCAGGTCAAACTCCCAATGGCAATGCACAATGAGTTCAAACTCGTCACCGCCAATTTCTCTTAAATTGGAAAATGCTTCGATGTTCTGTTTCAATTCAGCACGTGATAAACGGCGGTTTAACTCTCCGCCTGGCCTACGTGAAATACGAAATGGTTTTGCGGCTGTCCATTTTTGTACGGAGTTGTTTACATAGTCAAACCATTCTTTAACAACAGCCTTATCAAGCATATTGCGGGGTTGGCTTGTAAGGTATGCACGCACTTTATCTGTAAAACATCCACCACCCAGAATTTTGCGAAGCGGTTTATCGAGAAGTTTTCCTACTACGTCCCATAGAGCAACTTCACAACCAGTTACCGCATGCATACCAATACCACCCCCACCGCCGAGATAAGAAACACGAAACTTCATTGCATGTGTCAGTCGTTCAATATCGAAAGGGTCTTGCCCGATTAATAAAGTACGGAAGGCGTTTAAGACTACATCTTTCGCTCCTAACCCGGTAACATCGTGATGGCATTCTCCAATACCATACATACCAGCATCGGTTTCAATTTTTACGAGGGGCATCACATGGCCTCTTTCAGTCATCCTTACGCGCATAAATTTTACATCTGTAATCTTTACTTTACCCGCTTCTGACCTGGGAAGTTTTGGTGAAGATGATAAGCTGTGGGCAGCTGTAGGAATGGATGCAATAGCAACTCCGGGAATAGCTGCTGCCATTGTTTTTAAAAATTGGTTTCTTCTCATCGCCATAAATTTTGTTGAGTATTTTATTAAATTTTTTTTGTTGGAATTAATACACAGTTGAGTTCAATCTATTTTTTATCCCAAAAAACCCGAACCCCCATATTGTCACCACCAATGCGATTGGTTGCTTCCTGTACATTCTTCATATTTACCGACCATTCTTTTAGTGGATAAGGAAGCCTATGAATAAATCCATCTCCAGATGTTACATATGGATCTTCACCCGGGAAGTTAAGTGGAGTCAACTGAGGATAACCACTTCTACGGAAGTTGGCAAATGCTTCTGCCCAGATCATTAAGCTGGCAACCCAGTATTGTTCGTTGATTTGTTGTAATGCTGTTGCAGGATTAAACGCAATATTTGGTTGCTGAAGATATGCATCCTGTTCTGCAGTTGTAATAGGAGATGGCCCCCCATTAGTAGTTGCCCACATATCTTTCTGTGTCATATGTCCCCGGATACCTGCTTCATAATAATCTTTCACAGTGCCTGTAGTAATATAATTTCTCTGACGGGCTTCTGCTAAGAGCAATTGTGTTTGTGCATACGTAACATAATATAACCATGCATCAATTCTTCCGAGGGTGGAACGATTAAACTGAGAATATTTAAACGATGCACCAACCTTACCCGGATAGTTGGGAGCATTTACGATGTTAACATCAGTGTATCCATAAGGAACACCAATTTGTGCTGATGGAGTGGTGTTGCCTGTACCTGGATTAGCTGCTGCCGGATCAGCGTATAAGACTGCAGTATATTGTAAGCGCGGATCATTGTTGTTCTTCAAAAAGTCAATGAAAGGTTTACCAATAAACCAGTTGTTGCGGACAGAACCATTTATAAAACCAGTAGCTGGATTTACCTGGATTGAATTCGATTTCAGTACAACATTATCATCATTCGAAGACATCACACCACCTCTTGCAGGGTCTGTTGCAGTTTGAACTAAAGATTTAGCTTTAGCCTCATCGAGTTTTGTATAGCGCATGCCAACACGTAGTAATAAAGAGTTGCCAAATTTTTTCCATTTGGCAATGTCTCCTGCAAAGTACATTTCGCCTGTTACTTTGTCCTTGCTGGCATCTAAAGCGTCAACAGCTTCTTTTAATTCTTTTGCGATGTCATCATAAATAACTTTCTGGTCATCGTACTTAGGTAAGGTGATTCCTTTCAAATAACTTAATCCTGCTTCTGAATAGGGTACATCTCCGTATGTGTCAACCAGGATCTGAAAGCTATATGCTTTCATTATCCGGGCCATACTGTATATGTTCGTTTTAGCAGGGTCATCTTTTACTCTGTTGATAATATCAACCATATTCTGTACCTGCGTTAAATACAGCGTATTAAATGTATTGGCTGCAAAATTATCTACGTTAGAGTTTCTGTTACCGGCCTCTTCGGCTCCTCCTAATAGAATCTGAGCCTGTTGTACAATCGTACCATAATATTGAACGATGTTTATCCCGATATTTTGCGAAGTAACAAGTTGATACACCGGTTCTATTGTTGTGGGAAGTACAGGATTTGTATTTGTTTTTACAAAATCCTTTTCACAACTACTCAAGCTTGTTATTATTAAAGCAAGCGGAGCAATTATATATTTTGTTTTCATGTTTTGCATGTATTAAAGATTAGAGCTTAATGTTTACACTCAATGAATAGCTGCGGGTAGTAGGAAGAGAAGTAGATTCAAGTCCTGTCTGTGTATCCCTTACCTGCGAAACAGATTCCGGGTCTATATTATCAGTATATCTTTTAATCATGAGAACATTATTGATGTTTGCACTCAGTGACAGCCCTTTTATAAATGTTTTTGATACGAGATTTGAAGCATCATAACTGATGTTTAATGTGCGCCAGCGTATAAAGCTTGCATTGTATACAGCCTCAGTTACTATGCGCCTGCCACTATAGTCAGTGTAAAAGGATTCAGCTTCAATGGCTGTTTGGTTTGGACTGCCATCCGGATTTACCCCGTCAAACACAACACCTCCTTCTCTTCCGGGCAATGACTTTTTATGATGCCCTGACCGCATCAGGTTCCACTCTGTATCAGATATTAATTTATGTCCTGCCTTGAAATCGATCTGAGTAAAAAGACGGAATTTTTTATAAGTAAATGTGTTCAGGATACCACCGATATGTTTCGGAATACCACTTCCGAAAGTGATAAGGTCTCCTCTTTGAAATCTACCATTGATAGTAATTATTTCACCTTTAGCATTCCGTTGATAGTCATAACCACGTAATGAAGCAAGAGGCTTTCCTACTTCCTGCGATAATTGGCCTATGAATATTGAAGTACCGACATCAATTCTTGGCTGGCCGGCAGCTAGTTCCAGCACCTTGCTATTATTATAAGTATAGTTAATTCCTGATTCCCATGTAAAGTTTCTGTTGCGTATGATCTGAACCGTCAACAGGTTTTCTATTCCCTGGTTTCTTAATCTTCCAACGTTTACTGTTGTATTTGAAAAACCTCCTGCATTGGAAATATCGACATTAAGAATTTCATCAATCGTATTCTTTTTATAAATAGCACCATCATACCTTACACGATTATTAAACAATCCTAATTCGAGTCCTGCCTCAACCTCTTTTACTTTCAGAGGCCTGAGGTTAGCGTTGGGGCTTGTATTTCCTGAAATGTCTCCGTAAGCAAAATTGTTAAATGTATTTGGAGCCATAGCATAATAGAGGTTGTTGCTATACGGGTCTGTATCGCCACCAACTTCTGCATATGAACCACGCAACTTCACATAGTTCATCCATTTCGGCATTATATTATTAAATGCCTCGCTAACAATAAAACTACCGCTAACGGATGGATAGAGATAGCTATTTGATTCCGGATTTAAAGTAGAAAACCAATCGTTACGTGCTGTTGTATTTAAGAATAAATAATTTTTAAAAGAAAAATTCAACGAGCCGTACAAAGAATTAACTTTTTTCCTTGCATATGTGTAAACGGGTTCTTTTATCTGGCCATTTCCGATAGTATATAAACCGCGGATATAAAAATTTCTGACAGATACACTTAAGTTATCACTAACCTGATCCATTCTGTTGCCTCCGAATGTTGCATCAATTCCAAAATCGCCCAATGTTTTATTAGCCCCTACAAGGAAGTCTGCATTTATCTCGCGGAAAGAACTTTTATTTTGCCCGAATTCACCATTATAACCAATTGCTACCGGAGGATTATTAGCTGTTCCTGTTGGATTATTTAATTCATGATAAATATTGAATTTATCTTGTCCTATACGGCCTTGCACATACAGCCATGGTGCTAATTGATAGCGGGCGACCACACTACCATAAAGGCGGTCTTTCTTACTTAACTCCAGCCTTTCATAAGCTGTCCAGTACCAGTTGGTACGATCGAGAAAACGTGTCCATCGTGCTTCATCTCCATTCGCATCTTTATAGGAATCTTTTAACCATCTGGGATCGATGCTGTTTGCCATCGTCATTATGGAATTAGGAATACTGAAGCGCTGTCCACCAAACGGAGGATTTTTATTTTTATCAAAGGAATAGTTAGCGTTTAAGTTTGCTGTAAGTTTTTTAGTGAAATTATAATTCAGTGATACTTCAAATATCTTTTTATCATAAGTAGAATTTGGAATGATATTGTTTGCGGTGATATTTGACATTGATACACGGTAACTACCTTTCTCATTTCCATTAGACAGGGAAATGGAATTCATTAAATTATTTCCTGTATTGTAGAAAGCTTTTATACGATCTTTAAAAGGTACATACGGATGCTGTTTTCCGTCGATGGACCAAATGGGTTGGCCATCAAACTTAGTTCCGAAACTCCATCCACCTGTAGAACGGGCATCAGAAACACTAGCCGGGCGTATCCCGAATTCTCCCTGACCATATTCGTACTGGTAGTCTGTAAAATCAAGAGCTTGTTCTGCGGTATAACTTGTTCTGAATTCTATTCCAAGCCCTTTTGTTTTTGATCCTGATTTTGTTGTTACAATTATAACTCCGTCTTTCGCTCTAAAGCCATACAACGCAGCTGCGGAAGCTCCCTTCAAAACAGTCATTGATTCAATATCATCCGGGTTAATGCTTTGTAATGCATCACCTAAATCCGACTCCTGTGCATTAGGGTTACCTGATGTTACTGGTTGGTTGTTTACAGGAATTCCATTGATAACAATTAGCGGAGAATTATTTGGCCCAAAAGATGACTGGCCACGAATTCTGATTTTTGCACTACCTCCTGCACCAGATGATAATATATTGACATTGACCCCTGCTACTTTACCCACGAGGTTGTTTCCAACATTCACTGCACCGGGAGTATTAAGTTCAGCCATGTTAACAGAAGTGGCTGAATAACCAAGACTTTTTGCTTGTCTTTTTATACCAAGAGCTGTAACTACAACTGCCGTCAGTTGTTGGCTTGAATCTTCTAACGTAACATCTATCACCGTTTGAGATCCAACAACTACTTCTTTAGCAATATACCCGATATACGAAAATTGTAATACTGACTGGCTACCGGGTACCTGAATAGAATAATTACCATTCGAATTTGTAGTAGTTCCATTTGATGTACCTTTTACAATTACAGATACACCTTGCACAGGATTTCCGGATTGATTTTTAACTGTTCCTGAAATACCTATATCATCTATATTGGTTGCAGTATTTGTAATGGCAACCAGGTTCTCGCTAATCTTACGGTAAATAAGCGGTGTATTGTTCAATACGATTTTCAGTACATCATCCAGAGAAGCATTCTTTACCTGGACTGTTATAACGTTATCCGGAATCGCTTCATTTTTATAAACAAAACGATACTGTCCCTGGTCTTCGATTGCTTTGAACACATTCGTTAACGGAACATTTTGCAGATTTAAGTTTATATTATCCTGTGCATTAATACCTGCAAAAGACTGAATAGAAAAAATGAATAAGAGAATTACATTAAACTTAGCCCACAATAAGCATTTGAGGGGTATAGTCATTTTTCCAAACGAGATATGTCGTCTATTCTTTTTCATGATTAATAGATTAAAATAAATGAAGGCCCCGAGGCGGGCATTTGCGTAAATAAAACTTTTGTAAACGTTGTCGGATAGTACTTATCAGGAAGTACTGCGAAGATTTTTCTTTCTCATACTAGCAAGTTTTTCGTTAAAAAATAGCAATCATTATTTCTTAGTTCAAGTCGTTACGTAATGGATATGAGATAAGGTTTAGCGTCGTATTATAACTTCTTTATTATTTATAGAGTAATGAAACCCTTCAGTAGCTTTAAGGGCTTCTAATACTTCCTGCAGCTTGTCACCCTCTTCAATTGTTGCGGTATATTTTTCTTTCTTCAATCGTTCATCATTTATTACCACAGAAACATTAAACCATCTTTCAAGATTTAGAGCAATCTTATCTAAGCGCTCACCATTAAATACAAGCCGGTTTTTTGTCCATGATGTTTCAACGATACTGCTGTCGCTACCGTAATAGCGCATCTTTGTAAGAACAGCAATCGGCTCATCTTCTTCGCTTACTTCTGAATTTTTATACTTTGATAAACTATCGCCAGCAGGAGAATTTTTGACCAGTAATTTTTCACCAGGTTTTAAAATGATTTTTTTATCAGGATTATTACGAAGCGTTACTTCGATAGAACCATGCACAAGAGCAGTTTCAGTTTCCTTATCGTTTTCGTAAGTACGAACATTAAATGAAGTGCCTAAAACTTTTAAATTGATAGTACGGGTATGAATGATAAATGGCCTTGTCTTATCTTTTGCAATATCAAAGAAAGCTTCTCCGGTAAGATATATCTCTCTCGTCTTACCTTTAAAATCTCCCCCATATGTTATTTTACTATCTCCGTTAAGCCATACTTTAGAGCCATCGGGTAAATTAACACTTGCCTTATAGCCAGCGTCTGTGCTTACGATATTATTTATAGGTTTAGATGAAACAGTTTCACCACTTCTTGCAAAAAACCAAATTATAAATACAGAAGCAGCTGCTGCTACCCACCACAACCTGTATAGTTTTTTCTTCCCCGGAAAATTCAGCACCACAGCCTTTTTCTTATTTTTTAAATCAGGCTCCGTAACAACCGGTACCGGCATAGTTTTATTTAATCGCTGAAAATGCCTGGAAAACGCATCTTCTGTTTCTTGCGACACATCTTTTGTACTCTTTTTCCATAGCCGCTGAAGATCATTAACGGTTGTAGCCAATTCCGGATTTTGCTTCAATAGAACCTCAAGTTCTTCCAGCTCTGCTTTTGTAGCTTCACCACTTAGCTTTAAGCTAATTAACAACCATATTTTTTGATCTTGCAACATGTTAGGTAGTCCTGTGTATTAGTATAGACAATGAAAAAGAAGGAATGTACCAAACGGTACAAATCTTTTTTTAAAAAAAATCTGAAAGAAGTTGATAATATAATCAGGAAGCAGAAAATTTATCCTTAAAACGGAGGATAGATTGGTTTTCTGAGTGAAGGGCCTCAGCAATTTTTTTAGTGGCAATGGCAAGCTGGTTGCGGACTGTAAAAACAGAAATATTAAGAATGTCTGCTACGTCATTATATTTCAGGCCGTGCTCCCTTACCAAAACAAAAATGACTTTGCATTGGGGAGGAAGCTCTTGTATGATCAATTTTATTTTCTGAATTAATTCCTTCGATATATAAAGGTCTTCCGGATCTCTAAAGTCAATAACTGATTCTATATTGATGTCCTCTGGTTGAATAGCAGGGTTTCTTGATGCCTGGGCAAGATAGTTAAGCGAAAGGTTTTTAGCGATGCGATATAAGTATATCCCAAGATTGTTGATAGAACTCAGTTGGCTTCTGATTTGCCAAAGCTTAATAAACACATCTGATACAACTTCTTCTGCTACTTCGTTTGATCGGGTATACGAATAGCAGAATTTATGCAAATTGGGGTACATCAGCAGATAAAGCTCTTTATAAGCTTGCATATCTTCTGACAAAGCAATCCGCATTTGTAAGCTATATATTATGTTGTCTTGCAAATCGGAGTAACTTAAGGTGTAGTTTTAAAATTTAATAGCAAAGCCTGATAGTGTGAATGTTTATGTTCACAATTGTAATTAATTTATTTCGATTGGGGCTAAATAAACACACAGTGATAGCTAAGAGCCTGGTTTATATCTTACATATCAATAGTTATCAGAAATCATATGTTACACAAGGTAATGTCAATTTATTTCTTTTTCTTCCCCTTCTTATACCCTCTCGTTAAAAAAATATACGTTCCTTTTTTAGAACTGGTAACAATATCCGGATGCCCATCCCCATCGATATCTCTTTGTTCTTCCATACTCGAACCACTACCTGCTGCAGAATCAATCAGCATGGGAACAAACGAAGTCTTTCCTTTTGTGCGCGTTTGTTTGAACCAATATAATACGGCAGGGCCATCGGTATCAGGATCAACATTCACATGCGCATAATAGCGTTTGCCGGTAACGATATCTTTCAATCCATCACCATCAACATCTACATAACCCAAACTATGTAACTGAGAAAAAGCAACGCCACCATATTTATCTTTTTCATCACCGCTGCCCATTATCATGTGTGGAGTAAACGTAATAGTATCTGCTTGTTTTATTTGTTCAAACCATGCAAGGCCCCAGCCATGCCCTTCGAGTGCACCAATAATATCAGCATCACCATCTTTATCTACATCATCCACAAACATATGGCTGCCACCCAGGTTCTCCCGGCTCTTGTAAGGATCGAAGCTGAATAAGTAAGGATGATATTTCCAGAGAGGATCACCAGCAAGCGAAGCAGGTTGTTCATACCAACCATCGCGGCAAATAATATCGTTGCGTTTGTCACCGTTCACATCACCAATTCCTAAGCCATGTGAATTATGCATATATTTCTTTTCGGAAATAATATGCCACACATATTTGTTTTGAGATTTATCAAACTCGCTCCACGATAATGGCCCGCGGTTTCTATCATTAAAATTATAACCAGAGACTAATACATTTTCTTTGTTAGTAAAAAGCGGAACAAATTGAGATGTTTCTCCACCCATACCATTACCCAATGTATTTTCCTTCCACAATCCATCCTGCTTTCCGGCTCCGGGATTTTCTAACCACATAAAGGTTTGCAGGTTTCTCTGAAACGGAATATCCAACCAACCATCATTGTTTACATCATAAGGGCGTAGCTGCACATAATAATAAGCATACTCGGTAATAGGATAACTCTCATTACCACTCGGGCCAACACGTATTTTTTTAGTGAAGTCGGGGCCATACCACAAGAAGCATCCGGCAGCAACATCCAGGTGGCCATCTTTATTAAAATCACCAACAGAAACGCCTTCACCAACGAATTTATCTGATAGTGTAATTTTTTTAAAAGATACCTGCGCATCAGCAGTAGAAAATAATATTATTAAAAGGGAGAAGAACATTCCCTTCACCATTACAAGCTGTAACTTTTTCATTTGGCAAGCTGTTTTATTTATTAAACTGTAGAACCGGCGCTATTAAATAAACTTATATATTCTTATCTGCCCGATTGTATTTGGAATTTACAGTTTAAAATGCAATGATCAACGGCAGAACAAAATCTTTGTGAAGATGATATTATATTATGTTACTCTGCTTTATTCTTCCGGACTAAATAATTGCTGATAAGTAATAGGATACCATCGGCATTGTTGAGCGAAGCGAAATCCCGATTAATTCGGGGCTACTATCATCGACTGTTGCCCGCCAGGATGAATCCGTTCGGACGGGTGTCACTCACTTGTGCTGCATGAATTCTGCTCGGCATATTCGTAACATCCGTATGATAATCGGAACGTTCGGTAATGCTATTGGGCATTTGCGAAGAGTATAACGTATAGTAAGTTCTTTATTATTGTAATAGTTCAAAAAAAATGAATCTCTTTATCTCTATTTTTTAAACTCACTCAATTCCGGAAGCTTATCAATTTTTCTTATCTCAACATTGCGATAATATGCTTCTGCTCCTTCGGATTGAAATTGAATTTTACCACGGGTGAGAGGTTTGCTTGTTCCATCTGTTTCTGCTGTGCGTGAATTTTCTAATACCATCACTACATGTCCATTCACAACATGTATCGCTTTATCACCAAAACAATAAAGATCTAATGTAGTCCACTCTCCATGTGGATTTTCAAAATTGCCGGCAAGATGCGCTACATTATTGGCAGAAGTACCCGATGATGTATTGATGGGCGTGCCTGATGAAGCGAATGTTCGAATAGCAGCAGCAGGGTCGTATATCCAGCGGGAACGTGCTGAAGTGTCTTTCTTTTTAGCACGTATATCCATAGCTGTTCCGGCCAGCGCATAAAAATCGCCCATATCTTCTTCCTGTACCTGGAACTCCTGGCTGCGTAACCACACATGCCAGAATTGTCCATGTGGCATTTGTCCATGATACAAAAATCCATTGTCACGCTTCTGCCCTTTTCGCGGAGCATACGTATTCTCACCAAACTTTACCTCTGCTCTCAAATGATAATTTTCAAATTCTTTTTTAGTACTGTAACCGCCATATATTTCTCCGGATACATGCAATACAGGTTTACCATTCTGCATTTCTATTGTAAAAACATGTAGCGGATCATTGTTGAGCCCAAGTGCTGTTCCGGTATTCATACCGTCACCTTTATCCCAACCGGGTAAACTGGTAAGGCTTGTATGCGGTATTCCTATATAACTGTCAAAGTATTTTCCATCGGGTGTAAGTAAAGCTGTCCATTGATTGGTAAGTTCCTGTGCAGAAGAAACCAATACTGACAATGAAGACATAAATAGTAGTATAAGCAATCGGTACATGGTGATAGGTTTAAGATGATTGTCTTAAAGATAGAATAAGATGAAGGAAAATGAATGAAAATATAATAACCTTTAAATGCTATGATAACCCCTTCATACGTACTCACTTTCCTGCGGTACTAACACTTCCAGCGCATCGGGTAGTATCTCTGCACTAACGCTTTTTACTTTTCCAAGGTATTCGCCATCTACCTGGAAGTGAAAGCGACGATCAGATTTTATTTCCAATGATTGTATCTGCAATAATTCTGTTTTATGCGGGTGATAAGCTTTATGGCTGAACCTCATTTTAAATATCTCTGCTACTGATATTTTTTTAATGATAACTACTTCAAAATAATTATCATCCAGCCTGCCTTTGGGATTTATCACCACACCCGTACCATACTTTGTAGCATTGGCTATTACTACCATTGCTGCTTCGCGTTGTATAGCGGTATTATCTACTTTCATCTCCACTTTCATTTTCGAATAATCCCATAATACTTTCCATGTGGCTTTCATATATCCCCACATACCGCGTGTGTTCGCATCTTCAAATTTTTTTACTACAAAAGCATTGAAACCAATATCGCTTAAGTGAATGCAATGCTGGTCATTTACTTTCACCATGCTTATTTTTTTTGCGCGGCCATGCACGATAATATCTAATGCTTTAGCAGGTTCAGCAGGAATATTTAGTTCTTTGGCCATACCATTGGCAGAACCGGCAGGCAACAAACCAATAGGAATTTTTTTCCCCTTGAGAGAATCTGCTACCAGCTTCAATGTACCATCGCCGCCTACTGCTATTACTTTATCCGGCGAAAGGTCTTTTATTTGTTTGGCTATCATATCCGGCTCACATTTCGCAGGTATCTCATACAATTCTACCTGGTGCGGCAAAGAAGAAAAATAATCCTGTATTTCTTTTTTCCAATCTGTCTTATTTTTCCCGGCACCGGGATTGATAATAAAAAGTAGTTTTAAGGATTGTGGTGGCATATTAACGGAAGGTGGTTTTTTGAAATAGTAACACTGCAAAATTGTTTCCAAAAAAATGAAGAAAAAAGCGGCGGTAAAAATATATCATGGCTTCGGGCATACACATAACCTTATTGTGTATGGCCATGTATTTAAAAAATTGCCGGCAGTACGGTTCAGCTATCGTGATAATATCTTCATCAATATTTTTCATTTATTCAAATTATTCCTGGTAAAACCACTGCCTTATGTAACGGTAAAGTTGATGCTTGAAAACAATACAGTAGAAGCAAAAACCGCTCACGATGGCTTTTTTAAATTTGAATGGGAAGCTGATCATGAAATTGCAGCAGGATGGCATACCGTTACCGTCAATAGCTATGATAAAAGCGGGGAGATGACCGCAACAGCAGAAGGCAAAGTATTTATTCCCCACTCTACACAGTATGGTTTCATTTCCGATATTGATGATACGATTATGATATCGCATTCGGCAACTATCGGACGGCGATTACGGGAACTGTTTATAAAAAATCCGCGGACGCGGCGGACATTCACCGATGTAGGTATATGGTATTCATCATTAGCGGCAGCGCATACAGGGCCGCAAGCGCCGAACCCTTTCTTTTATGTATCGAGCAGCGAGTGGAACTTATACGATTACCTGCATGAGTTTTTTCGTTTCAATCGTTTGCCCGAAGGCGCATTTTTGCTCAACCAGGTAAAGCGATGGTTTGAATTACTAAAGACAGGAAAAACAAAACACCAGGGAAAGCGGTCAAGGATAGTAAGAATAGTGGAAGCTTATCATAAACAACAAGTTATCACCATTGGTGATAAAACCCAAAGCGATCCCGC
>Ga0164241_10003898_pt1 | contig 14759 bp, 12 predicted proteins | sample OricomyardsoilBY_FD_108780 | JGI IMG/M metagenome (GOLD analysis project Ga0164241, IMG submission 108780) | Backyard soil microbial communities from Emeryville, California, USA - Original compost - Back yard soil (BY) | ecosystem: Environmental > Terrestrial > Soil > Unclassified | place: USA...
CGTCGGCCGGGGCAGATGCCGCATCTCCCCCCGAGTTTGTGGACTCCCTTCGCCCTGGCGACGTTCCAGCGCCTCGCCGCCTCGCAACGCGAACCGACCTATCCACGTCGGCCGGGGCAGATGCCGCATCTCCCCCCAAGTTTGTGGACTCCCGTGGGCGTGGCGACGTTCACGTGCCTCCCCTGCGCGCCGCACCCGACGATACCTGACATAAGGCTGACACTTCACCTCGCTACCGTTTCGGGCTGGAGGTTCCACCATGCGTCCCATCGAGATCGAGCTCACGCCGAAGGGTCCCTATTCACTCGCCGCGAGCGCGGCGTTCCTCTGTGGCTTCAGCCCGGCGGCGGGGAGCGCTCTACCCGCGAGCGGGGGGATGACGTTCGGCTTCGGGCTCGATGGGACGTTCGAGCCGGTCGCCGTGAGGGTCTCTCAGGTGGACGGTCGCGTTTGCGTGCGCGCGGCAGGCTCGCGCGACGGGGACGCGATTGGCAAACAGGTGTCGCGGATCCTCTCGCTGGATCACGACGGCGACGCGTGGCTCGACGTGGGTCGCCGGGATCCGGCGATTGGCATGTTGCAAGCGCGGTATGACGCGCTTCGTCCGGTCTGTTTCTATTCGCCCTACGAGGCGGCGTGTTGGGGGATCCTCGCGGCGCGTACGCCGATGAAGCTCGCCGCGCGCGTTCGGCAGGGCCTGGCCGAGGCGCTCGGCGAAGCGCGCGTGGTGGATGGCGAGCGCATCTGGGTGTTCCCGTCGCCGATCCGTCTGCTCGACGCGGCGACGCTGCCGGGCGTCCCGGCGATCAAGGCCGAGCGGCTGCGAGGTTTGGCCGTCGCGGCGCTGGACGGTGTTCTCGACGCCGAGGCGCTCCGCGCGCTCGATCGAGAGGCGGCGACGGCGCGGCTTCGCGCGCTCGATGGCGTCGGGCCGTGGACCGCGTCGCACGTCCTCGTCCGCGGCGCCGGGCTCGCCGACGAGCCAGCGTTCTTCGAGCCGCGCGTGCGCGCCGGGTTTCAGCTGGCGATGCAGCTCTCCGAGGAGCCGACCGACGAGGAGCTCGCTCGGGCGAGCGAGCGCTGGCGACCGTATCGGACCTGGGCGTCGGTGCTCCTCGCCGTCCACCTCTCGAGGAGCGGGCTCTGGAGCGCGCCGACCCGCAGCGCGAGCGGGGCGCGCCGCCCACCCCGGGGCGCGAGGCGGGACGCGCATGCGGTCGCTCGATAGGATGCCTATGAAGCATGAGCCAGGCTTATGGACGCGATCTCGATCTGAACCTGTTGCGGGTGCTCGTCGTGGTCATCGAAGAGGGCTCGGTGACGAAGGCCGCTGGGCGCCTGTACCTTACGCAGCCGGCGATCAGCGCGGCGCTCGCGCGCCTGCGTCAGGCCGTGGGCGAGCCGCTCTTCGCCCGAGAGGGTCGCGGGCTCGTGCCCACGGCGCGCGGACGGCGCGTCTACGAGGCGGCGAAACCCCACCTCGCCGGCCTCCTCGAGAGCGTCACCCAGAGCGCCACTTTCGATGCGATGAAGACCGAGCGCGTGTTTCGGGTGGGCCTCGCCGATGACGCGCGTGCGTGGCTCTTGCCGCATCTGCTCGATCTCCTCGAGAGGGAGGCCCCACGCGCGAAGCTCATCGTCCTACCAGTGCACTTCCGCACCGTCGTCGATTCGGTGCTCGAGCCGTCGGTGGACCTCGCGGTAAGCGTCGCCGACGAGACCCCGAAGAGCGTCGCGCGCGAGCCGATCCTGAAGGGCGGCTTCGTGTGCCTCTTCGATACGACGGTTTGGGGCCGCGCGCCGAAGTGGACGCTCGCCCGCTATCTCGCCGCGCCGCACGTCATCGTGTCGTTCAACGCCGATCTGCGGGGCGTCGTGGAAGATCTCCTCGGCCACGAGCGGAACGTCGTCTGTTCGACGCCGTTCTTCGCCGGCATCGGCGCGCTCGTCGCGGGGTCGCGGCGCATCGCGACCGTCCCCGAGATCGTCGCGCGCACCGTCCTGCCGCGGTATCGGACGCTCGCGACTGCCAAAGTGCCGTTCCGATCGCAGGCGATCCCGATCGAGCTCCTCTACAAGAAGGCCCGGGAGCACGACGCCGCGAACACGTGGCTCCGCGCGGCGGTGCATCGCGCCGCGGGCGCGGCGTAAAGCCCGCGCTCACGGCGCGCAGGTCGGCTTGAACGTGACCGTCGCTTTTACGTAGTTGACGTATCCAGTCGCGCTGCCCGTCGCTTGGTTCTTGATGCGTAGCTGAATGCCAAAGTCGCTCTTCAGCGTCACCGGAGCGATCCCCGTGACGGGAAACTCGTAGCCGCCCCCGCCACTGCCGCACGCGCCCCAGGTCTGCGCTGGGACGCCGGCGCCGACGGCGGCGCCGCCCGACGACATGCGAAGCCAGGTGTCGACGACGTCGACCGGGCTCGCTTCGACGGTGCGACACCGGTCGATGTCGACGTGGATCCCGGTCAGCGTCGCGTCGTTCGGGATCTCGTTGAAGTCGAAGCCACGCGCGGTGAGCTGCTCGGACGATTGGCCGTTACCGAGAATGACCGACGCGGCGTTCGCGTCCGGGACGGTGATGAAGCCGACGTTGCTCCAGCCCTTGTTGCCGGCGTTCGTGCCCTCTCCGATCGTCGGGAGGCGCTCGATCGTCACGCTCGCGGGACACATGCAGACGTTGTTCGCGTCGCAGGCGCCCGGCGGCGCGCAGACGCAGGGGGGAAGGCCGGTGCTCGCGGACGCGTCCGTCGTGGTGGCCTCTCGGCCGCCGGCGCCACCCGCGCCGATCGTCGAGGCGACGGTCGCGGCGCCGCCCGCGCTGGTCTCGCCGCCGGCTCCGCCCACAGACGACGCGCCACCGGCCGAGCTCACCGCCCCGGCAAAGGCGGCGTCGTAGTCGTAGGCGCACCCCGAGGCGGCGACGAAGATCGCGAGCGCGCCAAGTCGCAGCACGACGCGGAGCGTACACCCTTCGGTGTAGACTCGCCTTATCGGGAGCTCGATGACCGCAGGAACCGACGCAGATACGCGCATCCTTCGCTCGGGCGCACGCACCCTCCCCTCCGTCGATCTCGTGGTCGTGGCGGGTCCGGATCAGGGACGGCGCGTGCGGGTCGAGGGCGCCGCGCGCATCGGGACGACGCGCGGCAGTGAGCTCTGCCTCACCGACCGGACGGTCTCGCGGCTTCACTGCGAGATCACGGTCCACCAAGGCGCGGTCACGCTGCGCGATCACGGCAGCACGAACGGCACGTACGTCGAGGGCCGCCGCGTCCGCGATCTCGATCTCACGGACGGCTCGATCGTGCAGCTCGGCCAGACGAGCATTCGCGTCGAAGGTCGCCCCGAGGGCAGCGGCGTTCCGGTTTCGAGCCACGACAGGTTCGGCGAGCTCGTCGGATCGAGCCCCGAGATGCGGCGCGTTTACGCCGTCCTCGAGAGGCTCGCCGGCTCCGATTCGACGGTGCTCGTTCTGGGCGAGACCGGCACCGGCAAAGAGGTCGTCGCCCGCTCTCTCCACGACGCGTCGGCGCGCGCGAAGGGCCCTTTCGTCACGCTCGACTGCGGGGCGATCCCCGAGAGCCTCATCGAGAGCGAGCTCTTCGGTCACGTGCGCGGGGCCTTCACGGGCGCGACGAACGATCGACGCGGCGTCTTCGAAGAGGCGAACGGCGGAACGCTCTTCATCGACGAGATCGGAGAGCTGCCGCTCTTGATGCAGCCAAAGCTGCTCCGCGCGCTCGAGGCGCGCCGCGTCCGCCGCGTCGGCGCGAACTCGCACGTACCGGTCGACGTCCGCGTCATCGCCGCGACGCATCGCTCGCTCTATCAGCGCGTCAACCAGGGCACGTTTCGAGACGATCTCTATTATCGATTGGCCGTCATCGAGCTCGAGCTGCCGCCTCTGCGCGCGCGCACGGAAGACATCCCGATGCTCGCGGCGCACTTCCTCGAGCAGCTGACCGGCGCTCCGACCGCTCCGACGCCCGAGATGCTCTCGGCCCTCGTCGGCCGTCCGTGGCCGGGCAACGTCCGCGAGCTGCGGAACGTCATCGAGCGCAGCCTCTCGCTCGGATGGGCAGCGACGGCCGCGAGCCTCCGCCCCGCGCCGTCTGCGTCGCGCTCTTCCGGCGCCCCGCTCGGCGCCGAGATCCCGACGCACCTTCCGCTGAAGGAAGCGCGGCTCGCGTGGGTCGAGCAGTTCGAGATCGTCTACGTGCGCGCGCTCCTCGAGCGAACGCAGGGCAACGTCACCCGCGCCGCGGCGATGGCCGGCGTGAATCGACGGTTTCTCCAGCGCATGATGGCGCGCCTCGGGATCCGGAGCGCTGACGTCGACGAGGACGAGCCGTGATCGCGCCGCAGCTCATCGCCGGCCGATACGAGCTGCACGAAGAGCTCGCCGCCGGCGGGATGGCGCGCGTTCACTTCGCGCGGTTGCGCGGCGATCAGGGCTTTCAGCGCGTCGTCGCGGTCAAGCGCATGCACCGCCAGTTCGCGCGCGACCCTCGCTTCCTCGCGATGTTTCGCGACGAAGCGATCCTCGCCTCGCGCATCCGCCACCCGAACGTCGTCCCGACGCTCGACGTCGTGAGCGACGCCGACGAGGCGTTCATCGTGATGGAGTACGTGCGCGGTCTGCCGCTCTCGCTGCTCCTCGCGCGGGCGAACCGCAATGAAGAAGCCGTGCCGGTGCCGATCGCCGTCGCGATCCTCTCGGGCGTGCTCGCCGGGCTCCATGCGGCACACGAGGCGCGCGGCGCGGACGGGGCTCCGCTCCACATCGTGCATCGCGACGTGTCGCCGCAGAACATTCTTGTCGACGTCGACGGCGTCGCGCGCGTGATGGACTTCGGCATCGCCAAGGCGAGCACGCAGCTCCACGTCACGCTCGAGGGCGAGCTCAAGGGGAAGCTCTCGTACATGGCGCCCGAGCAGCTTCGAGGGGGCGCGGTCGACCGACGCGTCGACGTCTGGGCCGCCACCGTCGTCCTCTACTCGATGCTCGTGGGCGCGCCGCTCTTCAGCCGCGGCGAGCTCGAAGAGATCACGAAGCGCATCTTGCAGATGCCCATCCCGCTCTTGTCCGCGCGTCGCGACGACGTCCCCGCGGCTCTCGCCGAGGTCATCGCGAAGGGCGTCGAACGGAACCCAGACAAGCGCCACCGGTCGGCCCGGGATCTCCAGGTCGCGCTCGAGGCGGGCTTCGAGCGCGTTGCGTCGGCGCGCCAGGTCGGCGCGTGGGTCGAGCGGCTCGGGGGCGACATGCTCGAGGAGCGCGATCGAGCCATCGCGCGCATCGAAGGCGGCGCGAGCGTCGATCCCGTGGGACTCGATCCGGACGCGACGCTCGTCGACTCGCACATGATCGATGCGCCGATGGAGCTGACGGAGACCGACGCGCCGACGCTCGAGCTCGCGCCGAGCGAGCCGGTGAGTCCGCACGTGTCGGCGCCGTCGAGCGCGCCCGCGGCGCACGCGCCGGCTTCGCTCGTCGAAGCCGAGCGGACCAGCGCCTCGGTCGTCAGCGAGGTCGCGATCGCGCCGCGCCCTGCGCCGCGCCCCGCCGGGAAAGCCGGCCCGCTCACGCTACTCGGAGGCGCGACGTTCTTCGCCGCTGCCGCGGCGATTGCCATCTATGCGACGCGCGAACCCGAGGCGAGCTCGCCAGATCGTGGGCGCGCCGCGGCCTCTGCCGGACCCGAGGACGCGACGCCGCCGAGCGCGGCGACAGCTCCATCCGCGCTCGATCCGGCCTCGGAGCCCACGGCCGCCGCGGCGCCGTCCGCGAGCGCGGCGCCGCTCGAGGCGCCGTCTGCGAGCGCGGCGCCGCTCGAGGCGCCGTCTGCCTCCGCGAGCGCGAGCGCAACGAGCTCGGCGGCGCCGCTTCCTACCGTGACCGACGCGGCGCCGACCGCGACCGCACGAAGACCGCCCGGCTACTTTCCGTCGCGACCATGAAGCGGAAAGGACGCGGCACTAGGCGCTTCGCGGCGGCTGCGCTCTTCGCGCTCGCGTGCGGCGCGCCTTCGTGGGCCGCGGCGACGCCTTCGGTCGACGAAGACCATGCCGTCGCGCTCTACGAGCAAGGCAATCAGCTTCTCCAACATGGCAATCCCGCCGCCGGGCTCCCGCTCCTCGAAGAGTCGATGGAGCTCTTGCCCAGTCCGAACACCGAGCTGCTCGTCGGACACGCGCTCCGTCAGCTGGGCCGGAAGGCGCGCGCCTATGAGCGCTATGTCCACGTGCGTGGAGCGGCCCGTGCACGACTCGAGGCGGGCGAAGCGCGCTTCGGTCCGACCGTGAAGGACGCGGAGCGCTGGATCACCGCGCTCACCCCAGAGATCGGCGAGCTGTCCGTGACGGCGACCGACGTCCCAGCGGACAGCGCGCTCTACGTGGAAGGGCGCCGTGTCGAGTGGCTCACGGGCTCGAGCAAGACCGTTCGCTCTGCGCGATCTTATGAAGAACCCGGGAGGCTCCACGTCGAGCTCCGCGCGAAGGGAGAGGTCCTTCGACGCGCAGAGGTCGACCTCACGAAGGGCGCGACGCGCGCGGTCACGCTCGAGCCCATTGCCCAGGAGTCCGCGTCGAATGCTCCAGCAGTGACGCCGGACGATGGTATCCCGCCGCCTCCACTCGCGGCTTGGATCGCCTTCGGAGTCGGCGCGGCCGGCATGGTCTCGTTCGCCGTATCAGGAGGGCTCGCCCTCTCGGCAGCGAACGAGCTCGACGCGTGTGCGCCGCACTGCGATGCCAGCGATCCGGCGCTACGCGACGCCCGCGACGACGGCAAGCGCGACGCAGCCATCGCGAACGTCTCTGTCGCGGTCGGCGCGACCGGCCTCGTGGCGGGCGGGCTCCTATGGATCTTCTGGCCTCGCGAAAAAGAGCCGACGTCGAGCATGAATGTCGACGTCGGCCCGTTCGGGGCGCGGTTCGAGACGCGCTTTTGACTAGAAGTCTTCGCAGAGCGCCTGGACCGCGACGTCACACGACTTCAGCCCCCAGGTCGCGTCCGCCAGGTACGTGACGCACTTGTCGCCCGTCGTGCTCGATGCCTCTGCCGGATCGTTCCACGGCGCGCTTCCGGGGAAGGCCTCGTCGTCCTTGACCCAGTAGAACTGCTTCGTCGCGCCCTGGCGGTGTCCGCCGATCCACGTCGCCGTGCCGACGCGTCCCGACTGCTTCAACGCTGTGTTTTCGGGGAGCGTGAGGGTCGCGAGATGCATGTTTACGTCTTGGCACTGCGCGCGCGCCTGATCCCAAGTGCGCGCGGTGATGACGCGATAGCAGTGCGTCGTCGATTGCCCCGGGAGCGCGAAGTCGTCTCCTCCGCAACCGGGTGTCCCGGTGCTTCCGCCGCCACCGCCGCCACTGTTGCCGCCGCCGCTGTTGCCGCCGCCACTGTTGCCGCCGCCACCGTTGCCGCCGCCGCTGACAATTTTGCAGGTCGTCGCAAGCGGATCCTTACCATCGTGGGACTCGAGGACGCCACCCCCGTCGCCGCAGGAGATCTCGATATCGGCCTCTCCGTCCGATGCGTAGATGTGATCGTAGCCGTCACCGCCCTTCATGACGTCGCGCCCGGTGCCGCCGCGGATCACGTCGTTGCCCTCGAGCCCCCAGAGGATGTCGTCGCCGCCGAAGCCGTAGAGCTCGTCATTGCCGAGGCGGCCCCAGATCGTGTTGTTCGCGTCGTTGCCGAAGAGCTTGTCGTCACCGCTGGTCCCTTCGAGAATTTCGAGATTGCCCTCCATGTGGGTGGCATAAGTTTGCCAATCTGCCGCGCAGAGGTCCGAATAGGCGCGACCGACGAAGACCTGACGATGCGACGGATCGGTGAACTTTCCGTCGAGCTGCGCGATGATGCCGCGGTCTCCTGCGCGTGCGAAGCCAGCGATGTCGATGCCGGGGCCGCCGCGGTAGAAGTGACCACCGCACGGGTAGTCGACGACGAGCTGATCGTCGCCGTCGCCGCCGTCGAGCTCGTCGGCGCCGCCGGGATATTGATTCCCGGGTAGATCGAGGTCGCTCTTTCGGCTCTCGCTGATGAGCGCGTCGTCGCCTCCGTTGCCGTGGAGGTGATCGCTCCCCATCCGGCCCGTGAAGAAGACGTCCTGTTCGTCCCCGCCGATGAGGATGTCGTCGCCCTCTCCGCCGTCGACATGGGCCGTCAGATCGCGAGGGAAGTCCCCGGCGAGCTCGAAGGCGTCGTTACCCGCGTCCCCCCAGCCGAGGATGTAGCGCAGCGGATCGCCGCCCGTCCCGCACTCGACCTCGGTCTCGGCGGCGCTCGCGAAAGAGCAGCCCGGCCCCGCGTCGATCTTCGAGCCGTTGCGCGCCTTCACGCGGACCTTCTGGCCCACGGCTTTGATGAGGAGATCGTCGTTGCCAGCGGTGCCCATGACCACCACGCCGCGGTCGAAGTGCTCTGCCGCCACGTAGACGAACGGAATCGCGCGGACAGCAGGCTTGCCCGCCCCGCAGGGCGTGCCGTCGCAGGTGTCGTTGCCGAGGTCCGAGACCACGGTTCGGTTTCCGACGTGCGCGAAGGTGTCGTTGAAGGGAGAGCCGATGACGCGCTCGATCCCCTCGAGCGGCTCTTCGTATCCGTCGCCGCTCGCCGTCCGCGCCGCGAAGTCGATCGCGACGCCGTCGGTCGGGTTCGGTTGGCCGGCGATGTCTTGGGGTTGTCCCGGGGGCATCGCCGTCGCGAAGCTCGCCGTGTCGTTGCCGCCTCCACCGATGAAGTCGTCGGTGTTCGTGTCGCCGCGCATCCAGTCGTCGCCCGCGCCCCCGTCCATGTGGTCGGCGCCGTGACCGCCGATCAAGAGATCGTTGCCCGCGTCGCCGTAAAGGTGGTCGTCGAGGATGTCGCCGAAGAGCCGATCGTTGCCCTCTCCGCCGTGGATGTCGTCGCTGCCGCCACGCCCATGAATCGTGTCGTTGCCGTCGTCGCCGTAGAGCTCGTCGTTGCCGGACCCCCCGTCGATGTAGTCGTCTCCGCCGCGGCCATGGACGACGTCGCGCCCCTTGAACGTGCAGATGATGTCGCTCGCGTTGGTGCCCTCGATGACGTCGCGATCATCGGTGCCGACAATCAGCGTTCGCCCATCTGCCAAGGACTTCTTCGTGACGCCCACGCTCGCGGGGTTCGCCGAGACGCCGGCGCACGGATCCGGACCCCAGGGATCCTCGAGCGCGGCGAACGCGTCGTCTGCGTCCTCGAGGTCCATGTCGGCGTCGAATGGGGCGCAAGCGTTGAGCGCGAGGAGAGCCGGCAGCGCCGTCACCCACCAAAGGCGAGGACCGGACGAGGTTCGCTTGATCATGCGAGACGCCATCGCACGAGGTGGGCCAACGGCGACAAGCGACGATCACGCGAATTTGGGCACGTTTTAGGGGATCTCACGCGCGACGCCCACGTCGCGTCGCTGCGACGCCCGCGTCGCACCGCGGGGTCAGCCGCGGAGCGTGAGCCAGAGCCCGAGGACGAGCGCCAAGACGAGCGCCAGGCCGAGCGCGACGAGGGCCCGGCGACTCGACGGCGACGCAGAGGTCGGACTCGCCGCCGCGGTCGACGCCAGGTTCGCGGCCGAGCCTCGTTCGGCCGTCTCGGGCTCGGTCGCGTCACCTCGCCACGCAGCCTCGAGCGCGGCCCACGCCTCGCCGGCGTCGCGATGACGCCGCGTCGGATCGCGATCGACCGCGCGGGCGAACCACGCGTCGAACAGAGGCCCGAGGTCACGCGCACCGATCTCGCGCGAGCGCTCCGACGCGAGCGGGATCGGCTCACGCAGCATCTCGATCGCGAGGTCGAACGCGTTCGAGGTCTTCGCCGTGGCGCCCTTCCAGAAGATCTTCCCAGCGAGCAGTCGGTACGTGAGCAGACCGAGCGCCCAGACATCCGCCGAGGGCCGAATGTTCTGACCCTCTTTTCCCTGCTCCGGAGCCGCCCAGAGCGGTGTCCCGAGCCCCGGAGCCGTGCCGCCCGCCGTCGTCTCACGGACGACCTTCGCGACGCCGAAGTCGAGGACTTTCAGCGTCGGCGGGCCGGACGTGCTCGTGACGAGGAAGAGGTTCTCGGGCTTGAGATCGCGATGCACGACGTTCGCGGCGTGCGCGGCGCGCATCGCCTGAAAGAGCTGCGCCACGAGCTCGCGACCGAGATCGGCGTGGAGCACCGCACCGCCCTCGATCATTCGGTGGAGGTCCGTCCCCTCGAGCAGCTCCATCGCGAGGTACGGCAGGCGCGACTTGTCGTCGCTGCCAGAGTCGAAGACTCGCACGACGTGGTCGCTGGCGATGCGCTCGCCGATCTTGGCCTCTAGGAGGAAGCGCTCGAGAAAGTCAGGCGCGTTCGCGATGTCCGCGCTCATCACCTTGAGGGCGCGCGGCTCGCCGGTTCCGATTTCGACCGCGCGATAGACCGAGCCCATGGCCCCCTGTCCGAGGAACCCTTCGACGCGATAGCGCCCTGCGAAGGTCTCGCCCGCCAAGAGGCGCTTCACACGCACGCTGAGAGGTTACCCCACGCGCACTGCGAGGGGCTGACCACACGGCACGGCGCCGTCGGCGGGCCAACCCGAAGACTGCGCCAAGACGCCAGTGATGCGTTTGATCACTCTTGGACACTCCCAAGACGAGGCGCGCGGCTGGTACGCTCCGCGTGGGGGTGGTCATGGCGTCGAGAACGGATCAGCTTCGTGCGGCCGCGTTGGGTCGCACGATCATCTTCGTGCACGGAGCGAACGCGCCGACCGCCGACGAGTGGGAGACCGTGCTGCGTCTCTTTCGCGAGGCCGAGAACCTCTCGGAGGTGCGTGCGCTCGTCTACTCGGAGGGCGCGGCGCCGACGCTCGCGCAGCGCGGCGATCTCAACGATCTCCTCGGGGATCGGAATCCGCGCATCGCGGTGCTCACGCCGAGCAAATTCGTCAGGGCGGCAGGGATGGCGCTCCGTTGGTTCAATCCTCGTGTTCGCGTGTTCAATCCGGCCCAGTTGAAGGACGCGCTCTCGCACCTCGAGGTGCAAGCAGGAGAAGCCGCGAGCCTCGCGTCGACGCTCGGTCGCCTGATCGGCGAGCTCGGTCTGCGATCGCCGCTCGCGTCCGCGGCGCGTCCCTGAGCGCTACTTCGCCTCTTCGACAGTGAGCTCTTCGGCTTCGACGCCGAACCCAGGGACGTGCACGCGCTCGCCCGCCGCTGCGCCGAGCGACTCGAGCGCGTCCCCCGTCCGACCGCCGTTCTCGGGCGTGACCTCGACGAGGCGAAGCGCGCCCACCTCGTTGGGTGACGCGTTGAACACGCAAGCGTTCAAGGTCCCGTTCTCTTCGTAGCTCACATCGCAGACCCGCAGCGGAGACGCTGCGCGAATGACGCGGCGTCGAAACGCCTCTTCGCCGCCGCCGAGCTCACCCAGGCCGCGAGCGACCTCGAGCGCCGCCGGATCGCCGAGCCACGCGAGCATCGTCGCTGCGTGAAGGCGGATCGCCGGCTTCGAGGAGCTGAGCAGTCTACGGAACGCATCGGCAGGCGCCGGCGCGACCTTGCCGCCCAGCATCCCCGACTCGGAGACGTCGATCTTGAGCTCGCTGCCCGGAGCCTTCACGCTCCACTTCACGCTGCGCCCAGGGCCGAGCTCGCCTTCGAAGAAGAGGCCGCGGTCGGTCACGTTCGTGCGCTCGCCCGCCTTGTTCCGCCTCGCGAACGTGAGCACGAGCTTCGTGTCCACGATGGGCTCGCTCGAGTTGTTCACGACCGCGACGTCGAAGTCGTAACGAGGCACCTTCTTGCGATCGAGATCCGGAGCGACGACGCCGAACGGATCCCCCGGCCTCGGGTGCTTGGCGATCGGGATCACCGAGAGCGTCGGGATGCCGCCGCGCCAGAGCGGGGAATCGGTGCGCTGACAGGTGCACGATTCGCCCCTCGGCGCGGGCTCCAGCACGAGCGCGCCCGGCTCGGTCATGACGGCGAGCCCTTTCTCTGCCGCGGGCCCGGGCGCGGGCGGAGGCAGCTTCGAGAGCGCCTTGTAGCCCGCGAGCGCGAGCGCGAACGCCGCTACCGTCCCCGCACCGAGCAGGAGCGGCAACATCGGGATGCGTGGCAGCGCGATCGTGCGTGTCGGCTCTGGCTCGGGAACCTCGAACGGATCGGTTTCGTGAACGATCGCCGGTCGCAGGCCGACGCGCTCGGCGAGACGACGCTCGAACGTTCGGAGGAGCCTCGCGCTCGACGGGCCGCCGAACGTCGCCGTGCGCGCGGCGAGTCGAAGCAAGAACCCCGCGATGAAGAGCACGGCGAGGCCGAGCGCGCCGCGACCTACGACGCCCGCCGCGAGCGCCTCCGGAGTCAGAAACGCCGCGAGCGCGGCGAGCGGGAGCGGCGCGAGCCACGCCAGCGCGCGGAGCCAAGCTCGACGCTTGTGCACGCTCGCGAGCGCCTCGAGCGGCAGATCGGTGAAGTGGACGAGGTGGAAGCGCGTGTGAGGTGCGGCGACGAGCGGATCGAGCGACAGCACGAGCCCCTCTTCTCGTCGGACGAAGCCACGCACTGCGGTGTATGGAACCGCGAAGCGGGCGAGCTCGGTCAGCGGCCCAGGGACGAACGTCTCTCGGTAGGAGGTCGCCGCGAGGAGCTCGACTTCGAGACGGCGCGGCAGCAGCGTCAGGCGCACGGCGCCGATCGCATTTGCGTCGCTACTCGCGATCGCGAGCGCACCGACGGAGAGGGACCCGCCCACGGGCGTGCACCCTACTACGGCCCGCGTGCCCACGCGAAATGCCCCACGGCCTCGCGCTTGCGCCCTCCGTGGTCGAGGACTACACCCGCGGCCATGCAGAGAGAACGGATGCTCCGCGCTTTGCCGGCTGCGCTCCTCGCCATGCTCGTCTTCGGGTGTGACAAGGTCGCGGAGCCCGATTCGCCGCCGAGACCGGCGACGTCTGCGGCGCCTGCCGCCGCCGATCCCACCGCGCTCGTGAAGGAAGACCTGACGGTCGGGACGGGCGACCGAGAGGTCAAGACTGGCGACCAGATCAAGGTCCACTACGTCGGGCGATTGCTGAAGACGAACGCGAAGTTCGACGCGAACGAAGCGAAGGACAAGCCCTTCGAGTTCACCGTCGGCGAGGGCGTCATCGAGGGCTGGAGCCAGGGCGTCGTCGGCATGAAGAAGGGCGGCAAGCGCAAGCTGACGATCCCTTCAGACCTCGCCTACGGCGACGACGGGCAGCCGCCGAAGATCCCAGGGAAGTCGGCGCTCGTCTTCGAGGTCGAGCTCGTCGGCTGGCAGGGCGAGGCGGACGCCGCGCCGAGCTCGAGCGCCGTCGCGGGCGACGCCTCGGCCAAGGCAGGCGAACCGACGCCCGAAGCGTCCGCCAAGAAGGTCGTGGCGACCGCGAAGCCGATGGCGACCGAGGGCGCGACGAAGCCTGCGTCGACCGCCCTCCCGAAGGCGCCGCCTCAGCCGTGAGCACGGAAGCTGGCGCGCTCGACGCGGCGGTCGATCTCGACGCAGTCGTCCACGCGGTGCGTGGCGACGCGGCGGTGGTCTTGCGCGCTCAACCTGCGCTCGAGACGTCGTCCGACGCGAGCTACGGACCGCAGCCGAAGCGCCCCACGCTGATCGCGCTGGCTTCGGGCGAGCGCACCGTGAAGATAGACGGGGGAAAAGACGTGAGCGTCCGCGCCGTCGAGTTGACGAGCCGCCCGCTTACCTGGGGCGTCTTGGGTGGAAAGGCGTTCGAGCGCGGCGCGGCGTCCATCGCGCTCGAGCTCGAAGACGGCACGAAGCTCTCCGTCGTCGACGTGGTCGCGGAAGACGAGGCCGCGGCAGCCGCGATGCTCGCGCCGGTCCGCGCCGCGCTCGAAGCACGCCTCGGGCTCGAGCCTTCCGTCGCGACCGTTGCTCCGACCGATCCCGCGACGCGCGCGCTCGGGGCGACCACGCTGCTCGACCGCGAGGCGCGACGTTTCTCGATGCGCCTCGAGGGCGATCGGTTCGTGCTTCGGGACTTCGAGAGCGTCGGGCCGAGAGCGGGAGCGTTCAAGTACCGCGTCATCGCGATCGCCGCGCTCGTGTTCGGCGCCGTCGCGTGGTGGCAGTTCTACGAAGCGTTCCGCGCGAGCTCGCCGCTCTCCTCTCTGTTGGGTTTGGCGGCGGTCGGGATCGTCCTCCTCGTGGCGGCGTTCGCGATGAACGAGATCGCCAGGTTCGCCGCGAAGTACGTCGCGGACAACGAGCCGCTCGCTTGGCTCAGCGACGATCACGTCGTCGTCGCGCCGTGGGTCTCACGCCAGGGCGCGATCGATCTGCGACCCGAAGGTCGCTACGGCGCGGCAATCAAGATCGCAGAGGTCAACGCCGTGACCGTGCGCGAACACGATGGAAAGCACGCCGTCACGCTCGAGACCGAGCATGGCGCCATCGACGTGCTCTACACGGACGACTTGGCCGCCGCGAACCTGTGGCGCGGTGCGCTCGAGCGGGCCCTCATCGCCGTCGCCGCACCGACGAAGCGAGCGATCCCCCTCCTCCGCGCACGAACGACCGCCGCCGCCTGAGCGCCGGATTCGCCTCCGACAGAGCTCAGCGACGACAGAGCTCAGCGACCGAGCGCGCGACCCAGGGCGCGCTCGAAGATCTCGTACACGGCGAGCGGATACTCGCCCATGTGGAAGATCCGGAAGAGCGTCGAAGAGAGCTTGCCCTGCGCGGCGTAGATTTCGAAGACGTGGCCCTCGATCTC
>Ga0164241_10003899_pt1 | contig 14754 bp, 10 predicted proteins | sample OricomyardsoilBY_FD_108780 | JGI IMG/M metagenome (GOLD analysis project Ga0164241, IMG submission 108780) | Backyard soil microbial communities from Emeryville, California, USA - Original compost - Back yard soil (BY) | ecosystem: Environmental > Terrestrial > Soil > Unclassified | place: USA...
CACGTTGTGGCTCGATTTCCCGCGTAGCGTCGCGCTCCCCGCGCTCTGCGCGGCGCTCCTCGCCCGTGGCGTCTTCGCCGAAGAAACCGACTCGGCGTTCTTCGGCGAGCCGCACTTGAACGGTTTTCGCGTGAGCTACGCCTTCCTGAGCGAAGCCGACCTCCGCCGCGCGCTCGAAATCGTCGCCGAGGAAGCCCGGCGACTGCTCCAACGCTGACTTAGAACACGAACGGCAGGTCGAGCTGCACGATCTTGTACGAGCTTCCGGACATGGGGTTGTCGAAGCCGAACGAGAGCGACGCGCCGGGACGGAAAACGAGATTTTCCGAGAGCTTCACGTGGAAGCGCGGTCCGACGCCGATCGTGAAGTTGTCACGCAGGGTGCCGGTCGTGTCGTTCGCGACGTAGCTCGGCTTGCCGAGCCAGGTCTGATAGCGGAGGTCGAGGCCCGCCGACAGGAACGGAAAGAGGAAGTAGCCCGCGTGCAGGCCCATCGAAAAGTCGGTGGCCGACGATTTCTGCGTCTGCAGGCCGCGCACCTTCATGAGCACGCCGAGATTCAGCTCCCCCTGGAGCGTGAGGTTGTGCGTCACGAGCGCCAGGTCGACGCCCGGCAGCACCGCGAAGTAGTCGACCATGAAGTGTGCGTTGTCGAACCCGCTGCGCGCGAGCATGCCCCGAAAATTCGTTTCCTTGGCGCCCGCGTCGGCCGTGCTGCCGCCGCCGCCGACCGGCAGCGTGACCCCGAGCGATACGCCGAGCTTCAGCGACTTGGCCGGCCAGAAGCCGAGCTGGCCACCGAGTGTCGGGTTCAGGAAGTTGAAACCGCCCTCGTTCGTCGTCCCGGCGGACGAGCCCGAAGGGTTGCTCGGGGGAGGCGAATTTTCGGCGACGCCCAGCTTGGCGAAGACGGAGACCTGCCTGATGATCTTGTAGCTGCCGCTGGCGAACGACACGATGCTCGAGCCGTTGACGCCGTAGAAGGCGAACGACGTGTCGAGACGCGCCATGGTCATCGGCAGCACGGGACGGAGCTGCCAAGGCAGCGAGTACGGCGGGATGACACGCCTCACCTTGGGCCCGTCACCGGAGTCGGTCGCCTCGCCGGCCTCGCCTGCGTCGCCCGAGCTCTTCGAAGCGTCTTCGCTCTCTTTGGGCTTGTCGCTCGGCGTCTCTTCGTCGAGCGAGACCTTTTCGGCCTTCGTCGCGTGCGCGGGGCGAGCCCCACCGAGAAGCACCGTGAACGCAAAGGCGAGACCAAGGACCGCCCGCGTCCCGCCGGACGAGGGGAAGGCACCGAAGCGCTGATTCATGGGGGCGCAGCCTTTTGCCATGGATGGCAAAACGAGCGCAAGGAAGGCCACCTACCCTGCGGGGTCACGCGTGAGCCGGGACTCTAAGGAATATCCTTTGACACTGATTTTTTCGGCTCGTACCAGCGCGCCTTGCCCTCGAGGACGTAATTCGCCTCCGCGGGGCCCCAGCTGCTCTTCTCGTATTCGTAGATGGGGGTCACGTCACCCAGGATAGGCTCGACGATTCGCCACGCCGCTTCCACCCCGTCGGCGCGGGCGAACAGGTTCGAGTCGCCGCGCATGGCGTCACCGATGAGGCGTTCGTAGGCCCCCATCTCGTCCGCCGTCTGGTTTCTGACCATGAGCTCGACGCCCTCCCCGGCCATGACGTCGCCGGCGCGTTTGGCTCGCGCGCCGATCGCGATGGCGACCTCCGGCCCCAGGCGGAAGCGCACGTAGTTCGTGAGCGACGGCACCGGCTCCGGAAAGACCATGTGCGGCGGCCGTTGCAGGTCCACGAGCACCTCCGTCGCCGTCACGGGCAGGTGCTTGCCCGCGCGCACGTAGAACGGCACGCCGGCCCAGCGCCACGAGTCGATGTGCAGCTTGAACGCCGCGAACGTCTCCACGCTCGAGTCGCGCGCGACGCCTTCTTCGTCGCGGTAGCCCTTGAACTGACCGCGCACGACGTCCTCGGCGGCGAGCGGCCGAATCGCCTTGAACACCTTCGTCTTCTCGTCGCGGAGCGCTTCGCGATCGCCCGCGGGCGGTGGCTCCATCGCGAGGAACGCCACGATCTCGAGCAGGTGGTTCTGCATCACGTCGCGGATGCAGCCGGTTTCCTCGTAGAAGCGCCCGCGCCCGGCCACGCCGAACGACTCCGCCATCGTGATCTGCACGCTGTTCACGTGGCTGCGGTTCCAGATCGGCTCGAGGAACGAGTTCGCGAAGCGGAAGTAGAGGAGGTTTTGCACCGGCTCTTTGCCGAGGAAATGGTCGATGCGAAAGATCTTCTTCTCGGGGAAGACGCGCGTGAGCACGGCGTTGAGCTGCTGCGCGGAGGCCAAATCCCGCCCGAACGGCTTTTCGACGACGACGCGGCCGCCCTCCGAGCAGCCCGTCGAACCGAGCAGCTCCACGACCTCGGGAAACACGCTGGGGGGGATCGACAAGTAGTAGAGCGGCCGCTTCGCATCGCCGAGCGCTTCCCGAATTTTTCGGAACAGCGCCTCCGTGCGGTAGTCGCCGTCGACGTAAAGGAGGTTCTTCGTGAGGATGTCGATGGCGCGCGGGTCGGTGCCGCTCCCGTACTCCGTGACGCTCGCGACGACGCGCTCGCGTAGCTTTTCCAGGCTGGAACCGCCGCGTGAAACCGCGACGATCGGGAAGCCCGGATTGCCGCGCTTGATCATCCAGTGCAGCGCCGGGAAGATCTTCTTGTAGGCAAGGTCCCCGGTGGCGCCGAACAGAACGAGAGCATCGGATTGGGAGGCGTTGTCGTTCATCGCGCGGCCCGTTGTACCACGCCTCGATCTGACAGGGGGCCTTGCCCCGCGGCTCGTTTCGCGACCGCTCCCCCGCCGCCTTCGGCGGGCTCGCTCCGCTCGCTAGTGACCGGAGGCCTTGCCCGCGCGCTCGGGCGGTGCCGGGGCTCGGTCAACAGGTTATTTACTTTCAGGGCGCCCCGCGTACTTTCCCCGAAGTGTCCTCCCCCGACCATTTCGTGACGCGCGCCGGAGCGTGGCTCAAGCCGCGCCTCGGGGGGAATTTCGCGACTCGAGTTGCTCTCGCGGTGACGGCGTTGTTCGTGCTCGGCGGGCTGTATTTCCGCGCGCGCGGGTATTTATTTCGGGCGCCCGCGTTCTGGCTCGACGAGTGCCTCTGGGCGATGAACCTCACGGCACGGCCCCTCGCGGACAACCAGATTCGTCCGCCTGGGTTCATCCTCGTGAGCCGCTGGCTCGCGCTGCTGTTCGGGCCGACCGAAGCGGTGCTGCGCGCGCTGCCCTGGCTCGCATCGTGCGCGGCCACCCTCGCGTCGCCCTTCCTCGCGCGGCGCCTCTACGGCTCGACCGCAGCGCGGATCCTGTTCGTGGCCGCCATCGCCGCGAACGCGTGCCTCATCGATTTTGCCAAGGAGTTCAAGCCGTACTCGATCGGATTTGCGCTGCACCTGGCGCTGATTCTCCTCGCCCTTCGCTACGTGGAGGCAGGCCGATCGAAGGACCTCGGCATGACGCTCGCGACGGCGGGCGTCGGCGTGTTCTTCTCACAGGATCTGGTCTTCGCGTACCCGGGGCTGTTCCTCGTGCTCGGGTGGGAGGCGCTCACGCGACGGCGCGAGCACTTGCGTCCGATCGTGCTCACGGCGGCGCTGATCATCGCGGCGCTCGTTGCGCAGTACCTGCTCTTGTGGCGCCACATGCCCAAAAACGGCGCGAGCTACTGGGGCGCGAAGTACAACGTCTTTTACACCGGGGCCCAGCGCCAGTCCTACCTCGCCTGGCTCTTCGATCGTTACCGCGAGATGGCGGAGTTTCCCGGCGTGCGCCGCGATCACTGGGACGGCTGGACCCACGACGCCCGCGTCAGGTTCCGCGTCATCGATCGCGGCGTGTGGCTAGCGCTCCACCTGGGCGGCCTCGCCGTGCTCGCCTGGCGGCGGCGCTGGCGCGAAGCACTGCTCCTCGTGTTGCCCCTCGCGTTGATCCTGGCGTTCAACGTCGCCAGGGTCTGGCCGATCGGCCCGTTCCGCAGCGACATCTTCACGCTCGTCTACTTCTCTGCCATCGCGGCCATGAGCCTCGACGGCTTCGCCCGCGACGGGGCGCGCTGGTACTCGGCCCTGCCCGCGCTCCTGATCGTCGCGTTGCCTATCTTCGTTTTCGAGCGCGTCTGGCACGCTCGCAAGCAATACCTCACGTACGATTCGAAATTCCCCGCCATCATGGGCCGCCTGCTGAGTGCGCGCCGCAGCGGTGACGGCGAGCGCGAACCCGTGATCCTCGACCGCCGCAGCTGCGAGCCCTGGCGCTTCTACACGCAGTTCCACCCCAAAACGAAGCTCCTCACGGCGCGGCTCGAAGCGCGTTACGACGTGCGCTGCCTCACGGACGACACGCGCATGGGCGTCGAGCTCCTCGCGAGCGCCACGAGGGCACGACCGGAATGGATCGTCCTCCACACGGGCCACCGCATCGAGCGGGTGCTCCGGCAGCCGTCGCTCGCCGGGCTCGAGGTCCTGCGTCGCTCGGAGGTTGGACCGCACTCGCTGCTGGAGCTCCGACAACGACGGACGGCGGCCCTTCCGCGGCCGAACGACGCGGGTCCTGAGGACCTAGAGCGCGACGGCGGCGCTCCCGACGACGAGCGCGGCACCAACGACGACTGACGCTACTTCTTTTCGAGGGTGTAGAGGCGCAGGCCGTACGGGAGCTCGTTCAGCGCGCTCCGGTTCTCGACGAAGCGCTCCGCGGAGCCGCCCTGGCGCGCCGTGAACAATACGTGCGTCACGCGGTATTGCGCGAGGATGCGCGCTCGTTCCTGATCCGTCACGCCGGGGGCGAAGAAACGACGCGCGTCGCGGCGGCGCTGGTCGGTGTCCGGAACGAGCGGATTGCTGTGGTGCGGCGAGACGATGCGCGGGCCGAACGTCGGCAGCGACCAGCTAGCCTGCGCTTCGCCCAAAATAACGGCGTCGTCCCCCGCGATTTGGCCGATGCGGCGGCCCGCGCGCACCGTCGGGCTCACTCCGCCGCGGAACTCCTGGAAGCGCGTCACGGCCGCCTGCACGTTCGTCACGGCCATGAGCGTGAGGAGCCCAGCCACCGCGGCGCCCCCTAGGATGCGAAGCCAGGTTCGGCGCGCCCACGCCGGCAAGCTGGCTCCCGTCGGCGTGAGCGCGAGCAGCAAGAACACGAGGGCAATCTGCAGGAAAAAGACGGCGAGCAGCACGAAACGGTGCCCGAGCGGGACATCGAACCACGCGCTCACGACGAAGACTCCGAGCATGGCGAGCGCGCCGAGCACGACGAAAAGGTGCTTGCGAACGACGACGAAGTACCCCAAACACGGGACGCCGAGCAGCGCGAATCCGACGATTTGATAGAGCGCCGACGGTGCGTAAAACGGGTGGAGCTCGGTCGGCGCGTGCGTCGCCATGCGCTCGCTGACGCGCGCGACCGTGCCACGCATGACCATGCCGAAAGCCGGGTAATACGGCCAAAAACCCGTGAGCACGAGCCCCGCGGGCAGCGTGAGGGCCACCCAGACGCGTCGCCGCCGGGCGACGTTCGGCTCCGTGAGCGCGAGCAGGAGCGCCGCGGTGAACGCCATCATCGCCGTGAGGGGGTGCGTGACGTAGATGTACGCCCAGCCGACGGCCGAGAGCGCAAGCAGCCCCGGGCGTTCACGGGGGTCCCGCAGGAGGTGCGTCGTGAGCGTCAGCGCGAAGAGCGTCAGCGCAAGAGCGGCCGTCGACGGGTAGCCGGCCACGCTGAAGAAGACGCTCAGCTTGTAGACGTTCGAAAAATGCGGGGCCTTCGCGAGCCAGGTGCCGAAGAAGACGACGAGCGCGTACAGCGACGCCTTCGCGTCGCGGAAGTAAACGCGAAAGAACAGAAAGATGCCGCCCGCGAACAACACGGCGTTGAACACGGCCGCGAGCGCCATCGCGTCGATCGGCCCCCAGTGCAGCGCGCGCGCCGTGAGCGCCACCAGCAAGAAATGCGGGTTGAAACGCGGGGAGCCGGCGTCCGTGACCACGAGCGGGTGGCGCGGGTGCCAAGGCTCGGCGATGAGCGCGCGCAGCACGGCGCTGTGCTCCCAGTAGTCGGAGCCCGGGACGTGCGTGATGAGTCGGAAAACGAAGGCGTCCCACGCCACCCAGCCGACGATGCTCGCGGCGAGCAGCACGAACAGCACGTCGGCGAGCGGCGCGCGTTTCAAGTGACCTCGCGGAGGATGAAAGGCGCGGACATGAGACGGCGAAGGACGGTGCGGACGCGGACGACGGTAGCGTGACGGTCGCGGCCGGCGCAACCCCGCCGCTGCCCGGCTCAGCGCGACTTGCGAGAGCGCCGCGTCACCTGCTCGATCTTGTTCTTGGGATCGTCGTACCGGCGCCGGAACGCGAACTCGTCCGCGAGCACCTTGCGCAAATCGGTCCGGTCCGAGCCGCCGGAGTCGGTGACCATCAGGGCGTAGCCGCGCGCGGGCACGAGCTTGGCGAGGTGTTGCTCGAGGGCTTCGTTCGTCCTGAAGCAGTGCACGTCGTAGGAATGTTCGAGCGACTTGCGGTATTTGCGCGAGATGTTCGGCTGAACGTTGACGTAGTAGTCGTAAAGGGGACAGACGCGCCGCGCGAGCACGAGCTGAGTGCGCTTTTCGTCGCGGCGCGGCGTGGCCTCGAGCTCGACGAGCGCTTTAACCACCTTCGCGAAATCCGAATCGTGCGCCAGCGCACGCTTGCGCGCGTTCCAGTCGCCATCGAGCACGAGGAACGGCGCGATCACGAGCACCACGCCCGGCACGACCGCAAACCAGCGACTCGCGACGGCGCCGGGCAGATCGACCGCCATCGCGGCGATCGCGGCCGTGTAGGCCACGAGGAAGAGGTTGGTGCGAAAGAGCCCGAACGGCCAGCGACCGATCGCGTTCACGGCGGTCACGACGACGAACGGCAAGACGAGCAGCACGACGAGCCGAAACCGCCGCTGCGCGAACAGCGAGACCACGCCGATCACGTGCAAGACGACCCACACCCAGAGATCCACCGCCTCGAGCGAGTCGATTCGCCCAGCCGAGAGCCAGTCAGCCCGCCAGAAGCGGCGACGCATGCCGGGGAAGCCGGCCACGTCGCGGTAGCACTCGAGCCACCAGGCGAGGCGGCTCTTCCCGGTCTCCGGCGTGTAGAAGATGTTGTACTTGTTGCCCCAGTAGTCCGCCTCGTCGGACGCGAGGTGGCGCCAAATGAACCAGTACTGCGCGAACAGCAGCACCATGATCGCGACCGCGCCCGCGACGACCCAGGGTAGCCGCGCGCGGCTGCGCCGGAGCGTGTCCCACCCGAGCACCAGGAAAACCCCTGGGTAGGTCATGACCATGTCCTGCGCGAACAGGCTCGCGACGAACGCGAACCCGAGCGCCCAGCCGAGGTCCCGGCCGCGCTGCGTCTCGAGGTAGCGGAGAACGAAGAACAGGAGCGCGATGTGCGCGAACAGGCTGCCGGAGTAGGGCTTGTACTCCTTGGCGAGGTCGATGGCGCCCGGGTGCAACGCGATGACGGCGACGAACAGGAAGCGCGCGATCGGCGCACGAAACAACAGCCGTGCGAGCGCGGGCGCGAGCAACACGGACCCAATGCCGGCGCACCACGAAAGCGCGCGCAGCACCGTCTCGCTCGGCCCGAGCACGAGGGCGAGCGCCTTGTTCAACCCCATGAACCCGATGGGACGCAACAGGAGCGTCACGAGCGGGTCGTGCATCAACATCTTCGCCCAAAGCGCCTCGTCGAGCCAAAAACCGTGGCGGTCGAAGAGGTAGCCCCGCGCGCGCAAACCCAGGCCGAGCAGCACGACGAGCGTCGTGGCAGCGAACAGCACGGGCCGTGCCCGCGCCGCGTCGCTCCCCGATCTCAGACCGCGCCGGATCGCGGACTTCGTGGCCACCAGGGTGAGCAAGCGGTCGGTAGGCTACGGCGGGTCCACGGAAAGTAAAGGCTCGCAAAGTCCCGGCCTCACGGCCGCCGCTCGGCTATTTTTGCGACTCCGCCGCCGACGTCGGGAGCGTTCCGGAGGGCCTGCGGGCATGCTCGGCGCGGTCGGGTCGGATCGCTCCATGCGCGCGACCGCGGCGCAAAATCTCTTCATGCGCGCCCGCTCGCGGACTACGTCTGCACACCCGGATCGTTACTTTCCGAACCGTTGGTTGGAGGTCTCTCATGCTCAAGCGCCGCATCCCCGAGAGCACGCAAGCGACCGTCACGCGCTGGCTTCCGCCGGTCGTGCTCGCCGCGCTGAAACGCGCGCTCGGCTCGGTCCATTACGGCGGGGATTATCCAGGTTGGCCCCAGGCCATGGCCGACTGCGAGGGCTTCGACGCCCGCGAAATCCTCGAGCGGGTCACGCGCGCGGCGCTCGCCGTGAAAAACGGTGAGGCCGCCTACGAGCGCGACTCGGTCACCTTCGACAAGAAGGCGTACGTCTGGCACGTGCTCGCGAGCCTGCTCCGCACCGCCGCCCGCAACGGCGGGGAGCTCGGCGTGCTCGACTTCGGCGGCTCGCTCGGCTCGAGCTACTTCCAGCATCGCGTTTGGTTCGAGGGCCTCAAGCGCTTCCAGTGGACCATCGTCGAGCAGCCTTCGTTCGTCGAGGTGGGGCGCCGGCATTTCGAGGACGAGGCGCTGCGGTTCTTCGCCGATCTGCCGAGCGCGCTCGCACACGGGCGGCCGAACGTGCTGCTCGTTTCCGCGGTGCTCCAGTACCTCGAGGATCCGTACGCGCGCCTGGCGGAGCTCACGAACGCGGGCTTCGACGCGCTGATCTTCGATCGCGTCGGCTTCACGCTCGACGGCCGTGACCGCCTCACGGTGCAGCGCGTGGGCGAGCGCATCTACCCGGCGAGCTACCCGTGCTGGTTCTTCGATCACGCACGCTTTCTCGCGGCGTTCGGCGACCGCTACCGGCTCGTGAACACGTTCGAGCCCGTCGACCGCGCCAACATCCCCGCGCGCTACGAGGCGTTCTTCTTCGAGCGCGTCACAGCTCGCTGACGCGCGGCGCGCGGCCGTGGGTGCCGACGAACTCGATGATTTTGTCGGCCAGAATTTCCCAAGTCAGCGTGCGTGAGAAGCGTTCGATGGCCGGGCGCATCGCGCAAAGCTCCTCGCTCGTGAGACGCCCGAGCAGCGCGGCGATGGCCTGTGGATCCTCCGGTTCTACGAGGAACCCCGTCTGGCCTTCGAGCACGACGTCGGGCAGACCGCCGACGCGCGTCGCGATCACGGGCCGCTGGTACTGATACGCGAGCGGGATCACGGCGCTCCCCGAGGCGCCGCGGTACGGCAAGATCACGACGTCCGAACGCTGGAAATATTCGGCGGCCTCGGCGTCGCTCACGAAGCGCGGCACGACGTCGACGCGCGCGAGACCCTGCGCGCGCTCGAGTAAGCGTTTGTCGCGCTGCCAGAACTCGCCGACGATCGAGCAACGGACGTCTTGCCGCGGCAGGCGCTCGAGCGCCGTGAGCAGGATGTCGAGGCCCTTGTAGCGGCGCACGAGCCCGAAAAAGAGCAGCTCGAGCGGGGCACGCCGCGCGAGCGTGCCGTGGGCAGGCGCGTAGTACCCCCCGATCGGGTGCGGGTAGACGAGGAACGGCGCACCCGGGAACCGCTCGGCGAGGTTGTCGCGGTCGGCCAAGGTGTGCGTGATGAAACCGGCGGCCTCGGCCAAGACGAGGTTACCGATCCAGCGTTTGTAGAGCGCCGACTCGTGATCCTCGGAGTTATGGCAGAAAAAATAGCTCGGAATGCCCGCGCGCCGGAGCGCCCGCGTGAGCCACAAGAAACCGGGCGCGAAGTAGAGCGTCCACCACGGTAAGACGACGGCGTCCGGCCTGAACTTCACGATGCGCTCGAGCGCGATGCCGTAGCCACGCGGCGATACCGCGTCGATCAGGTATTCGACGCCTGGCTCGCGGTGCTGTTCGTGCCCTGGCTCCAGCTCTTTCTCGCCTGGAAAGAGCACGCTCGGGTAGAGACGCGTGAACGAGACCGTGAGCAGCTCCGCGCGCTCGCGGAGCACGCGGTGGAGCTTCACGGTGTGCTGTGCGATGCCGCCGCGCAGCGGGGGCACGGGACCGATCAACGCGAGCCGAGCGCGTCCACCACGAGCGGCCGGGTTGCTCATGCATCCTGCCCGAAGACGAGTCGCCGCCGCTCGACGGCAGAGATCAGGGTCGCGCACCAGCCCACGCGCGGAACGTATGCCAGCGAGGTGGGAAGTAAAGCGTCGACAGCGCTTCGGCCGTTGGGCCTGAGCGGGTCACCCGGCGGGCTGGAGAATAGTTGCAGGCCGCTTCAGAGGTAGTCGTGCAGCCGCGGTCGATAATAAGCGACCGTGCGTTCGAGTCCGGCGGCGAGCGACGTCGCCGGCTCCCAGCCCGTCGCCGAGCGGAGCGCAGAATAGTCACAGGCGACGCTGCCGACGTCGATGCGCAGCTTCTCTTCGGGAAAGGGCACGATCTTGAGACTGCCCTGCCCCGTGCTCCGAATGATTTGCTCCGCGATCGCGCGCACCGAGTGCACTTCCTTCGACCCCACGTTGAACGCCTGACCGTTGAGCTCGTCGAGAGCGCCGACGCGCAAGAGAGCGTCGACCGCGTCGTCGGCGTACGTCACGTCGCGCGTCTGCTCGCCCGTGCCGAAAACGCTGATCTCCTTGGCTTCGAGGGCGAGACGGATGAACCACGGGATGAAGCCTTGGCGCGCGTGCTTCAAGAGCTGGCGCGGGCCGAACGTATTCGTGAGCCGCAAAACGGCCGTCGGTAGGCCGAAATCGCGCGCGTACATGCGATGGTAGGCGTCGGCGCTGAACTTGCTGATGCCGTTCGGATCGATGGGGCGTATCGGGCTTTGCTCGGTCACGCGCTCGGTGTCGGCGCGCCCGTAGATCTGGCGGGTGCTCGTGTGGACGACGCGCACCTTCGCGTTGTGGCGGCGGCAGGTCTCGAGCAAGACGAGCTGCGAGGTCGAGTTCGCGTGATGGTCCGCGAGCGGATGCTGCACGCTGTCGATGTGGCTCACCTTGCCCGACAAGTTGAAGACGATGTCCGCGCGCTCGACGAGCGGGCGCGTCACCTCGACGTTCGCGATGTCGGCGACGACGACCTGGATGCCTTCGGCACCGGCGAGGTTCGCGCGATTGCCGCCGTCTCCCTCCGTGAGCGCGTCGATGACCGTGATGCGCGCGCCCTTCGCGAGCAAGGCGACGGCGAGATTCGAACCGAGGAAGCCGAGGCCGCCCGTGATGAGCACCTCGCGGCCGGCGTAGTAGCTGTCGAGATCCATGAGCGCGGAGCCTCGCGAAGCTTGTCTCGGCTCCGCGCGCCCCCTATACCTCGTAGCCCCGATGCCGTCATCGTCCGAAGCGTCCGCATCGCTCCGCGTGACGATGCTCACGGGTGATTTTTGCCCGGAACAGATCGGCGGGCAGGGCATCTATGCCTACGAGGTCGCGCGCAGGCTCGGGGAGCTCGGCCACCGCGTGCGCATTTACTGCCCGGCGACGCCCGGTCGCTCCGCGTTCGTGTACCCGCGCGAGCTCGACGTGCGGCTGCTGCCGGCGCGCACGAAAAACCCCCTGGTCTACAGCGCCGAAGCCGCCTTCCGCCGCCGCGAAATCCTCGCGGGGACGGACGTGCTCCACGTGAACGAGCTCTTCGGCTTCCCGCTCACCTGGCGTTTGCCCCACGAACGGCACGCGCTCCTCGTCTCCTCCCACAACGGCTACCAGGATCGGATGCTCGCGGCGCGCCGCGTTGCGGCGAAGCTCAAGTACCCGCCGCTCATCGCGCTCGAAGCAGGCAGCTACCGCTTCGCAGACAGTGTGTTCATCGGCTCGGACATCGAGCGCGCGCCGATGCGCCGCCTCGGCATTCCGGATCGGCGCATCGCGCTCGTCCCTTACGGCGTGGACACGCGACGCTTCGACGGCTCGGACGGCGCGCTCCGTACGCGGATCCGCGCCGAGCTCGGCATTCCCGCCGACGCGAACGTCGTGCTCTTCGTCGGTCGTTTCGTCGAACGGAAGAAGCCGCACGTCGTCGTGGACGCCTTGCGGCTGCTGGGCGCGCGCGTCCCGAAGCTGCACGGCGTGCTGGTCGGCGACGGGGAATACATGGGGGAGGTGCGGGCTCGCGTCGGCGGCGCGACGAACGTTCACCTGACGGGCGCCGTGCCGTTCACGGACCTTCACCACTACTACGCCGCGGCGGACGTCTTCACGCTGCCGAGCGTCGGCGAAGGCAGCATCTCGCTCGTCGTGCTCGAGGCCGCTTCGGCCGGGTTGCCGCTCGTGCTCACGCAGGATTCCTCGGGTGAAAGCGCCGTGTTCGAGCCCGGCTCGAACGGGGAGCTCGTCGCGCTCGGCGACGCGCAGAGCCTGGCGAACGGGCTCGAACGCGCGCTCGCACGAGCCCGCACGTACGGCCCGCGCAGCCGCGCCATCATTCAGGCTCACTTCAGCTGGGAAGCGACCGCGGCCGCGACGCTGCACCATTACCAGGCGGCCTTGCGCGCGCGCCGCGGCGGCTGACGGCGGGTCGCGCCGCGCCGGACCCGCGTGCTCGGCGCTACGGGCTTTCCGTCGCCGCGCGTGTCGCGGACGAGCGGCGCACGAGCGCCGCGAGCTCGGCCACGGTCGTCTCGCGCATGAGCAGGAGGAGGCCGACGTTCAGGAGGCCGAGCAGCGGGCTCAAGAGCAGCGCGTACGGGGTGCCGTTCGACAGGGCTCGACCCACCGCCACGGTGACGACGAGCGCGAGCCCGGCGCGGAGCAGCGTCGCAGCGGGAAGGATGGTCCCGAATTGCTCGCGCGCCGCCCACAGCGACGCAAAGAACAAGAGACCCGACGCGAGCACCGACGCCGACGCCGCGCCGACCAAGCCGCCGGAGCGCAAGAGGAACACCATCGCGACGAGCTCGACGAAGAGCCCGACCAAGGTGAGGCGCATGGGGGTGCGCGGATCGCCGACGCCGTAGAGGGCGTACGAAACCACGAAGAACAGCGTGAACAACGTGCCCGCGAACAGCAGCAGCGCGAGCGGGAGAGCCGCGTCGAGGAACGCGGCGCCGTACAGCGTGCGCAAAATGGCCGACGAGAGCGGCATGAGCGTCGCCACGATCACGAAGGACCCGAGCAGGAGCGCGCGAATGGCCGAGCGCAGCGTCGCGCGCGCGGCTTCGTTCTCGTGACTCGCCGAAGACAGCACGGGCAGGAGCGCCACGCCGAGCGAGCTCAACACGAGGTACGGCATCTTCGCGACCGTCGCGGCGGCAGCGTATTGCCCGACACGTTCCGCGCTCGTGCCGACGGCCTTCACCGCGAAGAGATCGAGGTTCATGAGCAGCGCGAGCGCCACCGTGAACACGACCACGGGCCGTGCGAACTGCGAGAGCTCCTTCGGGTCGGCGCCGGGCTGCGCGCGTGGATGCAACGTGGGCGTCACGGCGAGGGCCGCGAGCGTCGGCGCGACGACGAGGCCCGCGACGGCGCCCGGCACCCGATAGAGGAGCGACAGCGTCACGACCGCGACGCAACGCAGCCCCGCCCCGCCGCCCACGAGCAACGCTTGCGCCCAGAAGCGATGCTGCCCGTTCAAGGTGCCCTGCGCCACGGCCACGACGGCGACGCCCGGAATCGAGAGCGCGCTCGCCGCCATCAGCGGCGCAATGGCAGGATCTTTGAGGACACGCGCGAGGAACGGCGCGGCCACGGCGTAGGCGACGCCGAGCAGCACCGCGACGCGCGCCTGCATGCGGATGCCCTGGTGCGCGATGGCGGGGGCAAGCTCGGGCTTTTGGGCGATCAGCTTGGCGAGCGCTTCCGGAAGCCCGGCCGTCAGGAACACGGACACCGTGGAGAGCGCGTTCAGGATGATGCCGTAGTCGCCGTAGTCGGACGCGCCGAGCAAACGCGCGAGCGTGACGTGCGTCGCGTACGCCGCGACGAGCGCCAGGAGTTGCCCTGCCGTGAGGGCGATGAAAGCGCGCCGGACACCCACCGTTTTCGCTCGTCTCGCGTCGCCCGGCGGCTAGCTCACCGCGCTCCGCAGCGCGGCGCACACCTGGTCCACGTCGTCCGGGGCGAGCTCGGGGTACATCGGCAGCGACAGGACCTCGAGCGCGGCGCGTTCCGTCTCCGGCAGGGCGTTCGCTCCCGCGATTCGGCCGCGGTAGGCCGTCTGCAAGTGTACGGGCACCGCGTAATGAACGCCGGCCGCCACGCCCCGCTCGCGAAGCGCCGCCTGCACGCGCGCCCGGTCGCGCGCGCGCACGACGTACAGGTGATACACGTGGGTGCAGGCGGAGCGGACGGCGGGCAGCTCGAACGGCAGACCGGCGAGCGCGGCGTCGTAGCGGGCGGCGAGCTTCTGGCGCCGCCCATTGTCGGCGTCGAGCGCCGCGAGCTTCACGCGCAGCACGGCGGCCTGGAGCTCGTCGAGGCGCGAGTTCATGCCGGGCTCGGCGGCGTCGCGTGTCTCCGTCCAGCCGTACTCGCGCAAGCGGCGGCAGCGGGCGGCGAGCTCGGCGTCCTTCGTGACGAGCACGCCGCCGTCACCCAGCGCCCCGAGGTTCTTCGTCGGGTAGCAGCTGTAGCAACCGACGTCACCGACGCTGCCCAGCCGGCGACCGGCGTTCTGGGCGCCGTGCGCTTGCGCGCAATCCTCGATGAGACGCAAA
>Ga0164241_10003900_pt1 | contig 14754 bp, 18 predicted proteins | sample OricomyardsoilBY_FD_108780 | JGI IMG/M metagenome (GOLD analysis project Ga0164241, IMG submission 108780) | Backyard soil microbial communities from Emeryville, California, USA - Original compost - Back yard soil (BY) | ecosystem: Environmental > Terrestrial > Soil > Unclassified | place: USA...
AGGCGTGAGCGGCGCCCGACATGAAGCCGGCAGCCGTCGCGAAGATGAGCCGGTGCTTCTGGGGACACTTCTTCGAGTTCACCCATTTCAGCTTCGGGTCGCCAAGAATCTCGGCAAGATCCTTGGTTCCAGCGAGCTTCGTGACCTTCTTGATCTCGTCGTGAGCATGCATCATCAGCATGCAGATGCGTCGTTCCTGCGGACTAATCATGTGTTGTCCTCCGTGGTTAGCCGTGACCCAACACACTCTGAGTCAGCCGGACCACGTCTGGGAGGGGACGAGTGATGAAAGCGACAGAGCGCGCCGCACAACGACTAGCGCGGCACGTGAGCGCGACGACGACGCAGCGGAGCAGGACCTTCCCGGCGCGTGGAGCAGCACTGGTGGACCAGCGTCCGGACGCGCCGTTCCGCCTTCTTATGCTTGTCGCGCTCCGCGACGCGTAACGCGGGCGCGCTTGTCGTGAGGCATGCGGACGAGCTTGTTCCACCTAAACGTCGCAGGTAGTGCGCCAGGTCATTGGTGAGTTCTCGCTTGCCTTTCAGCACCCCTGACCGCCATCTGCCGCCCACGAAACGCCCCTCGACCTCGACATCTAACAAGAACGGGGTTCGCCGCAGCGGACAGAAGGCGCCACCATGGCCGATGAACAGCCAGCCGACGGCGTGACGGTAAAGCAGGGCGTGCAACGCGCGCCGGAATGGGCCGAAAGTGCCCTGCGCCGTCGGAGAGCCGGCCAAGGGCAACCCCACGAAGTGCTCGACGGCGCCCGGATGGGCTTCAAACAGGCCGAGCATTTCGCCGGTCCATTCGGGATCAAGGCACTTGAGGGTCAGGTATTGGCGTACCTGCGCCTTCGGGTGATCGTCGTGGTACTCGACGGCCATCGAGAGCAGCAGCGTGGCGTTGAGCAGAGCCTGCTCTGCCAAGTCGTCCGCGGGCCTGATCGCATCAACCATGAAGGAAAGGCTCGCAGGCAGGCTTCCATCGCCTCAAGAAAAAAGGGCCGCGCGAAAAAAGATGGAACGATTCTGCAGGCTTGGGAAAGCGACGAATCGAGCGGAAAACCGCCCCAACTCACATACTCGAGGGGAGCACGCGGAACTGCACCAGCGAGGCACCGTTTCCGACAGCCGCTGCCAGGCCGAATACACGCGTCGCGTCGAAGTCTATTCGGAAATCTACCCAAAGCGGAGCCGGCCAACTGCCTCGGCGCAGCGCTCGAAGCTGGCGTGCAGGTAGACGGCGGTGCTCGAAATCGAGCGGTGCCCGAGCAGCTCCTGCACGACCCGCAGATCGGCGCCGCCCCGGAGCAGCTCCGTGGCGAATGCATGCCGGAACGCGTGAGCATGGGCTCGGCGGCCAAGCTCCGCTCGCCGGGCAAGCCGCTTGATCGCATGGTCGATCGCACGCGCAGTGATCGGGCCCTTCTTGAAGGGGTAGCGGGTCCCGGCAGTGCGGAACAGCATGGTTGCTCGCTCCGGGCTCGGCCCGTGTTCCTGGCGTAGGTACCGTCCAAGCAGCGCGGCATCGTCTACGTTGGCGATGGGCACGAGACGCTGGCGCCGCCGGACCGAACGCTGCTTGAGCGTCTCGACACTGAGACAGGTCGTACCCCCGACCACGATCACGTCAGCCACGGTTAAGCGCTGAATCTCCCCTTGCCTGAGCCCAAGACACAGAGCGACAAGAAGCGCCGCCGTGCGCACGTCTGCCCGCCGGCGCAGATCGAGTGCCGCTCGCATCCGGCATACCTCAGAAACGTCAAACGGCTCCGTCGGGCGCAGCGGCATCGAACTACCTCCAACAAGGGTTGAAGTTTTCTCGTAGCTGGCCGGCCCAGACGCCGTCTAGCTCGGCGTTCGCGGGCAACAATCTATGGCGAGCGCCGCGCGCGCGGGCGACCAGGCTTCGGCTCCGGGAGGCGAGCGACCTTCAGCATCGCCGCGACGGTCACGCCGAGCTTGGCCGCGACGCGCGCGATGGTCCGCAGCGTCGCATCCACCTCGCCGCTCTCGAGGCGCCGGATGTACCTGGGCGAGAAGCCGACAGCATCAGCGAACTGCTCCTGCGTGAGCCCGCGTCTGCGCCGCAACCGCTGAACGTTCGCCGCGAACGATTCCATCGCGGTTCGTTCTTCGGGGGACGGCTTCACCGGACATTGGCTATCCGGTGGCCGTCACCTGAAACAGGAACGCTGCGTTCCCTTTCACGCTAGGCTAGGAGATCAACGCTTGTTGGAGGTTTTGATGCAGCAGTATCCGGGGTATCCGCAGCCAACTTCGGCGCCCGCGAAGCCGGCAAACAACAATCTCTTGTGGCTGGCGCTCGCTAGCCTCTTGTGCTGGTGCCTGGCGCCGATCTCCCTGGTTTTGGGCTTGCTGGCGCGCAGCGAGGCGCGCAAGCGCGGAGCGCCCACCCCGAGCCACGCTCGCCTCGGCATCATCCTCGGAAGCATCGGCAGCGGGATCCTGGTGATTGCCGCGGTCAGCGACGCGGCCACAGCCTTGTTCACCCCCAAGCCGCCCGCGCACGTCGCGACGCCCGCGGTGTCGGTCGCATCCTCCGCGCCCACTGCGCCGGCCCGCACGTCGGAGGAGGACCAACGCGCGGAGCGAGCCCGAGAGGCAGCCATGATTCAGACGGCTAAAGAAATTACTAAGAATCAGGCGTCGCTCGAGACGTCCATGGCCGCCGTGGACACCGCCCTAGCAGCTCATCAAATTGGTGCCGCACGGCGAACGGTTGATGGCCTTTGGACGAAGTTCGTATCGGTTGATCGCGCCTACCTTATCCCGGACGAAAACGCCGACGCCGAAACGCGCGCCGCCCTCGCCGGAGCCAGCAAGCTGCTCTCGCGCTACGAGCAGCTCCAGAAGTCGGTCGAAGCCAACGAAATGGCCGCGTTCAACGCCGCCTTCGAAGCCCTCTGGGACGCCAAGAACACGCAAAAGGATGAGACCAAGCTGTACGCGGAAGTCGGCCGGAAATTCGGGCTCACCGGCCCGGAGCTGCAGGCGCTTTACCGCCGAAATGAAGCCGAGGCCGATCGGCGGCTCAAGGCGCGAGCGAGCGCGGAGACCGGTGCGCTTGAAGCCCAGTGCGGACCCAAGCCGCGCCTATCGAGCCTGGACGGCGGCTCGCTCGACGCCGAGGAGTTCGTGAAGCGCTCCGCCCACGATCCCGGCTCGGTCGACGTCGAACGCTGCACCGAGCCCGTCCTGAACCCGCAAACGTGCTGGACGATGACCTGCGACGTTCGCGCCAAGAACGCGCTGAACGCCACCGTCCTAAACCAGGTGCGCTTCACGTTCCGGAACCGCCAAGTCACCGGCGCCACGGGGTTCTAGCCAGGCGAGGCGTTGGGGGACCCGGCGTGGCATGCGGCTCATGCATGCGTGGCCAGCTGCTAGGCATCGGTCTCGACGTCGTTGACGTCGCGCATTCGTGATACGCAAAAGAAAACTTGGTCGAGCGTGAGGAAGAGCCGGAGGCTATACGTGGGATCGCGCAACTGCTCATCGGGCCCGACGCCATGAAGAAACGCATGCCGCGATGGGGGCACCACTCCGCTCTTCAAATCGAAGCCGGCATAGTAATATTGCGCCAAATATTGAACGAATGCCTCTGGCAATAGCGCCGTGTAACCGTCGACCGCTGCCCGCACACGACCAACCAGATGGCGTCGCAGCTCGGGGGCATTTGGGCGTCCGTCAGCGCCCAAGTAGAGCTGACGCAACACCCCCTCGACCTTGGGCATCACCGTGCTGGCTGCTGCCAGGTATTCCTTCTGTTCGAAGAGTCTGGCAGCCGTCGTCAGCACGTCCATGTGAGGAGCGAAGGCAGGCTTGCTCGCCCATCCCGCAACTATTCCAACAATCTCCGGCGCCAAGGCATCAAGGATGGCCGCCACGGGTTCGGCCGGGTCCCACTCGTTTTCGAAATGGAGGTACAGCTCCAGTAGGTGCTTCTTGCTCAGACGAGTGAACGGAAACCAACCCACCGCCGCCATCCTCTGCAGCACCGTCGGGTCCATCCGGACACGGTCGCGCATCAACAGCGCTGTGTGCAGCGAGCCGAGCAAAGCTGATACGCTCCCCAGTGGCGCGTTCAGCGTGGCGTCGGCGCGGTGCGAGCTGAAATCGAAGTAGAACCCGCGGCGCCAGCCGTGTTGAAAAAGGTAGGCAATCGCGCCGCGATCCGGCAAATCATAGCCGGGTATTCGAGCCTCCACGATATCGGCGAGGTGGTCGTAGTGCACAGGGTCGCCGGCTTGAACGGCGCCTTTGGTGAGCACCTTCATGGTGAGCGGATGGTTGACCACCGCCGTCGCGTTCGTTCCATCTGTGATGCTTAGGAAAACGGTCTGAATCTGCTCCGGTCGCAGCGGGACTCCGTGGGCGAGTACGCCGTCGTAAAGGGAGTCCAAGAACGTGTAGAGATCAGGCCCGTCATCCGAAGTGTAGAAACCTCGAGTCCTTACGTCGACTTGCTCGCCACCACGCGTGCTCGCGAGCGTGATTCCGACCACGGGCGCGTCAAGTTTGAAATCCCATCGCAGCAGCGTCATGACCCGGCCCCTGCTGCGTCTTGCTCCTCGTCACCCAATAGATGCTGCGGCGCGAGCCGGAGTAGTGTTGCGGTCATCGCGATGGCGAGTTCTGCGTCCGCACGGCTGTAGTGCTCCTCAGGCGCGTTCGCGTGATGGGCAGGTGACAAGAAAAGCTGCAGTGCCAGCTGCAGCGCGGAGAAGCGCTCCGACTGCGAAAGTGAACCGGCTCGGTCCTGCAGAAACTTCGCCACTTCGCCTGGCGCTTTCCCGCCAAACCCCGCATTTTTCAGCTCATCGAGCGCGATTCGGCATCGCCGCAGCACCTCCGCATAGCTGCCCTCGTCACGCGCGCGAACAGCGTCCACTAGCCGTCGGCGGCCTCCCGCTGTCGAGTCTGGTCCAGCCGTAGGCAGGCGCAGTTCGGCGATGAGCGTGTCGCAGAATCCGACAGTCCGAAGTAAGCTGAGCCAGTGCTCCTTGGGAACTGGGAACGTGTAGTTGGTCGTGGTGGGCCGAAGGTCTATGCCGGGCGCGCAGTCTGGTTGCCTGAAGAGCAGGAACGGGTGCGCCGCAAGAATTGTCACGAACTCGAGGTTGCCGCCGCTTCGCAGCACTTCTAGAGCGCTGAGGGCTGCCGTCGAGAGGGACAAGGTGAAGCGTAGTGTGTTGGTCGACGAGTGACTTGGCGGAGTCAGTACGGCTCCCGGGGCTGGCGTGGCGTAGCCAAGTTTGAGCTCACCGTTTTGAGTGCGCGCGGTGATCTCTGCTGGCTGCGGCACCAGCGACACGGGCCCTCGCTCCTTCCAAGGCCATTCGATGACGCGGAACGAAACGTCGATGTGCACCTGGGCGCCCCCCGCAACGATGGAACCAGTGACCACCGCGCCCGTGGGCTCCGCGACATTCTGAGGGTGTACGCTCCAAGTCATTCAAGCCTCCTTGACCAAGTGTTCAGTGTGCCATCTGGGTCTAGATTTGGCCACCTCTCGCGCCACTGAAACACGGGCATTCTTGGCCTGTCCGTTTCTAGTCGACCGGCGCCTCTAGACTCGTGCCCCGAAGCTCAAGTGCCGGCGACGACAGTCTGTGGCCTGCACCTTCAGGCATTGGCCGCCGGTCGGGACGCGAGCATGAGAGCTGTCCGACAGCGATAGCTGCCCCACCTAACAGTCAGGCAGCTTCCTGGGTTGCGGGCGGGCCGGTAGTCGGACTCAAGAAGGTGTACAATCCTGGCGTGTCGCATCCCGTCGACAACAGCCACTACATCGCGAAACACCTGACTCGGCCGTGGGAGTTCACCGACGACAAGGGCAACGCGCGCCAGCTGTGGTTCTTCGACTTCGACCGGGACCGTTTTGATGTGGAAGCGGCGAGAACTCTGTACACGAGGGACGAGCCTTGGGCGCTCACGGTCGAGCAGTTCCTAAACCGGCACTTGGAGGATCCGCTCGCCAAGTTCCTCAACCGCTTCCGGCGAGATCGGAGTGCGGAGCCCAAGGAACTCGAGTTGCGTGCGATGAAAGCGACGCTCATGCTGCAGGTCGAGCGGACCCAAAACACGATCCATGAGGTCGTGGAGAAGGGGGAGCAATACCTCAACGATCTGGTAATGGCAGCGGACGTCGTTTTCGACTTCGTTCACGTCCCGCTCAAGCAGAAGCGCTTGATGTTCCCGGAATCGGGCTTTTTCGTCATCCCAATGCTTGGTTGCGGACCGCTGTTGGCAATGCCGTTCGATTCGTCGTACTTCATGGTCGCGGTGCCTAAGCCATCGCGCAGGTTCATCAAAACCATCGTCGATCTGCGCGAGACACCCGACACGCTGAGCGGCCTGAGCATGGGATTCGACAAATGCCGGCGCGTTGTTGTACCCGGCAACATGCGCGGCAGCGACGAGCGCGCCATGGCTCACATGCTCAAGTGGTGCCGCGAGGCGGGCAAGCTTTGGGCACAGGCGACTATGCGCGCGAATATCCAGGCCTGGGGCGTGCCCTTCCCGAAACCGTTCACCATGCCACGGGGCCTGTCGGTTGAGCCGTAGCTACTCGCTGAGTGCGACTACCACTACAGCAAGCCTGGCTTGGGGCAGACGAGACCCGAACGGTACCGAAGCAAGATAGTACGACGTGCTCGTCAACCTCTACGCAGGGCTGCAGACAGCGCCGCGTTGGTCAGGGAGTTCCCTGAGTTGCAGCGACGAATTGCGACGCCGAGCGCCAAAACGTGCGCCCTCGCCGCGCCACGCTCACCCAGAAAACTCAATGAACGATGGCGTTTGGCGTGAAGCCTGCGCCGTCTTCAATTCCCGGCGCCTCCACAATAGTTCCGAGTAGTTGCGGTATGTCCGGACGAATCAAAAGACGATTCGTTCCGGACGATACCGCTTCGGGTAGCACCGAAGGACCTCGCCAATCACCTCGCCCACGGCTTCGGCCGTCGCGAGGTAGACGCTCGTCATGTCGAACGAGGTGTGACCCGCGCGCTGCTGGATCTTGAGCGGCTCGTCGCCCCGGATGGCCATCCACGTCAGTCCGGTGCGCCGGAGGTCGTGGAAGCGCAGCCGCTTGCGGGTGGCGTCGGTGGTGTGAAGGGCCTCCCGCTTCACCCCGGCCGCCGTCAGGTGCCGGCGAAGGTCGGCCGCCCATCACTTCTGCATGCGCATGCTGACGACGGTGCCATCGCCCTTGGCCTCTGCGCGCATCGCGCGCAAGAGCGGCAGAAGCGTCGGCTCGATGGCGAACTTTCGGATCCCCTTGTTGCCCGTCTTGGTCTGCTTCGCCTCGCCTGACTCGCGATCGAACGAGATCCGAATCGTCACGATGCCGCGGTCGGTGTCCACGTCCTCCCAGCGCAGCGCCTTCAGCTCGCCGCCGCGCGCGAACAAGTACACGGCGATCGCGTAGAGCCGCTTCGCCTCGAGCGGCACAGCGTCGCACGCCATGAGCCTCGAAAACTCATCCGGGTAGAGCCATTGGAGCTCTTTGCCGTCGTCGAGCTCGGGCGGCGCCACGCCGACGCATGGATTATCGTCGCGGACCTGCAGCTTCTTCGGCTCGTCCTTTTTCCAAATGCCGCTCGCCGCCTTGGCCGCGGTCGTCCAAACCGTCCAAGCGTTGAAGGCGGTCTTCTGCGAGCACTTGCCCTCGCGCGCCTTCTGGTCGAGCGCGTCGCGCAGCCGTTCGCTATCCGCCGTGGTGATCGCCTCCCACGGCAACTTGATCGCCGGCAGGATGTGCGTCTCGTAGACGCCCTTGGTCGGTCGATGCCGAGCTTGCCGCGGTGCTCGAAGTAGAGCTTCCACCAGCCCTCGCGATCACCCTTCGCGGCGAGGCGAGCGATCTTCGCCTTCGGTCCGCGCACCGGCACCGCGCCCACGCCGCGCTCGCGTGCGACCTCGGTCCAATGCGCGGCCGACTCTTGCGCGCGTGCGCGGCGCTGCTCGCTGTTGGGCCAGCCGCCAAGCTCAAGCCACGGCCGCGTGCCGTCGGCGCACGTGATGCGGCCCCACCTGCCGGGGCCTCCAGTCTTGGGAACGCGATACTCGACGGATCCGGTCGCTGGCCTAGACATGCTTGACCCCAAGATGCCCGGGGGCGCCCAGGGCGGAAAGCTCCGCGCGTAACAGCGTGGATTTGCTCCATATAGCCATCTTTCGATTATGGCGCGTCACGCTGAGTAGCGCGGTCACCGCTCTTGTCGGAGCGGGTGCGTCGCGGCTACTGTCCTTGCTCTTACCCTCGGGGTGGTTGGCACAGGATGAGGAAGCTGAGTCGCAAAGAGCGGGACCGCCGAAAAGACCGCGCGATTCGGGCGTCCCGCCCCAGCGCTCGTCGGAAGCTGGCGCGTCGCCGTGGCAAAAGGATCGAAGCCGCTGGGCGCGCTCGACTCGAGTTGCAAATTCTCCTGTGGGGCAACCTCGACTTGATAGGCAACCCGATCCACACACGACAGCAGCTCGCGGCCTTCGAGTCGATCGTCATTCCGAAACCGTTGGCGCCCCCTCTGCGCCTCTTCGTCGACATGAGCAGCGTGGAGTCGCTTGACCCTAGCGCAGCGCTCTACCTTGTGGCCCAATCAAATCGCCTTTCCGAGACCGGCAAGGTGAATGTGCGCGGCAACTTTCCCCGCGCTCGGCAAGCGTTTCAGCTACTCGGCGACGTTGGCTTTCACAAGGTGATGCGTACGCGTTCCGCCACGCCGCCGCGCCGTTCGCCGGATCCGGTCATGGAGATCCTGAAAGGCAGCACCATCGGCAAACTCGACCCGGAGACGACTTGGAAGAAGCTGCACGCCTTCTTGAAAGCGCAGCTGAGTGGCGACCAGGCCGACGCGGTCTACAACGCCCTGGGCGAATGTATCGAAAATGTGAAACAGCACGCTTTCGCTGCGCGTCACCACGGCGCTTGGTATGCGCTCGCGATCAAGCCCGACGAAGCCTCACCCGCTCGGGCGATCGTCTTGGACATCGGGCAGGGAATCTCGGCGTCCGTCAGAAAGCCGAGATTCGAGACGATGATGCAAAAGGTGGTGGCTGCAATCATCAGCGCGGTGAAGCTCGCATTCCCGGACGAAGAGCTGACGGAGAAGGAGGCCCAGGAACTTCTGGCAAAGATCCGGTCCGACGACTGGACATGCGTCTACCTCGCCAGCCTCGGCCTCCGGACGCAGGTCCCCGAGAAGAAGAGGGGCACGGGGCTTGTCGGCCTGCGAGCGTCGATCCTTGAGCTAGACAGCCCCGGCGCTTTGCACGTGCTTTCGGGGTCGGCTGCCGTCACTTGGCGTCGCGCTGGGCCGGATCCGAAGCAAGAAATTCTACCCCCCTTGCGTGGTACGATGGTGTGCCTAGAATTTGATGCAACTTTCGGAATGACCGGCCCTCTGAAGATATGACCGAGGCAATGGCAGCAGACGAAGTCCTGATCGACGTGGCGGGAGATTTCTCGCCGACGCCGGGCGGTCGCTACATCAGCGAGAGCCTGTATTCCGGCCAAGAATTTCGGGAGAAAGTTCTTGAGCCGCAGATCGCGCAACACAAGCGCCTTGTGATCGACCTGGACGGCCCAGAGGGGTTCACCACCTCGTTCCTGGAAGAGGCGTTCGGCGGCCTCGTCAGGAAGTTCGGGAGGAACGTGGTCTCGATGGTGCGCTTCATCGCCGTGCTGCGTCCCAATCGTGCGCGCAAGGCCGCGGAGTACATGCAGAGGGCGGTAAATGCAGCAACCGGCGCCTAAGACGACTGCCCACGTCTCCGTTCCACCGCCAGTCTGTTGTGAGCCCAGCTCGGGAGCCAGCGCGATAACGATCGCAGCCGCGGCCGCCCCCGTGGTGCTTTCGCTGATTGCGTTGATCGTCGCCATAAAGGCGAACAAGATCAACCATGGTCAGGCATTCGTTGGTCGGGCCCTCGACGGCCTCGTCGGGCTGAGGGCCGAGGCCCGCGAGGTCGAGAAGCTCTACGACCGCCTGTTTAAGCCGTTCGTAGGTCGCAAGGAGAAAACCGATACGCGCACGGCGTTCACGCGCGCTCAGGAAGAGGTAACGATGCATGTGGAGTACCTCGCCGCGTGCTTCGATGAATTGGCCGAACTGAAGACGCTTTGGGACGCCGTTGTCGATATCGAAGACTCTCACGCGGCCAGCGACGCCATCACCTACACCGGCGCGGCCAACGTGCCGAAGAGGAAGGCTGAGGCCATCGCGACCTTCATCCAGAAGACCGCAGAGTGTGTTCGCGTGCTTCGTGGCTACGGGCGCAAGAAGCCGAACTAGCGCGCGGCGCCGCTTAGCCAGTTGGCCATTTCGGCGACGCTGGCCTCGGGGTGAGCGCTGATGAGCGCGCCGAGCAACGCGTCGAAGTGCTCGCGCGGGCCGAGCGGCGAGCGCCTGATGACTTCGAGGTATGCGCTTTCGGCCAGCTCGGCTGCTTCCGTTGCTTCGATCTCTGTTGCTACGGTCGACATGTTCGGACCTCCAGTTAGGTTCGGACCACGCCCTCGGCCGTTGACGCGGCGCGAGGGCGCTTTCATTGAATTCAGAAGCCGTAACGCATCGACGTGTGGTGCCCGCATCGTTGCGTCCTTCCAGGCGTCTGCTTGCCCGAGGCGGCGATGCTCAAAGCCGTCTGCGTCGTCGTGTTGGTGACGTGCGCGCACGCGTCATCGTTTCTGTCCCTTCGATTGCTGGTAAAGCTCGACGCGCGCACACGCCTCGAGTAGCTCATCATCTGTGGGCTCTGCGTTTTCGTGCATCGCTCGATGAAGCCTGAGGGCCATCTTGACGAGCGAGACCGGCGCGCCGAGCTGCTTCGCGAACGCCGCGAGCCGTTCCAACGGGATCGCGCTGATCGCACGGGATTGTTCAAGCGTGGCGGCCGCGCGAGCCTCTTTGCGGCCCTCGAAGCTGAGCCGCCGTCGTTCCCTGAGAGTTTCGGTCCGGCGCCGATGGCGTTCGGCCTTCAGCTCCGTGGGCTCGGCGATGACGAAGCGGGGCGCGCGTACCATTGCTGGCTCGCCGCGACGCTGGCGATCACCGATGGCCTTGCGCTCGCTCCAACGATGCGCGGGCAGCGTCGACACCTTGACGGCGTCGCGCTCGAACCAACGTGTTTCGTCGCTCGCGCCAAGCAACACGACTTCGACGAAGTCGTCGCACAGGTGGCTCGCAAGCTTGCCGACCCGATGCTCGCCCGTTGCGATCTCGCAGACGACGCAGTCACTGCCGGTCGCTGGTCGCGGCAGATCGCTCTTCACCTTGACCCACGCGTCAGGCTCGCGCGGCGCGTCGCGCGGCTCTTCGTCGATGGTGCGTGCGAGTCCGCAGCTCGGCCCGTAGCCAGGCAACTCGAACGCACCCATCGCTCAGAAGCCCCCCATGCCACCACCAAAAGCTGACGAGCGTTTGGGGACTACTCGACCAGAAACGACCACGCGTGACTGATCCCCCGTCACTTGCACCCGCGCGATTGGGTGGCCACCGCCATCGCGGATTGGGCTCGCATGAAAGCGACCGATGCCGCCAATATCCCGCGCCACGGTGCCGCGATCGAGCATCGGCGAGCCGCTGAGCTTGCCCTCCTCGTCGGCCAGGGCGAGCGTGATGAGCAGGCTGACGAAGTCATCGTGACCAGAGCGGTTCAGGTAGTACACGGTGCCGAGGCGCCCGCCCGTCGCTGGGCGATTACCCACATGGGTAATCGCTCCGCGGGTCTCTAACTCGGCTCGATTGCACTCGATCCACTCGCGGAACTTGTGAGTGCGCTCGTAGCCCAGCCGGGCACCGAGCACCATGTGCGACGCGCGCTCTTCGGGATCGGCCGCTAGCTTCACCACCATCGCACCCGCCACGCTGCGCGCCGTCGCGCCATCGGGAGCGATTCGCTCTCGACCTCGGGCTCTAGCGCCCCCTTGGAATCGTGCCAAGTTGAGGCTAGATCGTGAATCATTGGCTATCAACGGACCTAGCTCGACCCCTGACTACGAAGACCGGCTTGTCGCGATGGTCGATATCCTGGGTTGGAAAGATTGGGTGCGCCGTTCGGTGAGTGATCCCGAAGTTCGTGCGGCGGTTGCAGAGGGCATCAATCTGATCGTCGAGAGCCAGGCGCTACAAACGCGCGCGGTGCTTGGCGACGGCGCGTTCGGCGAGCAGAACCGCGTCGACCCGCAATTTTCCTACTTCTCCGACACGTTCGTCTTGTCGGCGCGAGCCATCCCGGGGGCCGCGATTTACATCAAGTTTTCACTAGCCCAACTCTGCCGCTTCCTACTGCTCGAAGGCCTCTACACGCGCGGGGCGATCGTCGTCGGCAAGGCCATCCACACGGGTCAAGTGCTCTACGGGCCGGCTATCGTCGACGCTTACCTGCTCGAAAGCCAAGTCGCGAAGTATCCACGGATCATCCTGACCGAGCAGGCGGACGCCCTGTTCGGACCGCACTTCCAAAACGAGACCGACGCCGACGGCCTGAGGTATCTCGACTTCTTGGGGACGACCCTCAATCTCAGCGACGGCGAGCGGGAATACAGCATGCTGCGCGCCCTCATCGAAGCCAACCTGGAACGCGATTCGAAAGACCTCGGGTTGATGGCCAAGCACTATTGGCTCCTTCGACACGTAGAAACCGCACACGCGGCGCTGCAAGCGGCCCTGGCTAGGACTTCTCCGACGCGGACTGAAGAGTAGTGACCTCGGCCGTAGGGGCGCCCTCACGCCGCGCTCGACGGGCTTCCAGCTCGGCGGCGAGCTGAGCGGCCTCGCCCGCGCGGCGGCCCACCTCAAGCCAACGTCGCTCGCTCAGGGCGCTCTGTTGAAGGTCAATGGCGAGAGCCAGGGCCCCCTCGATGGCCGTGGTGACGACATCGCCGACATCGAGATTCGCGGGGTTAGCCGCCCGCGTGGAATCGTCTGAATCGTCAGGCAATGGGCTTTTGTAGATCGGCATCGCGGACTTAGGGTCGCTCGACCCTGCCGGACCCGGATCCGCCCCGTCACCATTCGAGCATGATTCGTGCTCGATCGTGACTTCGCCCAGCGTTTCAATTCCCGGCGCCTCCACCGCCGAACCCCCGGCGAAAGCTGGGGGTTCGGCGTTTGTGGGGATCAGGTCGCTGACTCAGGTCCCTGAGCTCCACATCGGACCCGCCGCAGCGCGCAGCGACGTCTTGCTCAACTCTCGCGCACGCGCCGTCGCCCAGCTAGTTCTTCGTAAGCAACGACGCAATGTCGAGCGTGCCACCAAGTCCGAAGGTCAGGGTCCAGACTGGACGGTGCACAGTGGTGTTCGCGTCGTCACCCGCGTCGACGACAGTACTGTAGGTAGCTCCGCCCATGGCTGTAAGATACGAATTCGGCGTGTACAGCAGCCCGAACGACACAACGGGCGCTACGTCGCGGGTGCTGCGTTGCTTGTTGATGGTGACGTCCGCGGAGTAGCCAAACGGCCGACCAACCCACAACCCCAAGCGGTACAGGCCACAGGGCGCAGCCAACTCGGGTCGCCACTCCCGTGCGGCTAAGACGTTCACCACGTCCTGTCGTTGTAGTTCTTTCGCTGGGACATCAGCCATCGCAAGTATGCGAGCTGCCATCACCAGGTAAGGAACCTCTTCCAACAGGTAGGGCGCTTCCTTTTCGCCAAGCGCGTTCAAACGGGCCGCAATCTGGGGGGCGGTGATCGACCGAACGTCCGGGAACCCAGCAGCATTGAGCCACGACAGCATCGACTCCAATTCGATCTTGGCGGTCTTCCGCGAAATCGCCGTGGCGGCCCGTCGAGCTTGCTCACCGTCCTGAAAGAGCCCGGTTGTTGAACAGTAGGTGGCTCGCTCCTCACTGGTGGTCCAGTATGCCGGGAGCACGCCAAGGTACGGCGTTACGGTGAGGGTGGCAGTCTCAACTTTGACCCCATCCAGCTCTCTAAACGGCGTCTGGATGGTGAGGGCCGCGCCCGCCGTCACCCCATAGCGCAGCAGGCGGCCGGACTTCGCCAACGCCACTCGGTCTTCCGCCTCCGTTACCTTGCCCTCCTGTACCTCCACCTGCGTCTGCAGCGCTTTCTCCGCAGGCGCCACCGCTGGTTCGGCCGCAGCTGCAGCCGCTCCGCCTGGGGGCGCAACTGGGTCGGCTGGCGGCACCGTCACAGCAGGAGCCTGTGCCTTGGCGACTGGCGCCACCGCACCAACTGCAATGGCCAGGAGTAACAAGCGAGTAAAGTGTGGGTGCATCATAGCGATGGAGTAGTTTCCGGCCGGCTCGGGCAACCTGCGTCGGCGCCGCATGAATAAACACAACTGACCCACCGACAGGAATAGTCATTTGTCGCAGCCAGACTAATACGGTTCGCCGCCGCAATCGCTGCGCGCCCCCGCAGCAACCCATTCCACCGCGCCTCCACGATCGCCCGCGTCGCATCGACTTGCACATGGGTGTATCGCTCCGTGCCCTGCATGTCGGCGTGGCCCAGCAGCGTGGCGATCATTTTCTGGCCGGCGCCGAGGACGGCGTAGCTGGAGCCGGAGGTATGGCGTGCGCCGTGGCTCGTAATGCGCCGTACGCATGCTTTGGTCGCCAGCCTGGCGTAGGCCCTGTTCAGCACGTTCTTCGGCAACGAGATGCCAGACGGGGCAGGAAAGAGCAGCTGGCCCGGGGTGCGCAGCGACCACGGACGCAACTCGCAGCGAGCGCGCGCGGAAGTACCTGGAAG
>Ga0164241_10003901_pt1 | contig 14753 bp, 12 predicted proteins | sample OricomyardsoilBY_FD_108780 | JGI IMG/M metagenome (GOLD analysis project Ga0164241, IMG submission 108780) | Backyard soil microbial communities from Emeryville, California, USA - Original compost - Back yard soil (BY) | ecosystem: Environmental > Terrestrial > Soil > Unclassified | place: USA...
CTCGGTAGGCTTTTGACCTACGTCCGCTTAGCAAGCGGGTACCTTCGGCCACTCGGTCATCTCTCCAAAAGATTTTCGGAAGCCAGGGAGGGCGAGAACGTAGCCGCAAGCGGTTTAGGGTCAAGCGGGATCGGTGGGGTCCGCAATTTAGTGAAAAACGTTCGGATTTTCTGCGGGTTTTTGGGGCGTTCGGGGATCGCGGGGGGGCCCCTTTCCTGGCTCGCGCTAGGCTCGAGGGGATGTTGCTCAGCCGTCCGGATGTTCCGCGCCCGTCTGCTGTCGCCCGTGACAAGGCGCGTTCGTTGCTCGACCGCGCACTCGGCCCATCGAAGGTGGTCACTGAGCATGACGCTTGTGAGCGGTTCGTGCGTGACGAGTCCGAGGCGCTCGGAGTGGTGCCGGACGCGGTGGTGCTCGCAGAGAACGCGGACGATATTTTGGCGGCGCTGCGTGTCGCACGTGAAGCGGAGGTGCCCATCACGCCGCGCGCGGGCGGCACGGGGCGTACGGGTGGGTCGGTGCCGATTGCGGGAGGCATCGTGCTTTCGACGTTGGGCATGAACTCGATCGTGGAGATCGATCGGCGTGAGGGGCTCGCGGTAGTGCAGCCCGGCGTGATCTTGCAGGACCTGCAGGCTGCGGTGGAAGCAGAGGGTTGGTTCTATCCGCCAGACCCGAATTCGCAGGCTTCGTGCGCGCTGGGTGGGAACGTGGCGGAAAATGCGGGTGGCCCGCGCGCGTTCAAGTATGGCGTGACGCGCGATTACGTGCTCGGCTTGGATGCGTTTTTGCTCGGCGGGCAGCGCATTCGCGCGGGGCGGCGTACGATGAAGGGGGTGACCGGTTACGACGTCACCGGCCTGCTCGTGGGCAGCGAGGGCACACTCGCGGTATTTGGCGATATCACACTACAGCTGATTCCGAAGCCTGAAAGCGTCATGACGTTGATGACGTTGTTTTCGAACGTGAAGCAGGCGAGCACGGCGGTAGAAGTGATCATTCAGCGCGGGCTCGTACCCCGCTGTATCGAGCTGCTCGACGCCACCACGCTGGAAGCGATGCGCAGCGCCGGCAACGCCATCGACGCGCGCGCGGGCGCGATGTTGATCATGGAAGTGGACGGCGACGAAGCCTCGTGTGAACGGCAAGCAGAGCGTATCTCCGATGCTTGCGAGACGGCTCAGGTGCTCGAGGTGCTGGTCGCGCAGGACGCGGCACAGCGTGAAAAGCTGTGGGCCGCGCGGCGCGAGATGAGCCGCGCGGTGCGTAAGTTGACCAAGCGGAAGCTGAGTGAAGACGTGGTCGTGCCGCGCATGATGATCGGTGAACTGCTGGATCGCGTGGCGCGCACGAGTGAGCAGACGGGCGTACGCTCGCTCACCTACGGGCACGCGGGCGACGGCAATCTGCACTGCAACTACTTGTGGAACGAAGACGATGAGTTGCCCGCGGTGGAACGCGCGATCGAGCAGCTGTTTCGCGACGTCATCGACTTGCGGGGCACGCTCAGCGGTGAGCATGGCATTGGCGTGCTCAAGGCGCCGTATTTGCCGCTCGAGCAAGCACCGGAGCTCATCACCCTGCAGCGCGATTTGAAGCGCGTGTTCGACCCGCAGAGTCTGCTCAATCCAGGGAAGATCTTCCCCGCGGGCAGTCACCGCGCCTGCTGAACGCGAGCCGATCCAGCGCGGAGTCGATTCGAGCCGCGCTAACGCCCGGCGGAGCGAGCGTAGAATCATCGTTTCGCGCATCGGCAAGCAGCGAACGGCGCTTTGTCAATTTGACAGCGCGCCGATGTAGTCCCCCCGCCCGCGCGTCAAATTGACCGCGGGGGATTGTAGGTCTGAACTCGCAGACAAGGCATTTTCTGCTGAATCGCGCGTATCACGAGCTGGCACATCGCTTGCTAATTCGTGAGTTGTCCAATCATGACCCGAGTTCATTCGCGATCGCGTTCCCGAGGCGTTACCCCCTTTGCAGCCGCAGTGGCCGTGTTGGCGGTGGGCGCGGGCGCTTCCTGCGTCTGGTGGTTGGGAAGCCTGGGTGCCGCGAGCAGCGCTGAGACGTCGTCGCGCGCGGATGCTGCGCAGATTCAGACGGCCGCTAAAGCGTTCCGCGCGCAACACTCGGAGGGCTGCCCCACGTTGAGCAGCTTGAAGCATGAAGAGTTATTGAGCCGCAATGCGCGCGACGACGACGCTTGGGGCAATCGCTTTCGCATCAGCTGTGAAGGCAGCGAGCTCACCGTGAGCTCGGCTGGCCCTGATGGCAAGCCGAACAGCGCGGACGACATTCGCGCGGCGCGCTGAGCGCAACTACTGACAACCCGCGTTGAAGCGCTCGGTACCGTCCCAAGCGCAGCTGCCCGAGATGCAATCGACCAAGTTGTTGGCGAACGCGTTGCTCGCGTGATCGAAGATCTTGAACCAGCCTCCGTCGTCCCAAACGGCGGTCGGCATGCCCTGCGCAGCCGCAAAGTCCGCCGGCAGCTTTTGGTACCACTGGCGAATGTTATTGCAGGAAAACTGGTCGTAGCGGCTGCCCCAACCCACGCCCCATTCACCGATGAATACGGGCATTCCCTTGCCGACTGAGCTGGCCCAAGCGCTCATCGTGGTCATGGGTCCGGAGATGTCCGCATCGGTCCAAGCATCGTCATACGTGCCTTGGTTGTCACCGCAGAAGGTCCACGGGTTGTAGTGGTGGAAAGTGGCCATCACGTAGGGGTCGTCGCCATTGCCGACGCCGCTCAGGTCAGTCCAGACCGCTGGCACTTCAGCGGCGCCGAACCACTGATTGCCGCCAATCACCACGATGCGCGCAGGGTCCACTGCTCGAACTTTGGCGTACGCTTTTGCGGTCATGCCGCGTAGATCGGCGGCGGGCATCGCCGTGCTGTCCTCGCGATGGGGTTCGTTCAAGAACTCGAACATCAAGCGATGCGGACGGTCGGCGAAGATGTCGGCGATGTCGGCCCACAGGCGTTCGAGCACCGCGGCGCGGCTCTCGGTCTTGAGTGCGACTTCGTGGTGCGCGTTGAGCACCACGTACATTCCCGGCTTCGACAGCGCGTAGTCGACGACTTGTTCGATGACCAACAGCCTTGGATGCGCGCGATTGACGTCACCGACCATCGGATCACTGACAAGAGCGTCGCCGTTGGTGACCTCGGTCCAAGTCACCGGAATGCGGACAAGTCGAAAGCCTTTGGCGTAGTAGGCGTCGATTTTCGCGCTTGCCGCTGCAAGCGTGGGTGGATGCTGAGTACTCTCGAACATCTGTCCGAGATTGAACCCTCGGCCCATCCCCGCTGCCGCGGTTTTAGCAGCGATCGGCGTGAGCGCAGACGCACCTCCGGTGCCCGCGCTCGACGCTCCAGCGCCGCCTAGGTTTGGCGGGTCGACTTGAATGCCTGAGTCGCCTCCGCTCGCCGAGACGTCTCCGCCCGCGCCGACGGGCGAATCGGCGGAGCTGCCGGCGACGCCGCTCATTCCCAGGCTGCCCGCACCGGCACCGCTCGAAGTGCTCCCGACGTCACAAGCAACGACCAGAGCGAACGATGTGAGAGCGAACGATGTGAGAGCGAACGATGTGAGAGCGAACGATGTGAGAGCGAACGATGTGAGAGCGAACGATGTGAGAGCGAACGATGCAAGCGATGCGCGACGAAGCATCCCAGGTCTTAGCACGCGCGCGCATCGTCGCTCATGCGCGACGCAAACGGACGCTCAGTGCGGACCCGCGCCGGCTTTTACCGTTGCAGCCACCCCGCCCGCGCTGGTGACTTGGTAGGTGTAAGGCGGAGTGAAAGGACTACCGCCGCCATCTTTTGCCTGATCGCCGGAAGTCGAGGTGTAACTATTTGCGCGATCGCCGCTGCCGAGCTGGATATAGGCCGTTTCTTCGTTATCGGTGCTGTTGAATTGATGCGGTGATTTGACGCCTTGGAATGCGTTGCCTTCGAGCAGAATCGACGCTTCGATTCCGGCGCGCACGCAATAGTTCGAAGTGCCCGAGTCGTAGTAGTTGTTGAACAAGTGGTTGCGTCCGTAGCGCACGCGCGGTTGACGCTCGACGACGTTGTCCGCCCACCAGTTGTGGTGCCAAGTGACGTTCAACGGTCGCGTTCCCGGCCAACCCGAAGGCGCACTATCCGAGCCACCGACGAGATTGCTGAAGCGGTGCCCGGCGTCACCGGTCGAATCATCACCGACTTTGTCCGTGCGCGGTGTGTACGCAAACTTCGTCCACGACACCGTAACGAAATCGGCGTTGTTGGTGATGTCGAGATTGCCGTCGGTGCCGTCCATGATCGAGCAGTGGTCGATCCACACGTGGTGCGCCGAGCCGTTCACGCTGATCGCGTCTGCACCTGACGAACAGCCCGTCGCAGCATCGAACGACGGATCCTTCGTGCAATCACCGACGCCGTAGCCGGAGATCTTGAGATTGCGCAGGATCACGTTCGAGCTGCTCGACCCCAAGCCGAGGTGCCCTTGGAGTTTGGCTCCCGACGAACAGCCGATGACGGTCTTGTTCGAGCCAAAACTGATGCTATCGGCCGCAAATTCGCCCTTCACGTAGATGACCTTCGCGGCCGTGCCGGCGACCTCGGTCTTGAATTGCGCGAGCGTGGTCACCAAAATCGGCGTCGCGGTTCCACCGCCCGTCGTCGACGAACCCTGACTTGCCCAGCCGATCGGTTTCGCGTCGCTCGAGATGTAGCTCGGAACTGGGCATGGCCCGTCGTTGTTCAGTGCGCCACCTGCTCCGCCTTGGGACGAGCCGCCAGCAGGAGCTCCGCTCGTGCCAGCGCCTCCTGCATTCGTACCGCCCGAGCCACCGCGACCCGCGGTGCCGCCGTTCGATGCCGCGCCTCCATTGGCGATGCCACCTCCGCTACTTCCACTCGAGCCTCGCCCAGCCGAGCCGGCAGCGGTGCTCGCACCCGCGCTCGACACGCTTCCGCCTGCACCGGCGTCCATTCCCACGTAGGCGCCTGCCGCGCCGCTCGACGCAGACGCGCCCGAACTCGCACCGCCCGAACTCGCACCGCCCGCGCTCCCACCTGCCTGCGCGTGGTTGACGGAGCCGCTATGACCACCGTCGCTGTCCGCTCCGCCTTCGGAAGATTGGCTACAACCTTGACCAAAAAGCACCAATCCAAGGGCAGCAAACAGTGCTCGATGCGATCTCATGCGCCCGTAATGAACGGCGCGGTCGAATCGATCACTGCCAGTCGTGGAGCGGTGGCACTAGACGGATGACGAGTATCCCTGCCAGCCAGAAACGTGGACAAATATTAGACAGCCGGATTGACAGGCGTATCTGGCGGCACATACCTTCGTCAGGCTCGTGTCACAAGCTAGACAACGCCAGCCGCCGCTTGGTCTGCGGGAGGCGGCAAGCAAAACTTCGCCGCGTTTGGAGTTAAGTCATGACCTCGATTGAGCCCTTCATTGACCAGCCCAACAACGCTCATGGCCTCCATCGCATCGGCGATGTTGCTCGTCACGTCGGCGTTTCGACGCACGCGATCCGCGCTTGGGAGCGCCGCTATGGCACGGTCGAACCCTTGCGAACCGCGGGCGGCAGCCGCCTATACGACTCCGCTCAGATGGATCGCCTGAAGACGCTCAAGGTGCTCACGGACTACGGGCACTCAATCGGGGAAGTGGCGCGGCTACCTTTGGACGAGCTCAAGCGCTTGCTCGCGGCGTCACTCGAACTCGCTCCGAGTGAGTAGCTCGCCGCTCACCAGCCGCCCAGCTTGGTCAACGCACGCCGATTGCGCCAAGCCCAGATCATGATCAGCGCCCCAAACACCAAGGTGAGCACGTTGATCGCCAGCTCGACGCAGACCCCACCGGTGTCGGGTGAGCGATAGATGCCATTTTCGAGATCGAACAGCACGTCGAGCAAGCCGAGATAGATACTGGTGGCGCCCGCGGCGATGATCGACAGGAACGAGTGCGCGCGCCGGCGAATGAGCCCGACAATCGCAGCCACTCCGCACGCAACCATCCACAAATCTGCGACTGGGAATGAATTTTCGAAGGCGTAATAGCTCTCGGTGTGAGCCGACGCCAAGATCTCGCGATCGACACCGAACCACACCACCCAGTAGGCCAGCGTCGCGAGCACTCCGAAGATGATCACCCCCAGAATGAAGCGACCGCCGCGGGGCAAATCAGCGCTGTTCGTCATCATGTTGATCCATGAGCTTGGGTGTCAGCCGCCAAGAGCGTAGGAGTTGAAGAAAGAAGGCCCAAGTGCCGAGCACGATGATGCGGAGGTCCGCGAGCAGCGACGCGCGTAGGCGTGGCTCGTTCTGCGCCATTAGCCCGTGACCTCGCCGAACAATTCGGGGTCGAGCCAGCGCGTTTCTCCTTCATCGACCAAGAGTACGGATTCGAACTTGGCGCCTAGAGTGCCTTTGCCGAGATGCGGCTCGACCGCGTACAAGCCGCGTGGTCTGCCGGGCGCACCGGCGTTCAGAAAAGGATAAGGCGCACCAGCCAAGTGATGCAGCACGAGACCGCTCGCGTAGGTCAACAGTAGCGGCAGCTGAAATCCGGTACCGATGCGCGGTGCGCCCGTGCACCAGTTCGGAAAGCCCTCGAGCGTGTGCCCGAGAACTTGCGCCGGGTAGCGCGTGTGAATCACGTCCGAGCCCGCTGACTCGATGCCGTGCGCGACTTCTCGACACAACTCTGCGTTGCCCGCTTCGCTCGCGGACCAAGTCAGGATGTCTCGCTTGATTTGCGCGAGCTGCTCGAGGAGCTCGCGGTGCTTCACCGTCGTCTCGGGCTGACCGGTCGCACACCCGGAGAACGCAAAATCAGAGGGGAAACCGAGCACGATCGGCGCCGCGTCGAGCACGAAAGCCTCGCCTTCGGCGAGCACGCGGTCGGTGGGAAGCGCGTTCGTCTCCCACGTCCCGTGCCAGTCGAAGCGCGTGCGCTCACCCCACCAAGCGTACGGCGTGTGCAACCAATGCTTCACGCGCGCTTTGGCGAATTCGCGCTCGAGTCGCGCGCACACTTGGCGTTCACTATCGCCGGGCCTGACATTTTCGGCCACGCACAGCACCGCTTCGCGCGCTACGCGCTGCGCATTGGCGATGCCCTTGACGTACGCCGTACGCATCATGTACCGACCGTAACATGGCTTTAAGCACGGTGGTCGTTCGCTCGCTGCTCACGGCAACCGCATTGCTAGCCGCGCCGCGTGCCTTCGCCGACGACGCGCCGGTAGAAAAGCCTGCGGTCGATCGGCCTGCACTACCGCAGCCCAGCCCAAGTGCCCCCTCCGAATCCGCGCGCCCCGCGCAGACTTCCGGTCACACCTCGAGTCAGAGCCAGTCTTCCCATCAAGGCAAGCGCTCCGGGAGCGAATCGACGGCGGGCGGAGGCAATGCGGCGGCGGGCGGCAACACGCAACGGGTCTTTCCCTACCTCGCCGCGGGACCGGGGGCATTGATCGGCCTGAGCGGAGGTCAAGATTTCGAACGCGCGAATCCGGCGCTGACGGGCGCGTTCGGCGTTGAAATTCCCGTCGCTCGCGCAACGGGCCTTGGCCTCGAGCTCCACGGCGATCTCGAGCTCGCATCGAGCGGCGATCGCGGCACGTACACCGAGCTGCTGCTCCGCGGGCGGCTCGGTCGTATGCTCACGCCTCGCAATCGCGTGTGGGGTGCCCTCGGTCTCGGCGTTGCGGGCTATCAGAGCACCTCGTTCGCATTCGGGCTCGCAGGCGGCACGAGCTTGATGCTCGTGCCCAAGTTCGGGCTCGATTTCAGCGCGAACCTGAGCTTGCTCGGCTCATCCCACGAAATCATCAACGGCGTGCGGAACGACTATCCCGGCGGCGCAGTGCTCCTCATCGCGATCCGCGCCTTGTTCGAGCTTCACCGCTGACGCTCGCTCGTCGGTTTCGCAAGTCGGCTCGTGCAAACGCTCGATGTCACTTGATGATCACGCGGCCAGTCTTGAGCCGGTATGCACTCGAATATGCAGCCGCATTCAGACAAGTCGACAGTGTGACGAGCGAACCCAGTCGATCGCGGCACACGGTGACTGAGTGCGTCACCGCGCCAGCGACCAGCTTATATGGAGCCCCCGCGCCACCGGCAGGCGCGCCGGGATCCGCGTCATCCGGCTGGGTTTGCGCAACCAATTGATCGCCGTCAACCGTGCAGCCGCCCACGAGCAGATCGAGAAAACTCCGACTCGACGAATAGCCTTCAGTGCAAGGCGTAGCGCCACCATTGGCGTAGACCGCGGGAATAGCCACTGCGGAGAGCGATGCCGCGCTGAGGCTGCCGCATAGTTGACCAGGATCACCGTTGCCTGGCGGTGGTGGGCCGCCGCTGGCAAAGCTCACTAGGCCGGCGCGCACGTTCTCACTCGCCAAATGGCCGGGTGCAAGGCCGCTCGACGCGAGCGGCGCGGAAGAGTCACCCAACGTTAGGCGAACTTTGACGTTCGATAAGTAGATCGCCACGTCATTCAACAAGGGCATGCGAATGCCGTCTGGTTCGGCATCCAGCACGCCCTCGGCGAGGCGGCCGAGCGAATTCGAGTACAAGCCTCCGCTGTCTACTTGGCCGTCCGCCGGCGAGTACCACCAATCGAGATCGTTCTTGCCGTCGTAGTTTGGCGCAACGCTGGGCGCGCCGTAGGCCATGCCGAGCGTGATCGTTTCCGCGCTCATGCCGGTGAGATCGCGCAGCCCGCGAAATGCGAACAACAGGCTCAAAGAGCCGTTCGCGACGCGCTGATCCAAAACGGCTTGCAACGCGGTTTGTCCGACGCCCGCGAAGGCGCTGCCAAACGCGTTCTTGGGGCAAAGACTGCTCGTCTTGAACTTTTGTTCGATGGAATTGGCGCGCTGACTCTGCTCGAAAGCGCACGTGGCACTGCAAGCATCCAGGCTCTTGGTGTTGCCATCATCGCACTGCTCGCCCTTTTCGAGCAGCTGATTGCCGCACACGGGAGCCGCACCCGCTGTGCCGCCATTGCCCGCGCTCGCTCCACCCGTGCCCGCGCTCGTTCCACCCGTGCCTGCACCAGCGCCGCCCACACCAGCAACACCACCGCTGGCACCGCCTGCACCGCCGCCCGCGCGACCCGCGCTGCCGCCAGTGCCGCCGCTTCCGCCACCGAGACCACCCGCGCCCGCGCCGCTGCGGCCCGCACTCCCACCTTGCCCAGCGTGACTCACACCGCCGCTTCCGCCGCCCTCATTGCCGGCGCCCGCGTCACCGTTGCCCGCAGCGCCGGCCGCACCCGCTTCACCACCCCCGCTAGCGCCCGCATCGCCAGAACTCGCAGCCGCGCCGGCTTGTTCGCTACCCGCAGAGCCGGCCGCGCTGCCGCCGGCTCCCGCCCGCGGACCCGAGCCAGCCGCAATACCCGCCGCTCCGCCGGTCGTGAAATCGACCTGGTCGTTCGTGCAAGCCGTGAACGGCTGCACACACAACGTTGCGCCGAGCGCGCCAAAGGCGATGCGAAGACCCATACTCGATTTCAAGACTCACCTACTCGAACGCTGAGCGACAAAAAAAAGCCGCGACCCTACCCGACACTCGGGGTTAGCACAGAAACGCACCGAGCGAGCAGCACCGAGGCATTCCGACACTCTGACAGCGTTTACGGCGCTCGGAACCGGCGATAGTGTCAGCGCGATGCGCGCGCGCAAGAAACCGCAATTCCTACTGCCGGGTGCGCCGCTTTCTTTTCCCGACCCTAACCAGGCCGACGACGAGGGCATGTTGGCTATTGGTGGAGATCTCTCGCCAGAGCGGCTTTTGTTCGCCTACGAGCGCGGCATCTTCCCCTGGTACGACGACGGTTTACCGCCCATGTGGTGGTCGCCCAACCCGCGCACGGTGCTGGACCCCGAGCACCTCCACGTCTCGCGCAGCATGAAGCGCGTGCTGCGGAGCGGACGCTTCAGCGTCAGCTTCGATCGCGCATTTCGCGAGGTAATGCTCGAGTGCGGCCGCGAACGCGAACAAGGCACCTGGATCTTGCCCGAGATGGTCGATGCCTATTGCCACCTGCACGAGCTCGGACACGCGCACAGCGTCGAGGTGTGGCAAGGCGAGCGTTTGGTCGGCGGCCTCTACGGCGTTCAGCGCGGTGCGCTGTTCGCAGCAGAAAGCATGTTCCATCGCGAGCGCGATGCGTCGAAGGTCGCGCTGATTGCTGCGATCGAGAGCATGTTCGCGGCGGGCATCGAGTTGTTCGACGTGCAATTTTTGACGCCGCACTTGCAGTCGCTCGGCGCGTACGAGATCCCGCGCACACGTTACTTGGAGTTGGTCGCGCAGGCAGTCGCTAAGAGTTGACTGTTTGCCGAGCTCGGCGCGCAACGTGCACGCGACCAATGGCGGGCACAACGCGCGCCCGTGAGGTGCGATGCTGGACCTCGATCGCCAACAATCACCCTGATAGGTTATTGATGACTAGCCAGTGCGCCGCGTAAGAGACGAAGGCGCGCGCGCTTCGGCTGAGGCAAGATCGGATCGAACTGTGGGCGCTTGGGGCGCGCGGGCGGCTGTGCACCAGACGCTGCCAAGGCGACGAGGTACGTCGCAAACAGCAGCACGACAGCTATCCAATCATTCACAACGTCGAGAGCTTGGTCTCGACCGATGGCGACTCGGGAAGCAACGGGTGACGTTTGCGTGGCTCACGCGGGCGGCGCCGGGCTCGAGCAGCTCTCACTACGCGCGCCTCCCGAATATTTCTGACCCGAATTGCCCGCACTAGCTAACTATCGATTAACGTTAAGAGAAGGCATGCGCTGGTCAGCTTTGACAGAACGTTAATATTCTCGGTATGTTGCAGCGAGGCTCGCTAGCTTCTCTCGCCGTGATTTCGGTGCTCTATTTGTGCGCATGCCGCGCACTATTGGAGTTGCAGTAGGGATCGGTTGCTTGTTCCTCGCTGGCTGGAATTGCGTTGCCTGTGGCAGCAGTTCGGATTCGCATCCGGCCCCATTGAGCTCTGCTGGCGCGCCCGGGAGTGGCGTCGGCACCGGCGGCGGAATTGGGCTCGATCTCGGTGGCAACGGGAATGGCAATGGCAATGGAACCGGCGGTGGAACCGGCACCGACTTGAGCGATGCGTGCGCCGCGAAGATCTCCACGGCACAAGCCATCCCGCTCGACATGTACATCATGCTCGACGTGTCGGGTTCGATGCTCGACATGACAGCAACGCAGGTCACCAAGTGGGACGCCGTGAAGACGGCAATCGAGTCGTTCCTCAAGGACAGCCAGTCTGCGGGTCTGGGTGTCGGGCTGCAGTACTTCCCACTGCAGAAACCGAACACTCCCGATAGCTGCACGAGCAACGCGCAATGCGGTGACAGCGGGCCCTGCCTTCTCAAGTTTTGCTTCGACTATCAAGACGGAGTCGTGCCCTGCCAAGCCGACACAGATTGCCCGAACGTTGGGCTGCGCCGCTGCTTGCCCATCGCCTTTTGCTCCAAAGACGATACGTACATTTGTCCCAACGCGGGCGACGCCTGCCAACCGCCCGCGGGCACCAACGACGATCTCGGCACCTGCCAGCCGATAGCCGACAGCGTGTGCTTGAACTCGACCATTTGCGAGGTCGCGAACTACGCCTCGCCTGCCAGCGCGATCGCGGCCTTGCCGGGCGCCGCAGCTGGGCTGGTTGCGTCGATCGAAGCGCAATCGCCGACCGGCAACACACCCACCGGGCCTGCGTTGAGCGGCGCGATTCAGCAAGCCAGCACGTGGGCCAAAGCGCACCCGGATCACCGCGTGGTCACCGTGCTCGCCACGGACGGCTTGCCGACGAACTGCACGCCCGACATGATCCCCGACGTAGCCGCGCTGGCCAAAGCAGGCGTGAGCGCCAATCCGAGCATCAGCACCTTCGTGATTGGCGTGTTCAACCAGGCCGACGTCACCAACGGCGCACAGGACAACGTCGATCAGATCGCCCAGCAAGGCGGCACGAACAAGGCCTTCATCGTCGACACCCAAGACAAGCAAAAGGACGTGACCACCCAGTTCCAAGACGCGCTCGACGCGATCCGCGGCGCGCGCTTGGCGTGTCAGTACCAAATCCCCGAGCCCACGAGTGGCGGCACGCTCGACTACGGTCAGGTCAACGTCGCGCTCACCAATGGCAGTCAGAAGAGCGTCATCTACTACGTGAAGAACCAGGCCTCGTGCGACCCGAGCACGGGCGGCTGGTACTACGATGTGGAGCCCGCCGCCGGCACGCCCACGAAGATCATCGCTTGCCCCACGACGTGCAGCGCCTTCCAAGCCGCCCCCACCGGCGCTTCCGTGGGCATCGCGCTGGGTTGTGAAACCATCATCAAGTAGATGAATTATCTGTAATTACGAACAGTTAGACTATTACGCGAATTCCGACCGAATTAGTGCTAGTACGGCCGTCCCGATGACCGCCGTCGACACTTCTCCCGACCGCGCCCTCGAGTTCCGGCTGAGCCACCTTCGCCAACTCGAGGCCGAAAGCATTCACATCATTCGTGAGGTTGCCGCCGAGTTCGATAACCCGGTGATGATGTACTCCATCGGCAAAGACTCGTCGGTGATGGTGCAGCTCGCGCGCAAAGCCTTTCACCCCGGGAAATTGCCGTTCCCGTTGCTGCACATCGACACGACTTGGAAGTTCCGCGAGATGATCGCGTTCCGCGACAAGTTCGTGAAAGACAACGGGCTCAACCTGATCGTCCACACGAACAAAGAGGGCGTCGAAGAGGGCATCAACCCCTTCGATCACGGCAGCTCCAAGTACACGACGATCATGAAGACGCACGCGCTCTTGCAGGCGTTGAGCAAGGGCAACTACGACGCGGCTTTCGGCGGCGCCCGCCGCGACGAAGAGCGCTCACGCGCCAAAGAGCGCATCTACTCGTTCCGCGATCGCTACGGCCAATGGGATCCGAAGAACCAGCGGCCCGAGCTGTGGAGCCTGTACAACGGCAAGCTGACCAAGGGCGAAAGCATCCGCGCCTTCCCGCTGTCCAACTGGACCGAGCTCGATATCTGGCTCTACATCTACTTGGAGAACATTCCGATCGTCCCGCTTTACTTCGCAGAAGAGCGCCCCGTGGTGGAGCGCAACGGCACGCTGCTCATGGTCGACGACGACCGTTTGCCGCTCAATCCAGGCGAAAAGCCGCGCCTGGAGAAGGTGCGCTTCCGCACCCTCGGCTGCTACCCGCTAACGGGCGCGCTGCCCTCGAGCGCCACCACGCTCCCCGACATCATCCGCGAAATGCTGCTCACCAAGTACTCCGAGCGCTCGGGCCGCCTCATCGACCACGATGAGGAAGGCTCGATGGAGACCAAGAAGCGCGAAGGCTACTTCTGAGAGAATTTTGGTTGGGCATTTCTGTGCGCACGCGAGCGCGGTCCTTTTTTGAGATGGTTCGATGACTACGGAACAAGACCAAATCAGCAACGATATCCTTGGGTACCTGAAGCAACACCAGCAGAAAGAACTGCTGCGCTTCGTTTCCGTAGGCTCCGTCGATGACGGCAAATCGACGCTCATCGGTCGTCTACTTCACGATACCCACGGCATTTACGAAGATCAGCTCTCCGCGGTGAAGCGCGCGTCTGGTCGCGCCGGCATGGAGATCGACTTTTCGCTGTTCACGGACGGCCTCAAAGCCGAGCGCGAGCAGGGCATCACGATCGACGTTGCGTACCGCTATTTCTCGACCGCCAAGCGCAAGTTCATCATCGCCGATACGCCGGGGCACGTGCAGTACACGCGCAACATGGCGACCGGCGCCTCCACGGCCAACGTCGCCATCATCCTGATCGACGCGCGGCTGGGCGTCTTGCAGCAATCGCGAAGGCACGCCTACATCGCGTCGTTGCTCGGCATTCCGCACCTGTTCGTCGGCATCAACAAGATGGACTTGGAGAACTACAGCCAAGACGTCTTCAATCGAATCCGCGAAGAGTTCGCCGCGTTCCTCGCGCCGCTCGGTTTCAAAGGCGTGCGCTTCATCCCGATGAGCGCACTCAAGGGCGACAACGTCGTGCATCGCAGTGATTCGATGCCTTGGTACGACGGCAACACGCTGCTCGAGCACTTGGAGAGCGTGCCCATCGCCAGCGACTGGAACCACCAGGACTTCCGCTATCCGGTGCAGTACGTGCTGCGTCCGGATCTGAACTACCGCGGGTTCGCCGGCGCGCTCGCCTCCGGCGTCGTGAAAAAAGGCGACAAAGTCATGGTGCTGCCCTCGCGCCGCACCAGCACCGTGGTCGCCATCGACACCTTCGACGGCGAGAAAGAGCAAGCCTTCGCGCCCATGAGCGTGACCCTGCGCCTGGCCGATGAGATCGACATCAGCCGCGGCGACATGCTCGTCCACCCGGACAACCTGCCGCACGTGGCTCAACGCTTCGAAACCATGTTGGTCTGGCTGAGCGAGCGCCCGCTCGATCGTCAAAAGAGCTACTTGCTCAAGCACACCACGCAAATGGTGCGCGCCAACGTCGAGCAGGTCGCGTACACGACGGACCTCGAAACCCTGAAGCAGACGCCCGCCACACGCCTCGAGCTCAACGACATCGGGCGCGTCACCCTCTCCTGCCATCGCCCGATCTTCTTCGACGACTACAAGAAGAACCGCGGCACGGGCGCGTTCATCTTGATCGATTCGCTGACCAACAACACGGTCGCGGCGGGCATGATCCTCGAGGTCGATCCCGGGGCTCC
>Ga0164241_10003902_pt1 | contig 14752 bp, 17 predicted proteins | sample OricomyardsoilBY_FD_108780 | JGI IMG/M metagenome (GOLD analysis project Ga0164241, IMG submission 108780) | Backyard soil microbial communities from Emeryville, California, USA - Original compost - Back yard soil (BY) | ecosystem: Environmental > Terrestrial > Soil > Unclassified | place: USA...
GGCCCACAGCGTGGCGAACGCGCCGACGTACCAGGCGGCGCGCGCCACGTCGCCGTGCTGGAACTGGATGATCAGCTTGGGCAGCACCGGCGCGGTAATGCCCACGGCCATCATGTCGAGGGCCACCGTGATGAAGATGAATATGAACGCCGCCGAGCCCGGGGCGCGCGACCGGCTGATCAGGGAGACCGCCGCGCCCAGTCGTCCCAGGGCGAAGGCATGTTGTAGGGAACCGTGATGAAATTGGCCTCGATCTGCTGGATGCTGCCGTCTTTCAGCTTGAACAGTTCGAAGAGATAGAAACTGTGCGGACGATGCACGGGCGAGCGCACCTTGGTGCCGTCGGTCAGGTTGTATTCATGCGGCACGCCGGCGTGGTCGATGAAGCCCGAGGCCAGCACCAGGCCGCGCTCTTCATCCACCATGACGAATCGCCGCGCCCGCAGACGCGTGTCGTAGCGATAATTGCCGGCCTTGAACTGCGCCTCGCAGCCCAGGCGCGACACCGGGACCACCGCGAAGCTGGGATTGTTGGTCGTCTGCACGCCGTTTTCGACGCGCTTGCAGTCGGGATGGAATCGGGTGAACAGCGTGCCGTCGTTGAGCTGCAAGGTGTCGAAGTAGCCATCGGCCAGCGAGATCATGCGCGGCCGGGGCAGGCGCTGCGCGGGCGGCAGCATCTCGTTCATCGCCGGTTTGGTCTCGAATTTCTGCCCTTCGAACTTGATGCCCGAATCGAGCTGCCGCACCACCAGGGTTTCGGCCTCGGTGATCTTTCCACCCACGACTTTCAGGCGCAGGGTGAAGGCGGCGGTTTCATCGGTTTCGGTCACCGTACCGAAAAAGCCCACCTGACCCAGCTGCGGATCGGCGAAGCGCAGATCGTAGCTGCCCAGCGCCGTGAGGGTCTGCCACAAGCCGTCGCCGACCATCAGGGCGACGTTGTTTTCTGTGTTGCGCACGTGTTCGCCCCAGGCAACACGCGAGGGATCATTGGCCTTCAGGGCGGCCAGATAGCGATCGAGCACGGCGTAAAGATCGGCGCGCGTGACGCCCGCGCTCACGGCATTGACGCGGGCATCCGGCGCCCATTGCACGGCCTGATCGGCGCTCACGACACTGCTCCATATCAACGCCGACAGCACCACCAGCCCCGCGCGCCTAGCCGCTGAGTTCATCGTGTCAACCCCCCGAAACGTCTGTAGTGGAGTTATCCTAGAGGCTGCAATTCTAGCATCGAACGCAAACCGCCGACGTTCTGAGGATGGGGAAACATGGATCCTGAAGTCTTCTCGACAATGGAGCAGCCGCACTTCGAATTCGCAATGGAAGTGCGCCTGCGCTTCACGCGCGTGCAGCAGATCACCAAGCTGCCCGGTGGCGGCATCCGCAGCGCGGTATATGTGGACTCGGGCGAGTTCGCGGGTCCGAAGTTAAAGGGCAAGGCGGTGCCGAACTCCGGCGGCGACTACGCGCTTTTTCGCCCTGATGACGTGGCCGTTTTCGATGCACGCTACATGCTGCAGGAAGACGATGGCACGCTGATCATGCTCTACAACAAGGGCTTTCTGTGGGGCCGCAAGCCCGACGTGATGGACCGGCTGCGCAAGTGGGCTTTCGAGGGCGGGGCGCCGGTGGCGCATGCCGAATATTACCTGCGCGCCAGTCCCACCTTCGAAACCAGCGTGGGCAAGCACGACTGGCTCACCAAGCATGTGTTCGTCGGCATCGGCGAGCGCAAGCCCGACGGCAACCTGGTGCGCTACTACAAGGTCACCTGAGCCATGAAGCAGGTACTGCCACCGGGCATGAGCGCAGCGCAGATGGACAAGGCGCTCAGCGCCATGGCGCGCGTGGTAGGCGATGACTGGGTGCTGGCCACCGATCTGGATCGCGACACCTATCTCGATCACTTCGCGGTGGATGAGTCGGCACATGCGGCAGCCGCGGCCGTGGCGCCGCTGACCGTCGAGCAGGTGGTTGAGGTCATCAAACTGGCCAACACGCACAAGCTGCCACTGTGGCCCATCAGCCGCGGCAAGAATTTCGGCTACGGCGGCTCCGCGCCACGCCTGAAGGGCTCGGTGGTGCTCGATCTGTCGCGCATGAAGAAGATCGAGTTCGATGCCGAAAATGGTGTCGCGCTGGTCGAGCCCGGCGTGGGTTTCTACGACCTCTACGACTATATCCAGCAGCACAAGCTGCCGTTCTGGACCAGCGTGCCCGGCAACAGCTGGGGCTCGGTGCTCGGCAATGCGCTTGATCGCGGCGTGGGCTACACCACCTACGGCCAGCACACCGAAAAGCTCTGCGGCATGGAAGTGGTGTTGCCCACCGGCGAGCTGATGCGCACCGGCATGGGCGCCATGAAAAATTCGCCCACCTGGAATCTCTACCGCTATGGCTTCGGGCCGTCGTGGGAACAGATGTTCGTGCAGTCGAACTACGGCGTGGTCACCAAGGCCGGCGTGTGGCTGATGCCCGCGCCCGAATCCATGGTCGGTCTGGATCTGGAACTGGACAAGCCCGAGGATCTGGGCTGGGCGGTGGACCTGATCGCGGGCCTGCGCCGCGATGGCCTGCTGGTGCAGTCGCCCTCGCTGGGCAGCTGGCTGCGCGGCGCCGCCACGCTGACCACGCGCAAGGAGTGGTACGACAAACCCGACGCGCTGCCCGATGATGTGATCGCCGCGATCCGCAAGCGCTTCAACATCGGCTGGTGGTCGGTGAGCCTGCGACTCTACGGCTATGAAGCGGTGAACGAGGCGGCCGCCAGCGTCATTCAGGCGCAGTTCGCCAAGCAGACGCCGCAGCCGATGACCGTGTCGCGCTGGAAGCAGGGCGAGCCGATGAATCCTTCGCCGGGTGCCGCGGCGGTCGCCGGCATCCCGATCACTTTTCCACTGGCGAACGCGGCCTGGCATGGCGGGCGGGGCGGACACATGGGGTACTCACCGGTTTTGCCGGCGAACGGCAAGGCGGCCATGGAGCAATTCCGCCGCACCTACGATCGCTACAAGGAATTCGGCATGGATTACCACGGCTCGTTCGCCATGGGCGAGCGCAGCGTCATCAACGTGAACCAGGTGCTGTTCAACAAGGACGATGCGGAGATGATGGGTCGCGTGAACCGCTTCTTCCGCGCACTGGTGGCCGACGCCACCGAAAAGCGCTATGGCGAATACCGCACGCACATCGATTTCATGGACCTGATCGCATCCAGCTACGACTTCAACGATCACGCCTTGCGGCGTACCAACGAGGTCATCAAGGATGCGCTTGACCCCAACGGCATACTGGCACCGGGCAAGAGTGGCATCTGGCCCCGGCGCTACCGGAACCAGCGCGCATGAATATCGTGAAGGGCTGCATCATCGCGCTGGGCCTGATGGTCACCGCCACCAGTGCTTTATCCGCCGAGCCGGATGGCAAGGCGCTGTACACGCACCGCTGTGGCATGTGTCACCAGAGTATTGGCATGGCCGTGCAGATTCTCTCGCGCCGGCCCAACGACCCCAGCAAGGGATTGCTCGAACAGCGCGCCGATCTGTCGGCCGAGTTCACCTTCGTGGCGGTGCGCACCGGCATCGGCAACATGCCGCGCATTTCCCGCGCCGAGGTCAGCGACCCGGAACTGACGGCCATTGCGCTGTATCTGTCGCGGGGCAAGCCATGAGTGGGGCTTTCGAGCCCACGCTGTCACGACGGCATGTCCTGTTGGGTGGCGCCGCGGTGGGTGCAAGCCTGCTGGCTCCTGCGGCTGCGGCAGGCACGTCGCGCAGCACAGCGCAGGGTGAGACCGTCAGCTTGCTGCTGCACGATCGGCGGATTGTCCCGGAGGCTTCACTGCTGGCGCGCCTGCAGGCACGCGGCTCGCGCATCGTGATGCTGGGCGAGGATCCGGTGCGCCAGTGGCGCGATGAGTCGGCGGTGTGGCTGGCGCAACGCGACGCCCGCCTGCTGGGCATCACGCGCTGGCCGGATTTCCTGATGCTGCGCGGGCTGGCCGCCGAGTCGCGCAAGCACGTGCGCTTCACATCCGATGTGTCCGCGGATGGAGTTTTGACCTGGCTGATCGCCTGAAGGGCGGCGAGGGCGCATGGCGTCCCGGCCAGCCCTGCCAGGTCACGCGACGTTATGTCGAGGCCGGCCTTGAAAGCGGCACCAGCGCGCCCAACTCCGTGGGAATGCTCATCGATCCCGTGGTGGTTTACCGCTCGGCACGGCGTGCCGCCTGCGATGAGCGCGCCTTCGTGCTCACCGCCGTACTCATCAGCAATGAGATCGTCGAGCACGACGGCCAGTTTGCATTGTGCGTGGGCCAGCGCGAGGCGGCCCACGCCGCGCACCATCTGCATCAATACGACGAGGAACGTCGCAGGCCCCGCCCGACAATGCCGCCCTTGAAGCTGCACGCCGAAGCCTGGCGCGGCGCGCTGGCATATGTGCTTGTGCTGATCGGCATTGCGATCGTTGCCGGCCAGCACTGGTTCACCGCAGATCTGTTCGACGTGGGCGCCGCCAGTCGCAGCGGCATCGGGGCAGGGCAGTGGTGGCGCGCGTGGACGGCACTGACGCTGCACTGGGATCTGGAGCACCTGTTCGGCAACCTGGGCGCGGGCGCCCTGTTCGGCTACTTCGCCGCGCAGCAGCTCGGCAATGGACGCGCCTGGCTGCTGATCACACTGGGGGCGGGCATCGCCAATCTGATCGAGGCCACGGTGGTGTCCGATGGCTTTGTTTCCGCTGGCGCCTCCACCGCGGTGTTCGCCACGGTTGGCTTGATCGCGGCGCATGCGTGGCGGCAACGGCGGGCTTTCGTACTGCCGGGCTGGCGTCGTATTGCGCCACTCATCGGCGGCGTAATGCTGCTGGCCTGGCTGGGCACCGCGGGCGAGCACACCGATGTGTTGTCGCACGGACTGGGCTTCCTCTGCGGTGCCGCGCTGGGCGCGCTGAGCGTCAGCAAGCTCGGCGCCGCATGGCTCGAACGCATACCGCAACGATGGGCCGCAGGCATCGCCATCGGCGTGCTTGCGCTGTGCTGGACGCTGGCGCTGCGCTGAAGGCTCGTTAGCTGGCGCGGCTGGGGCAGCGAGTCAAGTGCTATCATTGGATCTCGCGATAAACGCCTACGAAAAGGCCCAGGAAGAGAAGTGCGTTATAAGAACTCAGAAATGACGATCGTGAATCTCATCAGTTATCTTAACGATGAGAAGTTGAATCTGACTCCAGCGTTCCAACGCGGTCACGTTTGGAAACTTAAGGATCGCAGAGCGCTCGTACGCAACGTCTTTCTTGGGCGCCCAATTCCTGCAGTGTTTCTTTACAAGGAAGCAGCGGGTTCGACGTATACCTATAACATTCTTGATGGCAAACAGAGACTGGAGAGTTTGATGCTCTTCATCGCTGATGGCCATCATGCTCATAAGATCAAGAATTGGGGAAACTACTTCTATGAATCTAATCTAAAAAAGGATGCTCGATTTCAAATCGATAGTAGCGACTATCAGGCGCAGCGCAGGGCAGGGGTAAGCCCGACAAAGCGCGGGAAGGTGAGTTTCGCGGACCTGCCGGATGAAGATGTTCGGGAGTTTATGGAGTACTCCATTCCAACCATTGAGATTTCTCTCACTGATGACACGCACATTGACGAGATGATAAGTCTCTTCGTTGATATCAATCAGCAAGGTGAGCCTGTTAAGCGGTTCGACATCGTTAAAGCGATGTATAGGGAAGATCCGTTGATGATGAGTGTTTTTAACCTTCTTGCGGAACAGCAGAAACGCAAAGAGGACATGCTTTATAAGATTCGTAGCAGTGTATTTACGCGCGTTCTTAGGCAGCTCCAGGTGGTCAAGAATGCGAGCAATCAGAACGCCCAAGTGGATCGCATGTGGGAGAGGCTGCTAGAGATAGCCCTATTCGCACGACACACGAAACATCGGAGTGCCATTGCTATCCTAAGGGACTTTATCGCTCCCAAATCAGCGGGCAGCAAGGAGCCGAAATTGAGCGGCGCAGAACTTGCGAGGTTGCGCGCTACGTTTGCATTCATTGCTAAGCTACTTCCAAGGCTCAGTGAGAGACGTTTACTGACAGATCAAACCCATTCTTACACGCTGATTACCGCTCTGATCGGTATGGACTTGGTGAGGAAGATCCCAAAGACAACCTTGACCAGAAAGATTCTTGCATTCGCTGAGGCTCTCGACGCGAAGCAAAACAAATTGCCAAAGGCAACGGCGGTTAAACTCGAAGCGTATCGAGCTGAATCGACCAAACAGACCACGCATGTATCGCGACGTGTGGAACGTGACCGCCTCTTTGCGGAAATTATTGAGGCGCTTTAACGCCCTATAGGCGGCACCGAGGCAGCTCAGATACGTTGGTCGTTAAATTGGCTCGAGCTGAGCAGGCTGTTCCATGCGAGCTCGCAACTCTCGGACCAAGGCAAGCTGGTAGCGCGTCGCGCGTACGTGACCAGGCGTGAATGATTCACCCTCGGGTGACCACAGGACGCCGCGGTAGAGCTTCCAGCCCGCCCAATCCTCATGCAGCGCGGCCAGATCGCCGTGCACGCCAAGCAGCACAACGCGCTGCATGCACGCTGGCACGCCGTGGCGTTTCCACCTGGTCGCCGTCCTGGTGCTGACGTTCGCGGCTTGCGCGATCGCCAGTGGCGAGATTCCGTAGAGATCCATTAGCGGCAGGGTGGCGCGCGGAATCTAGCCAAGTCTGTGAAAGGGTTGGAAATTGGCCATTGGTTTAGCGACCTGGCCCATGCCCATAGAGAACTTAACATAATATACATTATGCGAAGCAGGCCACAGCAACGATAGGCGAGCACCCTTAGCCTGTCAAGGCTATGAAAAATCACACCTTTACCCGCCTCGAAATCAAGGACGATTTGGGCCTATTAGACGGAATCTGGCGCGACTGGCGATTGCTCGATGGCGAGCTGTTCGACCCGATGCACAGCTCGTTTCGCGGATACCGGCCCGAGGAAATCCGAACCATCCCTTATCTGCGACAACTAATCGCCGCACTCCACAACGAACTGAGACGCCTTAAAAGCCCAGAGCGCGAACCGCGCCAGCTACCGAGCCTGTCACGGCCCGCGCAAGCCACAGAGCCCGGAGCGCAGCATCTAGGCAACCTCACGTGGCGCGCGTCAGCTCCACTGTCGATCCGGATTGGCCCGGACCTTGTGAGGGCCAATCCGGCCCGACAGAAACGGAGCCTCCCATGAACACGCCCCGCATCGAAATTGAAGCCTCAGCAGAGCTACTTGCCGACCTGCGGCACGCTGTACGCATGAGCCACAACGCCCAGGCCCTAAGATTGTTGTTAGCCGAGGTAGAGCGCGCGCACTGCGTCGCGAAACGCTACGACGAACAGCAAATCTCACTTCCCCTGCCTCGCACGTGAGGCTTCCGGCCCTAGGCCAGCACCGGCCTAGGGCCTTTCGGCTTCGCCACAAAACTGTGACCCTCAACCCATGCGCCGATCGGCACTAGGGTATTTTCCGAACCATGAAAACACTACTCACTGCCGCCCTAGTCCTGGCGTCCGCCTGCAGCACTGCCGACCCCACCACGGCCGACAAGACAGCAGCGGCCACCGTAGACGCCTCACAGCAGCTAATGCGCCCGGTCCAAGACGCCGCGAACAAAACCCTTCAGGAGATCAAGGCCAACGACGCCCGCCGCCGCGCAGAACTGAAGGCCAAGCAAGACGCCGACCGCGAAGCAAAGGCCAAGAAAATCTACCGCTGGAAAGATAAAGACGGCACCCCGCACATCAGCGACCAGGCCCCGCCGGCGGGAACGCCCAACGTCACTGTGACACTGCGACCGTAGAGCCGAGAACTTCCAGCGAACGCTGCGGAACTTGAGGCCCGCGAATGTAACGCACCTGATCAGAAATACGCCGGCCGTCCCAAGTGCACATGATGAAGCCGGCGATGTCGCGATCGCAGTAACGCGAGAAAGACAGCGTCACCGTACGCGCGCCGTCGAACAAGAACACCTGATCACGCTCCAAAATATCCCCGACGATGCGCCACTGACCACCAGCCCAAGGCGCCGAAGACACCCCGGACGCCACGGCCTTAACCGCGCTCGAGGCCGCAGCTCTAGGCTTCACCACCCCGCGATGAAGAAAGCCCCACACCTTCCACACGCCCAAGACGAACAACGCGAGCAACACCGGCCCCCCTAACCAGAACAGCGGAGAGCGCCACAACACGCCGCGGGAATCCATCTTCGACTCATTGGCACCGCTGCCCTCGCCCTGGCGCTTTGTGTGACTCTCATAGAAGCGATACACCGAGGGCTTGTACTTGCCCGGAATCTGCCGCACCCGCAACCGCTCGGGAGGATGCGCGCCCGTCACAGCGCCACGATAAACATCAACCACGTAGCTCTTGCTCATCCCGAGGGCGGAAAGCTTGCGAACGCGGAAGGTTTCTTCGATCAGAGAGCGCGCGAAACTCGCAAGCTGCTGCAAATCCTGCGTCACCAGAACGATCTGCTGCGAGTTACCCGCCGCGTCCACCATGTGCCGATGCTCGGCCAAGAACGCACGAAAGGGTTCTGGGACTTTGTTGCCACTCATGCCCTGCGGAAACAGACGCCACGCCTCATCGACAACCGCTACCGCGCCCACAGGAACAGCGGACTTAATCAGATCGGGAGACTTAGAAATCGCATCGACATCGAAGGGCCGAAGATCGACCGCGCCAAATTCCTTTTCGATCAGATCACGCTTAAGCGGCAGATTCGTGACTACGACGCGGCCGCGTCGAAAGGCTTCGAGCAACACATGCTCGACCACACCGTAACTCTTGCCGTGCCCAGGCAGCCCGCTATACGCCACAACCGCCATTAGACGCTCTTTGAAATCTCGCGCCAGATGAAGCGCAGGATGTAAGCGCCAAACACCACGGACACGCCGAAGCGCAGCTTGATCAGCCCCGCGAAATAACCCACCGACGCCGGCAACGACCCGAACAGCCCCGGCAAGTCAGACACCCAGGACGGCACCGGAAAGGCCGCGAGCAACGCCGCGATGATCGCCATGCGAATCGGGAATTTCAGCCCGAGCCACTTTTTCCAGAACGCCGGGAAAATCCCGAACAAGTAAGGAATCAGCCGAGCTAGCCATCCGAGAAGCGCGCCCATCACTCGCCCCCGCCAACGAGAATCCGCAACCCGGCCAAGCACCAGCCAATGGCGAAGAACAACTCTAAGAGCGTACCGCCGCCCGAGGACGCCATTACAGAGCAGAAGGAGCCCATCGCGTCAGTCTCAGTCCCATAGACCTCAACCGTCGCCGACGGACATTCACCACCGTCAGGGATCGAGGCGTACAGCCCGGTCACCGCGGAAATCAGCGGCGTTGCACCGAACGACGAATACACACCAGACGCGGCCTCACCGATACACGAAACCAGATCGTCACCACACGAGTCTGACGGTTCCTCACCGAAGCAATCCCCGTCGCTGTCGCACTCTTCCACGCCCTCGCCATCGCCGTCCCCGCCAGAACCGGAAGACCCGGAGCCGGGATTATCAGCCCCGACGACCGGAGTACCCGACGAATTCACCACCGTTGAACTGTAAAAGTTGAAGCTGTCCGTCGTCACGGACCCGCCGCCCTCCGGATTCGTTGTTTTCGTGAAACGCGCCAACGGGTCCACAGCATCACCCATCGAGTCCGTAGGCGCACCCGCAGCGCCATCCGCACACACCGCGCCGCCACCGCTCAACAGCAGGCAATTGCCCGCAGGAACCGAATCGAGACAAACCGCCTCACCATTCACCGTGCCGCAGTTCTGCGCCTGCTTCGACAGACACAAACTCCCACCCGAGCCCGACACGCAGTTAGCCGTTGTCTCAGTCTTAGCTGGTTCACCATCGCAGGAGGTACCGATGTACTTGTAATAGCCGACATACCCGCCCCAATGGTCAATAGTCATCGCGTCAGGGACCATCCGGCAGCTGTGCCCTTCGTAGTCGCTGCAAATCATCGGCGGCGGATCACCGTCACCGGTAAAAATGCCCGACGACGACCCGGCGGACGCCGCACAAGGCTCTTCGGGACAAGCCATCGTGCCACTGAGCGAAACGCTAAGCGCCCACCCGCCGATCCGCCCATTATCGGAATTGCGCTTGATATCCCCGCCGCAAATCCACCCCGTACCGCTCGCCTGATCCTGCGTCTTAGTCAAGTGCGCATCCGGCGCACCGCCCCAGTACGACGCGAAATGACCCTGCCCAGCAGTACAAACCGACTGAGCACTTGTGCCCTCTTCAGTGAACTCCCCAGGCGGATCAGCCGTGTTATGGGCAACGTAACGCGGACACATCGACTCAGCCGCACCCGCAACACACGAAAACAGCGCGAGAACGCCCAGGCTAAATTTCGCGAAAGCAGACAGCGTCCCCGACCCGCGCGCCCACACAGAGAAAACCTGTGCCAGGCACGCCCACCCCGCAAGGCGATAGCAGGCACGGAAAGAGCGCACCGATGCACGCTCCGCGATGGAAAGCGCGAACGCGAACGCGAACAAAGGGAAAGCCAATCGGCCTACTTCGACAGGCCATCCGCCACGAACTCCGAAAAGAACCGTATGGATATGCTCAATGAGCATAGCGACGACGCCGAGCCACTTAACGGCCTCAATGTTGCCCGAAGAAAAGGAAGAGAGAAGCGCAGCCCCCGGAGCCAGGGAGAACAAAGCAACCGAGGGCCGCGCACTCATGGACTGATCAGCCCCCGCGCACGAATCCCATCATGAGCTTCCTGTCCGCGCTCCCGACCGGTACCACCCAGAGCCCGTGTCCAAAGAGTGCGCAGGCTTTCGACCATGAAAACGCGATCAAAAAGCACGTGCAGATGCCATGTTTCACCGTCCGCGTGCAGTTCAGGAACCGCCACGAACCGGAACTTCTCGCCGTAGCGACGCCGCATCAACTGCGAAAAAGCGCGCCATACCCGCCACACGTGGTCGGCGCTGTCGAACTTCCCGCGTTTGGTAAAGGTCCACAACGCCACCGGGCCAAGACACCGCGCACGATGCGCAACGAGGGCGCGACTGCGGTTTAACGAGGCATCCAGTCGCTGACCAGACGACGAAGCCGAAGACTTCTCCGACGCACTGTCCGCAAGTGAGGCAGCACCACCACCCCTTGCCGCCCGGCCCTTGCGCTGGAATACAACGACCCTCAAGCCGTCCTGATAGCGCGTGACCTTGATAGAGGCTTGTCCGTCCGCGCATGCAAAATCCCCTTCAGGCAACAAATCAGGGAGCGCAGTGGACCCGTGAGGCTCAAGTGTTACCTCTTCAAGACTACGGACGGCATGCGCGGCGCGCGCCTCCGGCGCGCGCTCGCGCATTGCCGCTCCGCTGCCTCGCTCGCTTCGCTCGCGCGAAACACGCTCCCAATACGCACCCCGCCACGCCGGACCCTCATCGAAAACACGCGCAGACGAAAAAGCCCCCGTGATGGCACCCACCACAGAGGCTTGCTTGTCAGCTCCGACGTTAAATCCAGGCAAAGGAAGAACCTCCCAATGCCTGCTTTCACATAACTACTTGAATAATTTATACATTATGCGAAGTACGGGGCAGCCATGATGGGCGCTCCGCCATAGCCGCAATTCGGACCTCTCCAACTTTCGAAGCCGCGACGAGTCCCGACCACCAGATATTCGCAATGGTGCGCCTCGCGGACGTCATTCGACCAACGACGCGCAACTATGCGGCGCTCAACAAAATCGCGAGCAAGCATCCAGCGTGACGATTTTCTCGCCGCTGCAATGGCAGCCGCGCGCGTCCCACTTATCTTCTTTAAAGCTGAGCGCACATACTCCGTGGAGAAGCTGCGCGCTGAAATATCCAGAGCCACAACGCTCAACGCGCTTCCGATGCAGTAAGCGTTCCCTAACACCCGTCTGCAGGGCATCGCGGATGCAACATAAGCGCTAATGCGCTCTGTTTTCTGTCCCTGGCACCGACGCTGCACAGCTCGAAACCGAATGCGGTAGGAGGTCCGTGTTCCCGCATGCAGGGAGTCGGGTTGTCGTGATGTTCGAGTAGACGGTTCTGGATATCGTGGGTTTCTCCCACGCAAATGCACCCTTCGGTGTTCCAGACCACATAGACGCCTGAACTCTTCGGTGCATTGATCAGGATCGATGCCCTGCTCCAGCTGTGATCCGATCCTTTCCAGTTCATGCGTGCTCGCTGCCGCTCCCTGCCCTGTTTGCGCGGCGCGCGGATTATGCGTGCCCGTCGTTTCAAAGCGAATCAGGTATTCACCTGTGTCGAGGGCTCAGAAACGGGACAAGCGGGCCAGTGTCCCTTTAGGCTACCGAGACGATGGACGCCAGCTTCAGGTACCGCATTTCAGCCCTCACGGCCATCCTGGGGCTTGCGCCGCTGATCCTGGCCGGCTGCACACGCGAGCCGCCGCAGGCACTGGGCACCCTGGAATGGGATCGCATCACCGTGCCGGCGCCTGCGCTGGAGAAGATCACCGCCATCGAGGTGCGTGAGGGTCAGCAGGTGCGGGCCGGGGACGTGCTGCTGCGTCTGGAATCGGCGGCTACGCAATCACAGGTGGACGCCGCCGTGGCGCAGCAGCGGCGCAGTGACGCGGAGCTGGCGGAGCTCAAAGCCGGGCCGCGTCAGGAGGAGATAACGCGTGCCCGCGCCGCGCTGGCGGCCACGCAGGCGCAGGCTGCCGATGCGCGTGCGCAGTTCAACCGCGTGCAAAAACTGGGTGCGCAGAAACTCATTCCGCAGTCGGATGTCGACCGGGCGCGGGCCGCGGCCGACAACGCCGATGCGCAGGTACGCTCGGCGCGCGCCGCGCTGCTGGAGCTGCAACGCGGCACGCGCACCGAAGAGATTGCACAAGGCCGCGCCGCGGTGCAGGCGGCGCAGGCGCAATCCACCAGCCAGCGTGTGCTGCTGGGCAAGCTCACGCTCACCGCGCCCCGCGATGGGGTGGTCGACAACCTGCCCTACCGTCTGGGCGATCAGGCGCCATTGGGCGCACCGCTGGTCATCATGCTGGTGGGTGAAGCGCCCTACGCGCGCATCTACGTGCCCGAGGCGCTGCGCGCGCAGGTGAAAGTGGGCAGCCAGGCCCGCGTGCACGTGGAAGGCGCCACCCAGATCTGGCAGGGCACGGTGCGGATGATTCGCAGCGATCCCACCTTCACGCCCTACTACGCCCTGGCCGGCCAGGATGTCTCGCGCCTGAGTTACCTGGCGGAAATCCAGCTCGGCGAGGAGGCCAGCGCCTTGCCCGCCGGCCTGCCGGTCTCGGCCGAGTTCGGTCCGTGACCGAAGCGCCTGAGCCAGGCGCGCTGGCCATCCGGGCGCGCGGCCTGGTCAAGCGATTCGGCAAGCTCACCGCGGTGGATCATGTGGATCTGAGCGTGCCGCGCACCAATGTGTACGGATTCCTGGGTCCGAACGGCTCGGGCAAATCCACCACAATCCGCATGCTGTGCGGATTGCTGACGCCCAGCGCCGGCGAGATCCAGGTGCTGGGCCTGAAGATTCCGGCGCAGGCCGAGGCGCTGCGGCTGCGCATCGGCTACATGACGCAGCGCTTCTCGCTGTTCGAGGATCTGTCGGTGCGCGAGAACCTGGAGTTCCTGGCCGACGTGCTCGGCGTGCCGAAGGCCGAGACGCGTCGGCGCATCGAGGAACTGCTGGTGCAGTACGACTTCGCCGACCGGCAGAAGCAACTCGCCGGCACCTTAAGCGGCGGCCAGCGCCAGCGTCTGGCGCTGGCCGGCGCGGTGATCCACAAACCCGAGCTGCTGTTCCTCGACGAACCCACCAGCGCGGTGGATCCGGAATCGCGCCGCGATTTCTGGGAGAAGCTGTTCGACCTGGCTGATGCGGGCACCACGCTGCTGGTTTCCACCCATTACATGGATGAGGCCGAACGCTGTCATCGCCTGGCCATCCTGGATCATGGCCGGCTGATGGCCGATGGCACGCCAGCGGAACTGACCGCCGCACTGGCTGGCCGAAGCCTGCTCGTTCACGCCGCGCAGCCGCGCCGCGCACAACAGGCGCTGGTGCGGGTGCCGGGCGTGCTGAGCGTCGCGCAGATCGGCATGTCGCTGCGCGTGCTGTGCGAGAGCGGTGATGCCGCGGTGGAGCACGTGCGCTCGGGGCTGCGACAGGCCGGTCTTGAAGCCACGGTGCAGACTGCCACGCCCAACCTCGAGGATGTGTTCGTCGCCTCCACGCGTCTGCAGTCGAAGGCCGCCAGTGAGCACGCGGCATGAGCTGGCGCCGGCTGTGGGCGGTGATGCACAAGGAAATACGGCAGCTGGCGCGCGACCGCATCACGCTGGCGATGATCCTGGCCATTCCGGTGGTGCAGCTGGTGCTGTTCGGTTACACCATCAACATGAACCTGCGCGATCTGGCGGCAGGTGTCGCGGACCAGGCCAATACCAGCGCCTCGCGCGCCGTGGTGATGGACATGGTGGCCTCGGGTGTCATCCGCCCGCGCCTGTCGGCGGTTTCACCGCGGCAACTGGTCGATGCCATCCGTCGCGGCGAGATTGCCGTGGGCATCGTGATTCCGCCCGACTTCGAGGCGCGGCGTTTCGCGGGACGCGAATCCGTGCAGGTGCTGGTGGACGGCAGCGACACCGCGGTGCAGGGCGCGGCGGCGCAGCTCGCGCAGATGCCTTTGACCCCAGCGGTGCA
>Ga0164241_10003903_pt1 | contig 14752 bp, 11 predicted proteins | sample OricomyardsoilBY_FD_108780 | JGI IMG/M metagenome (GOLD analysis project Ga0164241, IMG submission 108780) | Backyard soil microbial communities from Emeryville, California, USA - Original compost - Back yard soil (BY) | ecosystem: Environmental > Terrestrial > Soil > Unclassified | place: USA...
CCAAGGGACTGACCTTTCAATTATTCCGTTTTTATTGCCATGAAGCTAGCCTGCCGCTGGGAAAATTTGTCATTCCCAATCCGTTCGGGCCGTTCGAGGAACCGCGTTTCACGGCTTTTCTGATGAAAAATTGGCGGGACGGCAAACCCGTCGAGGTCAAAACGCCGGATTATGTGCGCGACAACATTCATGTGGATTTGCTCGCGGCGGTTTATGCGAAATTTTCCATTCAAGTTGCCGCCGCCCAAGAGCCGTTGATGAAAATCAACCCCAGCGGCTATGCGGAAAGGCAAGGTGAGTTCGCGCTGCGCGTTGCTCGTGAGGTCAAGGCGCGCACCGGCTGGGCTTGCGAATTGAAGCTGGCGAAGCAGGAGGATTTCAGCGAGCCGCTCAACCGCATCAATACCGAGCCGGCGGCCAAGCTGGCGCCGGACTGGAACGAGCCTGAAGCGTGGGACGCGTTCGTGGAATTTTACGCCAAATAAATCAGAGTCCGGTTGGGTGATCCAAAAACTCCCAGGGTAATTTGAACTTCCGGGCAAGCTCCGCCGCCAGCGCCTTCACGCCAAAAGTTTCCGTGGCATAATGGCCGCCATAAAACACGTTCACGCCCAGTTCCTCGGCCAGCGCGTAAGTCCAGTGCTGGCCCTCGCCGGTGATGAAAGTGTCCACACCTTCAGCAGCAGCCTGCGCCAATTCGCCGCCTGCGCCGCCGGTGACAACGCCGATGCGTTCGCAGGTTTCTTTTCCACCGGGAATTATTTTAGGTTTCGCGCCGGTCGCGCGTTCCAGTCGTTTGGCCAGTTCGGTGCGGGAAATTTTGGTTGAAGCTTTCAGGCCAATGTTCTGCCCGTGGCTCGCAAAAAATGACTTCAATTTTTTCAAGCCCAGCGCGGCGCAGAGCTGCGAGTTGTTGCCAAGCTTGGGATGCAAATCCAACGGCAAATGTGAACTGTAAACGGCCAGATTGTTTTCGATGAGCAATCGGAGCAGCTCGTATTTTTTGCCGGTCCACGGATGCGATTTCGACCAGAATAGTCCATGGTGAACGATGAGCAAATCCGCCTTCGCCGCGACGGCCATTTTTACGGTGGCCAGGCTGGCGTCCACCGTGGCCGCGATGCGTGTGGCCGCGCCGGAATTTTCCACCTGCAATCCGTTGACTGCGCCGTCGTAGTCGCCGATTTCGCGGGTGCGGAGGATTTTATCGCAATGTTTGACGACGGCGGCGAGCGAAGCTTTTGGCATGGCGCGATAAAAGCAAATCGCCGTCAAACTGCAAGGCGGGAATTACCAGCAATGATGCGGCGAAAATCTAGCAGTTGCCCCGTGCCGGGGCGTGCGGCAAAATGACTGGTCATGGCTCGCCCGCGCGCCGAACTCGGTTCCCTGCGTTTCAGCCGTCTTGAAAAGGAAAGGCTGCTGCTCGCGCTTTTGTTTTCCCTGTTCGCGCACCTCGGCATCTGGGGCGGTTATGAAGCCGGGAAAAAGACCGGCTTGTGGAACAAGCTGCACTGGCCCGTCCGGCATCACGCCCAGACAGTTCCACCCAAGCCCCTCGTTCAAAATGTTAATCCGGTCATTTTTGTGGATGTGGCCGAGCCTTCCGCCGCGCCGCCGAAAAATGCCAAGTATTATTCCGACAAAAATTCCCAGGCGTCGAATCCTGACGTGGAAAAGGAAACCGATCAGCCGAAATTGAACGGCAAACAAAAGTTCGTTCCAAAAGCCGAGGACACGCCCAAGCCGGTCAAAAGCAAACCGGCGGAGCCAACTCCGCCACCGCCGGCGCCCGCCGAAACCAAACCGGCGGAACATACGCTGGCCAACACGCTCATGCCCGGCATTGGTGAAAAAGCCAAACCGGACGACACCAAGACGCCTGAAAAAAAACCGGCGCCGCCGGAGCGTCCGCGCACGTTGAAAGAAGCATTGGCGCAGCGGCCCAATCTGCTGGTCGGCCAAAAAATGCAGCAGGACGGCGGCGTGAAGCGGCATAGTGATAGGCCGAGTTTTGCCGCAATGGCCACTCCGTTTGGAGAATATGATCGGAGAATTATTGATGCCATCCAGACGCGCTGGTATGCCTTGCTCGACAGCCAGCAGTTCGCATCGGACCGCACCGGCATGGTCACGATTTATTTTCATCTGAACCCGGACGGCACGGTCACGGAATCAAAAATCACCAAAAACACGGTCGGTGATCTGTTGGGTTACGTCTGTCAGGAAGCCATTGAGCAAGCCGCACCATTTGGTGAGTGGCCGTCGGATATGCGACGAAAAATTGACGCAAATTTCCGGGAAATCACCTTCACGTTCTATTACTATTGATTAGACTGTCGCCGCGAAAATTTTATGGAAAACGCTGTTTATCTTTTGCTGGGCATCACCTCGGTGGTGTGTGTCGGCGTCATCGGCTGGCGGGCGTGGGTCTTGCGCTGGAACCAAGTCGTGCCGCCGCAAATCACCGAGGCACTGAGCGAGTGCCGTTCGCGTGAGGACGCGCAAGCGGTTCGTCAAATGTGCGAAGAAAATCCTTCGCCGCTGGGCCGGCTCATCCGGCTGGCCTCCGACCGGCTGGACTGGCCGAAGGACGACAACATGGATTCGCTCGAAATCGCCGCTCGCCATGAGATCGTCCATCTCGAACGCGGCCTCGTGGTGCTGGAAGTCATCGTCGGCATCGCGCCGCTGCTGGGATTGGTCGGCACCATTGCCGGCATGATGACGGTGTTCGGCGATCTCGGCCAAACCGGTTTGAACGACGCGGCGAAACTGGCCGAAGGCATCGCGCTCATTTTGCGGGCGACGCTGGCCGGCCTGCTTATCGCGATTCCGTCGCTCATTTTCTGGAGTTATTTCAGCAAAAAGGTCGAGGTGCTCGCCGTGGAGATGGAGACGCTCTGCGATGAATTCATCCGCCGACAATATCGCGATAAAAAACCCTGACCATGCGCTTCCTCGTTCGCAAACGCCGCACCGCGCCCGCCGTCGTCATCGTCGCCCTGATTGACGTGCTGGTGGTGCTGCTGATTTTCCTGATGGTGACGACGACGTTTAAGCAACAAACGGCGTTGAAGCTGGCGTTGCCCAAATCGTCCCAAGCCCAAAAAACCGGTGCGGACGAAAATCCGCCAATGGTGGTGAGCATTGACACGAACGGGGTTTATTTTGTGGAAAAGCTGCCGAAAACTTTCGACCAGTTGCAGGCGGAACTGGTCGCGCAGGCGCAGAAAAATCCGCAGCTCACGCTCGCCATCAACGCCGACGAACGGGCGCCGTGGGGAAAAGTCGTGCAACTGCGCGACGCCGCCGTGGCGGCGAAAATCAAGTCCGTCATGGCGTTCACCAAGGATGCGACCAAGCCGTGAAGCGTTTCGAGTAAAGTGGTGGCCGGAAACATTCAACATGGAACCTTCAACGCTGAACATCGAAGCCGCTTCAGTGTTGGGCGTTGAAGGTTGAATGTTCGGCGTTTTCGGAAGGCAGGAGAAAAAACCAATGCCACCCTAAACCGACGGCTAAAATTATTCTTGAAACGCCCCAGATCCGTTCACGGCCAACTTAATCCCGTCGCGCTTTTGGACTGCGCCGGCAGAGCGCAGCGGCGACGGCGCTTTCGCGCGGACGGAGGCTTCTGAAAGTTCGGGTGATTTTCGTGCGGACAAAAGCGGTGTCGCGCTCCGCTTGCCACCGCAGTCCATGACGCCCCCGGCCATGCCAAGGTCAGGCGATTGGCCACAACCCGGATGACAATGTGACCAGAAATAAAAAAGGCGGGAACCAGTTTCCTGAATTCCCGCCTTCTTGATTTGAATCTCGGCTTGGCGTCCTGACGATTGAATCTTACTTCAACAATTCTTCCGCGATCTGCACGGCGTTGAGCGCCGCACCTTTAAGCAACTGGTCGCCGGCCACCCAGAAACACAGGCCGTTGTCCAGCGCGCAGTCCATGCGGATGCGGCCGATCTCGCAGTTGTCCTTTTCGGAGGTGAACAGCGGCATTGGATATTTCCGGTTCTCCGCCTCGTCCACGAGATCGAGGCCGGGCGCATTTTTCAAGACCGCGCGGGCGGCTTCCACGGAAACCGGCTTTTCAAATTCCGCGCTCACGGCGATGGAATGCGAACGATACACCGGCACGCGCACGCAGGTCACGCTGGCGCGAAACGCCGGGTGGTGCATGATCTTGCGGCCTTCGTTTTCCATTTTCATCTCCTCTTTCGTGTAACCGCTCGGCAGAAAAGAATCCACCTGCGGCAACACGTTGAAGGCGATTTGATGCGGATAAACTTCCTTCGTGACAGGCTGGCCGGCGACGACTTGGCCAACCTGCCGCTTCAATTCTTCAATGGCCTGCGCGCCTGTGCCGCTCACGGCCTGATAGCTGGAGGCGAAAACGCGTTTCACGCCGAACGCCTGATGCAGCGGATACAACGCCATGAGCGTGATGGCCGTGGTGCAATTCGGATTGGCGATGATGCCCTTGTGATTTTTGACGTCAGCAGCGTTGATTTCGGGCACGACGAGCGGGACGTTGTCGTCCTGGCGGAAGGCGCTGGAATTATCCACGACCACGCAGCCGGCTTTCGCCGCGATGGGCGCAAATTCCTTCGAGATGCCGCCGCCCGCGCTGAACAACGCGATGTCCACGCCGGTGAACGAATCTTTCGTGAGTTCCTTTACGGTGAGATCCGCGCCCTTGAACTTCAATTTTTTGCCGGCCGAACGGGCGGACGCGAGCAGCGTCAGTTCGCCCACGGGGAAATTTCTTTTTTCGAGGGTCTTGATCATCTCAATGCCGACGGCGCCGGTGGCGCCGACAATGGCAATGTGCGGATTACGGTTCATAAATGGCCGGACAATCTAGCAAAAAAACGGCGGGCGTCAATTTCGCCCTGACGGGCTTCCGGCCGGGGCGGTTTCAAACGTCAATTTTCAAGCGTTAATAAAACATTGCGTTTTGACGGGTTAATCGGTTCACTTGAACCTGATCCGTTTAATTTCCGATTTACAACCATCATTATTTTATGATTTCAAACTTAAGGCCGTCGGCTTTTCATCGCAACGACTGGTCGCATATGCCGCCCAAACCGCCGGTGAATGAAGACCTGCTGAAATCTGCGAGCGTGCAGGTGGAACGCAAAACCTTTGTGTTCGCGCTCAAGGAAAATCTCCGGGGCCGGCTGCTGCGCATCACGGAAGATGCGGGCAACCGCCGGAACACGATCATCATCCCGTCCACCGGCCTGAAAGATTTTCAAAAAATGCTGGCCGAGATGATCAAGGCGGCGGAGGAAATGCCGGCGCCGTCAGCCGGCCCCGATGCGGCAATGGATTCGCCGGAGAAGTAACGACGGTTAGCGGGCGGTTCCGTTCACCGGATTTCGATTTCAATCCGTTTCACTTCATCCTTGATCATGGCCGTGATGCGGTGTTTGATCAAATAGACCTGCTCCACCGGGACGCCGAAGGTTTTGGCCACTTTTTCAGAGGGCCATTCCTTGTTCACATAAAAATCAAAGATCTGATATTTCTGCGGATCCACCTGCCGTTTGATTTTTGCCAGCGCGGCGGCCAGCAGGTTTTTTTCCCACTCGGCGTCCCAGAGCGCATCGAGATTTTGACTGGCCGGATCCACCACATGGTTGATGGCCCCGGTTCCGGCGGCCGTGTCTTCAGCGGCAAGGTTCAAATGCTGGCGCTTCCGTTTGCGGACATGGTCAATGATGCGCCAGCGCGTCATGTTCAGCAGCCAGGCTTTGAAGGAGCCGATGCCCGGGTCGTATTGAAACGTGGGCAGGTGCCTCGCCGCCGAAATCATGGTTTCCTGGACGACATCCTGCGCCTCGGCTTCGGTCAGCCCGGCCTTGATGGCGACCCCGTGGATGAGCTTCCAGTAAGTGTCGAAAAATTCCTGCCAGCTTGGCTGATCCTGCCAGTCTTTAAGACGGTGGATCAACGTCGCCCGCGTGGGAATCAATTCATTGGTCGCCTCGGCCATACGTCAACACTAATGCGGTGAGATTTGAGATTTGGCAAATAAAATAGCGGACCGCCTCCGGCCGCGTAAAACTGCATGAACCGCAACCTGATGCGATTCACTTGCTTTGCGGGTGAAACTTCGTTTTTATATGCGCCGACAGAACTCCCGAACCCGGCTCAAAAAATGAATTGGAATACTTTCCGCATCATGCTGTTTGCGATGCTGGCGGCCCGCCCTGTTATTGCAACGGCGCTACCGGTGACGGAAACCCGGACAGCCGGGCAAATTCAGGCCATCGAAATCCAGGGCGTCGTGGAAATCAAAGCCGTGGGCGCGACCAACTGGACGCCGGCGCAAGCAGGTCAAATTTTACAGCCGGCCGAACATTTGCGAACCGGCCTGGACAGCCGGGTTTCCTTGCGCTGGTTCAATCAAAGCGTGATTACGTTTGGCGCGCTGACCGAACTGGAAATTCTGCCAGCAACTCAACCCGACGCGCAAAGCGGCCTGCACCTGATTCGCGGCATCCTCTCCTTTTTCCATCGGGACCGGCCCGGACACATCCAGATCATCACGAGCGGCGCGGTCGCCGGCGTGGAGGGAACGGAATTTGCGCTGGCCGTGGACGAAACCGAGCGCACCACGCTCGCGGTGGTGGATGGCAAAGTCCGGCTGGCCAACGATCAAGGATCGCTGGTGCTCACGAACGACGAGGAAGCCGTGGTGGATTTAGGCCAGGCTCCCATGCGCACCGCCGGCTTCATCGCCAACAATCTGCTGCAATGGTGCTTTTATTATCCGGCCGTGCTTGACCCGGCGGATCTGACGTTTTCCACCGACGAGCATTCCGACTTGGACAAATCGCTCGCCGATTATCGCGACGGCGATCTGCTGGCGGCCTTGCGCGACTATCCCACCAACCTGACGGCGACGACTGATGCCGGACGCGTTTATCACGCGGCGCTGCTGCTGGCGGTCGGACAGGCGGCAAAATCCGAGGCAATTTTAGCGGAACTATCAGCGACCAATTCATCGGCCCGACCGCAGCAACTGGCGGGTGCGCTGCGCCTGTTGATGGCCGCCGTCAAACGGCAGACGGTCAGTTCGCCGCCGCAACCGCAGCTCGCGACGGAATTCCTCGCGGATTCCTATTACGAACAATCCCGCGCGCATCGTGACAAATCACTGAACGCCGCGCTGGCCTCGGCGCAAGCGGCGGTTTCGCTTTCGCCGAATTTCGGTTTCGCCTGGGAGCGCGTGGCGGAACTGGAATTCAGCTTTGGCCGCCTCAAGCCGGCGTTGACCGCATTGGATCGCAGTTTGCAGCTTGCGCCCCGCAATGCCCAGACGCTCGCGCTGAAAGGATTTATTTTATCCGCGCAAAATGATCCGCACGAGGCCATCACCTGGTTTGACCGCGCCATCGCCGTGGATGCCGCGCTGGGCAACGCGTGGCTGGGTCGCGGCCTTGCGCGCATCCGCATCCGCGACGCGCAAGGCGGGCGCGAAGATTTGCTGATGGCCGCCGCGCTGGAACCACAGCGCGCTGAACTGCGCAGTTATCTCGGCAAGGCCTATATTTCCGCCGGCGACGACGAACACGCCACGAAGGAATTGAATCTCGCTAAAAAGCTGGACCCGAACGATCCGACCGCGTGGCTGTATTCCGCGCTGCAAAAGCAGCAGGACAACCAGATCAACGACGCGATTCGTGACTTGGAAAAATCGCAGTCGTTGAACGACAACCGTAGCGTGTATCGCTCGCAGCTTTTGCTGGATCAGGACAATGCCGTGCGTTCGGCGGATCTGGCCGGCATCTATGGCGACGCCGGCCTCTCCGACGTGAGCGTGCGTGAAGCCGGTCGTGCCGTGAGCTATGACTACGCAAACTACTCGGCGCATTTATTTCTGGCGAACAGCTACGACCAGCTTCGCGATCCAAACTGGAGCAATCTCCGCTATGAGACGCCGGCGGTCAGCGAATTTAGAATTGCCCAATTGCTGGCCCCCGCCAGCGCCGGGGTGCTGTCTTCGGCAACGGCGCAGCAGCCTTACACCAAATTGTTTGACCAGAACCGCGTGGGCGTGACTTCGGACACGACCTACTTGAGCCGGGGCGCGTGGATTGAATCCGGCTCGCAGTTCGGCACCTACGACAATTTCAGCTACAGCCTGGATGCGTATTACATCACCGACAACGGCCAGCGCGTGAACAACGACAATGAACAGCGCTCCCTGTCGCTGACCATCAAAGATCAAATCACGCCGCAGGACACCGTTTTTGGCACAATTCAGCAGGTAAAAATCAGCCGAGGCGACTTGAATGAGTATTACGATCAGGCCAATGGCGCTCCTGATATTCGGATTAACGAAACCCAGCAGCCTAATTTCTATGTTGGTTACCACCATGAATGGGGGCCGGGATCACACACTTTGTTCTATGCGGCACGAATCGTTGGTTATGAATCGGTGCTGGCCAGCAATGCGGTTCAGTTTCTGGGTGGCGACGTCGGAGGCGCTTTTGTTGGAGTCAGAACATTGGCTGTCAATGAAAAGGTGCGATTTAAGGGGGAAATCAATTCAACCGAGCTTCAGCAAATTCTGGAGCAACCCGGCCATACGACCATCCTTGGGACACGATTTCAATGGGGAAAGCAGCAATACCAAAATTACGAATGGAATCCCGATGACCCCGACGGTTATTTGAACAACTTTTTCTCTGATTACCAGAACGACGGAATGTCGGTATTGACCCAAGACTTCACGGCCAATTTTTACCATTACACCGCATACGGTTATCATACGTGGCAGATCGCCGACCCGTTCTCGGTGACAGTCGGATTGGATTATGACTGGCTGCACAAGCCGGCAGACGTAAGCACCACCCCGTTTTCACCGCAGGAACAGGCGGTTGTCCAGTTTTCACCGAAGGCCGGGTTTATCTGGCAGCCTTGGGAAAAGACCACATTGCGCGGCGCTTACACTCATTCCATTTCCGGTTTTATCAATGGCCAAAGCACCCGGATTGAACCGACGGAAGTAGCGGGGCTTAATCAGGCTTACCGCAGCCTGGCACCCGAAGCCGTGGCGGGTGACGCCAGCGGTTCCAAGTTCGACACGTTTGATCTTTCGCTGGAGCAAAAATTTGCCACCGGCACCTACTTGGCGTTGTCGGGCGAACTGCTGTATTCCAAGCTGAATAATCTGGCGGGCAATTTTGTGTTCTACGGCGACCAGACTAGCACCAATAATTTTCCGACCTACCCGGACGGTTTCAATCAAACCACCGACTTTCACGAACAGTCGTTGATTTTTTCCGTTGACCAACTGCTGGGAAAACAATGGTCGGCCGGGGCCATCTACCGTTTGTCCCGGGCCAAGCTGGGCCTGAATTTTACGGACATTCAGGCGGCCAATTTGTTTGTTGCCGAACCACCTTTTCAAGCCTCCCAGAACCTGAACAGTGTCTTAAACACGGTAAATCTGCACGCCAACTGGAACCATCCGTCGGGCCTGTTTGCGTTGTTCACCGCCGACTGGTATCACCAGCATAATTCTGGCTTTACGCCCGGCGAACCGGGCGATGACTTCTGGCAGTGCAACGCCTACGCCGGCTGGCGTTTATGGAAGCGCCGCGTGGAATTCACCGTCGGCCTGTTGAACCTCTTTGATCAGAACTACTCGTTGGAGCCGTTGAATCTCTACAACGAAACCGCCCGGAGCCGGACGTTCGTCACCAGTCTTCGCATCAGCTTCTGAAATCCATCCGGGAAAAAAGTTGGCGCGAGCAACCCAAAAGGCGTTCTGGAGTGCGGCGGGAAGCGGAGCGCCACGCCGCTTTCGCCCGCACGAAAAGCACCCGAACTTTCTGAAGTTTTCACCCGCGCGAAAGCGCCGTCGCCGCTGCGCTCTGCCGGCGCAGTCCAAAAGCGCCACCGGTTCAATATTGCTGTGAACGGCTATAAGCTCTAAATCCGTCATTGCCAGGTGACCTGCAAATTCATTGGCTGGCCGTTGGTCGGTGGCGGACTTTTGACATAAACCGTCAATTGATATTGATGGGAACTGGTGGCGGGAAACGTGACGCTATTGGTATTGCACCAAACCATGAAATTATTGCAGCTCACATAAGCAACCGAAAGATACGGCGCGGGTAGGCCCGAAGCATCGGTGAAAGTTCCATTGGTGGTGCCCGCTGGCGGCGTGATCCAAAAAGTGCCCACGCTATTCGTCATCTTGGCATAGCCTTTGTAAGTCCCGGGGCAGCCCGAACCGCTGCCGCCGCTTTTTTTGGTAAAGGGATCACACTGCGTGGTGTTGCTTTCTGTCGGCAGGTAGGTTGCGCAGCCGGCGAACAGCAGCGCGGCCAAGGTTAAAATGGATGCGATTTGCACACCAGACGGCTTCATTGTGTTTTTCATAAAATAATGGGTTTAACCGCTAAAATTATTCCCGATGGAGCGTTAAATCCCAGCGGGTAAATGTCACACCAGCAGCGGGCTGTAAAGTGAAAAGCTGAAAGTGCAAATTGTTCTTTCCCCGGCGTCCCGCTACGCTGGTGCCGCCGTTGTGATCGGGGCCATCATCAGGAAAAAATCTTTGCTCGTTTCCGCGCTGGGAACGGCGCTGGCGGTGCTTTGCGGTTTGATCCTGTGGGGCACGTCGCTCGGCGAACCGTGGGTCAATGCCAGCTATGATTATTCATTCCGCTTTGGGGTCCACGCCGTCACCAACAACGTCGCGCTCATCCTCATGGATAACGACGCGTTTGACCATTTCCAGCAGACGCGCGGCGAGCCGTGGAACCGCGCGCTGCATGTGCAGTTGCTGAACAAGCTGGCCGACGACGGCTGCAATCTCGTGGTGTTCGACTCGTTTTTCAAGGAGTTGCGTGATCCGGCCGTGGACGACGCGCTGGCCGCCGCCCTGCACCGACAGCACAAGTTTGTGCTGATGGCGAAACAATCATCCGTCAACCATCCCGGCCTCGCGGGCGTTGAGCCGGTTCTGCCGAATCAAAAATTCCTGGCCGCCGGCGGCACCAACTGGGGCGTCGCTTGGCTCTCGCCCGATCTCGACGGCATCGTCCGCAAACACTGGCCGTTTCCATCGCCCGGCGCGTCGCCCAGCCTGCCGGAAACCGTCGCCCAATTTTCCGGGGCGCACCTTGACCCGGCGCCGCGCGAACGCTGGCTGCGTTACTATGGCGAGAATGGCGCGTGGCCGGTCTGGAGCTACCGTTTCGCACTCGCCCAACCCAAGGGCTATTTTCACGGCAAAACGGTCTTCATCGGCACCCAGCCCAGCACCACGAAGGCCGACGGGGAAACTGACGAGTTTTCCACGCCTTACACCGGGTGGACCGGCAGAACTTCCGGCGGAATCGAAATCATGATCGCCGCCACCTTGAACCTGATCAACGGCGACTGGCTGCGCCGGCCGGCCGGGTGGATGGAACTGACAGCCCTGGTAATTTCAGGCATCCTGCTGGGCACCGGCATCAGCCGGCTGAAACCGCTGGCGGCCGGCCTGACCACTGTGGCCGTGGCCGGAGCCGTGGCGCTGGCGGCCATTGCGTGGAGCTACCATTCCAACTACTGGTTTCCGTGGCTGATCATTTCCGGCGCGCAGGCTCCCTGCGCGCTGGCAGTGGCGCTGGCGGGCAGATTTTTATTCGCGGCCGAAACCGGTCAAAAGGCCGTCAAAAAAATCCCGAAGACGCCCGGTTACAAACTGTTTCAACCGGCCATTGGCGAAGGTGCCTACGGAAAAGTCTGGCTGGCACGCAACCAGGCCGGCGAGTGGCGCGCTTTGAAGGCGATTTATCTGGAAAATTTCAACGACAACACCGATCCGTATGACCGCGAATTCAACGGCATTACGCGGTATATGGCGGTTCCCGGCAAGCCGGCGGGATTGTTGCGCGTTGATTTTGTCAGCGAAAAGCAGGACGGATATTTTTATTACGTGATGGAACTGGCCGATTCGCTCACGCCGGACTGGCAAAAAAATCTGGCCAAATACCAGCCGCACGATCTGGCCGCCGAGCGCGCCCGCACGCCCGGAAACCGGCTGCCCACGCGCGATTGCCTCCGCCTCGGACTGGTGCTGACGGAAGCGCTGGAATCACTGCATCGGCACGGGCTGACGCATCGCGACATCAAACCGCAGAATGTTATTTTTGTGGATGGCCAGCCCAAGCTCGCCGACCTGGGTTTGATCGCGGAAATCCGACCGGCGGACCAGGTGAAAACTTACGTCGGGACGCCCGGCTACATGCCGCCGCCGCCGGAATTTCCCGGCACGCCGCAGGCTGATATTTTTGCCCTGGGCATGGTGCTGTATGTGTTGAGCACCGGCCGGAACGCCGCGCTGTTCCCGGAAATTTCCACCAGCCTGGTTTCTCATGTTGAGCCGGCGGGATTTCTGCCCTTGAACGCCATCATTCTCAAGGCCTGCCAGCCGAACCCGGCCAGCCGCTACGCCTCGGCGGCGGAAATGCGCCAGGCCCTGCTGGACTTGCGGGAAAAGCTTGGCGAAGCTTGAACGGCGGATTCACGGAAAGGCAAGGCCGCGCCGTCATTAAATGATTATATGCTCTGGTTGGCCGTCTGCTTGACGATGGCCTGGCAACTGGCGTGACGGCAAATGAACATGTTGCCAAAGTGCATGGAATGCGGGCAGATGTTCGGCGCGTCGCTCACACAATAGGCAAAGCTGGTAATGGACGGGATTGGAATCGCCCGACAACTGCTGTTGGGGAACTCGGCCGGGTTTTCGCCGGCGTGATGACGGTCTGATGAATCCATAAATGGTGTGACTTGGCGCATGTTCTTGCCGCTTCTTACCGGATATTGCGCCGGGAACGCCAGCCTGCTGCTGTTTGTGATAAAATCATAAATATTCAGCCTGCCAATGCCGGCTCCGCCCGTTCCCTCCACAATTGTTTCCCCACCCCGTGGGCGGGCCGGCAAAATTAAAAGGCCCCGAGGCGTCCTGACGCCCCGTCATCAGGCATTACGCCGGGCTTGCACAAATCTTTCAGAATTTTTTTATTTTATTTTTTGGCGCAGGCCGCGCCGGCGGCCATTGTTTGTGGTGGAATGTCAACGGGAAGAAAACCGGGCGCGGGGGTTGACAATGACCGCTGCAAAAAGTTAAACCAAGAGCATGAGGTTGGTTGTCGTTTCAAATCGTCTGCCTTTCACGGTCTCGTTTCAGGAAGGTTCGCCGCAGTTCAAACCCAGCGCGGGCGGCCTGACCACGGGCTTGTGGAGCTATCTGGACAGCAAACCGGCGGATGGCGCGGAGCGGCTTGATTACCTGTGGATGGGCTGGCCCGGCGCCAATGTGCCGCCGGAACAGGAGGCGGCGGTGCGGGCTTACGGCGAGCAGCAGTTCAAGTCCAGCCCGGTTTTTCTGCCGGAAGAAAGCATGGACCGTTTTTACCTCGGTTTTTGCAACAAGACCATCTGGCCGCTGTTTCATTATTTCCCGATGCTCTCGCATTACGAGGAGGAAAACTGGCAGGAATACCGGAACATCAACCGCATTTTCGCCGAATCGGTCATCACCGTGCTGCGGCCGGACGATGTGCTGTGGATTCATGATTATCATCTGATGCTGCTGCCGAAACTGGTGCGGGAGAAATTCCCGGACATGCCCATCGGCTTTTTCCTGCACATTCCGTTTCCCTCGTTTGAAGTGTTCCGCATGCTGCCGCGCCCGTGGCGGGAGGAGATCATCGAGGGGCTGCTGGGGTCGAGCCTGATCGGGTTTCACACGCATGATTATGTGCGGGATTTTCTCACCTCCGTCCTGCGCACGTCCGGCCATGAGCACCAACTGGGCAGCCTGACGGTGCGCGACCGGGTGGTGAAGGTGGAAACTTTTCCGATGGGCGTGGAGTTCGACCGGTTTGCCGCCGCCGCCCGGTCGCCGGAAACCGAACTGCGCGTGGAGGAACTCCGCCAGAAGTGCCTGGGCCAAAAGGTCATTTTTTCCGTGGACCGGCTGGATTACACCAAGGGCCTCATCAACCGGCTGCGCGGCTACGAGACTTTTCTGAAGCTTAATCCGCAGTGGCACGGCAAGGTGGTGTTCATCATTTCCGTCGCGCCGTCGCGCATTGGCGTGGACAGCTATCAGGCCATGAAATTGGAACTGGAGCAGACGGTCGGACGCATCGTCGGTGACTTTGGCAACATGCATTGGACGCCGCTCGTGTATCAGTTCCGCAACCTGACGTTTGAAGAAATCGTGCCGCTCTACCGCTTGTGCGACGCGGCGCTCATCACGCCGTTGCGCGACGGCATGAACCTGGTGGCGAAGGAATTTCTCGCCTCGCGCCCCGACCAGACCGGCGTGCTGATCCTGAGCGAAATGGCCGGCGCGGCGAAGGAGATGGGCGAGGCGCTCATCATCAACCCGTTTCACCGGGAAGATTTTGCGAAGGCGCTGGAACAGGCGCTGACCATGCCGGTCGAGGAGCAGATCCGGCGCAACGCGCTCATGCAGGAACGGCTGAAGCGTTACAACGTGACGCGCTGGGCGGATGATTTTGTGCAGACGCTGCTGTCCTCGCAAAAAACCGAAGAGGCCCGGCGCGCCCGGCTGCTCACGGGCAAGGCCTATTCCGGCATGATCCAGCAGTATCGCGCCGCCGCCCGCCGCGCGCTGCTGCTGGATTACGACGGCACGCTGGTGCCGTTTTCGGCGGAACCCCGGCTGGCGCAGCCCGACGCGGAACTGGTGGATCTGCTCACG
>Ga0164241_10003904_pt1 | contig 14750 bp, 11 predicted proteins | sample OricomyardsoilBY_FD_108780 | JGI IMG/M metagenome (GOLD analysis project Ga0164241, IMG submission 108780) | Backyard soil microbial communities from Emeryville, California, USA - Original compost - Back yard soil (BY) | ecosystem: Environmental > Terrestrial > Soil > Unclassified | place: USA...
AAACGGCGCCATCGGTAACGGGGTTTAAAAAGTTTAACGATTTCCAACTGCCCTCAAGGGGTGCTGTTTCCGCTTCACCATCGCCTATTACACAAGCCGCAATTAAATCGGGGTTATCAAATACGGCGCCAAATGCATGCATTAATGAGTACCCTAACTCGCCACCTTCATGCATCGAACCGGGTGTATGCGCACTTACATGGCTTGGTATACCATGTGGGGTAGAAAATTGCTTGAAAAATTTTGTCATGCCCCCCTCATTATATGGTATCTCAGGGTATATTTCGCTATAGGTGCCTTCTAAAAACAGGTTAGCTAATATAGCTGGTGCGCCATGGCCCGGGCCTGCTATATACAGTATGTTGGCCCTCGTATTTATAATTAACCGGTTAAGATGAACATACACCATATTAAGGCCCGGAGCAGTGCCCCAGTGGCCCAATAAGCGGGGTTTGATATCAGCAGGTGTAAGTGGCTTTTTAAGTAGTGGGTTTTGCTTTAAATATATTTGTGCCACTGCAAGGTAGTTGGCGGCATTCCAGTAGTCATTTATTAATTGTAATTCATCGCTCTTCAGGTAATTCATAATATTTTATTTTAAAAATTTAATAGTGTGGTTGGCAATTACGCGCTCTTCATCAGTTTTAATAACTTGCACTAATACTTTAGCCCCGCTAACCGAAATGGTAGAGCTGTGTTCTGATTTTTTCTCCGTATCAATTTCAATTCCTGTATATAACATTCCGGTACAAATGGCCTCTCTTATGTACGCATTGCTTTCCCCAATACCGCCTGTAAATATTAATGTATCTATCCCGCCTAAGGCTGCTATTAAGCCCCCTAAATGTTTCTTTGCACTGTACACAAACATATCAATAGCTAATCGGGCGTATTCGTTATCCTTCAATTCGCATAGTGTTTTCATATCACTGCTAATGCCCGATATCCCTTTCAATCCTGCTTTATGGTTTATTAATTCAGTAAGCTCGGCAGGCGTTAGGTTATAATGTTGTAGTAGATATACAATAATCCCCGGATCCATATCGCCTGTTCTTGAACCCATTATTAAGCCCCCGGCGGGTGTAAAACCCATGGTAGTGTCGTGGCTTTTGCCATTTTGTATAGCTGCCATGCTTGCACCGTTGCCTAAGTGGGCTATTATAATTTTTTTCCGGTCTGCATCTTTATCAATGCTTTTAAATTTATCGTAAATAAATTCATACGATAAACCGTGAAATCCATACTTTCTTAATCCGCCTTGCAGCACATTATGCGGCAACGGTAGTGTTTGCGCTACAACAGGTAAGTGTTGATGAAATGCCGTATCGAAACAAGCTACTTGCATTACATTGGGGTATAACTGTTCTATACTTTTAATACCTGCTAAAGCATTAGGCAAATGCTCGGGTGCAAATGCTATATAGTTAGTTAAATGTTGAAGTATATCTTTATTGATAATTACCGGTGCAAATAAATCAGGGCCGCCATGTACCAACCTATGCCCTATGGCAACTATTTCGTATGCAATATGTTGCTTTAGCCACTGTACCAAATGCGCCAGAGCTTGCGGAGGACTTAAATGGGGTAGCTGCTCGGTACTTTTCTGTTCGGTTTGCTTAACCGTAAATTCAGTTTTGTTTTCGCCTATTTGTTTAAATGAACCATGCGCAAGTTCTACAACTCCTTCGTTATAACTAAAAACAGCAAACTTTAGCGAAGAAGAGCCTACATTAATCGTTAATATAGCCTTATTATGTACCATCCTGTAAGGTACGAATTTAGCGGTACACTATGCTGCATTAGTTGATGTATAACTAAGCCAATCATGATATTTATCAATGTATAGTATTAAGAATGCAGCCACATTACTTATACTTAATATTTTTGCTTAACATGTACTGCATATAAGTTTAAAGCCTCAATAACTAACAGCAATAAAATGGATATGCAATAAAAGCTACTGAAATAAAAACAAAAAGGCTACCGTGTGGTAGCCTTCTGTAGTAGCTCGTAGGGGAATCGAACCCCTCTTTCATCCGTGAAAGGGACGTGTCCTAACCGATAGACGAACGAGCCGTTTTTTGATTGCGGAGCGCAAATGTATAATTTTTTTTGAACTGCAAAATACCTAAAACGCTTTTATCTCATTTTTTGTTAGTAAATCTTTTATCGACCCAAACCCAATTACATCTTTTAGCACTGGGGTATCGGTTATTTCGGCGGCACGCTGCACCTTTTCAAACCCGAATTTGTCTTTTAGGTTATATACTGTTTTGCGTAAAGTATTGTTACGCACGGTACTTTCAAACATCGAAAACTGCATGTATTCCGAGTCGGTAAACTCGGTTACCCATACGCTCATGCGGGTTACATCGCCGTTAATAATGGATTCGCAGGCATTTTCCTTCTCAAAAAGCTCAATGCGCGAGGTAATAATCCGCATCAACTCAATGCCATCCTGCACGGGGGTATTGGTATGTACGTTATCGCCCCAAGTATGACCCGCCTCGTAACTGCACGAAAAGCCAAATGTACACGCCGAAAGGTCGTGCCTTACCATGCGCTGCTCCAACTGCAGGCACAGTGCCCGCAGTATATCGTATAATGTGGTTACGCTTTGGCGCTGCTCGCGCGATACCTGCCGCATGGCCTGCATACTTTTATAATCGTCGGTAGTTATATCTACCTCCTTAAAATTAAGGCGGTAATACCAATGCTCGCCTAATACACTTCGGCAGGCTTTGCGCAGTGCCGCCGGTGTGCTGTGGCGCATTTGCAGGGGCGAATGTATGCCGCCCATCATCAGCCTTTGGCTCATGCGTTTCGATATACCCGGCAGGTCGGTTAACGATAGCTTGCTTAGTATATCGTCAATGGTTTCGGGTGTTATAACTATAAGCCCGTCGGGCTTTTTAATATCCGAAGCCAGCTTGGCTAAAAATGCGTTGGGCGCTATGCCTATCGAGCAGGTAAACCAATCGCCCATTTCCTCTTTAATCTTCTTTTTTATGTCCTTCGCTACTTTTTCAAGGTCGTTATATACCAAGCCATAAGTCGAGAAGTTAACGATGGCCTCGTCAATACTCTTAGGTACTATATCATCCGAAAACTGGCGCAGCACTTTTATCATCTTTATATGAAACTCGCGGTAGCGCTTAGGGTTGGTTTCAAGTGGCACAAACTCGGGGCATATTTTCATTATTTCGTCAATGCGGGCAGGCTTTATTTTCATGCGTTTAGCTTCTTTCGATAAAGCAATAACTGCCCCTTGCTTACCGGTGTACACACATATACCCACAGGGCGGTTGCGCAGCCAATAATTAACCTGTTGCTCGCAACTGGGGAAAAAACAATTCATATCCACAAACATTACGGTGGGCTTCATGTTCGGATCTTGTATATTGTTCTGGTTAATGTACATGGCTAATTTATTTTGCTTTAGCTAAAATAGTTAGTTTTTTCGTTAATCGCTAAACAATTATTTTCGCCCCGTCCGGAATAAACCGGTTCACCCTTTAAAAAACTAATAATGGCTTTAAAAACGGTTGATAACTACAACTTTGCAGGTAAACGTGCTTTAATACGTGTCGATTTTAACGTTCCGTTAGATAAAAAAACTTTTGCCGTAGCCGATGATACCCGCATACGTGCAGCCGTACCCACCATTAAAAAAATATTAGCCGATGGCGGCTCGGTAGTATTAATGAGCCACTTAGGCAGGCCACTTAAAAAGTTGAAAGAAGACGGCACCGTTGATTACGAAAAGCATTCGTTAAAGCACGTGGTTAAAACAGTATCGGAACTATTAGGTGTTGATGTACAATTTGCCGACGATTGCATTAGCGATGATGCCTTCGGTGCATCGGCTGCATTAAAGCCAGGCGAAGTTTTGCTGTTAGAGAATTTACGTTTTTATAAAGAGGAAGAAAAAGGGGATGCCGCATTTGCCGAAGAGCTGAGCAAGCATGGCAATGTGTATGTAAACGATGCCTTTGGTACTGCCCACCGTGCGCATGCATCAACTACTATAGTGGCAAATTATTATACCAATGCCAATAAAATGTTTGGTTACTTAATGGCTAACGAAGTACAAAACGCCGAGAAGGTTTTAAAAAGTAACGACAAGCCTTTTACTGCCATATTAGGTGGCGCTAAGGTTAGCGATAAAATATTGCTGATTGAAAGCCTGCTGGATAAAGCCGATAATATTTTGATAGGTGGAGGTATGGCGTATACTTTTTTTAAGGCTATGGGCGGTAAAATTGGTTCCTCGTTGGTGGAGGAGGATAAGTTGGAATTGGCATTGCAGCTTATTGAAAAAGCGCAGGATAAAGGCGTTAACCTAATGCTACCTATTGATAGTGTAATAGCCGATAAGTTTGATGCCAACGCGAATACCGATACCACTAACAGTAACGAAATACCCGATGGCTGGATGGGTTTAGATATTGCCAACAGCGCGGTGTACGATTACACACAGGTAATACTATCATCTAAAACTATTTTATGGAACGGCCCTATGGGCGTGTTCGAAATGGAGAAATTTCAGCAGGGTACTATAGCAGTTGCCAAAGCCATTGCCGAGGCTACAGCCAAAGGTGCTTACTCATTAGTAGGTGGCGGCGATAGCGTGGCTGCGGTTAATCAGTTTGGCTTGGCCGATAAAGTTAGCTATGTAAGTACAGGCGGCGGCGCACTGCTCGAATATTTTGAAGGTAAAGAACTACCCGGGGTTAAAGCCATAACAGGATAGGTAACAACATAAGCTCATAGCGTTCAATCCGCAATCTAAATTCACAAATCACAATTGCTTTTTTACACTACCTCGTATTTGTCGGCTTCAAATTTCTCGGTTTGCTTTTTAAAGGTAAAGGTATAGCTGGGCCACAGGGTAACATTTTTGCCGCTTTTATTTTGGTACCAGCTTACACAGCCGCCTGTTTGCCATACCGTTTTAGCTAATTGCTGTTGCAGTTGGGTATTAAACTGTTTTTGCGCCTCGGGCTTTAGGTCCACGTATTTCCAGTTGTTGTTTTTCATGGCTTTAATGGCCTCCATTATGTATTGCACCTGTGCTTCTATCATCAATATCATACTGCTATGCCCAAGCCCCGTGTTAGGCCCTACCACTAAAAACATATTTGGGAAACCCGCTACCGTAGTACCTAAATAAGCCTCTGCCCCATCACGCCATGTTTCGTTTAAGTCAACACCGTTTTTGCCTTTTATATCAAAAGCTAATATCCCGTCTGCCGCATGGAAACCCGTTGCCAGCACAATAGCATCTACAGCGTATTGCGTACCAGCATTGGTTACCACGCCTGCCTCATTTACTTCGGTAATGTGTTCGGTTATTACCTGTACGTTATTGCGTTTTAAAGCAGGGTAGTAGTCGTTACTAATTAAAATACGCTTGCAGCCCATAGTGTATTTGGGCGTTAATTTTTCGCGCAGGGTGGGGTCGCTAATGTTTTTATTTAAATGCTTTATGGATAGGCGTTGTGCAAATTTTAATATGCCCGGCCTTGTTACAAACCCCATAGCGGTTAATTCATGCGCCCAATACAACCATCCGCGGAAAAGCTTTTGCATAAAAGGCAATGCGCTGAAAATTTTCTTTTCAAAACTGCTCATTTCCCTATCGGGCTTCGGCATTATCCAAGGCGGTGTGCGCTGAAACAGCAACAGGCTTTTTACATCGGGTGCTATGGCAGGCACTATTTGTATGGCGCTTGCACCGGTACCTATTACAGCTACGGTTTTGCCTTTAAGGTTATAACTATTATCCCACTTAGCACTATGGAACATCTTGCCTTTAAAAGTATCTAAGCCTTTAATATTGGGCAAAGCAGGTTGGCTCAATCCGCCACTGCACGATATAACCGCTTTAGCAGTATAGGTGTTGCCGTTGGTATCACTTACCGTCCATAGCGCGCTGGCATCATCAAACGTGGCGCCGTTAACGGTAGTGTTATATTTAAAATGCTTAGTAAGTCCGTACTTTTCGCAGCAATGCTCCATGTATTGCAGTATTTCCTTCTGCGGGCCAAACATGCGGCTCCAGTCGGTTTTAGGCTCGAAGGAGAAGCTATATAAATGGCTTTGCACATCGCAAGCGGCGCCGGGGTAATGGTTGTTGTACCAAGTGCCACCTAACTGTTGGTTGCGCTCAAGTATTACAAAATTGTTAAAGCCTGCCTGCTTTAACTTTATGCCCATGCATATGCCCGCAAAGCCTGCACCTATTCTCTGGTAATCGTAATTAGTATTCATTACCGTAAATGTATGCAAAGTTTATATGCCTAAAAGTAATTTCAATCAATGGCCGTACTAATACTCTTTCTTATTTTCCTTACGGTCCCACAGTTTAAATACACGCAAGGCTTCATCGCGCATTAAGGGTTTGGCGGGTATTAGCCGTTGTTCAATTGGCTTGGGTATTTCGTGGTATATCAGGTCATCGTCAAAGCCAATGGCGGCGGCATCTTTACGGGTGTTGGCGTAGTAAATTTTACTTATGCGCGCCCAGTATATAGCACTTAAGCACATAGGGCAGGGTTCGCAGCTGCAATATATTTCGGCATCGGTAAGCTCGTAAGTACTTAAGTTTTTGCAGGCATCGCGTATAGCTACTACCTCGGCGTGTGCAGTAGGGTCGTTAGTACTGGTTACATGGTTATTGCCTTGGCCTATAATTTTTCCATCCTTAACTATTACGGCACCAAACGGCCCACCATTATGGGCATTCATCCCCTCTTCCGATAGCCTGATGGCTAAGGCCATGTATTCATTCTTCGCATCCATATCTACAAAGGTAATGTTTCACGCACAATACAATTGCTACACAGAGTTGCACATAGCTTTCACAGAGTTCATAAAACCTTTCTCCACTGGCTACTCGCCATTCACCATATTCCTATTTTCTTAATTGTCTTAGTGTTCACTTAATGCCTTCGCGCCTTTGTGGCTATTGTATTCAATCTTAATTCTAATTTCTTGGCTCTCGATTCTTGTTTCTTCCTGTCTTGTATCTCCTCCTCCCACCTCATCCCACTTGGGGGCTAAAAAGCGCTTCCTCCTCCCACTTTTTCCATTTTTCCAAGTTTAGGTATGTTATTACTGTGTTGAAACCATGCGAAAACATGTGGATAACGCAACATTTTGTCCACACCCAACGTTAATACAACAATGGTTACCACTTTTTACCACTTCGTAAATGCCCGTTAAATCTACATTTTTACCCTATATTAGGATTGTTGACAATTATTTTGTCTATTTTAGTGGTAGTTTGTGGTATTAAGTGGGATAAACAAATATTTTTGTGACAGTTAATAGCAGATAAAAAGACAATGACATTTCGCGGACAATATGATTGCACAATGGACGACAAGGGGCGCATTAAAATGCCTGCCTCTTTGCGTAAGCAATTTCCCGTGGAAGATGGCAGCCGCTTTATGATTGCTAAAGACATTGAGGACTGCTTAGTGATATACCCCATGAAAACCTGGGAGAAGCAAGAAGCCCTTTTATCGAAACTGAACCCTTTTAGCTTAAAGCATCAACAATTCATAAACGCCATTACAGTTGGTTTAACCGAGTTGGAAATGGATAGTGCCGACCGCTTTTTGGTAGGCAAAAGCCTGATGAAGTATTTGGGTGGCAATAAAGAAATAATACTGAAAGGAAAGTTCGACCGCATACAAGTATGGGATGCTAACAAGTACGAACAGTATACACAAGGCAATATATCTAACATACAAACCCTGGCTGATGAGGCTGCGGCGCATTTAGATACGCTGAATGATGAGTAAGGATAAAGATGGTGGCAAAAAAATCCTCCCCTTGGGGGAGGATTTAGGAGGGGATAGCTACCATGTACCCGTTCTTTTACACGAATGTATTGAAGGCCTGAACATAAAGCCCGATGGTATTTATGTTGATGCCACGTTTGGCGGCGGGGGCCACTCGAAAGAAATTTTGGGTTGGTTGGGCAAAAAAGGAAAGCTGTATGCTTTCGATCAGGATGATGATGCACAGCGCAATGCTTTAGATGATAAGCGCTTTACATTGATCCATGCCAACTTCCGCGAAATGAAAAGGTTCCTTCGCTTGTTATCGGCTATGCCTGTTGATGGCATACTGGCCGACTTAGGTGTAAGCAGCTGGCAGTTTGATACTGCCGACCGCGGCTTTAGCTACAGGTTTGAAGGCCCATTGGATATGCGCATGAACCGTGGCATTGAAAAAACAGCTGCCGACTTGCTGAACACTTATAGTGCCGAGGCATTGCAAAAAATGTTTGGCGAGTTAGGCGAGGTGCGCAATGCAAAAACACTGGCACACGCTATTGTTGATGCCCGACTGGTAAAGCCTTTAGAAACTATCGACGACCTGAAACTGATAGCCAAGGCCAATGCAAAAGGAGAGTTGATGAGGTATCTATCGCAAGTTTTTCAGGCAATAAGGATAGAAGTAAACGATGAGTTAGGTGCGCTTAAAGATATACTGCAACAAAGTGTTGAGGTATTAAAACCCGGAGGCAGGTTGGCAGTAATAACCTTTCACTCGTTGGAGGACAGGTTGGTGAAGAACTATATAAAGCACGGAACTTTTGAGGATGAACCGGTAAAAGATTTTTTTGGCAACTATAAGTTAAACATGAAAGCCATTAACAAAAAGCCGATTGAAGCCAACGAGGAAGAACAAAAACGCAACCCGCGCAGCCGTAGTGCTAAGCTAAGGGTAGCTGAAAAGATAGAGTAATTCGAGAATGTGAGAATATGGTACTCCCTTCTCCCAATGGGAGAAGGGCTGGGGATGAGGGGATAATGAAATAGAAATAACAAATAAATAGAAATGAAGCTCTGTGAACGCTGTGTTCTCGGTGCGAAATGAAATTAAAATGGAAGAGCAAAACATAAACGAAGAAGCAACACCAAAAGCCGGTAAAAAAGGCTTAGGCGGTTTGCTGGGCAAAATAGACAGCGCCGGCGAAAGCGGGCTGCGCCGTATTTTGTTCAACCTTCCTTTCCTGTTCTTTTTAGTGTTGTTGGCAGCATTACATATTGCTAATAACAACATGGCCGAAAACTATGCGCGTAACATAGTACATACCGAAAAGGATGTAAAACAATTACGCTGGCAATATATGACTACTGCTTCGGCATTAATGCTTAAAAGCAAACAAAGCGAAGTAGCAAAGTTAGTGGACGCACAAGGGCTAAAGGAGTTACGGATTCCACCCTACAAAATTGAAACTGAAAAATAAACTATGCTATATAAAGTAGTTGCCCGTCTCCCCCAAAAACCTGCGCCACACACGCAGCAGATGAGCCACCGCCGAAAACAGCATATTAAAAAATAAAACCTGCATTGGGTATTGCAATTGTTATGCAATTATCCGGGTATGGCAAGCACTATGTCGAACAAGAAAAAGGAAATCCTCTTACGCGCATACATTGGTTTTCTGGTAATATTTTTACTGGGGGTAGCCATACTTAGCCGTGCCTTTTATATACAAACGGTGCAGGGCCCTTACTATCGTAGCTTAGCCGATAGCCTAACTATTTTCCCTAAAACAATACAGGCCGAACGCGGTAACATATATTCATCCGATGGCCGCTTGTTAGCCACTACCTTACCCATTTTCGATATCCGTATCGATTTTAAAACTACATACAACCACTCCGAAATATTTAAAAAAAATATCGACTCGGTAGCATTGTTGCTTAGCCAAATGTTTGGCGATAAAAGCAAAACGCAATACAAAAACGAGTTAGTACGCGAGCGTGCTAAAAAAAGCCGTTACTACTTACTACGCAGGGGCATTACATATAACCAATTAGTGGCTATTAGGCAATGGCCTATGTTCCGCGAGGGGCAGTACAAAAGTGGTATGATAGCCGTTGAAAATGATAAACGTTTAATGCCTTTTGGCCTATTGGCACAACGCTCAATTGGCTTTACCAATACCAATGGCCGTATGGTGGGCCTTGAGGGGCAATATAACGAACAACTAAGCGGCACCAAAGGGCAGGTAATGGTACAGAAAATTGCAGGTGGTGTTACTATTCCTATCGATTCGAGAGAACAAATTACACCGCAACCGGGTAACGATGTATATACTACTATTGATATTGAATTACAGGACGTAGCCGAAGATGCTCTTTACCGCGCATTAAAGCACCATGATGCCGAGCACGGATGTGTAATATTAATGGAGGTTAAAACAGGCCGCATTATAGCTATTGCCAATTTGGGCCGCACTAAAGATTCATCATACACCGAGATATTTAATTATGCAGTAGGCGAGGCTACCGAACCGGGCTCAACATTTAAGTTAGCAACGGTTGCCAGTTTAATGGAAGATGGCCGCGCGAACAACAACACCATGATTAATATTGGCGAAACGGGCGTTGCTAAATTCTACAATCTTACCATACGCGACCATGAAGCGCCTGAACAACCACAGTTAAGTTTAAAACGTTCGGTTGAAGTTTCGAGCAACGTGGCTATGGCGCGTATTGCGTTCGATAACTACTCGGCTATTCCTTCTAAGTTTTACAATCACTTGGTTGATTTCGGTTTTACTAAAAAAGTAAATATCGAAATACCCGGCGCAGGTACGCCTATACTAGCCGACCCTAAAAAATGGAGCGGTGTTTCAACTGCATACATAGCACACGGTTACGAAATTCAAATTACCCCACTACATACTTTAATGTTTTATAACGCTATTGCCAACAATGGTGTTATGGTACAGCCCCGTATAGTTGATAAAGTAAAGGAGTACAACACTACTATTGATTCGACAGAAACAATAGTGCTGAACGATCACCTTTTAAGCAAACAAACCATTCGCCAGTTACAGGAAATATTGGTGGGCGTGGTTGAAGAAGGCACAGCACAAAATCTTAAAACCGATTACTTGCACGTGGCAGGTAAAACGGGTACTGCAGTTATAGCACAAGGTAATCAAGGTTATAAAAAGCGTATTTATCAGGCATCATTCTGTGGCTATTTCCCGGCGCAAAACCCCGAGTATTCAATGATAGTGGTTATCAATTCGCCGTCAGCAAATGGTTACTATGGTAATGTAGTGGCAGGTAGCATATTTAAAGAAGTAGCCGATAAGGTTTACTCACTATCGGAAGAAATGCACGACCCTATCAACAATCAACCTGTTGCTGAAAACCCACTGCCGGTAATTAAAAAAGGCGATGCAAAAGAATTGCAAAAACTGTATGCCTTTTTAGGTGCCAAGCCAAACGATGCCGATGGTATATGGGCTAATGTAAATGCCACCAACCGCAAAGTAACCTTAACACCTGCCGAAATGCAGAACGATATAGTACCCGACGTAACAGGTATGAGTTTAAAGGATGCCATTTTTTTATTAGAAACAATGGGCCTTAAAGTAAGTGTAGTAGGAAAAGGAACTGTAGTAAAACAATCAACCGAGCCGGGTACAAAAATTACCAGAGGCTTACAAATAACCATTGAGTTAGCGTAATGAAACTGCTTAAAGACATATTGTATGGTGTATCGCTTACACAGGTTGTTGGCTCAACCCATGTGCAGGTAAATGCGTTGCAGTTAGACAGCCGCCGCGTTACACAAAGCGATTGTTTTATAGCTGTACGCGGCACACATACCGATGGGCATAACTATGTTACACAATGTATCAATCAAGGTGCATCAGTAATTGTTTGTCAGGTTATACCGGCTACCTTGGTTCAGGGTGTTACTTATGTACAAGTACCCGACTCCGGTAAGGCAACGGGTATAATGGCAAGTAACTTCTACAACAATCCTTCTGCAAATATGCAGGTGGTGGGTGTTACGGGTACTAATGGTAAAACCTCGGTTGTTACTTTGTTATTCCGCTTATACCGCAAGTTGGGTTACAATGTTGGCTTGCTTTCAACGGTGCAAAACCAAATTAACGATACGGTTATCGCATCAACACATACTACACCCGATGCTATAAACCTGAACGCCTTAATGGCTGAAATGGTTGATGCCGGTTGCGAATACTGCTTTATGGAAGTAAGCTCGCATGCTATCGATCAAAATCGAATTGCAGGCCTACAGTTTACAGGTGCTGTGTTTACTAATATTACACACGATCACTTAGACTATCACAAAACATTCGACAATTACTTACGAACCAAGAAGAGGTTTTTTGATGAGTTGCCAGCTACGGCTTTTGCATTAGTAAATACCGACGACAGAAACGGCAACGTAATGCTGCAAAATACTAAAGCCAAGAAGTACAGCTATGCTCTTAAAACCCCTGCCGATTTCAAAACTAAAATAGTTGACAACTCGGTTACCGGTTTAGAACTGGATATTGATAAGCAGGAATTGCACACACGCTTAATAGGCGAGTTTAATGCTTACAACCTAACCGCTGTTTACGCTGTGTCAGTGTTATTAGGTGCCGAAAGGATGGAAAGCTTAACGGTACTTTCATCATTAACACCACCCGATGGAAGGTTCGATCAAATAGTTTCTGAAAAAGGAAAAGTAGTTGGCATAGTTGACTACGCACACACTCCCGATGCATTAAAAAATGTATTGCAAACCATTCACGCTATACGTACAGGTAATGAAAATGTATTGACCATTGTTGGTTGTGGTGGCGATAGGGATGCAGCGAAACGCCCCCTTATGGCCGAAATAGCTTGCCGCTATTCAAACCAGGTAGTGCTTACATCCGATAACCCGCGCAGCGAAGACCCGAATGTAATATTGAACGAAATGTATGCAGGCGTACCTGTTACCGATAAAAAGAAAGTATTAACCATAACCGACAGGCGCGAAGCCATTAAAACGGCCTGCATGTTGGCCCAAAACGGCGATATAATATTGTTGGCAGGCAAGGGTCACGAAAAATACCAAGAGATAAAAGGCGTGAAAACACCATTTGATGATAAAGCAGTATTGCAACTAACCTTTCAAGAATTAGAAAAATAAACCCAGAGCTATGCTGTATTATTTGTTCGATTTTTTAAAGAAAGCATACAATTTGCCGGGTGCGGGTTTGTTCCAGTACATCTCGTTCCGCGCGGCTATGGCTATTATCTTATCATTGGTTATATCAATGGTGTTTGGTAAAAACATTATCAATTTTATACGCCGCAAACAAATTGGCGAAACGATACGCGAGCTTGGCTTACAAGGCGAAAACCAAAAAAAGGGTACACCAACTATGGGTGGCCTTATAATATTGGGTGCCATATTAGTGCCTACCCTATTGTTTGCGCGCTTAGATAATGTATACATAGTGCTAATGCTGGTAACAACCGTATGGTTGGGTATAATAGGCTTTGCCGACGATTACATTAAAGTATTTAAGAAAGATAAACGCGGCCTTGCCGGTACATTTAAAATAATTGGCCAGGTGGGCTTAGGTATTATAGTAGGTGCAACTTTATATTTCAGCCCCGGCGTTATTACTAAGGAAGAAGTACCTATGGGCGAGGTATACAAATACGATTCGGAAAAAATTACTAAACTGGTTGATGATAACAACAAGGTGCATTACATGCTTAGCGAAAAAGCACCTACCACCACCATCCCATTTTTAAAGAATCACGAAATTGATTACTCGGTTATTATGTGCGCCATTAATAAAGATTGGTGCAAGTACGCATGGCTAATTTTTATACCGGTAGTAATTTTCATTATCACAGCGGTATCAAACGGTGCCAACCTTACCGATGGTATCGATGGGCTTGCTACAGGTACTTCGGCTATTGTGGGTGCAACATTATTAGTATTCGCCTATGTATCGGGTAACATCATTTTTGCCGATTACTTAGATATCATGTATATCCCAAATTCGGGCGAGCTGGTAATTTTTGCAGCAGCATTTATTGGTGCATGCGTAGGCTTTTTATGGTACAATGCATACCCAGCACAAGTGTTTATGGGCGATACGGGCTCGCTGGCGTTGGGCGGTATTATAGCCACCTTGGCCATTATAATACGTAAGGAATGGTTACTGCCTGTTATGTGCGGAATATTTCTGATTGAAAACTTATCGGTAGTAATGCAGGTAAGCTATTTCAAATACACCAAAAGAAAATTTGGCGAAGGCCGCAGAATTTTCCTGATGAGCCCGCTACACCACCATTACCAAAAGTTAGGTATGCACGAAAGTAAAATTGTATCGCGCTTTTGGATTGTAGGAATATTGTTAGCGGTGTTAACCATAGTAACATTAAAAATTAGGTAGAAGCAGAACAAATTATAAATGAACAAGCGGTTAGTCATATTAGGAGCGGGCGAAAGTGGTTTTGGTACAGCAGTACTGGGGCTTAAGCAAGGCTATGCCGTTTTTGTAAGTGATGGAGGCAAAATAAAAGACATCTACAAAAAACAATTGAACGATTGGAAAGTAGAGTTTGAAGAAGGCACCCATACGCTTGATATGATATTGAATGCCGACTTAGTAATGAAAAGCCCCGGCATACCCGATAAGGCTGAAATAGTAAAGAAGATACGCGCTAAAGGCATACAAGTTGTAAGCGAAATTGAATTCGCATCATGGTATACCGATGCACAAATAATAGGTATTACAGGCGCTAATGGTAAAACCACCACTACCGCACTTACCTATCATTTATTAAAAAATGGCGGCTTTAATGTTGGCTTGGGCGGCAACATTGGTACCAGCTTCGCTTATCAGGTAGCTACTGAAAACTTCGATCACTATGTCCTCGAAATTTCAAGCTTTCAGTTAG
>Ga0164241_10003905_pt1 | contig 14747 bp, 13 predicted proteins | sample OricomyardsoilBY_FD_108780 | JGI IMG/M metagenome (GOLD analysis project Ga0164241, IMG submission 108780) | Backyard soil microbial communities from Emeryville, California, USA - Original compost - Back yard soil (BY) | ecosystem: Environmental > Terrestrial > Soil > Unclassified | place: USA...
GTCTTCTACAACCGCCAACGCCTACACTCTACGCTCGGCTACAGAACGCCTCATCAGACAGAAACCCAATACGCTGCCACCCTGGCAGCCTGAACAGGTGTCAACAAAACCGAGGGAACTCCACCCAAATCCTAGCCGCTGACGAGAACGCCGTTGCGGTAGTCGCTGTAGGCCCGATCGAGTTCGGCTTGCGTGTTCATCACGAAGGGGCCGCGACGCGCGATGGGTTCGCCGATTTTTTGGCCCGCGACGAGCAGTAGCCGCGCGCCGGCGGCGCTGCGCGCGGTGAGCACTTGGCCGGGACCGAACACTGCGATTTGTCCGGCGTGCGCCCCGCGGCGCGCATCACCGAGTTCGGCTTGGCCTTCGAGCACGTAGGCGAAGAGCGTGTGGTCGCGTGGTAGTTCGTGCTCGAAGGTGCCGGCTGCGGGCAAACGCACGTCGAGTAGCGTGGGTGCGACGCTGATGCCGTCGACGGGGCCGCGTTCACTGCCGAGCCCGCCCGCAACCAAGCGCACTGGGACGCCTTTGACGCTGAGCTCGGGGATGCGATCGGGGGCGACGTTCTGATAGCGCGGCCTCATCAGTTTTTGCGCCGCCGGCAAGTTGACCCAAAGCTGGAGGCCCCAAAACACGTTGCCGTCGGGATTCGGCATTTCCGAATGGACGATGCCGTGTCCGGCAGTCATCCATTGCGCGCTGCCCGCAACCAGCTGTCCGCCTTGGCCGAGACTGTCGCGATGCTCCATGTAGCCGCTGATCATGTACGTCACGGTCTCGAAGCCGCGATGAGGATGCGTCGGAAAGCCTTTTTCGTAGTCCTCGACGCGATCGCTGTGGATCTCGTCCAAGAGTAGGAATGGGTCGAGCTCCGACAACACGCGCGTGCCCAGACTGCGTCGCAAGCGCACGCCTGCGCCCTCGAGCGTGGGCATCGCGTCGAGCAACAACGAGATCCCGCGCACGTCGTGTGGCGGCTTTGCGGGCGGAGCAGCGCGCGATGCGGCGTCCGCTGAGCGACAACCCGCGACGGTCAAGGCGGCTCCGGGCAAGAGCAGCGCGCTGGACTTCAACACGTCACGTCGCGAACTGAAGCGGTGCATTCACGCGAGCTTAGCGTGCGTGGAAATTTTCGCTGCCAATCGCTGCGTTGCGTGGGTGCAAAGCACTTTTGTGTGACGGAAAGTCGATCGAGAAGGCACGCACGAATCGCGTCGCGTTCGACGGCGCACGGTAGCAACAGTGGTCGTTCTATCGGCAGCGCAAGTTGATACTCACGTTGATGTGAGTATGCGCACTCAAGAGTTTGAGTTGATTGCCATGTAGGCAGCACACGACGGATGTAAGACGTGTTAAAAGTTAGTCATCCTCCCTTTGCGTGCTCGATGCGCTGGAGCAAGGTGCCCATGGCGATCCGAAATTCGATTATTCGTTCAACTACCTCTCTCGTTTGCTCGTTTGCAGCCTTGGCCCTTTGGTCCGGTTGCGGCTCGGATCAGCCCGTGCAGGGTGGTGCGGCCGGCACACCATCGTTCGCAGGGAAGCCGAGCACGGGCACTGCAGGCGCGCCGAGCGCCGGTACTGCAGGCGCACCCAGCACTGGTACTGCAGGCACACCCAGCACTGGTACTGCAGGCACACCCAGCACGGGTACTGCAGGCGCACCGACCGGCACTGCGGGCGCACCGAGCACGGGTACTGCAGGCGCACCGACCGGCACCGCGGGCGCTCCAACAGGTGCGGGCGGTGGACCCGCGGGCACCGCGGGCGGCGGCAGTACGAATCCCACGGGCACCTACAATCCAGACTTCGTCGAGTTCTACGGCAAGGATTGCCAAGTCACGACGCCAACCACCGCCGACAACGCGAAGCTGCCCGACCTGTTCAAGAAGTTCGACGGCACGCGCATGACCATGAAGTCCGAGTGGAAGTGCCGTCGCGCGGAGCTGAAGAAAGCGGTCGAAACCTTCGTGCACGGCGAGAAACCGGGGCGCCCCGAGAAGGTGACTGGCTCGGTGACCGCCACGTCGATCAAGGTGCACGTCGAGCACATGGGTAAGACCATCGACTTTAGCGTGCCGGTGAGCATGCCCGGCGGCACCACGGGTGCCGTCGCCGCAATCATCGGGTTGGGTGGCGGTAGCTTGGATGCAGGCATCCTCAAATCCGAGGGCGTCGCGACGATCAACTACAACAACAATTCGCTCGCCAGCGAGTCGAGCCGCTCGGGTTTGTTCACCGACATCTACGGCTCGACCGGTGCCAGCGCTCAAGTCGGCTGGGCCTGGGGCGTCAGCCGCATCATCGACGTGTTGGTCGACGAGAAAGCGGCCGGTCGCAATGACATCATCGATCCGAAAGGCATTGGCGTGACCGGTTGCTCTCGCTTGGGCAAGGGCGCGTTCACGATCGGCGCGTTCGATGAGCGCATCGCCCTCGGCATTCCACAAGAGTCGGGCACGGGCGGCGTGTCGGCGTTCCGCGTCGTCAACACGGCTCCCATGGGTCCGAACGGTAAGCCCGCTCAATCGCTGGATTCAGCGTGGAGCGAGGCACAGGGTTGGTTTGGCACCGTGTTCGGTTCGAATCGCAGCAAGGTGAATTCGATCCCGGTAGACACGAACTTCCTCGTCGCCATGTACGCGCCGCGCGGCTTGCTCGTGCTCGACAACTCGCGCATTGGCGAGCTGTGTGCGACCTGCCAACACGCCGCGACCGCCGACGCCGCGGAGATGTACAAGGCGCTCGGCTTCGAGAAAAACATCGAATACAACGGCGGAAATCCGAGCGACCCGCACAACCATTGCACGTTCTACCCGAACACCCAGGGTGAGCCGTTGCGGCGCGCGATCCGCGCGTTCTTGACGCACAAGGCGGCTCCGGACGGCAGAATCGCACCCGCCGCAATCGCCACCGCCGATCTGACCAAGTGGATCGAAGGCACGACTCCGACGTTGCAGTGACGGGCTGACACCACGAACCAGCGCGGCAAGCGCTGACGAATCGCTCGGCACCTCCCTCGAGGTGCCGAGCTTTTTTTGCCTCTCGTCAGCGCGCAACGTGCGCGACTACTGGCAAAGGAACGAAGCGTTGATGTGACAGACGTCGTGAGCCACCGCCGCACGACACGACGATTGGAACATGCAGTTCCACTGCTGAGCGTTGATGCTCGACGCGAGCATGGCCTCATTGCATTGCGCCTTGCAAATGGCCGTGACCGCAGAACCAAAGCCCGTTAAGTTGGGGTTGTTCGTGTTCTCGATGCACAGGTGTTCTGAGCAGTCTCCCTCGCGAGTACACAGCGCGTCACAGCTGATCGCCGGCACCGCCTGTTTTGCGCCATAGCCCGAATCGGGCACGTCATCACCGTCCGAACCACCGCAGGCGCTGGCCAAGAGCACGGTCAAACACGAAAGCACCACCCAACCCCATAACCCAGCCTTCATGCGCCGGACTATACACAGCCTAGGCCGCGCCGAAAATGTGCCTGTTGCTAGTGCACAACCTCGGCGCAATTGTCGGCCACGGTCAGATCCAGCGTCAAATCCGAGGGACCGAGGACGCCAGGAGTGATGACGAGCAAGTTGCGATCTCGATCGTAGTTGAAGTCGGCTTCCGAGAGCGGGCGGTGCTTGCCGTCGACGTCGATCGCGCTCACGGCGTCGACCTCTTCATCACTGGCGAGCTTCAGCGGGAATTCATTCTGGACCAGCCGCTTCGCGAAGGTCTGAATGCGCTGCAAGGCGGGCGCGTAGTCGCTGCATAGCGGGTACACGTCAGTGCTGCTCGTGGCCAGCGACTTGAGCGTGGTGCCGTAGCTTTGGCCGGCTTTGACCGGACAAGTGAAATCCGGATCGAGCACGATGCTCTCCACGAAGTACTCGTCTTTGCCGAAGATGACGTCCGCGCTGCTGCGGAAGTGAGTGGCCATGTCCGCAAGCGTTGGCACGTCGACCAGCGGCGTGATGGTTTCTTCACCGATGTAGCGCGGGCTGACGCCCACCTTGTAGCCACCGGATTTGCACTCCGTGAACGGGCCGTCCCCGTTGTGCGTCTTCTGACAGTAGTCCGGGAAATTGCTGTAATTCGTGCCGTTCAACGAGAACGCGGTGGTGCACAAGTCGGGGCTCGCCGTAGGTCGGTCGAGTGTGCAGAAATAGCCGCTGCCAGCAGTGCAAGTTGCCTGGCAGTTCTCGGGCACGTGACCCATGCTCATGTTGCAGAACTCGTTGGCGAGGCCCAACTCGAAGCTACCGCAGCTCGTCACGCTGCCGGGCGTGCAAGTCGGGCCGTCGCTGGAGCTGGTCGAATAGTGAGTCGCGTTCTCGGGGTGGTGCACGCCTTGATCATCGACGGGCACGCAGTCGTATTCGACCGACTCGCTCGGGTGCATGTACAGCGCCTCGAAGCGATAGACATCGCAATTCTGCGTGCAAGGCTCGTCCTTCTTGCCATCTTCGTGCTCTTGATAGGTGTACGAAAGCAGACACTCGTCGGGCGTCGACTGGTCGTCTTCATCCGACAAGATCACGAACACGGCGTGCTTCGGAAGCATGGTCGCGCCTTGCGCGATGTAGCGATTCAGTGTGCAGATGGGCTGCTCGGTCTGCGCGCCATCCGAACCGAGCGCCAAGATGCCGTCCGCAATTTTCTGTTGCTGTTCGGTGATCTGCGCGGCGGTCATATCGGGCGCAATCGCCGCGATGGGCTTGGGCATTTGGAATTCCCATGTCCCTTTGATCGAAATTCCATCGCCACCGACTTCGTCGCGCTTCGCGCAATCGAAGCTGCCACCGGTTAGATAGGTGCATACTTCACGATACTCGGTGATTGCGTGGGTGTAGGCCTTGCCGGTGACCGGATCTTGCCAAACGACCAAAGGCCAATTGCCAGCCGTGCGCGCCGGTTCACTCGAGGCGCCGTATTGCGTGGGAGTCAGCACGAAGAAGCGCACTTCTTGCCCGTGCGCGTAAGCGAGCAGATTCTTCAGACCAGCGCTCAGGCTGTCGCGCGACCAACTCAGGCTACCCGAGTGATCCGCAACGATCACGACGTCAAAGGGCTCAGGGCGCTCGATGGCGAGCGCGGAAATGGTTTCGACGCGCGTGCATTTCGGGCCGCCGCCGCCGCTGCCGCCTTGCATGACCTCGAGGTTGCCGCCGCCCGCTCGCCCGGCAGCATTGTCAACGTCACTAGAAACGCCGCTCTCCGCCGGCGAACCGCACCCGAGCACCAGCCCAACGAGCCCCACACAGAAATAGTTCCGCATTACAACTCCGGAGGATAGTGTTCGCCTCCGCGCTTGTCCGCAACTTCTTCGTGCCTTCGATTCCCATCCGCGAATCCCGCCGAAATTGGCTCGATTCGGGCGCGTGACACAACCGTGAATCGCACCGCTACTGCAATGTGAGCCCACGATTCGAGTGCTCACACGCGTTAAAGTTGCGATCCTTTCCAATCGATCGCTCGCGAAAAGCGGCGCATCAGCAGCAGACCGAGCGCACTATAAACGATCGCGTGTGCGAGCAATGGCACGACATCTCCGGGCAAGGCGCGATGTGAATTGTCGAGGTGCGCCCCCAAGTGCGCGAGCACTGCGAGCAAGAGGCTGCCGTTCGTTCCGTTGTAGATCCAGCTCAAATACAAGCTGGCTCCAGTGAAGTAGAGCAGCATGACGAGCATCAGATTGAGCGGCACACCGAGTCCGAGAAACATCGGGATGTGCCAGAGGCACCAAAGCACGCCGACCACTGCGCCCGCAGCGAACCTTCCCCAGCGCGCTTGCAGTCGCGGCAGAGCGTAGCCGCGCCAGCCAACTTCTTCCACGAGCGACATTCCCAAGCCGAACAGCACACCACTCGCGGCCGGGACGAATGTGATAGCCCCGTGCCTTCCCGCCAAGTTCAGCAGCGCGAGCACGCAGGTCAACAGCGCACTCGGAACGACCAGCGCTGCCGCGTACCAGCCGAGATGAACTCGCCAGGCCAAGAGCGGAGCGTACAGCCGCTTGACTGCGGGCTTTCCTCCTTCACGAAAGCTCAGAACGGTGGCCGAAAGCAGCGGTCCGAGCGCGCCCAGCGCCACAAACGGCAGATACGCCTCCAACGGCCCCCCGAGGAAACCGCGCTGAGCCAAAACCCCGGGCAATTGCAGCCCCCAAGTGATGGCGAACGCGAGCACGAAGAACGACGTGGTTCGGTTCCCGCTACCTCTCATAACCGGCGTAGACAGCGGAAATCGCCGAAAGTTCCCGAAGGTCGGCGTTTATGGGTCTGCGACGTCGGCAACGACGCAGGTCCCCTTTCAAGCGGGCGGCCGCCTGTTGCTTACAATCACGACGAGGCGGCGGGTCGCAGGTTGAACAATCTCCGAACGCTTTTGATTTGTTGATGGTCACTCGACACGGCACACTTCGGCAGAGCCTTCGGCGGCGAGGTTCGCTGAGCAAGCTCAGCGCTCGCCGCCGCACGAAGTCAACGTGATCGAAACGCCGCACGGCGTGCTCAATCGTGGCAATGCGTTTCAGCCGCGCACTCAGCCAACAGACGATAGCCGATGACGACGCACGTACTCCGCCGTGGTCTCGTCGTCTTCGATCTCGCCTTCGGCAGGGGGTGCGTTGCGTTCCAGCGCGTGCGGCGTCATCTTCGGCAGATTTTCGACGTCGGGGAGCGTGTCGGCCAGGCCGAGGCGGTGCTCGGATTCGGTGGCTTGCTCGAGCCAAGTAAGAGCCAGATCTTCCGGCGCAGGGGCGTCTTCGTCGTCACCACCGCGCGGCGCGGACACGTGCTCACTGGGGCGCGCGGTCACCTGCACGCCGCTCGCTGAGTCGCCGTCGAACACGCCATCGAGGTCGAGCGCGACGTCGAGCGCGTCGGGCGCTGACGAAATCCGCTCGGCATCTGCGAACGGATCGAGTGCGCTGGACGCGGCCTCGACCGAGCGGGACACTGGGACGCGCTCCGACCGGCGTCTGGGTTCGCGCAATTCGTCGCGCTGCGACGAACCCGCCGAGCTGCGACCACGACGCAGCGCGCGGGAGCCGGAACGACGTCCGAGGGTGTAGCCAAGACCGGCGAGCGCAGCGGCCCCGGCCAGAACGATTACGCGAGCATTACTGTTTGACACTGACAGCCTCTCACTGGGTTCGAGTTGCTCTTTGCTAGAGCTGACGAACTACAGAGCACGCGCAATGCCAACCGCACAGAACCGCGATCCAATGACCTCACGAGCGCAGCGCCGCAGTGATTCTGCGAGCTTTGAGCCGGATTGCGCGCTGCGCGCCCGCTGACCCAACCCCCAATCCCCAGCTCGAGCTTCGACGCGCTCCGCCTCGCTCGTAGCGGCCTGCCACGCAGCTTGCCCAGCGCATTGCGCCGAGCGCTCCCCGGGCCGGAGTGAGGGAGCTGTGGCGAGATGGTCGGGCACGGCCAAAAACGCGCAGGAGCTAGACTAAGCCGAGCACTCCGGGCAGCCAGCGCTGCGCGATTCGCGAGCGCGGAGCAAAGTGCACGACCACTTGTCCGCCGTCGCGCACGATGCGCTTCAGTTCGCTGCTCAGCACGCGCAAGCCATCATACTTTGCGCGGTCGAATGCAGGCATGTCCGACGCATGTGTGGGGCGCGCGCGCTCGCGCGGCGTCCAATCGAGCGCGACGTCGGCCGCCTCAGCGAGCGAACCGCCACGGATGCGCAAGAGACGCGCTCGTTCGCTGTTTGGCTCCCGGTAGACGACGTCGCAATCGTGCAAAAGTCGTAGAAAGCGGGCACGACGATACACTCGATACGAGTGAGCGACCGCGCGCTCGACGTGGCGAGCGACGCGCTCAGGATCCCAGCCCTCAGGGCTCTCTGACGACTCTGACTCTTCCGTCGCTTTGCCGAGTGAGCTGCGTAGTAGCCGTTTTGCACATTGCAGCGTACCGTGGCGTGGTTTCTCGCGTGCGAGCGCAAGCGCCGCCGAGTGACGCTGCGACAGTTCGGCCCAACCAGCGGCAAACACGGCCTCGTCCGGCGTCCACAGATCCGACACACCGACGGCGTACGCGCGCAAGCGCGGAGTCGATGGTGCGCCGGCAGAGAGCTCCATCAACGCGGCGAGCGGGCGCAGTGAGTACTGTGATGGAAGCGGACCTACGCAGTGCATGGCGTCTGGCGCGGACAAAGCGGCGGCGAAGTCCAGCGTGCTGTACCAGACTCGTTGCTCTTGGACCGTGAGTTGCACGTTGTACGGCGGGCGCAGCGCTTTAATCGTGTCGTTTTCGAGCAAAGCGGCTTCGAGCGCGCTCGGCGTGAGTGAAAATTCGATCGCGTTCACCTGCGTGAGCATCTCCGGAGCGAGCTGCTTACTCGCGCGACCCACGAAGTGACTGCTCACCCGCTTTTTCAAGCTCGCCGCTTTGCCGACATACAAGAGATCGCGATTCTTTCGCAAAAAGCGGTACACGCCGGGCGCATCGGGTAACTGCTTGTAGTTCTCGCTCGCGAGTGGATAGCGCGGCTTCTTGGCGCGAACCTTGGCTGGCGCGCGCTCACTGAGCAAGCGTTGCAGCTCTTCCCAAGTGAAAACGCTGCGCAGCGCGAGCTCTGCGCACAAGCTTCGCCAAACGAACGCGGTCGCTTCGACGTGACCGAGCGAACGGCGCTCGAGGTCCAAACCGTGCCCCAAGTAACCGGCCAGCGCGCGCAATGATTGGCGAGGCAAATCCGGGTACAAGCGCGAGGCGATCGCGTGCACGCACACTGCGTCGAATGGAAACGGACTGTGGGGCTCGAAGCGAGTCGCCCAATCACGCAAGAAGGCTAGCTCGAAGCGCGCGTAGTGAATGGCCGTCGGCGCGGCTGGCGCGCGTCGCACCGCCTCCCGCAAACGCGCCCAAGCGTCACTATCGAGCAGAGCGTGCGCCGCGAATGCCGGCTCGTAGCCGGTCATTTTTTGTACTTGCCGCGGCACACGCTGGCCTTCGGGCAGCAAAATCCAATGTGACTCGGCGTCCGCCAGCTGCTCGCGGTCGGCGCGAGCCACGCCCCAACCGAGCTCGAGCACGGAGCCGAAGGCTGGGCTCGCGCCGGTAGTCTGGCAATCGACGATCAGCACATCGAGCTCGGCCAGCGCACGCACGCCTCAGTGATAGGCGCTCGAAACGAGGAGTCAAGCGCCGCCGGTGATCGCTCGCTTCACCGCGCGCGTTTGTTTGAGTTCGCCACTTCCAGCAAGATGTCCGCGTGGCAGGGCTCGTCGAGTGGGCACCAGCACGCGAGGTTTTTACCCTGCAACTCGCGCCGGACGTCGTCGATGCCGAAGCCGAGCGAACGATCTCGACCCAGCAGGGCGCGCCGAAACTGCGCCACGGACTTGGCGCGCAGCTCCGCCTTTTCAGAGTTCAGCGCGCTGCCGAGCGCGGCGGAGAACGGGTTGCCCCACTTGCTCGGTCGGCTCACGCAGACAATCGGCAGTGAGTTCGGCGCGCTCAGGTGCGAGCCCTTGGCGCGGCTACGCCGAATGCGGACCGGCTTCACGGGTACGAGCTTGCAACAGGCCGCAGCGCGGCGCACGTCTTGCACGCATTCTGGGCATGAAATTCGAACTCCGAAACGTGCGCCGGACGCGCCGAAACGCCCCACCAACTGCCTATTCGAGCCTGGAACATGCGCGCCACGCGCTCGCTGAACTACTCGGTTGGCCCGATGTTCAGCTCGGACCAGGATACACCGCGCCAAACGCCGAAGGACAAGTCTGGTGCGCGTACCGCACGCAGGCCGAAGCCCAAGCCGACCCCGACGGGCTCAACACGCCGCGCATCGTGCGCATCCAAAACGAAATCGATACCGAGCGGAGCGAGGCCTGAGACCGGTACGCTAGTGCGCCCCGGCCGCGCCTGCCCCGCCCGGCTTCGGTCGCTTCAGGAACAGGACCAGCACCAGGCAAACCAAGAACAACAGCGTGACGCGCGCAAACCCCTCGTTGAAGCTCAAGATCATCGCCTGCACGCGGACCCTGAACTCGAGAATCGCTTCGGGCACCAGGTCCGAAGTGAACGTCTGCTGTCCGATTGAGTTCCGCAGCGCCGAGATGCGCTCTTGGACGAGCGGATTTTCCGGGTTGATGGCTTCACGCAGGTAAGAAGCGTGAATCTTGCTGCCGCGGTCGACGAGCAAGCCCATCCAAGCGGTGCCGATGGAACCGCCGAGTTCGCGCGTGAGATTGAACAGCCCAGTGGCGTTGCCGCGGATCTCGTTGGGCAGATCCGATAGCGCCAGCATGCTGATGGGAATGAAGATGAAGCCCATCGCGACCGAGCGCACGAATTGCGGGCGTGTGAGATCCCAGAAGCCGGCTTGATCGGTGAGGTGAGCGTTGAGCCAGAGGCTCAACGAGGTACCGAGGATGCCGAAAACGAGCATGCGCCGCGGGTCGACGCGCGTGACCAACTTACCGATGATCGGCATGATCACGATTTGAATCAGGCCCGCGACGAGAAAGATTTTCCCGATGTCGAGCGCGACATAGTGCATCACCGTGCCGCAATACAGCGCGAACAAGAAATTGCCCGCGAACAGCACGAGGCCGAGCAAGAAGTTGATGCCTGTGCCCGCGGAGTAGCTGACGTTCTTGAACACCCGCAGATCGACGACCGGGTACGGCGTTTCGAGCTCGTGCACCACGAACGTGATCAGGCAAATCGCCGCCACCGCAGCTAGGATCATGATCGGGAGTGAATCCCAGCCGTCACGATTGCCCTCTTCGAGGGTGTATTGCAGGGAGGCCATGCCGATGGCCAAGAGCGAGATCCCGAACACATCGATCGGTAACTTGGTCGGCTTGAAGCCAGGCTCTTCGACGACGCGAGTGCACATGATCGCCACCGTGATGCCCAGCGGTACGTTGACCAGGAACACCCAGTGCCAGCTGAACCACTCGATTAGGTAGCCGCCGATGGTCGGCCCGAGCAGCGGCCCCGTGACCGCGCCCAGGCCGAACAGCGCCGAAGCCATGCCGTGCTCTTTGCGCGGATAGCGGGCGAACAGAATCGCCTGCGCGGTAGGAATGATCGCTCCACCGCCGAGACCTTGCAACGCGCGGAACAAGACGAGCGAGGTGAGGTTCCAGGAGCAGCCGCAAAGCGCGCTGGCCACGGTGAAGAGCACGATTGAGCCAGCGAAATAGCGCCGATAACCGAAGCGGCGCTGGAACCAGCCGGTCATGGGGATGACGACGATGTTCGCCATCATGTAGCCCGTCGAGACCCAGCCGATTTGATCAATCGGTGTCGCAAAGCTGGCGCGGATGTCGTTGAGCGCGACATTCACGATCGTGATGTCGATCAACGCCATCAGCGCCGCCATCATCACCACGAAGGTGATGGCCTTCTTCGAGCCTGTTACGGCTGCGTCCATGATGTCTCCGTTGGGCGAGTGACGTCAGCCGTCGGTGCGCACCGTGACGAACGCGCTCAAGCCGGGCCGGAGCACGATGTCTTGCGGTCGGTCATCGATGCGAATCAACACCGGCACGCGCTGCACGACTTTGGTGAAGTTGCCCGAAGCGTTGTCGGGCGGAAGCAACGCAAAGCGCGAACCGGTGCCGCCAGCAAAGCTGTCGACATGCGCGTTCAACTTGCGCCCCGAGAACGCGTCGAGCGTGACTTGCGCCGGCTGTCCAACGCGCAAGCTTCCAAGCTGATCTTCCTTGAAATTCGCGACGATCCACGAATCGTCCAGTTCGGTCAGCGCGAGCAGTGGGCGGGCGGGATCGACGAGCTGGCCCGGTTCCACGCTGCGCCGGGAAACCACGCCGCGCGTCGGCGCGCGCACTTTCATGTACGAAAGATTGAGCTCAGCCTGCTCCAACGCAGCCCTGGCTTGATCGACTCGGGCTTTGGCTACATCGACCTGCGCGGCGGCGACCTGCACTTGGTCCGGTCCAGTCTGCGCCGCTGCCAAGCGACCCTGCGCACTCTCGATGCCACCACCGGCATTGACCAAGCCGACGCTGGCCACGGACACGCGAGCCTTGGCTTGATCGACGGCAGCTCGCGCCTGGTCGTCCTCGGCCTGCCGGCGATCGAGCTCGGCTTGGGCAAGGGCACCGTCTTTGTGGAGCTTGTTGGTGCGCGTGAGCTCGAGTCCGGTCAGTGCCGCTCGCGACTCGGCTGCTGCCAAGTCCGCGCGCGCTTGATCGACTTGGGCTTTCGAGCTGCCGGACATCGCGAAGGCCTGAGTGACACCGCCCTTGGCTTGGCGCAGTCCCGCATCGACCGAGTGCTGAGCGAGCGTGAGCTGCGCATTGGCCGCTGCGAGCGCCGCTGCAGCGGATTCCAAATCGGCCTTGGCGGCGTGACTGCGCGCGGTTGCGTCACGTTCGTCGAGTTCGATTAATACGTCGCCCGCGTTCACCGCTTGGTTGTCGCGCACGAGCACTTTGAGCACCTGGCCCGGCACTCGCGGGGCGACATTCGCGACATGGCTCTCGACAAATGCGTCATCCGTGCTCTCCTTCCCTTTGCCGTGCAGGTACACTGCCGCACCGACCACGGCAGCCACGCCAATCAGGGTCGGGAGCACGATTTTGGCGCGCGAGCGCTTGGCGGGCACGTTTGCGGCGGGGGCGGGAACGGATTCGGTGGAGGACAGGTTGGCGGAGGATACGGCGGCGTTAGCCATTGGACCTACTTCGGGGGATGACGGATTGTTTCGGGCCGTTCGGGAATACGGACTAGACCCTCACAATCGAACACGTTATTCGTATAGACGAACAATGCAGGACCTGAACGAGATCGCGATCTTCGCGCGCGTCGTGAAGGAGGAGAGCTTCACCCGCGCCGCGCGCGCGCTGGGGCTACCTAAGTCAACCGTCAGCGAACGGGTATCCCGACTCGAGGAGCGTTTGGGTGTTCGCCTGCTCGAACGCACGACACGCCACGTGCGACCAACGGCGGCAGGTGCGGCGTATTACGAGCGTGCCGCGCGCGTCGTGGCAGAGATTGAAGAAGCGAACGCCGCTGTAACTGACATCCATCGCTCACCCAAGGGCCTTTTGCGCATCGGCTCGCCGCTGCTCTTCGGGCACTCCTTCCTGGGTGACTTCGTGGCCGAATTCTTGGTTTCGCATCCCGAGATCGAAGTGGAGTTGATCGTCGCCGATCGCCGCTTCGACGTGGTCGAAGAGGGTCTCGACCTGGCGGTCCACGTAATGGGTCCCATCGAAGCATCGCTGATAGCGCGCAAGATCGGCAGCGCTGAGCGCATGTGTGTCGCAAGCCCTTCGTATTTGGCTCAGCGTGAGCCGCCCAAGACACCCAAGGACCTGCTCAAACATTCGTGCTTGGTGTCGAGCAACGACCGCCGTGCCACTTGGGTGTTCTCGAAAGAGGGGCGCTCCGAGTCGATCGCGATTCAAGGCCGCTATTCGGTGAACTCGGTCCAGCTCGTGCTCGCAGCCGCGCTGCGCGGCGCAGGCATCGCGGTATTGCCCGTGTTCTTCTGTGCGGAGGCGTTGCGCGCCGGACGCCTCGCGCCGGTGCTCGAGGACTGGTCGCCCGGGCGCGCCGAAATCCACGTGGTTTACCCCGGCAGCCGGCACCTTTCGGCGCGCGTTCGGCTGTTCATCGACGCGCTGATCGATCGCTTCACGCACTTGCCGCCGTGGCTGCTCGGCGCCGACGGACGAGCGTTCGTCATCGCCGAACCGGAGTCCATTTCGCCGGAAAGTTCGCCCGAATCGCATTCGCTGTACGGCCAGCCCGTATTCGACACGATGCCAGCGATCGGTCCGAGCTCCGAACTCGGCGAGGGATGAAGAGCCGCGTCCTTCACAGCGCGCGGCTCGAGCTCCGGCCGCTGACCGCGGACGACTTGGCTCTGGTTCTGGCCCTAAATAGCGATCCGCAAGTGATGACGCCACTCGGCGGAGCGCTGTCGCCGGCCGCAGTCTCGGCTTGGCTGGATCGTCAGATCGCTCACTTTGGAAAACATGGCTACGGACGCTATGTCGTCAGCCGCGGACGAGCTTTCGTCGGCCTCGTTGGGTTGTCGCGAACTGACTTCGAGAGCGGCATCGTACCTGGCGTCGAAATCGCGTGGCGTTTGGCGCTCGAGCATTGGGGACGAGGCTATGCGACTGAAGCTGCGCGAGCGGCGATCGAAGAGGGCTTCGTGCACTACGGGCTCGACGAAGTGATCGCCGTCACTTCTGTCGGCAACGAGCGCTCTCGACGCTTGATGGCTCGGCTCGGAATGACGCACTCCGAGCGAGACAGCTTCGACCATCCAAAGCTCGCTGCGGGCGACCCCCTGCGCCGGCACGTGGTCTACCGCCTATCGCGTCCGGCGCGATAGGCGCGCACGCTACTGGTGCGAAGCCGGACCCGAGTGACGCACGTCCTGGCCTTTGACCATGAACACCACCATTTCCGCAATGTTCGTGGCATGATCGGCGAGGCGCTCCAAAGACTTGCCGATCGATAGCAGGCGCGTGGATTCGAACACCGAGTTCGGGTTCGACATCATCCGCGGCAATAGCTCCGGGTAGAGCTGCGCGTAGTACGCGTCGACGGTCTTGTCGCGGTCGATGACTTGGTTTGCCTTCACGGCATCACCGGCCACGAAAGCATCGAGCACATCGTGCACCATGCCTTGGGCGACATCCGCGATACGCGGGATCGGATCGTGCGGATTGTCGATGCGTTCGACACCGAGTTCGGCGACGCGCTCGCAAATATTGACGCCCAAATCGCCGATTCGTTCCA
>Ga0164241_10003906_pt1 | contig 14746 bp, 15 predicted proteins | sample OricomyardsoilBY_FD_108780 | JGI IMG/M metagenome (GOLD analysis project Ga0164241, IMG submission 108780) | Backyard soil microbial communities from Emeryville, California, USA - Original compost - Back yard soil (BY) | ecosystem: Environmental > Terrestrial > Soil > Unclassified | place: USA...
CACGCTCATCATCCACAACCAGAACGACCTGCGCGTGCCGGTCAACCATGGCATCGAGTTGTTCAATACGCTGCAGAAGCGTGGCGTTCCGTCGAAGTTGCTGTATTTTCCGGATGAAAACCATTGGGTGTTGAAGCCGCAGAACTCGCTGTTCTGGTATCAGACGGTGCGCGAATGGATTGCAACCTACGCCAAGCCGGGCGCGTATTAGAGGGGTGATCATGAAACGCCGCACATTGCTGTCGATGGCCGCCGCGGGCGCGCTGATTTCCGTGACGCCCGCCTGGGCCGCGAAGAAGCCGAAACCACTGAAGATCCTGATCCTGGGTGGTACGCGCTTCATCGGCCTGCACATGACTGCGCTGGCACTGGCGCGCGGCCATACGCTCACGTACTTCAATCGCGACAAGACGAAGACGGATCGCTTTCGAGAGGTGGAGCGCATCAAGGGTGATCGAAACGGCCAGATCGACGGGCTCAAGGATCGCCAGTGGGACGTGGTCATCGACAACTCGGGCTACGTGCCGCGGCACGTGCGCGCAACGGCGGAGCTGCTGGCGCCGAACGTGAAGCAGTACGTGTTCGTCTCGTCCATCTCGGTATATCCGAACTTCAGCGTGCCGCGCGACGAACAGTCCGAGGTGGGCAAGCTGGCGGATGAGACCATCGAGAAAGTGGACGGCGAGACCTACGGTCCGCTGAAGGCGCTCTGCGAACAGGCGGCGGAGAAGGCGCTGCCGGGACGCACCACCGTCATTCGGCCGGGGCTCATCGTGGGTCCGGACGACAACACGGATCGCTTCACGTACTGGCCGGCGCGGGCGGCGCGCGGCGGGGAGTTCATCGCGCCGGGTGCACCGACGGATCCGTTCCAGATCATCGATGCGCGCGATCTCGCGGTATTCGCCATCAACGCGGTCGAGAACAACCACACGGGCACGTACAACCTCGTGTCCAACGTGAACGGGTTCAAGTTCGGCGAGCTGACCGACGCCTGCGTCGCGGCAGCGAAAAAGCAGGCAAAGCCGGCGGTGGCGCCCAGCGCAGTCTATCTACCGACGGAGTTCCTCGAAGAGCAGAAGGTGGAGCCCTGGAGCGAGATGCCGGTGTGGCTGCCCGCCAAGGGTGATGAGGCGGCGTTCGCGGGCACCAGCAACAAGGCGGCGCTTGCGAAGGGACTCAAGATCACGCCGCTCAGGAAGACCGTGAACGACACGCTGGCCTGGCATCTCGCGCGTCCGGCCGAGGAGCGCGAGAAACTGAAGGCGGGCATCGACGCGGAGAAGGAAGCGACGGTGCTCGCGGCGTGGAAGGCGAAGAAGAGCGGGTGAGGGAAGGCTCGACGCTCACGCCGTCGCCGATCGTTGCTGCCAGCACTGTGTCGCTGTTTCCCTCCTGATGCTGCGAACGAGCTACGACTTTCGCGACCCGGTACCACTCTCTTCGATCTCGATTTCCTTGCCGCGGCGAACCAGGCGCTTGGCCAACTTCGGGAACTCGATGACTTCGGCCTCGCGGTTCTCGCCGCCCACCAGGTAGACGAGCTCGGCCGGACCGGGATTGCGCAGCAGATGCGCCACGGACGGCGCGGGAAAGCCTATGAAATCGCCGGTCTCCACCTCGTACTCTTCATCGTCGATGAGCGCGACGGCGCGACCGGCCAGCACGTAGATCCACTCCTCTTCCGTCTGATGCGAGTGGTAGACGTACGACTCCTTGCCCGCGGGCACGCGAATGAAATTCACGCCCGCGCGCTTCAGCCCTACGCTGCGCGCGAGCTGCATGCCGCGCATGGCGGAGTCCGGATTCAACGGATGGGAAAATTCCTGGGCATGCGCGTCGATGTCCGCGGCGCGCACGATGTTGAGGCTGGGTTTGTCCATGCCGCAACGATATCACCCTGAATCACAACGGCCGGAAGTGTCGCCTCCGGCCGGTGTGTCATCAGCTCAGGCTGGCGGCGCCTCTTTAACCTCGCTGTTCCTGCCGAGGAACCAGAGGATTGCGCCCACCACGATCATCGCGACGCGAATGCCGTTGCCGACACCGGTGCCCCAGTTGTCGACCCAGCCGAGCAACCGGAACTCCATTTCCATGTAATGCAGCACGAAAGAGCCGGCACCCAAAAGCACCAGAAAACCACCGATACCTTGCATTGGTTCTCCCCTCGTCGTTTGTAGTTGTTATCGACGAGCCGGGACACTACGCCCGCAGGTCACCCGGGGCAAGCCCGGCCACTATAGATAGAGTCTAGCCAGCGTGTAGCCGGCCATGCCGAACGCGAGGCATCCAAGAATATTGCGCGACCAGCACAACCAGAGTCCGGCGGCCAGCGCGCCGAGGAGACGCGGATTGAGCATCGACACGTCTATGGCATGCCCGGGCGGATGGATGAGCACATCGGGCACGATGATGGCCGCCAGCGTGCAGACCGGCGCGTAACGCAGCGCCACTTCCACGCGATGCCCCAGCCGCAGCCGCGATCCCGCGAGCAGGAACGACGTGCGCGTGACGAAGGTAGATAGCGCAAGGCCGATGATGACGACAGCGAGTGCGATGCCGGCGACAGGATCGTTCATGCGCCCTCCGTTTCGGTCGGTGGCGTGCGTTGCTGGAGCGCGTCGACCATCGTGGCGGCGGCGATACCCGCGATGGCGCCGCAGAACAACCCGAGCTTGAACGGCAGCGGATGCGCAACGAGCGCGACAATGGCCGCCGCAGCGGCACCCGCGAGCGCGGGCTTCGCGTTGAGGCTCGGCCCCACGAGCGCGATGAGCGCGAGGGTTCCCGTGAACTCGAGTCCCCAATCCGTCGGGATGTAGCTGGCGGCGATGATCCCGGTGCAGGCGGCGAGCTGCCACGTGATCCAGTTGTTCGCACATACGCCCGCGAACCAGGCGTCCGGATGCTCGGGCAGGCCACCTTCCTGCGCTGAACGCATGAAGCGCGTGAACGTGAAATCCGTCATGAAGAAGCCGAGCTGCGCGCGCTTGCGCCACGGCAGGTGCGCGAAATGCGGCCGCAGCGCGGCGCTGTAGATGACGAAGCGCAGATTGGTGATGAGCCCGGTGGCAACGATGACCCACAACGGCGCGCCCGCCACGATGAGCGGCAGCGCAGCGAGCTGCGCGGAGCCCGCGTACACGAGCAATGACATCAGGAGCGCCCACGGTACGGCGAGACCGCCCTTGACCATGGCAACGCCGCTCACCGTGCCCCAGGCCGCGGCGCCAAACAACAGTGGAACGATTGCGCGTTGCCCGCTCCGGAATGCCGCGCGGCGTTCCGCCGCCAGCGTTCCGGGCGTGCGCGATTCAGGCTGGGACGATGTCACCAGCTCCCGGTGTTGGCCATCGACACCCAGGGTTCGCGCGGCGGCAGCGAACCGTCCTTCTGCAGTAGTTCGATGGAGATGTTGTCAGGCGAGCGCACGAACGCCATGCGCCCGTCGCGCGGCGGACGGTTGATGGTTACGCCGTGTTTCTGCAGCCGTTCACAGGTGGCATAGATGTCGTCCACCGAGTACGCGAGGTGGCCGAAGTTACGCCCACCGGTGTAGGCCTCCGGCTCCCAGTTGTGCGTGAGCTCCACCTGCGCGGTGCTGTCGCCGGGCGCCGCCAGGAAGATGAGCGTGAACTTGCCTTGCGGATAGTCCGTGCGCTTGATCACTTCGAGACCAAGCGCGTCGCAGTAGAACTTCAGCGACGCGTCGACATCGGTCACGCGCACCATCGTGTGCAGGTATTTCATCGCGACCGGCTAGAACATCTCGCTCGCGCCCGGCGGCTTCACGTCCACCTTCTTGCGCGACGGAATCCAGTCACCGGTGATCATGCTGTCATACGGCTGGCCGGGGCCGACCATGGGATACACGCCGGCATCCGGATCGATGATGACCTCGAGGAACGCGGCGCCCTTGAACGCCAGGAATTCCGCTATGACACGTGGCACGTCCGCCTTCTTGTCGAGGCGCACGGCGTACTTGAAGCCATCGGCCTGCGCAGCCTTGATGAAGTCCTTGGTGTGAAGCGTCTTCTCGGAGGCCGACAGGCGGCCCTTGAAGAAGAGCTTCTGCCACTGCTTCACCATGCCGTCGCCATTGTTGTTCAGCACCACGACCTTCACGGGCATGTTGTACGTGGTCACGGTCTCGAGCTCGCCGAAGTTCATGCGCACCGAGGCGTCGCCGTCGATGTCGATGACGAGCTTGTCGCGCTGTGCAAACTGCGCGCCGATGGCGGCCGGCAATCCGAAGCCCATGGTGCCCATCGAGCCGGAGGTGAGCCACAGGCGCGGACTCTTGAAGTCGAAATACTGCGCGGCCCACATCTGGTGCTGGCCGACGCCCGTGGAGATGATGGCCTCGCCCTTCGTGACGCGGTTGATCTCTTCGATCACGTAGTAAGGTTGGATCTTCTCGCTGGCGCGGTCGTAGTTCATCGCATACGTGCGCCTCATGTCCTCGAGATACGCGAGCCACTTCGAGCGGTCACGCGAGAATCCCGCGCGCTTGCCGTGCGCGGTGAGCATGCGCAACGCCTCGGGCAACATGCCCACGTGGCTCCACTGCACGCGCTTGACCTTGTTGATCTCGGCGCGGTCGATGTCGAAGTGCGCAATGTACTTCGCGCCCGGCGCGAACTTGGCCGGGTTGCCCGCCACGCGGTCATCGAAGCGCGCGCCGATGGTGATGAGGAAATCGCAATCGTCGACGGCATAGTTGGCGAATGCCGCCCCATGCATCCCCAGCATGCGCATCGACAGGCGATCCGTGGTGTCCACACCGCCAATGCCCATGAGCGTGGTGACCACCGGGATGTCGTAAGCCTCGGCAAACGCTCGCAGCTCATCCGACGCATTGCCATTGATGACGCCGCCGCCCGCGTAGATGAGTGGGCGCTGCGACTCACCCAGCATCTCGAAGAAGTGATTGGCTTCAGTGCCGTCGATGATGTCGGTAGTGAGGGTCTCGATGCGCTTGCGGTAACCGGGCATGGGCAGCGAGCCCGTGCCCTTGAATTCACCGGTCCAGTTCTGCACGTCTTTCGGCACGTCGATGACCACCGGGCCCGGCCGGCCCGTGCGCGCGATCTCGAACGCGGTGCGCACCGTGGCTTCGAGCTTGTTAGGGTCCGTGACGAGGAAGACGTGTTTCGCCACCGAGCCCATGATGGAAGGCACCGGCGCTTCCTGGAACGCATCCGTGCCGATGGCGCTGGTGGGCACCTGGCCGCAGATCACGACCATCGGAATGGAATCCGCCAGCGAGTCGCGAATCGGCGTGACGGTGTTGGTGGCGCCGGGGCCCGACGTGACGACGCACACGCCCACGCGACCACTCGCGCGTGCGTAACCCGCCGCCATGAAACCCGCGCCTTGCTCATTGGCCGGCACGATGAGCGGCATCTGCGGCTCGCCCTTCTTCGCGCGGTCTTCGTTGAAGCAGAAGACGGCGTCGTAGGTAGGCAGGATGGCGCCGCCCGAGTAACCGAAAATGGTGGATACACCCTCATCCGCGAGCACCTGCACGATCATTTCCGCGCCGGTCATTTTCTGACCCGCGAGCGGATGCGAGATGGTGGGCGAGCCGGACTGGCTGGAGGCGGCCAAGTCACGGATATTCGTGGATTTTGTGGGGGTCTTTGCCATAGGTGTCCGGGAGCCTAGCAGTTTGCGCGGCGCGATTGAATGCGTCGGATGTAAACCGCTATTCTGGCCGCCGTCACCCATGAAAATAACTGCCCAGACCAAGCCCCAGACCATGCGTCATATCATCGCCATCCACCTGCAGAACGAGGCCGGCGCGCTCACGCGCGTCACCGGTCTTTTCTCCACCCGCGGTTACAACATCGAGTCCTTGTCCGTGGCCGCCACGGATGACCCCTCCGTATCGCGTGTAACGCTGGTGACCCAGGGCGCCGACGGCGTCATCCTGCAAATCGTCAACCAGCTCAACAAGCTCATCGACGTGGTGGCCGTGGAAGACCTCACGCGGGGCGAACACATCGAGCGCGAGCTCGTGGTGCTCAAGCTGCGGGTCGAACCGCAGCTCGTCGATAGCGTGCGAGGTTATGTCGTGCGTGCGGGCGGCCGCGTGCTGGAGCCCTCGCCCGAGGGTTTCGTGGTGGAACTCACCGCGAATGAGGCCGAGGTCACCCAGTTCGTGACGGATCTCGGCGAACGCACGGACATCGTCGAAGTGGTGCGCTCGGGTGCGCTCGCGGTGGGGCGCAATGCGCGGGCGCTGCACGTCGTACGCTGACGGGCGTTAGTTAGTCTGCAGTCCGATCTCGCGAATGGCCGCACGCGCAGCCTTCGCGACCTGCGCGTCTTCGTCCTCGCACGTATGGCCGAGAACCCCCAGCGCGGCCCGCGCCGCGGGGCCGGCACGCCCGAGGCTCGTTACGGCGATATAGCGTACGCGCGAGCTGGGATGCGTCAGCAGTCTCGAAAGGGTCGCGACCGCCAGCGGTTCGCTGCTCTCGATGGCACACAATGCGTCGGCGAGCGCCCACATGAGATCCCAATCGGGTTCATCCCAATTGCTTTCGATGGCGCGCGCCAGATCCGGCAGTAGCGCAGCGGCGGCGGGTCCCAGCTCGCAGATCTTCGCGGCAGCTTCATCGGGGGAGTCCGGAATTGCGTGGCGAAGCATCGGAATGACATAGCGGCTGCCATCCGTGATCTTCGACAGTAGTTCGAGCGCGCGTGAGGCGTCGTACCAACTGCGCTCGAGCAGCTTTTCCAGCGCGGTAATGCACTTCCCGGCGTTGCCAGTCAGCGTCCACAGGGCCGCAATGGCTTCGTAAGGGGCATTTGACCGTTCGACACTGGATTCGAGAGCCGGCACCGACGCGCTCGCACGCGGCCCCAGCGCACCGCAGAGCACGAATATTATCGCGCGGGCTCGCGGGTTTGCATCGGCCGCGGCCAGCAACGTGGGCACGTGCTGCGCGAAGGAATCCAGAAGATCCCGCCGGGAGATCAACTGTCGGAAGCACTGGAGCACGTCATCGTTTTGTTCGACACGCAATCTGTCGAGCACTGCAGCCACGACTTGCCCATCCGGCACGGTGGACATCTCTTCGAGCGCCGATGTCGCCGACTTGCGTACATCAAGGTCCGGGTCACCCATCGCGGTAGTGATGACCGCGCCATGTGCGCTCAGTGCGGCCGCTGCGCCGTCTTCGCCGCCGAATCTGCCGAGCGCATCGATTGCCCAAAGACGAACCTGGGGCTCCGGGTCTCGAGCAGCGGTCGCCAGCGCATCGATGGTGGCGGCCGACCGATCCGCCATGCGGCCCAGCGCGAACGCTGCCTGCGCCCGCACGCCGGGCTCCGCATCGTCGAGCGCCGCGAAGACTGCCGGATGCAACGCGCGCGTGTCGCCCTCGAGGTGGCCTGCGATGTAACACCCCTTCCCGCGCACCCGCGCCGAGGTATTGACGGCCATTCGTTCCACGACCGGCACTGCGGCAGCACCGCAACGACACAAACCCGATATGGCGCAGTCCGCGATCACCTCGTCTGCGTCCAGCGCCATTGCCTCGAGCAGCGGAAGCAGATCGGACGGCACCCTTTTCGCGTAACAGGCCTCCCGGATCTCCTTTGCCGCGGCACGCCGCCGCTCCATCGATTCGGACGCGTAGGCGCGGCGCCAGGTGGAGACCCTGCTGAAAAAAGCGAGTCCGGACATGCGGTTGACTATAACCCGGGGGCTCACTACTAGATTTATAGTTGACAAACGGTTTCGGGCGGGGGTTTACTACTATACATCTAGTAGTGAGGCCACCATGGCGAATGACATCTATCTCACCGACCGCGAAGCCGACGTCATGCAGGTGCTGTGGGACCACGGCCCTTCGGTGGTCAACGAAGTGAAGGAAAAGCTCCACGATGAGCTCGCCTACACCACGGTGCTCACCATCCTGCGCACGCTCGAGCAGAAGGGATACGTGAAGCACGAGGAAGAAGGCCGCGTGCATCGCTATGCCGCCGCGGTGAAGGAAAACGCGGCACGCAAGAGCGCGCTCCAGCATCTGACCGGAAAGCTGTTCAAGGGCTCTGCCGAATTGCTGTTCACGCACCTGGTGTCGGACCAGAAGCTCTCGAAGGAACAGATCCAGCGCATGCGTGACCTGCTCGCCGGAAAGAAGGAGAAGTAAATGCTGGCCTGGATGCTGTACGTGGTCATGGTTTCGTTGCTGCTGTCCGTCGGTGCATTTCTCGCCGAACGCGCGGCACGACTGAAACGGGTGGGCACGCGCTGGATCTGGGTTACGGCGATCGTCGCGTCGCTGGTGCTTCCGACGATCATCACGTCGGTGACGTTCGAACTGCCTGACGTGCTCGGGGAAGCCGCGTCCAGCAAGTATGTGTCCCTGCGACAGGCGACATCACAGCACCTCTCACCTGCCGTGTGGATTACGGGCAGCGCGGAACCTGCGACCTGGCGGTCGTCCAACGATGTCATCAAGCGGGTGTGGTTAGGCGTGTCCATCGCCATGCTGGTGGCACTCGTCGCGAGCGGCGGGCACCTTCTCCTGCGCAAGCGCCGGTGGAATCGCGAAACCGTCGCGGGCGCGGCGGTGCTCGTCACCGACGACATCGGGCCGGCGGTCGTCGGCCTGATGCGGCCGCGCATCGTCGTGCCTCGCTGGGTGACCCTCGCCCCGCCCACGCACCAGGCTGCGGTGATCGCGCACGAGCAGTCACACCTGGAAGCGCGCGACCCGCACCTGTTCACGCTCGCGCTCGCCCTGCTCGTTTTCATGCCGTGGAACCTGCCGCTCTGGTGGCAGCTGCGGCGCCTTCGCTATGCGATCGAGATCGATTGCGACGCGCGGGTTCTCAAAGGCGGGGTCGACCCCGCGCACTACGGCGAGACACTGATCGCGGTGGGTGAACGTCAATCGGCGTACGTCGGTGCCGTCGCGGCGATGTCGGAGTCCAAATCATTTCTCGAAGAGAGGATCGAACACATGTTCAGAAAACCCGTGAGGTGGCGTCGGCTCGGCGCCGCCACGCTCGTCAGTTTTTCCCTGGCCGTGACCGCACTTGCGGCGCAGGTGAGCCCCCCGAATGCCGACACCCCGGCGCCCGTCGCCGGCACGCCACCCAAGACGGAACGCAAGGCCATTACACTCGATCATGCAGTGCTCGATCGCTATGTCGGGAGTTACAAGCTCGGCGACACCATGATCCTCACCGTGAAGCGCGAAGGGGAAAACCTGCAGGCGCAGCTCACCGGCCAGCAGTTCATCGAGATGTATCCCGAGAGCGATACCAGGTTCTTCTACAAGGCGATCGATGCGCAGCTGGAGTTCAAGCCGGATTCCAGCGGCGGAGCTGAATCCGTCACGTTGTTCCAGAATGGCAATGTCGTGACGATGCCTCGCGTCGACACCGCAGTTGCTCAGCAGATCCAGGCGGATCTCGCCGCGAAAATCGCCAGCGGTGTACCGACGCCCGGCAGCGAGGCCGCGCTGCGACGCCTGAGTGATGGCATCGCCAGCGGCAAGCCTGACTACAGCGAGATGAGTCCCTTCCTGGCGGACGCATTGAAGCAGCAGCTTCCGGGCATGCAGCCAGGAATCGCCTCGCTCGGCCCGCTGAAGTCCGTCACGTTCCGGAATGTCACCGGACAGGGGCATGACCTGTACCTGGCCACGTACGAGAAGGGCACGTTGGCGTGGCGAATCTCGATGAGTCCGGATGGCAAGATCGCGAACGCGTTGGTGACGCCAGACTTCTGAGCGGCGAAGCCTCGTTTGAGGAGGTCTGGCCCCTTTCGCCGGGAAATGGGGCCTGACCTCACTTACGGCACAAGCACGCTCGCGCCAGTGGTCTTGCGGGCTTCGAGGTCGCGATGCGCCAGCGCGGCGTCGGCGAGTTTGTAGCGCTGGTTGATCTGCACCTCGATCCACTTTTTCTTCACCGCCTTGAACGTCTCGCGCGCAATGGCTTCGAGGTCCGGGCGTTCCTCGGTGTAGTCGAACATCGTGGGCCGCGTGAGGAACAGCGAACCTCGCTTCACCAGTTCGCCGGGCGAGAAAAGCGGCACGGGTCCCGAGGCGCTGCCGTACAACACCATGAGTCCGCGTTTGCGCAGGCTGTCGAGCGATTCGGTGAAGGTGTCCTTGCCCACACCGTCGTACACCACGTGCGCGCCAAGGCCCTTGCTGAACTTCTTGACGCTTGCGGCGATTTCGTCCCGACCGCGCACCAGCACGTGCCTGCAGCCGTTCCGTTTCGCGAGCTTCGCCTTCTCCTCGCTGCCGACGATGCCGATGACCACGGCGCCCAACTGCTTTCCCCACTGCGACAGCAGCGAGCCGACGCCGCCCGCGGCGGCGTGTACCACGATGAAATCGCCACGTTTCACCCGATAACAACGGCGCAACAGAAAGCATGCCGTCATGCCCTTGAGCGCCAGAACAGCGGCGTTTTCGTCGCTCACGCCCGCCGGGATCTTCACGACGCGAGGGGCCGGTACGTTGCGCACATCCGCGTAGGCGCCGGGCGACGACATGACGTAGGCCACGCGATCGCCCACGCGAAATCCGCGCACTCCTTTTCCCACGGCGGCAATGACGCCGGCCGCTTCCCGCCCCAGGCCTCCCGGCATCACCTGCGGATAGAGACCCGTGCGATCGTAGACGTCGATGAAGTTGAGGCCGATGGCGGTGTGCTGCACCTGCACTTCACCGCGTGCAGGTGCAGGCACAGCCACCTCTTCGAGGCGAATGACCTCGGGCCCGCCCACTTCGTTGATTCGAACCGCGCGGGGCATCGGCATCTCCTCGGGTAGGGGTTACGGAGAGTATCCCCGCTCACCGTGCTCGGCGAGATCGAGACCTTCGGTCTCCTTCTCTTCCGACACGCGCAATCCCGTGAATACCTTGATGAGCTTGAGGATCAGCCAGGTGCACAGCACACACCACGCGGCCGCGGCAGCGACACCCAGCGCCTGCACACCCACCTGCGCACCGATGCTGGTCTGCACGGAGAAGCCCGTGCCACCGAGGCTCACGGCCGCGAAGACGCCCGTGAGCAGCGTGCCAACGACACCGCCGACACCGTGCACCGGGGAGACGTCGAGCGAGTCGTCGATCTCGAGCTTGCGCTTCAGGAACTGCGTGGCGAAGAAGCACACGGTGCCCGCCGTGAGCCCGATGACGACTGCGCCGAGCGGCCCGACGAAACCTGACGCGGGCGTGATCGTGCCCAGGCCGGCCACGACGCCCGTGACGACGCCGAGCATCGACGGCTTACCGTACTTCTTCCATTCGATGAACATCCACGCGAGCGCGCCCGCCGACGCACCCATGTGCGTGGTGAGCATGGCCATGCCCGCCGAGCCGTTCGCCGCGAGCGCACTGCCCGCGTTGAAGCCGAACCAGCCCACCCACAACATGCCGGCGCCCGCGACGGTCACCGGGAGACTGTGAGGCGCCATGGCCGTGTGCGGAAAACCTCTCCGACGGCCAACGACAATGGCGCAAACCAGCGCGGAAACGCCCGCGCTCACGTGCACGACGATGCCGCCCGCGAAATCCATGACGCCGAGCTTCGCGAGCCAGCCGCCGCCCCAGACCCAGTGGGCGAGCGGCACGTAAACCAGCAGCAGCCACAACACGCTGAAGCTCAGCACCGCGGAGAAGCGCTTTCGTTCCGCGAAACCGCCGATGACGAGCGCCGGCGTGATGATGGCGAACGTCATCTGGAACATGAAGAACACGGTCTCGGGGATCGTTCCCGTGACCGCGTCTCGCGCTACCCCCAGCATGAACGCCTTGTCGAGGCTGCCGATGAACGGCTGTGCGGAGCCCCCATCGCTGAAGACCAATGAGTAGCCCACGGCCAGCCACACCAGTGAAACCGCGCCGGTGATGGCGAAGCACTGCATGAGGATGGAGAGGACGTTTTTTGAACGCACGAGGCCGGCGTAGAACAACGCGAGGCCGGGCAACGTCATGAAGAGGACCAGCGCGGTGGCCGCGATGATCCAGGCCGTGTCGCCGGTATCAATCGCCGCGGGCGATTGGGCGAACGAAAGTAGCGGACACAACAGGAAGCCGAGCGCCACCGGCACCCGGATAGTCAGACGTTTCATTTTTCATCCCTCGTACGGCGCTTGCGCGCACTTGTCAGGGGCCTTCGCCCCACTTTCGATCGCCGGCTTGCTGCTCTCGGTCAGCAAACTCTGGTTGTTATCTAACTATCGACATTCAAACGACAACCTGCCACCGGAAGAGCAGCGGGTTTCGTCAGTGGCTCGCGCCACACTTTCAAACGCCGGCCCGCTGCTCGGAAGCAGCGGGCCGTCGTGGATTCAGCTAAGAGGCGTTTTTCCCGCTTACAGGGCGCTGTTGTCGGTTTCGCCCGTGCGGATACGGATGACGCGATCGATGTCGGTGATGAAGATCTTGCCGTCACCGACCTTGCCGGTCTTGGCGGCCTTGAGGACGGCTTCGACCACCTGGTCGACGAGGTCGCTGCGAACCGCGACTTCGATTTTGGTCTTGGGGACGAAGTCGACGACGTATTCAGCGCCGCGATAGAGCTCGGTGTGGCCGCGCTGGCGACCGAAGCCCTTAACCTCCGTCACCGTCATGCCGGAAACGCCTATCTCGGACAGCGCTGCACGAACGTCGTCGAGTTTGAAAGGCTTGATGATGGCGGTGACCAATTTCATTTCTTATCTCCCAATTCTTTGTTGCCAGTTCTTCAATAAATTCTGGGACGCCGACGTCGGCGAGCCCTAATCGCATTGCACCTTCTATGCCAGTATCCCGAAAGCCCACAAACGCGGCAATTTCGCTGATGGCGCGTCCCACGGCTTTTTGTGTGGCACTAAATTAGCGCGGAGAATCCCGATCCGCCCAACAATGGTGCGCAGGTGAGCACGAAGGACCCTCTCTTATCTATATGTCGACCCCAAGGATAGTCATCGTCGGTGCCGGGCAGGCTTCCGCGCAAGCGGTCGAGACGCTGATCAAGCGTGGCCACCAGGGTCTCGTCACGCTGGTCGGTGATGAAGGCCTGCTGCCCTACCAGCGTCCGCCACTGTCGAAGAAGTTTCTGGCGGGGACGCTGGATCGGGATCGGCTGCTTATTCGGCATGGCGCGCACTATGCGGATCACGGTGTGGATCTTCGGCTGGGGTTCGCGGCCGTGAAGATCGACCGCGCGCTGCGACGTGTCGATATCGCCGATGGCGCCTCGGTCGAGTACGACCGGCTCCTGCTGGCGACCGGCAGCCATCCCCGCCTGCTGCCCCTGCCCGGCGCCGAGCTGGTCGGCGTGCATTACCTCAGAAGTGTGGCGGACGTGGACAAGCTGCGCGCCGAGCTCGCGCCGGGGCGACGAGGGGTGATCATCGGCGGTGGTTACATCGGGCTCGAAGTGGCCGCGACCTGTCGCGAAGCCGGGCTCGACGTGACCGTGCTCGAGGCCGCGGACCGCGTGATGCATCGCGTGGTCAGTCCCGCGCTCTCCGCGTTCTACGAGGCAGAGCACGCGAAGCGCGGCGTCCGGATCTTGTGTGACGCGCGCATCGAGAGGTTGGTGCCGGGTGGGGAAAGTGGGGAGTCGGACTCCCCACTTTCCCCACCCGGCACCATGAGGGTGGCGGCGGTGCGGCTGGAGGACGGGCACGAGCTGCCGGCGGATTTCGTGCTGGTGGCGATCGGCGTGGCTCCCACGGACGCGCTGGCCCGCGCCGCGGGACTCGAGTGCGACAACGGCATCCTCGTCGACGAGTATTGCCGGACGAGCGACGCCCACATCTGGGCGGCGGGAGATTGCGCACGACATCCCAGCATTCATTACGGCACGCGCGTCCGGCTCGAGTCCGTCGACAACGCTTTCGAGCAAGGCACCAGCGCCGCGCTCAACATGCTGGGAATCCGCACCATCCACGACAAGGTGCCGTGGTTCTGGTCCGACCAGTTCGACCTCAAGATGGTGATCGTGGGGCTGTCCGCCGCGCACGACGAAGTGGTGCTGCGCGGCGATCCTTCGAGCCGCGCATTCAGCGTCTGCTACCTGCGCGATGGCGAGCTGATCGCCGTGGAGACGGTAAACCACACCAAGGACCAGATGGCAGCACGCAAGATGATCCCCGCACGCGCACGGCCGGACCTGGCGAAGCTTGCAGATCCGGCCATCGCGCTCAGGGACGCCGTCTAGTCCGCCGCGTCACGCGGCCGTCGGCCACTCGACACTCGCGAGCGATGCGATCACGCGTTTGGCCTGCGCGATGGCCTCCGAACGCGCCTCCGGCCCATGGCCGATTTTCTCGGCATGCACGAACGTCACGTCGGTGATTCCGATGAACCCCAACAGGTGCCGCAGGTACGGCTCCTGGAAATCGATCGCGCCCGCCGGACCTTCGCTGTAGAGCCCTCCGCGACTCTCGATGACGATCACGCGCTTGCCGCCGAGCAACCCCTTCGGGCCCGCCGATGAATACGAGAACGTCTCGCCCGCCCGCAGTACGTAGTCGAACCACGAGCGCAGACCGGTCGCCACGCCGAAGTTGTACATGGGCGCTCCGATCACGAGCGTGTCGGCGGCGCGCAGCTCCGCGATCAGTTCATCCGACAGCGCCCGCGCGCGCTGTTCGGCATGCGTTTCCGGGGTTCCGCGCACGCCGTTGAGCGTGTCGACGGTGAGATGCGGCACGGGTTCGGCGCCGACATCCCGGCGCACGACTTTCGCCAACGGGTCCGCCTCGAGCAGG
>Ga0164241_10003907_pt1 | contig 14746 bp, 6 predicted proteins | sample OricomyardsoilBY_FD_108780 | JGI IMG/M metagenome (GOLD analysis project Ga0164241, IMG submission 108780) | Backyard soil microbial communities from Emeryville, California, USA - Original compost - Back yard soil (BY) | ecosystem: Environmental > Terrestrial > Soil > Unclassified | place: USA...
CTCTACGACACTCTCGATCTCACATCGCATCTGCAACCCGGTGCCAACGTGCTCGGCGTCACGCTCGCCGGCGGCATGTTCAACGTGCAGGAAAGCAAAGGCCGCTACGTGAAGTTCGCGTCCGCTTTCCGGCCGCTCGTCGCCTACGGCCAGCTCCGGCTGGAGTATGAAGACGGCTCGGTGGACTTCGTGGTCACCGACTCCAACTGTCGCGTGTGCGCGGGGCCGCTGACGTTCTCCAATGTGTATGGATGCGAAGACTACGACGCGCGCCGCGTACCCGCCGGCTGGGATCGCCCGGGCTTCGACGACGCGGTGTGGAAACCGGCCGCCGAAACCGTTTCGCCGGGCGGGGATCTGCTCGGAACGACCCACGCTTCGCCCGCCTTCGCCACGTTTGAAACCTTCAAGCCGACCGCGACGCGCGAATTGAAACCCGGCGTGATCGTTTACGATTTTGGCCAGAACGTCGCCATGATGCCGCGCCTCAAAGTTCGCGGACCGGCCGGCGCGATCGTGCGCCTCACGCCCTCCGAGCTGCTGAAACGCGACGGCTCGCTCGATCGCGGCTCCAGCGCGCACGGCGCCGTGCCCGCGTATTGGCAATACACGCTGAGCGGCGCACCCGGCGGTGAGACGTATTTCCCGAAATTTTTTTATCACGGCGCGCGTTATCTTCAGGCGGAACTCCTCGCGCCCGCGCCCGCATCCGCAACGACCTCCGGCGCGTCCGCGGATGTTGGCAAACTTTCCCCGGATCCCGCCGAGCCATCCGCTGCGGCCGCGCTTTCCACGAAGCTTGCAGAGATCGTCTCGCTTGAATCCGTCGTCACGCATTCGGACTCGGCGCCGGCCGGAGATTTCGCGACCTCGAACGAGTTGCTCAACCGTATCCGTTTATTGGTGCGCTGGGCGCAGGCGAGCAACCTCGCGCACGTGCTCACCGACTGCCCGCACCGCGAACGCCTCGGCTGGCTGGAACAGTATCATCTCAACGGCCCGTCGCTCCGCTACGAATGGGATGTCACCCAGCTCTACCGCAAAACGTTTCGCGACATGACCGACGCCCAGACCTTGCGCGGCCTCGTGCCGAGCATCGTGCCGGAATACATCAAGTTCGAAGGCGACTTCCGGGATTCGCCGGCATGGGGCGGCGCGATCGTGCTCGCCGCCTGGCAACATTATCAGTTCACCGGCGACGACACGCCGATGCGCCAGAGCTACGCGGCGATGAAAAACTACCTCGGCTACCTCGGCCGGCAGGCCAGGGGCCATCTCTTGTCGCACGGTCTCGGCGACTGGTACGACCAAGGCCCGAATCGTCCCGGCACCGCGCAACTCACACCGGTGGCGTTCGTGGCCTCGGCGATTTATTTCGAGCTCAATCGCACGCTCGGACTCATCGCCCAGCATCTTGAAAACAACGACGACGCGCAGCGTTACGCGACTGAGGCCGTGGCGATCGGCGAGGCGTTTAACGCGACATTCTTCGACGGCGCGAAGCAGACCTACTCGACCGGTTCGCAGACCGCGCTGGCCATGCCGCTGGCGCTCAATCTGGTGCCGGCCGAAAGCCGCGCCACCGTGCTGGCCGCGCTTGTATCCGAGATTCAGGCACGTGGCTACGCGGTGACGGCGGGCGATGTCGGCTATCGTTACGTTCTCCGCGCGCTCGCCGATGCCGGCCGCTCCGATGTGATTCTCGCGATGACGCTCCAGACGGAAAAACCCGGCTATGCCTATCAACTGGCCCAGGGCGCCACGAGTCTCGTCGAGGCGTGGGACGCCAATAAAAACGCGTCGCAAAACCATTTCATGCTCGGGCAGATCATCGAGTGGTTCTACCACGATCTCGCCGGCCTGCAGCCCGATCCCACCGCGCCCGGCTTCAAACGCTTCATCGTCGCCCCGGCTTTTGTCGCCGGCCTCGATTGGGTGCGCGCCAGTCACGAAACGCCCTACGGCCGCGCCGAAACAAAATGGAAACGCGAGAACGGCCATCTGCTTCTCGAGGTGACCGTGCCGGTTGGAGCGACCGCGGAAATTCGCCTCCCGGTTCTGGCCGACGATCTCACGACGGTCCAGGAAGGCGGCCGGCCTGTGTCCGCAGTGACCGACATCAGCTATCTCCGAACTGTAAGTGGCTCCGCGGCCTTTGAAGTGCGCTCCGGTCGTTACAGTTTCTCGGTCCCGTCGAAGTAGTGTCCGAGGCGGAATGCGCACGCCGAATGCGTTCTCTCAATTTTGTAGGAGCGGCCTTCTTCCCGCGATTCCTTCACCGTCTACCTCTCAACCACGCGGCATAATTCCGTTCTTACCCACATGCATCCGCTCCGTCGCTTATTGACCGTTTTCGCGCTGATACTCACCTCGACGCTTTCCTCCCGCGCCGTCGAAACCCAAATCCTCCCGCTTTCCGGCATGGGCGCCGCGGGCGAGACGCCGGTGTTTTGGAACTTCAAAGTCGATGCCGGCCGCCGCGCCGGCGAATGGACCACCCTCCGCGTGCCGTCCAATTGGGAGCCGCAAGGTTTCGGTACGTTTTACTACGGCACGCAAGGTCGTGGGAAACCCGATACAGATCCGATCATCCCGAAAGAGCAGGGGACTTATCGGCGGACATTCATCGTGCCGGCCGAGTGGCAAGGCAGCGAGGTGCGCATCGTCTTCGAAGGCGCGATGACCGACACCACCGTCACGATCAACGGCCAGCCCGCGGGGCCGACGCACCAAGGCGGGTTCTATCGTTTCCACTACGTGATCACGCCGCTCGTGAAGTTCGGTGCGGAAAACGAAATCGACGTGCTCGTCGCGAAAGAATCGGCGAACACATCCGTCAACCGCGCCGAACGCCGCGGCGATTACTGGACCTTTGGCGGCATTTATCGGCCGGTCTGGCTCGAAGCGCGCCCGCCGCAACACATCGAATGGACCGCGATCGATGCCCGAGCCGATGGCAGTTTCACCGCGCAAATTCATCTCGGCTCTGCGTTGCCTGCCGATTCTGCGGCGACCATCACCGCGCAAATTTTCGACGACAAAAACCAGCCGGTCGGCTCGCGCTTCAAGGCTGTTGTCGAGCCCGCAGCGTCGCTCGCGACCGTCAGCGGCCACATCGAAAAACCGAAACTCTGGACCGCCGAGACGCCGCATCTTTATCGCGTACAGTTTTCCCTCGTAGGGCCGGACCTCGCGTCCGTCGCGATTCATACGGTCACCGAACGTTTCGGCTTCCGCACTTTCGAGGTACGGAAGAACGACGGCCTCTATCTCAACGGCGCCAAGATCGTCCTCAAAGGCGTGAACCGTCATTGCTTCTGGCCCGAGACCGGCCGCACCGTCACGCGCGAACAAAGCTACGCCGACGCCCGTCTCATCAAAGGCGCCAACATGAACGCCGTGCGGATGTCGCACTATCCGCCCGACAAAGATTTCCTCGAAGCCTGCGACGAACTCGGCCTCTACGTCCTCGACGAACTCTCCGGCTGGCAGGGTGCCTACGACACGCCGACGGGCGCGCGCCTCATCGGCCAGATTGTCCGCCGCGATGTGAATCATCCGAGCATTCTTTTTTGGGACAACGGCAACGAAGGCGGATGGAATACCGACAACGACGGCGCGTTCGCCAAATGGGACCCGCAACACCGCCCCGTGCTTCATCCGTGGGCCGTGCACGACGACGTCGACACGAACCATTATGAAAAATACGCGAGCACGGTGAAGCTCAGCGCCGGCCCGCAAATCTTCATGCCGACGGAATTTCTCCACGGCCTCTACGACGGCGGCATTGGCGCCGGCTTCCGCGATTACTGGGATGTGATGGGCAAAAGCCCCACCGTCGGCGGCGGTTTCTTCTGGGCTTGGTGCGATGAAGGCGTGGTCCGGAGCGATCAAGGCGGCCGCATCGACAACATGGCCAACTCCGCGCCCGACGGCATGGTTGGCCCGCACCGCGAACTCGAAGGGAGCTACTTCGCGGTGAAAGAAATCTGGTCGCCGGTGCAGGTTAAGTTGCCAGAAAAACTCCCTGCGGATTTCGACGGACGCGTGTCGGTGGAAAACCACTACAGCTTCACCAATCTCAACCAATGCTCGTTCGCGTGGAGTCTCGTGCGCGTTTCGCCGTCAGGCGAAAAGAGCGAGTTGGAGTCCGGCTCATTCACCGGCCCTGACGTCGCGCCCCGTTCGAACGGTCGCCTGGCAATTCCCCTCAAAACAGCGTTCCCGACTCTGGCAAACGGCGACTACGTGCTGCTCGTCACGGCGCACGATGCGACCGCTCATCCGTTGTGGACGTGGTCGTCCTCGCTTTCCCGGAGCGCGTCCATTCCTGAGTCCGCGCGCGACTTGTCTACGCCCGCCGGGATCGGCCCTTTCCCGTTGGTGCCGCAATTGGTGGCCCTCCGCCGTCACGAGCGGATCTACGAAAAACTGCCCGTTGATTCCGCCGCGCTCCACACGAGGTTAAGCCAGCTTCCTGATGGCGCGTGGCGTCTCGATTACACGTTCTCCCTCGACGCCGAGTGCGATATCGCCGGCATCCGTTTCGATCTCCCCGACAGCACGGTGAAATCCAAACGCTGGCTCGGCCGCGGTCCCTACCGCGTCTGGCAAAACCGTCTGGGCGGTGGCGTGTTCGACGTTCATGAAGTCGCCTTTAATGACGCGACGCCGGGACGCGTTTACGCGTATCCAGAATTCAAGGGCTTCTTCCGCGACTGGCGCTGGCTCTCGCTCGAAACGACAACCGGCCGACTCACGATTGAAAACGGAAGCCGTGGAACGCCTGATGCGAAAGACAACGAAACGGCTGGGAACGCAGTCCCGTTCTTCGCCCTCGGCAAAATCGCCAGCGGCGAAAAAGACCTGATCACCGACTGGCCCGACATGGGCCTCGCGTTCCTGCACGCGATCCCCGCGATCGGCACGAAGTTCGACCCTCCAGAAGTTCTCGGGCCGCAATCGCAGCCCGCAAAACTCTCCGGCGTTCAGCGTGGCTCGCTGATCTTCCGCTTCGAATCCAAGTAGCCGCGAACGCCAGTGAGCAGATGGAACGCGCACTCCGAGCGCGTTGTGCGAGACCCGCCCGTGTCATAGTCCATTTTCGTCCTGGACGCCGCATTCAAACCAGCGTGCGCGGAGCGCCCGCTCCACCTCTGCGCTGGCAGCACCGACGTCTCCGTCGGTATTTCGAACGGGGGGAGCGCCGGCCGCTGGCTGGCCTTTCTCCCGCGTTGCCGGCGAGCCGCCCGCGCTCCCACGCGCACGCGTGGGAATGAGCGCACCGAGCGATCGCCCGCGCTCACCTGTATTCATGACTGTCCGTCCGCATGCGTACGCGCTTCGTTCTCCTCGCAGCCCTTTAGTTGATTCTCTCCATGAAAACCCTCGCGCCCGCCGTGTCTCCGCGCTTCTCCTTCGCCGCCTTTCTCTGCTTTGCGAGCATCCCGGTTTTCTCGTTCGCCGCCACACCCGCGCCAACACCCGCGGCCGCTGCTGAACGCGCCGATGATTTTCCTGCCGCGACGCTTCAATCGCCCGGCGCGCCCGTCGCGTCACCTAATCTCGCTTCCAACATCGAGCGTCCGCTCCGCTACCATCCCGATAACGGCGACTTCGTCATCGAAAACGGCACTGCCCGTTTCAACCGCCCGCTCTACGGCAGACAAACTTCCTTCCGCGTCGAAGCGGGCGACCGCCCCGAGTTCGGTTTCGCGACACCGCGTAAGGGCGGCGTGCTCCGTATCGGGATTTCAACGTCAGCCGGCAGCCGCTGGCTTACCAGCGCCGCTAAAGTCACGGCGCGTTATCGCCCCGGATCGATGGTCTACGAAGTGCGTGACCCGCTTTTTGCTTATCCGCCCGGCGACGCGGTCATCACGCTCACGGCCCTTCCGACCAAAGACGCCGAGGGGCTCGTCTTGCGCGCCGAGCTTGATTATTCGAGCACGATTGCCTCCACGTCGCAGCCACCACCCGTCGAACTCGTCCTCCTCTTCGGCGGCGCGAGCAACGAGGCCATCAACAACCGCAACGGCGACATCATGGGCGGGCGCGACAACGCCTCGAAATGGGAACTGCTTCCGGCCGATTGCGCCGGACAAACGCTCACCGCATCGGGGGAGGGCTTCGAGCTTCGCGGCAAAGCCGGCATTATTCAGGGCACAATTTCCGCCCCGGGTATCTGGTCAGTCGGGGATGCGACGGTCGCGATGGGTCTGAGCAAGGCGTTGCCGTCGGTCGATGCCCACACGCATCCGGTGGCGATCGGCCGTATCCAACTTTCGGCCACAGCGCCCGCCTTCGTCGCGATCCAGCGCGCCGCCAAAGCAACTCCGCCCGCCCGCAGTGCCGCCGGACTCGCCGACGTGTTCGACGCCGCCGAAGCCTACCGCGTGTCCGTCGCGAGCCGCGTCATCGTCGATACGCCCGATCCTTTCGTGAACGCGATCCCGGCGGCCATCGCGATTTCGGGCGATGCGCTCTGGCAGTCGTCCACCGTCATGCACGGCAACATCGCCTGGCGCATGCCGCTGCTCGGCTGGCGCGGTCAGTACATTTTCGATACGTTCGGCTGGCACGAGCGGGCCCGCGAACATTTCCGACTCTGGGCGGCGAAACAGAACATCGATCCCGCGAGCATCCCCGCCGCGCCTCGCGCCGATCCGGAAAAAAATCTCGCGACGGATGACTGGAAAACGCTGCAAAGTTTCGGGGCGATACCCGCGCGCCACTACGACATGAGCCTGGTATTTGTGGACGCGCTGCTGCGGCATTTGCTCTGGACGGGCGACAAGGCTTTCGCCCGTGAAATGTGGCCGTTCCTCACGCGCCATCTCGCGTGGGAGAAACGACTCTTCGACCGCGACGGTCTCTACGAAGCCTACGCCGCCATCTGGGCGAGCGACGCGCTGACCTACAACGGCGGCGGCGCAGCCCACGCGACCGCGTATAACTATTTCCATAACGCCACCGCCGCGCGCATCGCCCGTCTCATTGGCGAGGACCCTGCGCCCTACGAAGCCGAAGCGACGCGCATTCACGAGGCGATGCAGCGCGAACTTTGGCTCCCTGAGCGCGGCTGGTACGCCGAATACAAAGAGCTCAACGGCCTCAAGCGACCGCATCCCGCCGCCGCACTCTGGACGGTTTATCACACGATCGATTCACGCGTGCCCGACGCATTCCAAGCGCACCGAACAAACCGGTACGGGGACACGCAACCCGACCGCATTCCCGTGCGCGGCCCCGGCGTGCCCGGCGGCGATTGGTTCACGCTGCCCTCAACGGACTGGCTGCCCTACGAGTGGATCCTCAATAACGTGTACCTCGGTGAAACCGCCCACACCGCGCTCGCGTACTGGCAGGGCGGACGTGCCGACGTCGCGTGGCGTTTGTGGAAAGGCTCTCTACTCGACGCGATGTTCATGGGACTCAATCCCGGCAGCCTGCCCAACCTGTCGCAGTACGACGTCTATCGCCGCGAAACGTATCGGGATTTCGGTGACTCCACCGGCATCACCTCGCGCAGCCTGATCGAGGGATTGTTTGGGATCGCGCCCGACGCACTTGCCGGGGAGCTCACGATCCGCCCCGGATTCCCGACCGAGTGGGCACACGCCTCGATCCGCACGCCCGATCTTTCTTACGCCTATAAACGCACCGGCGACCGCGAGACGTTTACTATCGAATCCCGCTTCGCGAAACCGCTCGCGCTTCATCTCAATCTCCCCGTTCGCGCGGAAAAAATCCTCTCGGTCGAAGTGAATGGAAAACCCGCCGCCTGGAAAAACGACGACGCGGCCATCGGCGCGCCTCGCGTTATCCTCGAAGCGCCTGCCGCAGAAAAATCCGAGATCGTGATTCAGTGGAGCTCTCCGCAGGCGGCGCCAGCCGTTAACCGGCACTCCGAAAAAATTGCTGGCGAGCGGGCAGCGCAGCCAGGTTTCGCGCGCGTCACCCAAGGCGATTTTTCGTGGTGGCGGCCGCTGGAATCCACCGTCCGCGTTGAGGCGGAAGAAACGCCGTCATCCACGTTTGCTGATTACGCCGTCCCCGCTGATGCGCGCTTTGAACCGGTCGAGCTCGCGCCGCTCTTCAACGACAAGCTCACGCAGATTTTCAAAAACGACTACCTCGCTCCGCGCTCACCCTACGTTTCGTTGAGCATGCCGAAGCAAGGCATCGGAAGCTGGTCCGCGTTCAATCAAACCGCAGACATCGATGACTCGGGTTTGCGGCGTCTCGCCGCCGAAGGGCGGGGGATTTTCAAACTTTCCTCGGGCCTGCCGCTCCAAATTTCCGAGCAGGCGGGCGCGAAGAACACCGCGTTCGTGTCTCAATGGGACAACTACCCGCGCGAACTCACCGCGCCGCTCAACGGCCACGCCCGCAGCATCACGTTGTTGGTCGCGGGATCGACGACGCCGATGCAGTCGCGGATCGACAACGGCGAGATCGTCGTCGCGTACACGGACGGCACTTCCGCGCGGCTCGCGTTGCGCAACCCGCAGACGTGGTGGCCGATCGAGCAGGACTACATGATCGACGATTACGCCTTCCGCCGGACTGCGCCCGTGCCGCAACGCATCGAGTTGCAGACCGGCCGCGTGTACCAGCCAAGTGGGTACGCGCATCCAGCCGGCGGCGCGGCGACGCTGCTTAATCTTCCCCTCGATCCGGCGAAAGAACTCCAATCACTCACGGTCCGCGCGCTGTCCACGGAGGTCGTGATCGGCCTGCTCGGCGCGACGCTGGTGCGCTGAGCGGATCGCCGGCGCGTCCCCGAGCAGCGGAAAATCCGATCGCGCGCCCGCTGGCGTTTCTGCGGTTGTCAGCGGCCGGAAGTTTTCGAATATGCCGCTTCGCTTTACCCCCTGCGCAAACGGGGGAGCGGGCGAATTCTCCATGCGTTTTCTCAATCGGGCGGTGATGGTTTTTGCTGTGTATCTCGGGATGAGCGCGCACTTGCGTGCGGGAACGCCGCCGCCGGCCGAGGCGGTGACGGAGCTGCCGACGTTTGTGGTGGACGAAAAAATCCTCGCCGAGCCGAAGGAGTCCTGGCGTTACGCGGCGGTGCCGGGTTTCGAAATCCTGGCGAATACGTCGGACGGGAATAGCCAACGGTTTCTCCGGGAATTCCTAAAATACCGCGTGGTGCTCGGCGCCCTGTTTCCAGCGGTGAATAACATTCAGGACGAAGCGCCGACGACCTTGGTGCTTTGCGGCCGGGGCAAATCGTTCGACCGGTTTATTCCGAAGAACAACGACGAGTATCGAGATTACACGCACAGCATCTACGGGTCGGATCGTGAGCGCACCGCGATCGTGCTCGATATGGTCGCGGGCGAAATCGGCCGCGACGAAGATATGAGGTTTGTTTACGATCCTTACGTTGCGATCAACCGGGAGTATTTTCGCTTTCTGCTGAGAAAAATTCTCGGGCGTGCGTCGACGCCTTGGTTCGAAGCCGGGATGGTACGCCTCGTCGGAGCGACCGAGTTTACGGACAACACGATCACGTTCGGCCGCCTCGGGAGCCACGATGGCGACGCCAAGATCGGCAGCTTCCACACATTCTTCGCCGGCAGTTCGGGCGGTAATGCCTACTCGCCCGCGGGTCACGTGTTTCCCAGTGGTGCCGCGCCACGTGGCAACCCCGTGATGTCCCAAGGCGGTGGAGGAGGCGGCTCCCGTGGCCGCGCTTTCTTGCCGATGGGAAAATTATTTTCTTCACCCACGGGACTCAGCCCGGCGGAACGTCTGACTTGGGAGATGCAGTGTTATGCGCTCGTGCACATGTGCATCCTCGGCAGCAAAGGAAAGCTGCAAAACGGCCTCCTTCAATTCGTCCAAAGATCCGCCCGCGAGCCCGTTAATGAAGCGCTTTTCAAAGCGTGTTTTGGGAAAAGCTACCGCGAAATGGGCGCGCAACTACGGGGCTACGTTGAGTTCACCACGTACCAATCGCCGCGGTTGAAACTCACCGGCGGAGAAAAATTTGGCGAGCCACCCGCCTTTGAAATGCGTGAGGCCTCCGATGCCGAAATCGGCCGCTTGAAGGGCGATGCACTCCGGCTCACCGGCTTGTCCGATGCAGCCCGCCTCAGCCTCATCGCGCCGTACGCCCGCGGAGAACGTGACCCTGAATTACTCGCCGCCTTGGGGCTCGCGGAACTCGCCGTCAATCAGCCGGAACGCGCGCGCAAGTTTCTTGAAAAAGCCTACGCGGGGAAAACCACGCGCGTGCTCGCGTTGATCGAGCTGGCACGTCTGCGCCTCACCGAATCGCGCGCAGAGCCGGCAGGCCGAGATGCGAAGCTCAGCCCAAAACAACTCGTCGCGGTTCTATCGCCGCTGTTTGCCGCGCGACCGCACAAGCCGGTCCTTGCCGATATGTACGCATTGATCGCGGAGGCCTGGCGCCATGCCGATGCGCGCCCGTCCGCTGCGCAGCTGGAAGTGCTGGACGAAGGCGCGCAGCAGTTCCCACGCGATGTGCCTTTCGTACTGGCGGCCGCCGAGGCCTACGCGGCCCACGGATTTGCGGAGAGGACGGTGCTGTACGCGACGCTTGGAGAAAAAATCGCAGCCGAGCCGGATGTGAGACAACGTTTCACTGAGTTGAAGGCGATGTTTCCCGCAGCCGCTGCGGGCACGTCACCGTGAGGCCGCGCGTTCCAAGACAGTAAGAAACCGCGGCTTGCGGTTTGAGCGTCGCGCTCTTTGACCGCACGGTCGGGCTTCTTATCGCGTTCGCCCCCGACCATGAAAAAAATCCTCCCGTTGTGTTTCGCGTTGTGGCTGCCGCTTCAGATGGCGGTTGCGCAAAATTTCAATTTTCAGCCGCGATTGGCCGCGACCGCGTCTGGCGTGACCGCCGTTCCGGCCGGGACACCGTACTCCGCGGAGCGTGGCTACGGTTTCGAGCCGGGCGCGAAACTTCACTCAGCCGGCGAAGGCGCACGGAGTTATCTGACCAGCGATGAGCCGTTTTATTTTTCGGTCGCGTTGCCTGAAGGAAATTACCGCGTACGCGTTTCTCTTGGCCGTTCGCCGGACGAGAATGGGACGACGATTAAAGCGGAGCTTCGCCGCTTGATGCTCGAAAAAGTGGATACGTCGTCTGACGCGACCGGGACACGCTCGTTCGTGGTGAATCTCCGCCGGCCCCAGATCGCGGGGACTGTGGATGCCGGGGGAAAGCCAGCCGAGGTCCGGCTCAAGCCGCGTGAGCGCGCCGAGGAAGCCTGGGCGTGGGACGACAAGCTCACGCTCGAGTTCAACGGAACGCATCCATCGGTGAGCGCGATCGAGATTTCCCGGGACGATGAACTGCCGACACTGTTCATCCTCGGCGATTCGACTGTGGCCGATCAACCGCGCGAGCCTTACGCCAGTTGGGGCCAGATGTTAACGCGCTTTTTTTCGCCGGACATCGCGCTGGCCAATCACTCCGAGTCGGGTGAATCCGCCGCGTCCGCGTTGTCCGAGCGGCGCGTTGAAAAACTCCTGAGCGTCGTGCGCCCGGGCGACTGGCTGCTGCTCCAGTTCGGCCACAACGACATGAAGAAAGACGACGTCGCGACCTATCAGGCTAACTTGCGAAAAATCACCGCAGCCTTCGCTGCGAAAAAAGTTTCGGTGATCCTCGTCACTCCGATGCATCGGCACACCTTCGGACCCGATGGGAAAGTCATTAACTCGCACAAAAACTATCCCGACGCCGTCCGGGAGATCGCGCGCGACGAACACCTGCCACTCATCGATCTGCTTTCGATGAGCCAGGCATTTTACGAGGCGCTGGGTGAGGAGAAATCGCTGCTCGCGTTCAAGCCCGGCGATTCGACTCACCACGATCCTTATGGCGCGTACGAACTCGCGAAGTGCGTCGTCGAAGGCATCCGCTCCGAAGTCCCCGCGCTGGCGAAATACATTCCCGCCGATCTGCCTCCTTTCGATCCGGCGAAACCCGATGCGCCGGAAACGTTCTCGCTGCCGCCCAGCCCGACAGTCGCCGCGGCGAAGCCGGACGGCAGCTAAGGTGGCGCGGGCACTCCGAGAGCGCTGTTCGACGCCCGCCCGGTTTGATTGTGAAAGCGGGACATTGCTGCGCCGCACGCTCGGAGTGCGTGCACCGCCAATGACGGTGAAGCCGCGTTATCTTTTACGCGCCGCGTTGGTCGCGAGTGCCGCGGATTTTTTGAGCGAACGGCTCCGCGGCCGCGCCGATTTTTTCGCACAACTCGAGAAAGACCGTTTCGCGTTCATCGCGAAGCGCGGTGTTGAAGCGCAGGAAAAATGGACGCTGCTCCCAGTCGAACGCGCTTCCCGCTTTTCCGTGGATGAACATCAGCATCGCCGCGAAGTGGACGCCGATGCCGCCATCGCGCTTCAGCGCTCCGTGGAAAAGTTCTTCGACGATGGCAGGCGGGTGAAAGGTCTCCACTTGCGTCAATGCGGCGGTGAGCCCGCCGTAGAAATCGGCGTCGCGCAGAGCTGAGACGAGTGTGCGTATGCGCGCCGATTCCGACACGAGCGCCGCCGCGTAGTCCATGACGGCGACGCGGATTTCCGGCTTGGGCGAGTTGAGTGCATCCTGGAGCGCCTTGCGTGCGGCGGCCGAATCGAGGGCGGCGAGCGCCTCGATGTCGCGCCAGTCGCGGGCGTCGCGAGCGATGAGGATTTTCTCGATCTCTGCGCGTTCGGTGGGCGAGGCTGCTTTTATCAGTGCGAGATCATAGCCGGTGCCGTCGTGCCATTTGTCGTAGTCCATGATCATGCTGCGACGGAAACGGCCGACGAGCGTGTCGTCGCATACGCTTTCGGCGGCGGGCGGAGCCGCCGGAGGAAGCGGCGTTTTTTCCAACGCGCGAGGGCGCGCTTGATCATCCAGGATTGGATGACGCGGTGTATGGGCCGCACGGATATCGTCCATGCTGGGTTCCGCAGGAGTCGGCGCGGGCGGTTCGAGCAGGAAGAAGAAGCGCTTCGTGTCCGTGATCTCGCCCGAGTAAAGCGAGTTGTTGCGATCGTAGTACTCGATGCCACCGCCCGAGGCGCGCGGCCGGCTGAGCAGCGGCTTCGTGAGTTTGAAAAACGCGCCGACGGGCGGCGCGGGGGAACGGTGGCCGATCTCCTCGATGCTGTTTCCCGCGGCCAGTTCGGCATCGAGCAAGGTCCGCAACACGGGCGGCAACGCGTCCATTTCTTTGAGCGTGGCGGCGGAGAGTGTCATCGGCGGGAGTTCACGGCGGTGGCTTTGTCATTCGCGTCATGCTTGGCGAGCCACGCATCGATCAGGCGCGGCGCCTCCAGATTGGCTTCGTGCATTTCCGGGTGATCGAACGCGGCCCGCCATGCGCGCACGGCGGGAACGTAGTCGATTCCGGAGGAGGCATATTTATCCGCGACGGCGAGCGCCATGCGTGTTTCCGACGAGTAGGTTTCGGGCCAGAAACTGGAATTGCTCGCGACCTCCCGTTGTATCCACGGCGTCAGACTTTCGAGCGCGGTGCGGACGGGAATGGCGAGCGCGGCGGGGTCGGGCGGCGTGTTGAGTTCCAGATAGCCGAGGGTTTCGACCGACCATTGGTTCGCGAGCCTGAGTGCCAATTCTTCCTGGAGGTGCGGGTGCGTGCCGATCTTTTTCACCGCGAGTTCGCGTGGCGCCTCGAAGCCGTTGGAAGCGGTATAGCCGAGCAACCGGCCGAGGTCGTTAACGGGATCGAGGGCCTCGACCTCAGTGAGGATGTTTCGGATATTTTGATCGTGAAACTCGACCTCATTTTTAACCGCGGCCGATGCCTTTTTTTCTGAGATCACGATCCACTGCGCGAGCATGCCCAGGGACGGCACGAGTGCGCAGGTGCCGCAGATTCCCAGCGTGAGGCGGCTGACGAGCACCGGGATCGGAGCGCTGATCGAGGGATTGAGAAGCGCGAAGGTCGCCAGTACGACGAGCACGGGAAGCAGGTGGATGCCTCCATACATGAATGGTCGCAGCGCCCACGGCATCTGCGAGTCGCCGCGCAACATCGCGGCCAACGATGTGACGACGGTGAGCGCGATCCATGTGAGGACGAGGACGGAAAGTTGCCAGCCTCGGCCGCCGCCGAGCCAGGAGAATTCACCGCGCGCGAGCAGGATGCACCAGGTGACAAAAACCATCAGCCAGAGCGGCACCGTCACGTAGATGAAGACGATCTCACCGCCCGCGCCGTGCCCGGCCTGGGGGATGGTTTCGCGCAGGAAGATCTGGAACGGCACCAGATAGAGAAGCGCTGCGATCGCGAGGAGGAGGTTTCCAATGAGGGTCATGAGGATGGTTGAGCCGGGTACATAGGGAAATGAGCCGGGTTGCTTCGCGTTGATTGGCGCGAACGGCGTTTTCCGGGTGTTGATGTTCCGACGGAAAATCTCTCTCGCTCGCCGCTGCCACGACGGTCGGGCGGTGGGCGAATTTATTTTAGAGAAAGGGGCGCGGGTGAATGAGCGTGGAGATACGCGGGACGGGGAAAGTGCGGAGTTCTCTATCGGTGTTCGCCGCGCTGGACAGTGATGACGTTCCGACGGGCAGCGAGATGCGTGTTGGCGGCGGCGTGCTTTTGTTGGAGGTCGGAAGCCGCCGGGCTGACGATGAGGCGGATCGAGCCGACGGGACGCGTGAGAAAGGAAATCGGAATTGTCGAACTGGTCGCGGAGGCGATGGTTGAAGCGGATCGTGCGCGCCCGTTTTCCTTTTCGC
>Ga0164241_10003908_pt1 | contig 14744 bp, 11 predicted proteins | sample OricomyardsoilBY_FD_108780 | JGI IMG/M metagenome (GOLD analysis project Ga0164241, IMG submission 108780) | Backyard soil microbial communities from Emeryville, California, USA - Original compost - Back yard soil (BY) | ecosystem: Environmental > Terrestrial > Soil > Unclassified | place: USA...
CGGAGGAACTTCGCGCCCGCTTTCCCCAGACCTTCCGCTTTGTCGGCATCAATTTCGACAACCTCGCCACGCTGGCGGATGGCGACTTTGACGGCATTCTTTTCGATCTAGGGGTTTCCTCCTTTCAATTGGACGAGGCGGCGCGCGGCTTCGCGTTCCGGCAGGATGCGGCGGCCGACATGCGCATGGATCCGCGCGAAGGGCGTCCCGCCGGCGAATGGCTGGAGACGGCGCCTCACGACGCGCTCGTCCGCGCGATCCGCGATTTCGGCGAGGAGAAAAGCTGGCGCCGGGTGGCCGAGGCGATCGAAAGCGCGCGCGGCTCGGGTGCGTTGGCGCGCACGGCTTCGCTCGCGCAACTGATCGCCGACGCCATTCCCGCCGCGCTGAAACGGGAAACACGGATTCATCCGGCGACGCGTTCCTTCCAGGGCATCCGCATCGCGGTCAACGACGAGATCGGCGCCATCGAGCGCGCCCTCCCGGCGGCGTTTGAAAAACTCGGTCCCGGCGGCGTGCTGGCCGTGATCAGCTTCCACTCCCTCGAGGACCGTCCGGTCAAACAGTTTTTCCGCAAGGCCTGCGGCCTGCCCGTCGATGCCAACGATGCGATGCCGCAGCAATTGCGCGTCAAGGAAGCCGAGGCGCTGACCCGCAAGCCCGTCATGCCATCCGAATCCGAAATTTCCGCCAATCCACGAAGCCGCTCCGCGAAACTGCGGGTGCTGCGCAAAATCTGATACCCTCCATGAGACCACCTCCCGCCCGCGCCTTTGTCAGCCAGTTGATGTCACTGACCCTGATCCTGCTCGTTTTCTCCGGCTCGCTCGGCCTGGGCGCGGTCTGGGTGCGCCAGGAAATTTCCGGCGCGGCCAACCGCAGCCATGTCATTGAAAACAGGATCGCCGATGTCGAACGCCGGCTCGACGAGGTCAACGCCGAGGTCGCCCAGGCGCTTAATCCGCAGGCGCTGCTGCAGCGGAACGCGACCATGCGGCTCGGTCTCTCGAACCCGCGCGAGATTCAGGTCGTGCGCGTCGGCGAGTCGGTCGAACTCCGGCTCGCGGCGAAACGGAACCGCGAGATCTTCAACGTCCCGACGGAGCGCGTCGGTTCGGAAAGCGCGGGCGGTGCGCCCTATACCTTCAAAATCATCACCGCCTCCCTGCGCTGATCCATGTCCAAGGGTTTCGCCACGAATCGCCTGACTCTGCTGGCCCTGCTGGTCGTCGCCTGCTTCATGGGCGTGGGCGTTCGCCTGGTCTTCCTGCAGGTCGTCGATCGCGACACCCTCTTGAAGTTCGTGGACCGCGCCCGCCGGCAGATCGTGGTCGAGCATGCGCGGCGCGGCACGATTCTGGATACCAACGGCAACCTCCTCGCGATGAGCCGTTCCGAGCTGACCCTCGCGATCGATCCCTGGATGCTCGTCGAGTACCTGCAGGCGGAGAAAAACGAGAAGCGCCGCGGGGTGAAAAGCCGTGAGCAGGAGGCGAAGCGCGCCGAGATGGCCGCGCTGCTCGGCATGCCCGCCGCCGAGGTGGAAAGGATTTTCGAGCCGACGATGCGCAGCGTTTCCTTTGAGCGCGACAAGCGCGACGGCACGTCCGACGGGAAGATCAAGGACCGCTGGGTGAAACTCCGCGAGGGCGTGGATGAACCGACCTTCGCCAAAATCCAGAAGCTCAAGGTGCAGGGACTGACCTTCGAGCGGATTTACCGCCGCGTCTATCCGGGCGGCGGTCTCGCGGCGCACATCGTCGGTTTCCTGAACAACGAAGGCACGCCGGTTACGGGCGTGGAACGGCGCCTCGATCTCTACCTCAAGGGGCAGGACGGCTGGATCGAGTCCGAGAAGGACGGTGCACGCCGCGAACTCGCCCAGTTCCGCTCCCGCGACGTTCCGGCGAAGGACGGCGACAATGTCGCCCTCACGATCGATTCCGTCATCCAGCACATCCTCGAGGACGAACTGAAAAGTATTGCGGCCAAGTTCAACCCGCACTTCGCCACCATCATCGCCAGCGATCCGCAGACCGGAGCCATCCTCGGCATGGCGAACTACCCGACTTTCGACCTGAACAATTTCGGCAAGGCGTCGCCCGATTCGCTCCGGAACGCCGCCACCGAGTACCTCGTCGAACCCGGCTCCACCTTCAAGATTGTCGCCGCCGGCGCGGCATTGAACGAAGGGATCGTCACCCCGGACACGCAGTTTGACTGCAGCCTCACCAGCATCAACTACCGCGGGCGGGACCTGAAGCTGCCGAGGGAGGACCATCCGTTCGAGGAGTTGTCCGTCGCCGAGATCGTGAGCCATTCCAGCAACCGCGGCGCGGCCCAGCTCGCGATGAAGCTGGGGGATCAGAAATTCTACGAATATGTCCGCAAGTACGGCTTTGGCCGGCGCACGGAACTGTCCCTCGGGCTGGAGGAAGCCGGGATTCTTGAACCGCCGAAGCGTTGGGACAGCCTGACGATCACGCGGATGCCGATGGGGCATGCGATCGCCGCCACCCCGCTGCAGATCCATATGGCGATGAGCGCCGTCGCCAACAGCGGCACGCTGCTCCGGCCGCACCTCTTCAAGGAAATCCGCGACAGCAAGGGGAACATCGTCCGGACGTTCGCACCCGAGAAGCGCGAGCAGGTGCTGAAACCCAGCACGGCGGCCCTCCTGGCCCAGCTGCTGCACGGCGTGCTGCTGCCGGGCGGCACCGCCGCCGGCTTCGACATCGCGGGCTTCGACCTCGCGGGCAAGACCGGCACGGCGCAGAAGATCATCGACGGCAGGTATTCCAACAGCCGTTACGTGGCCTCGTTTGTGGGCTTCTTCCCGGCGAGCCGCCCCCAGATCGTCCTGTCCGTCATCGTCGACGACGCGCGGATCCCGACGGGCGGGATGGCGTCCGGCCGCAACGTTTCCGCCCCGGCTTTCCACCACATCGCCGAACAGCTCATCCAGTATCTCGAAATCAAACCCGTCGCGCCGGCCTCCGGCAATTTGCTCGCGATGCGGGGAGGTGTATTGTGATCGGTTATCTCACTCAAAACCATCCGCTCATCGCCGCGTTTCGCGCCCAGCCGCTCCCTCGCAAGCGCGCGGCCTCGCGCGTGACACGGCGTATCTTTAAAATGGCCCCGAAGCTTTCAGACTACTTCAAGGAAGGAGACGTTGTCGCCAGCAAGGGCGACCTCGACCGCCCGATCTCCGGGCTCGCGATGGACAGCCGCCGCGTGATGGCGGGCAATCTTTTCTTCGCCCTGCCGGGCCGGCGCACGGACGGCAATTCCTTCATCGACGAGGCGATCAACCGCGGGGCCGTGGCGGTCGTCGCCGAGAAAATTCCCTCCGGCACCGCCGCCCGCGTGACCTACCTCCAGGTCGCGGACGCCCGGCGCTGCCTCTCGGAAGTGTCGCAGCGTTACTACGATTTTCCGGACAAGTCGCTCGACCTGATCGGAGTCACCGGGACCAACGGCAAGACGACCGTCGCCAACCTGATCAAGCACCTGCTCTCGACCGGCACCCAGTGCGTCGGTCTGATCGGCACGGTCAACTACGACCTGGGGGCGCGCGTCGTGCCCTCTTATCGCACGACGCCGGAATCGCTCGAACTGTTCGGCATGCTCGCGCAGATGCGCGACGCCGGTTGCCGCCAGGCCGCCATGGAGGTCAGCTCGCACGGCATCGACCAGCAGCGCGTCCGCGGCATGCAGTTCGGGGTCGCGGTGTTTACCAACCTTACCCGCGATCACCTCGACTACCACGGGACGATGGAGAAGTACTTCGAGGTGAAGGCGCGGCTGTTCAGCGGCGACGCCGGCGTGGCGCCGAAGGCCGCCGCGATCAACCTCGACGACCCGTACGGCCGCCAGCTCGCGGCCACGACACCTTCCGGCGTGAAGCTGGTCACGTTTGGCGAATCGCCCGACGCCACCGTGCGCGCGGAGAATGTCCGTTTGAATTTCAAGGGCACGCAGCTCCGGCTCGCATGGCCCGAAGGTGCGCTCGAAATCGAGAGTCCGTTTATCGGCCGCTACAACGTGAGCAACCTGCTCGCCGCGTTCGCAGCCTGTTACGCGATCGGCCGGGATCCGCAGGTGATCGCGACCCGGCTGAAGAGTTTCCACGGCGTACCCGGGCGCATGGAGCGCATCGAGGAAGGCCAGCCCTACAACGTGCTGGTGGACTACGCGCACACCGACGACGCGCTGCGCAACGCCCTCGGGATGTTGCGCGCGATCACGCCCGGCCGGCTGTTCGTGGTTTTCGGCTGCGGGGGAAACCGCGACCGCAGCAAGCGCCCGCTGATGACCGCGGCGGTGCAGGAATTTGCGGATCACGCCTGGGCCACGGCGGACAATCCGCGCTCCGAGGCCCTGGCGCAGATCTTCGAGGACATGCGGACCGGCGTCACCGCCGGGGATAAAATCACCTTTGTGGAGGACCGGCGCCGGGCGATCAGCCTCGCGTTGGACGCGGCGCGGGCGGGCGATTGCCTGCTGATCGCCGGCAAGGGACACGAAACCTACCAGGAGTTTGCCGACACGGTGGCGCCGTTCGACGACCGCCAGGTGGTGCGCGAGCTCATCGCCATCAAAACAATCAAGACCGTCTGAAAACCCGGCCATGCCAACCTTCGCCGCAGAAAAATTGGCCGCCTGGACCGGCGGTCGGTGGACCCGCATGCCGGGCGGGGCGACGGCCGGTTTCACGCAGGACACGCGGCAGCTGGCGCCCGGACAGGCATTTGTCGCGCTGAAGACCGGGCGGCGCGACGGCCATGATTTTTTGGCGGAAGCGCGGGAGCGCGGAGCGGTGGCGGCCATCGTCGGCCGCGAGGTGACCGGCACGGAGATTCCCCAGTTGATCGTCGGCGATCCGCTGGCCGCCTTTCAGCGGATCGCGGGCGAACACCGCCGGGAATTTCCCGGAACGGTCGTCGGCGTAACGGGCAGTGTCGGCAAGACCTCGACCAAGGATTTGCTCGCGCTGCTGCTCGGCGGCGTTCCCGGGATTCTCGCGACCGAGGGAAATCTGAACAATCAGCTCGGAGTCCCCCTCACGCTGACGAAGCTCGATCCGGCAGTGCACCGGACGGCGGTGATCGAGGCCGGCATCGGTGGACCGGGAGAGATGGAGCCGCTCGCCGCCATGATCGAACCCGACCACGCCATCGTTACGCTCGTGGCTCCCGCCCACCTGGAAAAGCTGGGTGCGATCCAGGGAGTGGCGGCGGAAAAAGCCGGATTGTTGAGGGCGGTGCGCGCGGGCGGGCGGCGGGTTTTCCCGGCGTCGTGCCTGGCCCACGAGGATTTCCGCACTTTCGAAAATCCACTGGTGCTGGTTCCGGAAAACGAGGACATGACCCGGATTTCCGGACAAAGTATCAAGTTCAACGTGTTTCACCGGCCCGATCGAACCGAGCTGACGCTCGACGGCAAACGCCGGTTTATCCTGCGCCGCATTTCCGGCGGGATGGCGCAAAACGCCGCGCTCGCCCTCGCGTTCGCGTCCGAACTCGGAGTGGAGGACGCCGCGCTCCAGTCGCGCGCGGAAAACTGGCAGCCGTCGAAATGGCGCGGCGAACTCAGGCGGGTGGGGGAAGCGTCGGTTTATTGCGATTTCTACAATGCCAATCCCGCGTCGATGACCGATGCGATCGATGCGTTCAACCGATCCGTTCCGGCGGAATTTCCGCGGATCCATGTCCTCGGCTGCATGGAGGAACTCGGCGCCGCCTCGGCGGAATACCACCGGCAGCTGGGCCGCGGGATGCACCTGCGCCCCGGGGATTTTGTCTTCATCATCGGCGATCAGGCGGCGGCGCTCCGGGAAGGCCTGCTCGAGAACGGCAACGATCCCGGGCAAGTCGGCGTGATCGCCGATCTCGCGGCGGTGCGCGAGCGCCTCGCGGGATTCCAGGGGGCGGTGTTTTTGAAGGGCAGCCGGCGCTACCGTTTGGAATCCGTGCTCGATCCCTCTTCCGCCCGCGCCCACTGAGTTTTAGTCCACCCATAAACGTCGATAACCCCCGCAAAAACCGATGCAACTTCCCACGGTCAAAGACCGCTTTCTTCAACTTCTCCGCCCGGCCAAAGCCGGCGATGCGAACGACACGTCGTCCCATTCCGCCCAGTCATGGCCGGCGCCGGCGAGCAAACCAAGCGCGCTTGTTTTGAAGAAACCCCCGGTCGTGGCCACCGACTTTCCCGCGCCGCCCGGACGCCCGATGGCGCGGGTGAGCGTGGCGCCGTTTCCCGCGCCGGCGCGGGCGGACGCGTTTGAGCTGCCGCGGCCGGCGATGGCTGTCGGAGCCTCGTCGCCTTGGTTTCCGCGAGCGCCAAAATCCGACGCCTTGACCCGCGCCGCGACCGTCTCCGCGGGAGGTGAATTTCCCCGCCCGAACTTCGGCGAGAAAAAATCCGCCCGTCATCCCGGCGGCCTTTGCCGTACATGCTGAGCTACCTTTCAGACTACGCGCATCTCTACGGCCCGCTGCGCCTGCTGCGGTCGATTCCGGTGCGCACGATGGGCGCGGCGGTCACCGCGCTGATCATCGGTTTTATCATCGGCCCGTGGCTGATCCGGCGTTTTCGCGAGCTGAAATTCGGCCACGGTTACATCGACGAGCGCACCGGATCGCTCGGCGCGAGCTACTTCGACAAAAAACACACGCCAACGATGGGCGGGCTGATCATCTTCATTGCGGTTTTCATCAGCGCCGTGCTCTGGGCCGAGCCGAACATCTGGGTGGTGGTGGCGCTTTTTGTCTATGCCGCGCTGACGGTGCCGGGCTGGCGCGACGACTACCTGAAGGTGGTTCACAAGAACAAGGATGGCATCAGGTCGTGGGAAAAGATCGCCTGGCAGTCGCTGACCACGGTGATCGCCCTCGGGGCGCTGTGGTGGCATCCGATGAGCAGCGCGAAGATCCACGAGTTCTGGGTGCCGTTTTTCAAGACGGCGGTGATCGACCACATGCCGTGGTGGTTGCTGTTGGTTTTGATCTACCTGTGGATCGTCGGCTTCAGCAACGCGATCAACCTCACCGACGGGCTCGACGGCCTGGCGGTGGGCTGCACGATCACGGTGACGATCGTCATCGGCATCATGGCGTACGTTGCCGATCACGTTTTCCTGTCCGGATATCTTTTGCTCAGCCATGTGCCCGGCACCGGTGAATTGACAGTGGTCTGCGGGGCGCTGACCGGCGCATGCATGGCTTTCCTATGGTTCAACTCCCATCCGGCCGAGGTGTTCATGGGTGATACCGGTTCGCTGGCGCTCGGCGGACTGATCGGTGTGATGGCGTTCATGATCCACCAGCCGATCACGCTCGTGATCATCGGCGGGGTTTTTGTGGCGGAGGCGCTTTCGGTGATTCTCCAGGTCGGCTGGTTCAAGTTTACCAGACGTCGCTCGGGAACAGGCCGGCGCCTGTTCCTGATGGCGCCGAGTCATCATCAGTTTCAGAAGACGGGCTGGCCGGAAACCAAGGTTGTCCTGCGCTTCTGGGTTCTGTCCCTCGGCTGCGCCCTCGCGGGCCTGGCCACCCTGAAACTCCGTTAACCCCCAATCCCATGCCCATCGATTTCAGTTTCGAAACCGTCCCCCATTTCCGCGACATCACCCACACCGGACTTGTGCTGTTCCGCCGGCCCGTGGTGCGATCGATCGCCAAGCTGCGCCTCCTGCGCGCCGGTCGCGGCGGAGCCGAGTCGTTGCCGCATCCGGCGAAACCTCCGGCGGGTACCCGCTGACCGGTCGCGAACCACTCCCGCCCGCGACCTTCCGGTTTTTCCATGATTCCCCCGCCTCCAGACGAAATTGCCGCGCTGCTTCAGCGCCCGGTCGCCGTGTTCGGCGGCGGCGTGAGCGGGCAGGGGGTGCTGGCTTTGCTGGCCCGGATCGGCGGCGTGGGGCGGCTTTACGACGAGAAGGCGGCCGACGCCGAAAACCGATTCACCGAAATCGATGCGGGGCGTCACGGACTGGTGGTGTTCAGTCCGGGATTTTCCGCGGGACATCCCTGGTTGGCGACCGCCCGGAAGACAAATTGTGTCTGCCTGGGCGAACTGGATTTCGCCTCCCTTTTCTGGAAGGGAGAAACGATCGCGATCACGGGCACGAACGGCAAGACGACCCTGACCGAATTCCTGGTACACGCGTTGGTTCCGGCCGGCCGGCCGGCGCACATCACCGGCAACATCGGATATTCGTTCGCCCGTTTCGTGCTCGAACAAACCGGCCGGGTGAACCTCGCCGTTTGCGAAGTCAGTTCCTTCCAGGCCGAGACGCTGCAAAAGCTGCGACCGACGGCGACATTATGGACCAATTTCGCGGAGGACCACCTGGAGCGGCATCCGGGATTGGACGCCTATTTTGCAGCGAAGTGGAACCTGGTGGAACGCACGCCGGCGGACGCCGTTTTCGCCGGCACGTCGGTTCAAAAATATGCGGAGAAGACCGGCCGCACGCTGCCGGAGTCCGCCAAGGTCGAGTCCGAAGGCCGGCCGGCCGATCCGCGATTGGCCGGCACGGTTTTCGAGCACTATCCGCAATTGGAAAATTTTTTGCTCGCCGCCGCCTGGTGGCGGAAGGAGGGCTTGCCCGAGGAGAAGCTGTATCGCGCCGCAAAGACGTTCGGGGGCGGCCGGCATCGGCTGGCCAAAGTCGGCGTTCGTCGGGGGATCACGTTCTGGAACGACTCGAAAGCGACCAACTTCCACGCGGTGGAGGCCGCCTTGACGACATTCGGCGCGCCGGTTCTGTGGATCGGCGGTGGCCGGGCGAAAGGCGGCGACTTGGGCGGATTTGTCGATCGGATCGCCCCCAAGATCCGCCAGGCCTTTCTTATCGGCGAAACCCAGCCGGTGTTGGCCGGTCATTTTCGCGACCGCCAGGTGCCGGTGGCGACCGCCGCCAGCCTCGACGAAGCGGTCCGGGAAGCCGTCAGCCGGGCAGCCGCGGGCGATCACATTTTACTCAGTCCCGGCTTTGCGAGCTTCGATATGTTTCGCGGTTATGAAGACCGCGGTTCACAGTTCGAATCGCTTGTGGAAAAGCTGTGAATAACTTGCATTTTTAGATAGCAAATCACCAACCCTGCCTCTCATATTCCATCCATGAAAATTCTCCAGATATTTGGAGCTGTTGTCGCCGTGCATCTGCTCGCGTTCATTCTCATTTTTGCCAGCCCCGGTTGTCAGTCCGGTCCGCGCAACGTGCCAACGCCCGACGCCACCATGCCCGCCGGATCGGGACCGGCCGTCGCGCCGGTTTCCTACAACGGGATCAACGCCACGCCGCAGCCGGTCGATCTCGGGACGGCGCCCGCCTATGCTCCGGCGGGATCCGCGTACGGTCACAACGCGCCGACGCGCCCCGGCTCTCCGGCCGCCGCCGCCGTTTCCCCGGCCCGCGCGCCCGACGACGTGGCGGCCGTCACGATGTACACGGTCGTGAGGGGCGACAGCCTCTGGAGCGTCGCGCAGCGAAATCATCTCACCGTGGCCGAACTTTCGAAGGCCAATAATTTTTCACCGAGCACCGTTCTCAAACCCGGCAAGCGTCTGTTGATTCCCGCGAAGGCTGGCGCGGCTCCCGCGGCGCTTGCCTCATCCGCCGCCACGGCGGCTGGTTCCATGGCGGAGAAGTCCCCGGCCGCTGCGGGTGCGGAAGTTGTCCGGCACACCGTGCAAAGCGGCGAGAGCCTCGGCGTGATCGCCCGTCGCTATCGCGTTTCCGTCGGTGAAATCGCCGCGGCGAACAACATCGCCGATCCGTCCAAGGTTCGGGCGGGCCAGCAACTCATCATTCCCGGTTATAAGGGCGCCGTTACGCGGAGCACTCCGGCCGCCCGCCCGGCGAGTGTTTCAAAACCGACCTCGACCCCGACAGCAGTCCCGACGCCGGCTCCTTCCGCGCCCACCGCGGTCCCCGCGACGTCGCCGGATTCCCCGCATTTTGAAATTACCGCGCCGCCCCCGGGGCAGGACTTGGATGCCGGTTTGAAGGAAACGACGACCGAGGTTCCCACGATCAAGGTCGAAGATCCTGACCAAAACAAATAATCCGCGCCGCCGTTTCCATGGTGAGTTCGCCGAGTGCCGCCGCCTCCCGCCGATCGATCTCGATCAATCCCGCGAGCGTCATCGTGATTTGCGTGGTGGCGCTGGTCTCGATCGGGCTGGTCGTGCTTTTCAGTGCGAGTTCCCCGATCAAGGGCGGTCCCTACGCCTATCTGTACAAGCAGCTCATCTTTCTGGCGGTCGCCATCGGAGCGGGGTGGGCGGTGGCGGTGGCCGATCTCGAACAGATGCGAAAATTCGCCTGGGTGGCGGGCGGCATTGTGGTGGCGGCGCTGGTGATGGTTTTGTTTACCCGGCCGATCAACGGCAGCCGCCGTTGGCTCAACCTTGGCTTTACCGTTTTGCAGGTTTCCGAGTTGGCGAAGATCGCCCTCGTTTTCTGTCTCGCGCACTACCTGGCGCTGAACCAGAGCCGGCTGAATGATTTCTGGCGGGGCTTCCTCATCCCGCTGTCATTGATCGGGCTCTTTTCGGGGCTCGTGCTGATCGAATGGGATTTCGGCGCCGCGCTGCTGATCGGCAGCATCGGGGGCATCCTGCTTTTTCTCGCCGGAGCGCGGCTGAAGTTCCTGCTGCCGTCGATCGGTCTCGCACTGCTGGGCTTTTCCCTGCTGGTGTTGGAAAACCCCGTCCGGCTCCAGCGGCTCCTTTCCTTTCTGAATCCCGAGGAAAACCGCCAGGGCACGGGTTACCAGCCGTGGCAGGCGATGCTCGCGTTCGCCGCCGGCGGCGTCGATGGCGTCGGGCTCGGCAACGGGCGGCAGCAAAACGCGTTTTTGCCCGAGGCCCACACCGACTATATTTTTGCGATCCTCGGCGAGGAGATGGGGCTGATCTTCACGCTGCTGGTGGTGGTGTTGTTCGCGACCATCTTCATCGCGGGCCTGCGCCATGTGCGCCGCGCCCCGAATCTGTTTCAATTCCTGCTCGTGACGGGCTGCGTGCTGCTGATCACCCTGCAGGCGATCATCAATCTCGGTGTGGTCACGAGCCTGCTGCCGTCAAAGGGCATGTCGCTGCCGTTCATCAGCGCGGGCGGCTCGAATCTATTGCTGATGGGCGTGCTGGTCGGAATCATCATCAACAGCCAGCGGACCTGGGAGCGGCCGAAGCCGCTGGTCCGCAAGCGATCGTTGACCGAGGTGGTGGCATGAGCCGGTTCGTCATCGCTTGCGGCGGGACGGGCGGCCATCTCTCGCCCGGCATCGCGCTCGCCGAGGCACTCCTGGCGCGCGGACATAAGGTGACGCTTTTCATCAGCCACAAGCAGGTGGACAAGCGGCTCGTGGAAAAATATCCGCATCTCGCGGCGGAGCGCGTCGCGAGTTCGCCGTTCGGTCTTCGCCCCGACGTTCTGGCGCGATTTGCCGTCAGGCAATCGCAAGGGCTTTTATTCAGCTGGCGTTTTCTCAAGGCGAACCGGCCGGATGCGATCATCGGTTTCGGCGGTTTCACCAATGCCGGCGTGGTGCTGGCCGGCCGGATGCAGGGGATCCCGGTTGCGTTGCACGAGGCCAACCGCGTGCCGGGCCGGGCGGTGCGCCGTCTTTCCGGATTGGCGGCACGGTTGTATCTGCCGCCGGGCGTGCGGATGCCGGGCATCCGCGGCGTGACGGTCCGCCACACGGGGCTGCCGGTGCGCAACGAGATCGTGCGGCTGCCACGCGAGGCGGCTTGCGCGCAACTCGGCGTCGATCCCGCGCAAAAACTCCTCGTCGTCATCGGCGGCAGCCAGGGTGCGAGCAATCTCAACCAATGGGTCGAAGCCCGGCTCCCCGCCTTTGCGGGCGCCGGGGTTCAGGTGTATTGCGTCACCGGCGTGGGCAAGGGCGCGGTCGGGCGGCGCGAAATCCGCGGTCCCAACGGCCGGGTGACCCATGCGTGGTTCGAGGGATTTTCCGATCGCGTCGGAGTGCTGTTTTCGGCGGCCGATCTGGTGCTGAGCCGCGCCGGCGCGGGGACGATCGCGGAGTTGGTGCGCTGCGAGACCCCGGCGATCCTGATCCCCTATCCGCACGCGGCGGACAACCACCAGTGGGCGAACGCCACTTATTTCGAGCAGCAGGGCGGCGGCATCGTGGTCGGTGAGGAGGCCCTCGGCGGCCTGTATCAGGAAGTGTCCGACGTGATCTTCAACGACTGGCTGTTGAACCAATTTCGCGGCAATCTCCGCCGCATGTCCCGGGAAAACAGCATCGAGATCATCGTGCAGGATCTCGAGAGCCTCGCGAACGGCGCTCCGCCCGCCGGGCATCCGCACCCCGCGCCGGCGATCGCGAATCCATGAACACGCCGCCCAGGATTTTCGGCCGCGCCTCGACCCGCGTCCATCTGCTCGGAGCCGGCGGCATGGGCATGGCCCCGCTCGGCCTTTATCTTGCCCAACTCGGGTTCACGGTGACCGGAGAGGACGACGGCTGGAATTCGTCCGTCCGCGAAATGCCGGGACGGGGGAGTGTCCGCATTACCGCGTCCGGCGGTCTGCCCGACGACGCGGAACTCGTGGTGTTTTCCTCGGCGGTGTCGCCGGAGCATCCCTCCCGGCGCCGCGCGGTTGCGCGGGGACTGCCGCAGGTGCGCCGGGGCGAAATGCTCGCGGAGGTGCTGAAGGGCCGGAAGCTGATCGCCGTGGCCGGCTCGCACGGCAAGACCACGACGACCGCGATGTTGATCACGGCCCTGCATCGCGCCCATTTTTCCTGCGGCTGGATTCTCGGCGGGCTTTTTCAAAACGAGGCGTTGGCGCCGGCGCATGCCGATGCCGCCGAGTGGGTCGTCGCCGAGATCGATGAAAGCGACGGCACGATCGCCAATTTCGTTCCGGAAGTGACGCTCGCGGTGAATCTGGATTGGGATCATGCGGACCATTACGCGAAGCTCGCGGACCTCGAGGCCGCGTTCGCCGCTCTGTTTGCGCGGACGAAACGCGCGGTGTTCACCAGCGACGCATGTGCGCTGTCGGCGCGGATCACCGGCAGAATCCCTCCGCCCGTTCCGCCCGGCGAAATTGGTGACGGCCGCCGCGACCTGACTTTCGGGCGCACGGGCGACTACCGCTTCGAGGTGGTCGGGGACGATGCGGCCGGTCAGAAGCTGGCGCTGGGCGGGAGGTTTTCCATCCGCGACGCCCGGGTGCGGGCCCATGGCGAATTCAACGCCGCCAATGCCGCCGCGGCGCTTGCGGTTGCGCAATTCGTCGGTGCGGCGGTTGACGCGGAGTCGCTCGCGGAATTTTCCGGCGTTCGCCGCCGCCAGGGTCTGCTGCACGAATCCGCCGTTACGATCTACGAGGATTACGCCCACCATCCGACCGAGATCCGCGCGCTGCTGGGCAGCCTCAGGCGCCGGGAGGCGGGACGTTTGCTCGTGGTCTTTCAGCCGCACCGCTTCAGCCGCACCGCGCAATTCAAGGCGGAGTTTGCCGCCGCGCTGGCCGCCGCGGACAAGGTTTTTCTGATGGACGTGTACGCGGCGAGCGAAGCGCCCGTCGCCGGCGGCACGGCGGCCGACATCTATGCGGAGCTGAAAAAAACGGGGACGGAACATCAGGTCGCCTATCTGCCCGGAAATGACACCGGGTTGCTGGAGATCGTGAAGGCGGCGCTCAAGCCGGGCGACACGCTGGCATTCGTCGGCGCGGGCGACATCGAGCAGGCCGCGCGGGAGTTTGTCGGAAGATTGAAAAAGGAAGAGCGGCGGGAAGCGGCCTGGAACGAATTTATCGGTGAGGTCCGGACGCGGCTCGGGCCCGCGACGAAGCTGGTCGAACGCGAGATCCTCGCTTCGAAAACAACCATGCGCGTCGGGGGACCCGCGCGGGTCTATGCCGAGCCGTCGAACCGCGAGGATTTGCGCCAATTGCTGATCGAGGCGCATCGCCGCGGATTGCCGGTCTTCCTGTTGGGACGCGGCTCGAATCTCATCATCCCCGACTGCGGCGTGGACGGGTTGGTGATCAGCCTGACCCGGGAAGGCTGGCAAAAATTCGAAGTGCAATCCGATGGACGCATCTGGGCGGCGGCGGGATTGCGACTGAAGAATCTCTGCGGGCTCGCGACGAAGGCGGGGTTCAAGGGTTTTGAATTCCTCGAAGGGATCCCCGGTTCGGTCGGCGGTGCGCTGCGCATGAACGCCGGAGCGATGGGCGGGTGGATGTTCGATGTCGTCGAGGAAGTGCACCTCATGACGATGCAGGGCGAGACGCGGATTTTGAAAAGGGCGGAGATGCACGTGGACTACCGGCATTGCGCGGAGTTGAAGGAGGCGGTCGCGCTGGGCGCCTATCTGCGGCCGGCGGCGAGCGCCAGGGCGGACGATATCCGCCGGCAGATTGACACCTACCAGAAAAAGCGCGTCGAGTCCCAGCCGCGCGAACCGAGCGCGGGTTGCATTTTCAAGAACCCGGCCGGCACGTCGGCGGGGCGGTTGATCGACGAACTCGGCCTGAAGGGAGAACGGGTGGGTGACGCCGAGGTTTCGCCGGTGCACGCCAATTTTATCGTCAACCGCGGCCATGCCACGAGCACCGACATCATCGGCCTTGTCCGGAAAATCCGCGCCCGGGTGAAAAGCGAACGCGGCATCGAGCTTGAGCCCGAGGTTTTGCTCTACGGTCAGGAATGGAGGGAGGTGTTATGAGTGAGGTC
>Ga0164241_10003910_pt1 | contig 14735 bp, 14 predicted proteins | sample OricomyardsoilBY_FD_108780 | JGI IMG/M metagenome (GOLD analysis project Ga0164241, IMG submission 108780) | Backyard soil microbial communities from Emeryville, California, USA - Original compost - Back yard soil (BY) | ecosystem: Environmental > Terrestrial > Soil > Unclassified | place: USA...
GCGGACCGCCTCGTCGAAGAGAGCTCGCAGCTCCTCGGGCGTGTCCTGGTGGGCGGTGTGCCACTCCCAGTCCCAGTCCTCCTCCCACTCGACCGCGTCGAAGGGAGGCATGTACTTCCCGCCGGCGAACACCGACTCGAACCAGCTCGACTCGACGATCGCGAGGTGCTTCATCATCCCGCCGAGCGTCATGTCGGAGGGCGGCAGCGCCTGCGCGAGCTGGTCCTGGGTGAGGCCGCTGCACTTCCAGCGGAGCGTGTCGCGGTGGTAGGTGAGGTAGCTGCGCAGCATCGTGACCTCATCCGCGTGCAGAGGCGGGTCGACCCGGCCATCGGCCGCCGAGTCACTCACCGGTCTCTCCGTCGATCGACTCGCGGATCAGGTCTGCCTGGCCGTTGTGCCGGGCGTACTCCTCGATCATGTGCAACAGGATCCAGCGCAGGCTGAAGGCACCCTGGGTGGAGCTCTGCTCGACCGACTCGACATCGAGACCACCGCGGGCGAGAGCGTGGTCGATCGCGACGTCCGCGCGGCCTACACACTCGTCGTAGAGAGCCCGCAGGTCCTCCGGACCGTCGTCCCGGGCGGTGCGCCACTCCCAGTCGGGGTCGGCGTCCCAGTCGACGCCCTCGAACGGCGCCGGATAGGCCTCGCCGGCGAGGCTGGACCCGAACCAGCCGACCTCGTTGAGCGCGAGGTGCTTCATCATCCCGCCCAGCGTCATGGTGGACGGCGGATGCACCTGGGCCAGTTGTTCCTGGGTCAGGCCGGCGCACTTCCAGCGGAACGTGTCGCGGTGGTAGTCGAGGAACCCGCGCAGCGCGGTGACCTCGTCGGCCCGCAGGGGTGCCTCGGTCCGGGTCGTCTTGTCGAACGTCTGGGTCATGACCTCGACGTTAGCCACGGCTCCCGGCGTGCCGCACCCGGCTTTCGTCGTACGCCGCCCGGTCTGGTCACCACCAGCCGAGGAGGTCACCGGCGATCCGGATGGCGAATCCCGCCACCACGACGATGAAGAAGATCCGGACGAACCGGGTGCCCTTGGCCACCGCGGCCCGAGCGCCGACGTAGCCGCCGACGAGGTTGCACGCCCCCATCACCAGGCCGACCTTCCACAGCACGGCACCCTGGGGGACGAACACGCAGAGCGCGGCGAGGTTGGTCGCCCAGTTGGCCAGCCGGGCCTTGGCCGACGCCTCGAGGAAGCTGTAGCCCAGCGCCCCCACCAAGGTGACCACGAAGAAGCTTCCGGTCCCGGGGCCGAGTGCCCCGTCGTAGCAGCCGATCAGCAGGCCTGCCACCATCGCGATGCCGACGTGGCGGCGTCCGTGGTAGCGCAGCACTGTGCTCTCACCGAGGTCGGGACGCAGGAGCACGTAGGCGCCGACCACGACCAGGACGACGAGCACGATCGGGTCGAAGGCGCTGTCGGAGATGTGAGAGCCGATGAACGCGCCGCCGACCGAGCCGGCGAACGCGCACGCCATCAGCGGACCGAAGGTGCGCGGGTCGGGCTTGATCCGGCGGTAGTACGTCGCGCTGCTGGCGGTCGTGCCGCAGATCGAGCTCAGCTTGTTGGTGGCCAGCACCTGGACCGGAGAGGCGTTCGGCAGGCCGATCAGCAGCGCCGGGAGCTGGACCAGCCCGCTTCCTCCGACCACGGCGTCCAAGAACCCCGCGGTCAGGCCGGCCAGCCCGAGCAGCAGCAGGGTCGTCGTGGACGGGTCGGTCACGAAGCTCCCGGCCCCTAGAAGAAGCCGTGCCGGGCGAGCGGCCCACGGAGCTCGCGCTCCTCATAGGTGAGGTGGCTGAGCAGCCTCTCGGCGAGGGACTCGACGGCCTGTTCGACGTGGTCCAGCGCCGCTGCGTCGCTGTCGCGGACGAGGGCGACCAGGGATCGGTCCACCCCGTCGAGCAGGGCGTGGATGACCTCATGCTCGGCCTGCAGCCGGTCGAGCACGGGAGCCGCGTCGGGCTCGGCCCGGCGCAGGTGCGGGAAGACGCTGGCGTCCTCGAGGCCGTGGTGGCCGTTGACGAACCCGCAGTAGGACTGGCAATAGGCGCCAAGCGTCCAGTTGTTCTGCCGCAGCGTCAGCTCGTTCACCGCCGCCCGCGCCTCCCCCACGGTCAGCAGCCCACGGCGTACCTGCCCGATCAGGTCGCGAACCCGGTCGAGCTCGCCGCGCAGGTGGTCGTGGATGGCGACGAGGTGCTCGACGGTCGTCAGCTGTCCCGAGTCGTACGCCGTGTCGGTGGGCTCGGCAAGGGTCGGCCGGGTCGACTCGTCCCAAGTCGTGTCTTCGATCATCGCGTGCCCAACCTAACGACCGGTCCACCCCTAGGGTGAGCGGGTGCGGATCGTCTCACTGCTGCCGTCGACCACCGAGATCCTGTTCGCGATCGGCGCGGGCGACGACGTTGTCGGAGTGACCTTCGAGTGCGACTACCCGCCGCAAGCCCGCACCCGTCGGATCGTCTCGACCTCCGCGCTCCCGGACGGGCTGACGCCGGCGCAGATCGATGCGTTCGTGGTGCAGGCAATGTCTCGGGGTGAGGATCTCTACCACCTGGACGAGGGCGCGCTGTCCGATCTGGACGCCGACCTCGTCGTCACCCAGGACCTGTGCGCCGTCTGCGCGGTCGACGTGTCGGTGGTCGATGACGCACTGGCCCATCTCGGCTGCACCGCCGAGGTGCTCACCGTCGACCCGCACACGCTGGACGAGGTCCTGGAGTCGATCCTCGCCCTCGGCCGCTCGACCGGTCGACTCGCCTCCGCGGAGGCGCTGGTGGCCGAGCAGCGGCGCCGACTCGGCGTCGCGTGGCGCCACACGGTGGGTCGGTCGCGGCCTCGGGTGATGTTCCTGGAGTGGACAGACCCGCCGTTCGCCCCTGGTCACTGGATCCCGGAGATGATCGAGATCGCCGGCGGCGAGCCGCTCCTCGCGACACCGGGCGAGAAGTCGCGTCGCGTGACATGGGACCAGGTCCAGGCAGCCGACCCGGATGTCGTGGTCGTGGCACCGTGTGGGTACGACCGCGACGGATCCCGCCGCCTCGCCGATGAGCTCGTCGCAAGCGGCGTCCTGCCGACCGGCGTACCGGTCCACGCCGTCGACGCCAACGCGTCCTGGGCCCGGCCCGGCACCCGGCTCCCCGACGGCGTCGCGGAGCTCGGGGCGATCCTGCGGACGATCAAGGTCGGCGTGTGAGGGGTCGGTATCCGGCCGTCAGGCGGTAGTCCCTGACGTTTCCGTTCCGCGAAGCCTCGAGCCCGCACGGAAACGTCAGGGACTACCGGCTGTTACTCGAACCAGCGGCCACGGCCTCCGAACCAGTCGCCGTAGTGGTCGCCGAGGCCGGCGGGGTCGCGTGACCCGAGGTAGGAGCCGACCACCGCCGCGCCCAGGTCGTCCAGCTCAGGAGCGACGACGCGACCGTCGACCCGGCGGGCCATCGAGTCCACGAACCTGGCCAGCCCGGGGTCGGTGCCGAGCCGGAAGAACGTGGTCTGGGCGCCCAACCGGCCCGAGTTGTCGAGCTCCTTGACCGAGTAGGCGACGGTCAGGGGGTGGGGCGGGTACTCGAAGTAGACCTCGCCGTTCGGCTCGAGGTGGGATGTGGGCTCACCGTCCGTGACGATCAGCAGCACCGGTTGGGCGCTCGGGTGCTTGCGGAAGAACCGGTTGGCCAAGAGGAGCGCGTGGTGCAGGTTCGTGCCTTTGTCCCACATCGCGTCGAGCCCGGTCAGCTCCTCGATGTCCATCACCTGCGCGTGCCGACCGAAACCGATCAGCTGCAGCGCATCGCCACGGAACCGGCTCCGGATCAGCGTGTGCAGCGCCAAGGCGGTGCGCTTCATCGGCAACCAGCGGCCGTCCATCGCCATCGAGAACGACGTATCCACCAGCAGTGCGACCGCGGCCTGCGTGCGCGCCTCGGTCTCGGCGACCTCCACGTCCCCGACGGTGATCCGGACCGGCTGTGCCGTCATCTGCGGCCCACCGGCCTCGCCAACCGTCCGGCGTACGGCGTTGGTGATCGTGCGCGTGACGTCCCAGGGCTCGGTGTCGCCGAACTGCCACTCCCGCGTCGCGCCGGACTGTTCGCCCGCGGCACCGGCCTGGCGCAGGTCGCGCTGACCCTGACGGCCGCTCATCCGCCTGGCCACGTCCTTCAGCAGCGCCTTGCCGAGCTGACGCATCGCCTTCGGGCTGAGCTTGAGCTGTCCGTCGCTCGAGCGCTTGAGGTAGCCGGAGTCGCGCAGCGCCTGCTCGAGCCGCTGCAACGTGCGGGCGTCGACGGCGGCGTCGTCGCCGAGCTGCTGGGCGAGCCGATCGAGGTCGACGTCGTCGAGCCGAGCGCCGTCGTAGGACTGCGCGAGCTGCTCGGCGAGGTCGTCGAGGTCGGCGACGTCCTGCAGGACGCCTGTTCCGTCGCCGAGACCGAGGCCCTGCTCTCCGTCGAACTGCTCCGAGCCGCGCCAGTCCTCACCCGGTCGCAGGGCCTGGAGGTTCGCGTCGAGCTCGGCGAGCTGCTGCATCAGGGCCGGCGAGCCGAACGCCTGCTCGGCGAGTGACATCAGCTCGGCGCGCTGCTCGGCTGTCATCGAGTTCATCATCCGCTGCGCCGCGGCAGCGCGTGCCGCCAGCGCGTCGATGAGCTCGTCGACGTTCTGCGGGTTCTCCGGGAAGAAGTCGCCGTGCTTGTCCATGAAGTCGGCGAAGTCCTGCGCGGTGTCCTGGCCCCGTTGGTGCTTCGACAGCAGGTCGTTGAGGTCGGTCAGCATCTGGTTGATCGCCGCCCGGTCCTCGTCGGTGGCGTCCTCCAGCGCCTGCTTCATCCCGGCGAACCGCTGGTCCAGCATCTCCCGCCCGAGCAGGTCCTTGATCCGCTCGTAGTCCTCGCGCGCGTCACGGCTCTGCCAGTCGTACGACGAGAGCTCGTTGACCGCGGCAGCGGTCGAGGGCGGCAGGTTGTCCATGGTCAGCTCGCGCAGGGCCCGGTCGCCCTCGTCCAGGTCGATGTCGCGGGCCAGCTGCCCGCGTTCGCTGAGGACGGCGTGGTCGAGCAGCTCGCGCACCTCCTCCAGCGTGCCGTCGAGGTTGTGCCGCTGGGTCAGCTCGCGACGCTTCTCCGCGACCCGGCGCGCCAGGTCGTCGAGCCCACGCTGACCCTGCGATCCGCGGCGCAGGAACTCCCGCATGGCCCGCTCCGGCGAGTACCCCGCCATCACGTCCTCGCCGATCGAGTCCAGTGCCTCGGCGATGTCGACCGGTGGCGCCAGCGGGTCCGGGCCCCCGTCGTACGCCGTGTAGCGCGAGCGCGGCTGGTGGTGCCTAGCCATCCGTCCGCTCCACGTTCGTCCCGGCCCGCAGCACCCGCGGGATCTCGGCGACCTCGTCGACGCGGGCGACCAGGGCCGCCACCTCGTCCTCCGCCGCCGACGAGTCCACCTCGACCGCATAGCTGATGCCGGTCGAGACCCAGCTCTCGGTGTCGAACTCGCCCCTCGCCGAGACGCGCACGCCCCGCACGGGTACGCCGAGCGCCTCGCCCTCGCGGAACACGTCGTTGAGGACGCAGAGTGCGACCGCGACATGCAAGACCGCGGCGCCGTTGGGGGCCGCCCGGACGAGGACGCCGCGCTCGGTCCAGACGTGCGGGACGACCCAGCCGTCGGTGGCGTCGGTCAGGAAGGTGCCCGACGTGAGCGCGACCGGGAAGTCGGCAGTCACGGTGTCAGCCATACACCGTCTCCCCGCCGCCGGACTCCTTGCTGATCTTCCGCGCGAGATAGAGCCCTTCGAGCGCGAGCTCGATCGCCCCGGCCCGCTCGCCGTCGTTCCCGGCGCCGAGGCGGTCGCAGACCTGGTCGTAGAGGTCGGACTCGCCCAGCACGGGCAGTCCGATCAGGAAGTCGCGGGCGGTCACCTGTTCGCCCGTGGTGACCATCTGGCCGGCCTCGATCCGGTCGACGAGGAGCGCGAAGTCGATCCCGCGGAAGTGCCCGCGGACCGCCTCGGCGGTCGCGGTGCGCAGCAGGTGGGTGAGGATCTCGAGCTCGCGTCCCTCCTCACCCGTCTCGAACTCGATCTTGCCGCCGAGCACGTCGGTGGCCGTCTCGAGGTCGACGACCCGGGCGACCGCCTGCTCCTCGCCCTGTCGTGTCGCGCGGTGCAGGGCCGAGGCGGCGACGGTCTCGGCGCCGGCGATCGCGAACCGGGCACTCACCCCGGAGCGTTGGTCGACGGAGTTCGACTCGCGCAGGTGGCCGGTGAACCTGGCGAGGATCTCGATCAGGTGGTCGGGCACCTCGGCGACCAGGTGTGCCTCCTGCCGGATCACCGCGATCTCGTCCTCGAGCTCCGACGGGTAGTGGGTGCGGATCTCGGCGCCGAAGCGGTCCTTGAGCGGGGTGATGATCCGTCCCCGGTTGGTGTAGTCCTCCGGGTTCGCGCTGGCCACGACCAGCGTGTCCAGCGGCAGCCGGAGCACGTAGCCGCGGATCTGGATGTCGCGCTCCTCCATCACGTTCAGCATCGCGACCTGGATCCGCTCGGCGAGGTCCGGCAGCTCGTTGATCGCGACGATGCCGCGGTGGCTGCGGGGGATCAGCCCGAAGTGGATGGTCTCGGGGTCACCGAGGTGGCGGCCCTCCGCGACCTTCATCGGGTCGACGTCGCCGATCAGGTCGGCGACCGAGGTGTCCGGGGTGGCCAGCTTCTCGGCGTACCGCTCGTCCCGGTGGCGCCACGCGACCGGCAGGTCGTCGCCGAGCTCCGCGGCGCGTCGCCGCGACTCGGGGGTGATCGGCTCGAACGGGTGCTCGCCGAGCTCCGCGTCGGCGATCACCGGCGTCCACTCGTCGAGCAGACCGACCAGCGAGCGGAGGAGCCGGGTCTTGCCCTGGCCGCGCTCACCCAGCAGTACGACGTCGTGCCCGGCGAGCAGCGCACGCTCGAGCTGCGGGATCACGGTGTCGTCGAAGCCGTGCATCCCGGGCCATGGGTCCTCGCCGGCCGCGAGCTTGGCGAGCAGGTTGTCGCGGAGCTCGACGCGCACCGGCTTCTGGACGTGGCCGGAGGCACGAAGCTGTCCGAGTGTGCCGATCGCGGGGGCAGGGCTGGGCGCAGGAGTGGAGGCCGACATGGGCGCATGGGTCACGTCTTCCACGCTAGTCCGGCACGCAACGTGCGCTCGGACGGACCGGCTGCTCGACGTGATCAGGCGCCGCCGGTCCCGGGTCATGCGCACACCTGAGAGTGGGTTGGCGACGGGTTGGCCAGACTGTGCCTATGACCCGGCGGATGATCGGCATCGCGGGGGCTCCCGGTGCCGGGAAGACGACCTACGCCGAGCGACTGCTGGCCGAAGCAGAGCGCGGCGGCACGCGCGCGGCGTACCTGCCGATGGACGGGTTCCACCTGGCCGACGTCCCCCTGACCTCGCTCGGGATCCTCGACCGCAAGGGGGCACCCGAGACGTTCGACGCGTGGGGGTACGCCGCGGTGCTGCGCCGGCTGCGCGGACGGCCGGACCACGTCGTGTGGGCGCCGGGTTTCGAGCGGGTGCTGGAGCAGCCGCTGGCGGGTGCGGTCCGGATCGGTCCGGAGGTGGACCTCGTCGTGACGGAGGGGAACTACCTGCTGCTCGACCGCCCGGAGTGGCGGGCGGTGCGCGCCGAGCTCGACGAGGTGTGGTTCCTGGACTGCGCCGACGACGTACGCCGTCGTCGACTCGTCGCGCGACACGTGGAGTTCGGCAAGTCGCCGGCCGAGGCGGAGGCATGGGTCGCCCGGGTCGACGACGCGAACGCCGCCTTGGTGGCGACGACGCGAACGCGCGCGGACCGCGTGGTCGAGAGCTGACCGAACGCGCGCCGGTCCCTACGGGGTGGGCTCGCCACCCAGCAGCTTCGAGGCCAGGACCGCCGCCTGCGTCCGCCGCTCGAGGCCGAGCTTGGCGAGGATGCTCGAGACGTAGTTCTTCACGGTCTTCTCGGCCAGGAACATCCGCTCGCCGATCTGCCGGTTGGTCAGCCCCTCGGCGATCAGACCGAGCAGCTTCAGCTCCTGATCCGTGAGGTCGCTCAGCTCGGGGACGGTCGCCGGGCCGTTGCGCACCCGGTCGAGGACCCGGGCGGTGAGGGAAGGGTCGATCAGGGAGTTGCCGGCCGCCACCTGCCGGACGGCGCCGACCAGGTCGTGACCCGCGATCTCCTTGAGCACGTAGCCCGAGGCGCCGGCCATGATCGCGGCGAACAACGCCTCGTCGTCGTCGTACGACGTGAGGATCAGCGCCCGCACGTCCGGGTCGACGACGCGCACGGCACGGCACACCTCGATCCCCGAGCCGTCCGGCAGCCGGGCGTCGAGGATGGCGACGTCCGCGTGCAGGGCGGGGATGCGCGCGGTCGCCTCCGCGGCCAGTCCGGACTCGCCGACCACGACGATGTCGCCGGCGGACTCGAGCAGGGCGCGCAGGCCGTGCCGAACGACTTCGTGGTCGTCGAGCAGGAAGACGCGGATGTCCTCGTCCATGGAGTAGTTCTAGCAAGCGACTCACGGGCGTGGAACAGAAGCGCTCACCCTGCGTGTTGCGGGCGCTACGATCCCGGCAGCGACGCTCGCAGCCGAGGGGGCCGGCGTCGCCATCGCCGGGAGGGGCCGTGGTCGAGGCACTGCGTCCGCAGGGACGCATCCACGTGATCGGCGCGGGACCCGTCGGCCTCTTCCTGACGGCGCTGCTGCAGTCGGTGGAGGGACAGCGCATCCGTCTCTACGAGCGACGACCTGAGTACACCCGGACCCGGATGGTGTCGCTGGCCGACTACCTCGTGGCCGACTCGGTCGAGAGCTACAAGGCCGACGTCATCGACGGCCAGGACGTGGAGGCGATCTTCGACCCGGTCGAGCTCGAGACCCGGCTCGCCTACCGGCGAACCGTCGCCCCCGACCTGCGTGCGCTGCTGGAGGAATGGAGCCGAGGCTTCGTCGCTCTGAACACGGTGGAGAACACGCTGAGCCGGCTGATCGAGACCCGCGACACGGGAACGGTCGAACGCATTCCCGTCAGGCTGGAGCCGGACGAGGCGCTGGACCTGATGGAGCCCGACGACATCCTGGTCGACTGCACCGGGACGCGTTCGCTGATGCGCGACCGGCTGGCCCCAGGGGAGGACCCCGACGTGCCGGGCCGCAACACCAGGAGGTTCCAGCTCGAGCACGCCCTCGTGATCACGTTCCTCTACGGACAGCACTACGTGTGCGACGAGTACTGCAAGTACTACAAGAACCTGGAGAACGCAGGCTACAAGTTCATCCCGACCGTGCGTCGCACCTACTACGACGGCGACACCACCCACGTGACCGGCATCGTGACGATCAGCGAGGCGGAGTTCGAGGCCATGCCGTCGCGGTTCGAGGAAGCCTGGCTGCGAGAACACTTCCCGAACATCGCGATCTCGATGGACGGTTTCATCAATCGGGTCAAGGCCGAGACCCATGGCGAGCTCGTGGGCGACCTGGAGATCACCCGCATCCCGCTCGACGTGTACCACGCGTGGAACGTCACGAGCCGCCGGTGGCAGGTGTCCGGGCGCGACCACCCGCTGGCTCGGACGCCGGTGTTCCTGCTGGGGGACGCAGCGATCGGCTCGCCGTACTTCCAGTCGATCTCTCTGGGTCTCGAGTGCGCCTTCCACCTCGCGGGCCACCTCGGCAACCGCGCGTTGCCGATGGCGGAGATCTTCGACCGGTACGAGATGTTCATGCACCAGCAGTGGCTACGTGTCTACATGCGCAGCCAGATGATCAAGCACAACAAGGACCTCCTCCAGGTCGTCGACGACACCGACGAACTGCTCGGCCGGCTGCACATCTACTAACGCGACCTGCACCGGGCCGCAGCTCAGGAGTTGGCGAGGTAGGCCAGCAGGTCCTGACGGGTGAGGACGCCGACGGGCTTGCCGTCCTCGTGGACGAGTACGGCGTCGGCGTCCTCCAGGATGGCCACGGCGGCGCGGGCGGACTCGGACGACCCGATCGTCGGCAGCGGTGGGGACATGTGGTCCTCGACCCGGTCGGTCAGGTGCGCGGCTCCGGTGAACAGCGCGTCCAGCAGGGTCCGCTCGGAGACCGATCCGGCCACCTCGGCGGCCACGATCGGCGGCTCGGCACGGACGACGGGCATCTGGGAGACGCCGTACTCCTGGAGGATCGCGACGGCCTCGGCGATGGTCTCGTTGGGGTGGGTGTGGACCAGGTCGGGCAGGCGACCGGACTTGCCGCGCAGCACCTCGCCGACGGCCTGCTCGGTGGCATCGGAGTCGGTGGCGAAGCCGTACTGGGCCAGCCACTCGTCGTTGAAGACCTTGGTCAGGTAGCCGCGCCCGGAGTCCGGGAGCAGGACGACGATCACGGCGTCGGCGCCCTCGGGGGTCGACGCCAGCTCCTGGGCGACCTGCCGTGCGGCGTACGCCGCCATCCCGGACGAGCCGCCCACCAGCATCGCCTCCTGACGGGCGAGCCGGCGCGTGAACGCGAACGAGTCCGCGTCGGACACCTCGATGACGCGGTCGGCGATGCCGCGGTCGTAGGTCTCGGGCCAGAAGTCCTCGCCTACGCCCTCGACGAGGTAGGGCCGACCGCTCCCACCGGAGTAGACGGACCCGGCCGGGTCGGCGCCGATCACCTGGATCGCCGGCCCCCCTCGTTCGGCACTGCGCTCCTTGAGGTAGCGGCCGACGCCGCTGATCGTGCCGCCGGTCCCCATCCCGCACACGAAGTGGGTGATCCGGCCGTCGGTCTGGCGCCAGATCTCCGGGCCGGTGGTCTCGTAGTGCGACAGCGGGTTGTTCGGGTTGGAGTACTGGTCCGGCTTCCAGGCACCGGGCTCCCGCGAAAGCCGGTCGCTGACGTTGTAGTAGGAGTCCGGATGCTCCGGCGCGACCGCGGTCGGGCAGACGACCACCTCGGCGCCGTACGCCTTCAACACGTTGCGCTTGTCCTCGCTGACCTTGTCGGGACAGACGAACACGCACCGGTAGCCCTTGGCCTGGGCCACCATCGCCAGGCCCACGCCGGTGTTGCCCGAGGTGGGCTCGACGATCGTGCCGCCGGGCTTCAGCTCACCCGAGGCCTCGGCCGCCTCGATCATCCGGGCCGCGATCCGATCCTTCACCGAGCCGCCGGGATTGAGGTACTCGACCTTCGCCAGCACCAGCGGCGACGAGACCGCGTCGGTGGGCAGGTCGAGGGTGGTCGACAGCCGCACCAGCGGGGTGTTGCCGACCAGGTCGAGCAGCGACTCGGCGTACTCCATGCCGGTCAAGATAGCCACCACCCGCGAAGCCGCGGGCATCGGCCACGTGCGCATCCACGAGCCGTGTCGCGGACGCGACACGAGATGCTCGGCCGCCCGCCGCCGCCAGAGCCGCACGGGGGAGACGGACGCTGGCGACGACGGGCGGGCCCAGCCCGGCCGGGTGTGGCTCAGGCCGCGCGGTCGTAGCGGCTGGTGAGCTCCTGCTGGGGGTTGAAGGCCCACAGGGTGTAGGCGTCGATCCGCTGGATCAGGGTGCGCGTGAACGTCCGCATCTCCGGGTCTCCCTTCATCGGTCGTCTAGGGGGTTCACCTGGTTCAATGCCTGGGCGGCTTTGATCGTTCCAACTCCGGCCGTGACCCGAGTCACGGGGACCGGCCCGCGGACCCGCGGTAGGTGCGACCCTCCGGACGACCTCTAGGTTTGACCGCATGGGGAAGGCCGCTGCGGCACGCAGGCTGGCCTCCGCCGCGGCGTTCGGGGGCGGGGGCCTGTCGGTGCTGGGCATGGGCCTGTACGGCGTACTCCGGGGCGAGGCGGCGATCGCCCGGCGGATGATCGGCAACGCCGGTGACCAGCCGCCGCCGGACTCCACCGGATGGTACGGACGGGGCCGCCCCGGGCCGGCGATCAAGGTCGCTCTGCTCGGAGACTCCAGTGCCGCCGGGTACGGCGTCGAGCGCATCGTCGAGACCCCAGGAGCGTTCTTCGCCAGCGGCCTCGCCAAACAGGCGGATCGCCGCGTCCACCTGCGCACCTACGCCAAGGTCGGTGCCCAGTCCTTCGACCTCGCCGGCCAGATCGACCGTGCCCTGCCCAACCGTCCCGACCTCGCCGTGATCCTGATCGGCGCGAACGACGTCACCCACCGGGTGCGCCCGTCGCAGTCGGTCCGCTACCTCGCCGAGTCGGTACGCCGCCTGGTCGCCGAGGACACCAAGGTGCTGGTGGGCACCTGCCCCGATCTGGGCAGCGTCAAGCCGATCCCTCCCCCCCTGAAGCAGGTCGCGCGCTCGATGTCGCGCCGCCTGGCGGCCGCCCAGGCGATCGTCGCCGTCGAGGAGGGCGGCGTCGCGGTCTCACTCGGCTCGATCCTGGGCCCGGACTTCGCGGCCGCCCCGGCGGTGCTGTTCGGACCCGACCAGTTCCACCCGTCGGCCGAGGGCTACCGCGCCGTCGCCGAGGTGCTGGTGCCCTCGGCGCTCAACGCGCTGGGCCTGGCTCCCGACGAGCCGCGACGGCGTGCTCCGGGTGAGGGCACGATGCCGGTCGCCACGGCCGCGGTGCGGGCTGCGAAGACGCCTGGCACCGAGTTGGGAGACAAGAAGGGCCTCTGGGTGGAGCTGCGCCGGCATGCCCGGCTGCGCTCCGAACCGGAGACCCCTCTGGACGTCGACGAGGACGGCGACGAGGACCAGGAAGAGGAAGCGGTCAGCGACGCATGATCGCCAGGATCCGCAGCAGGTTGGTGTAGATCCAGACCAGGCTGACGGCCAGGCCGAACGCGGCGCGCCAGGACTCTCGCTCCGGAAGCCCGGCGCGGATCCCGTTCTCGACGAAGTCGAAGTCCAGGATCAGCATGAAGATGCCGAGCACGAGGCCGACCAGCGAGAAGACGAACCCGAGCGGGGTCAGGCCGTAGAAGCCCAGGTCGCCGCCGAACACGCCGACCACCAGCTGCAGCAGCGACAGACCGACCATCCCGAACACGGCCGCGATCACGCCCATCCGGAACTTGTGGCTGACCCGGATCTCGAAGAACTTGTACGCCGCCAGGGTGCCGGCGAAGGCCGCGAAGGTCCCGATCACCGCCTGGATGACGATGCCGCCGCCGTACTGGTAGTCGAAGAACTTGCTGAACGCCCCGAGCGCAATGCCCTGCAACGCGCAGAACGCCAGGACCAGCGCCGGGCTGATCACGCGCTTGAAGGAGTTGACCATCGAGAGGGCGAAGGCACCGAGACCGCCGACGGCCATGGCCGCGGACAGCTGGCTGACCGCCTCCGGGGACAGCGTCGACTCCCGCGAGCCGAGGGCCGGCGTCAGCACCCAGGTGGCGAAGGCCGCGACCAGGATCACGATCAGCGACACCGCGGTCTTCTGCACGACGCTGTCGATGGTCATCGGAGCGGTGGGGGCCTGCGTGCCGGGCGTGCCGGGTGTGCCTACGCTCCAGGTCGAGGGGTCGGGCGCGGTCGACGTCCCGTAGCCCTGGTACGTCGCGCCGCTGCCGCCGTAGACCTGGTTGCCGTAGGCGTTGCTCGATCGTCCGTTGAACGCGTCGGAGTTCCGGAAGACCGGGTTGTTGCTCTGCATGGTCTCTCCTCGGAGGCCTGGGTCGAAAGCGCGACCGTCGCGATGACGATCCGCTCGTGACGATCGTAGCCAGTCGACGTGGCAGACCGGAGGCCAAGTGAAGGAAGCACAGCCTGCGTTCAGCCTGGATCCACCGATTTGCCTCGTCGCGAGCGTCACCAGATGGGTGCGATGGCAAGGCGCCCGCGAACGGCAGACTGGACGTCTTTCGAGCGTTGGCAACGCAGCCAGCGCCCCAGCTGATGGCGCGCAGCAGGCGGAAATCGGTGGATGCAGGTTCGGGTGTGGTGAGCGGACCCGTCGGCCTGTCCGTGGCTGTTGTTAGCGTCGCGGGATGCACTTCGCCCTGAGTGTGCCGCCGTTCACCGATCCCCTCGTCGTCGTCCGGTGGGCGCGTGCTGCGGAGGCCAACGGGTGGGACGGGTTCTTCCTGTGGGACCACCTCCGGTGGGACGACGAGGTCGAGGTGCATGACCCCTGGGTGCTGCTGGGTGCGATCGCGACCGCGACCGAGCGGCTCCGGATCGGGACCATGGTGACCCCCTTGTCGCGACGCCGGCCGGCCATGGTGGCCAAGCACCTCGTCACCCTCGACCACCTCAGCGGCGGGAGGGTCACGCTCGGCGTCGGGCTGGGGGACCCGCCGACCCATGACTTCGCGGACTTCGGCGACGAGCCGTCGTACTCCGTGCGTGCGGCCATCACGGACGAGGCGCTGACCGTGCTCTCGGGGCTGCTGGCGGGATCGGTCTCCCACCACGGGGAGCATCTCGACGCCGAGGCCACGGTCCGCCCGAGTCCGGTGCAGGCGCACCTCCCCATCTGGATCGCCGGTCGTGCGCCCCACGCCAAGCCGCTGGCCCGTGCGCGCAGGTGGGACGGCTACGTCCCGATCGCGGATCCGTTCCTGACCCCCGACGCGCTCACGGCGTACGTCGGGCCGCATCCGCGCGACGACTGGGACCTGGTCGTCCAGTGGCCCGACGGCACGTCTCCCGACGAGTACGCCGCGGCGGGAGCCACCTGGTTGGTGAGGTCGACGTGGCCGCACGAGGCCGGCTGGCGCGAGGAGATCGAGGCCCTGGTCGGGTCA
>Ga0164241_10003911_pt1 | contig 14733 bp, 8 predicted proteins | sample OricomyardsoilBY_FD_108780 | JGI IMG/M metagenome (GOLD analysis project Ga0164241, IMG submission 108780) | Backyard soil microbial communities from Emeryville, California, USA - Original compost - Back yard soil (BY) | ecosystem: Environmental > Terrestrial > Soil > Unclassified | place: USA...
GAATAAAGTTAGATTAGATAACAAGAGCCGTATGATGCGAGAGTATCACGTACGGTTCCGTGAGCGGCTTGGGCTGAAATGCCCTTGCCTACTCGACTGTTCAAGCAAAAAAGAAAAGAAACAAAACTGCGATTGAATTGTATTTGGAGATTATAGGCACTCACGATTTCAACGCCTGATTCTATTATTTTATTCATCTAATGAAAGAACTAAACGATATAATTCTTGCATATAAAAAAGCTGTTTTGCAAAACAAAAAAACCGCTTTGGTAACTGTTGTGCATGTGGAAGGTTCATCCTATCGCCGTCCCGGCGCAAGAATGTTGGTAACAGAAGATGGTGAAATTACGGGCGCCATTAGCGGTGGATGTTTGGAAGGGGATGCTCTGCGCAAAGCACGGTTTGCTATATTTCAACAAAAAAATAAAATTGAAATTTACGATACTACTGACGAAGATGATTTGAAATTTGGTGTGCAGTTAGGATGCAACGGTATCGTGTACCTGTTATTTGAGCCAATACAAGACGATAATTTAAATAACCCGATCAATTTATTAAAGAAGATTGCTGAACAACGAAAAAATGCATTGCTGTTAACGCTGTTCAATTTAGATAAAAATGCTGTTCAACAGGGAACCTGTGGTTTTGTAAATGAAGATGAACATATTTTTATTAATGAAGATCTAAAGCCCTTAATTATAGAATGTAATGATTTACTTGCCGGAAAATCTTCTGAGACTAAATATTATGAAAGAGGCTTCTGTGCCTTGTTTCAGTTTATTCCGCCGGCCATACGATTAATCATTATCGGTGCCGGCAATGACGCGCAACCTTTAATGGAAATGGCTTCTTTGTTAGGATGGAATATTGTTGTCGTTGACGGAAGACCTTCGTATGCCACGCAACAACGCTTTGACAAAGCAGATGAAGTGATTGTTGCAAAGCCAAAAGATATTTTATCGCAATTGTATGTTGATGAACAAACAGCAGTAGTATTGATGACGCACAATTATAATTATGATGTGGCGGCGTTGAAACAACTAATCAATACAAATTGTAATTACATTGGCATACTTGGACCAAAGAAAAAATTGCATAAGATGTTTGATGAATTGAATGAGAAAGGCCCGGTTATAGATGATGAACAACTTAGTAAAATTTATGGCCCGGTTGGTTTGGATATTGGTGCAGAAACATCGGAAGAAATTGCCTTGTCTGTTATTGCTGAAATAAAAGCAGTATTTGAAAAAAGGAATGGGGCTTCATTAAAAGAAAGAGCCACAGAAATTCATGAACGCTCTTTAATACCACATCATGAATGATACCGGCATTATCATTTTAGCAGCGGGGGATTCAACACGCTTTGGCAGCGCCAAACAATTACTTACTTATAATAATAAAACGTTATTGCAACATGTAATTGATGAAGCGACAGCAACCGGGGCCCAACCAATTGTTGTTGTTACAGGCTCGGATAGCGAAGCCGTTTCTGCATCAATTGCAAGTAAAACAGCGAAAGTTATTTTTAATAAAGACTGGAAAGAAGGCATTGCTTCAGGAATTGCTGCCGGTGTAAAAAAAGCGATCGCTTTAAATAACAAGATTAAAAATGTGATTATCGCAGTATGTGATCAGCCTTTTATTTCTTCATCCTTATTTAGGCAATTATATCAAACAAGGCAGGATAATCCACAACACATTGCTGCCAGCGCTTATGCCGGTACCATTGGAACTCCGGTGCTTTTTACCCAAAGATATTTTGATGCGTTAATGAATTTGCAAGGCGACGAAGGCGCCAGGAAAATTATTTTAGCACATAAAGAAGATGTAGCCACGGTTGATTTTCAGCAAGGCAATATTGATGTTGATACAAAAGCTGATTTCGAACAATTATTAGAAAATCAAAAGCGCGATTCATAAATGAGAAAATCATTTTCGGTAATAATTGTTGTTTTACTGTTTGTTTAAATGCTTCAGCACAAAAAATTACCGTGGCTGTTGCAGCAAATATGCGATATACAATTGAGGTGTTTAAATCTTGAACCGTCTCAGCGGAAATTCTTCAACCCTGTTATCAAAAATTTATTATGACTTGCGTATGCGAATTGCATTTGGCTGTATAACCGTAAAGGCTTTTGCCAATTGTAGCTGGTGTTTCAAAAAAAGTTTTGTTACAATACTGGCTTTTTCAGTAGGTCTATTTTCCGGATTGCATCTACTATCGGTTTATCAACAACCTTCATCTGCCATTCATTTCATTGTGCAACAGGATAAATATTTTCGCCTTTTAGAGATAGCGTTGCAAATGCGAGCGCTGCTTTAATATTCTTTTTAGTAAGATGAGGATGGGCTTGTATTATTTCATTTTCTGTTTCTCCCGCCGCAAGCTTTTCAAGAATCAATTCTACAGATATTCGTGTTCCTTTTATTACGGGTTTACCCATTAAAACCTTCGGATTTATTTCGATATCGTTAAGATTATTCATCTCTATTTTTTATAAAAAAAAGATTTTAAATTCTATCGTTTGGCATGAAAATGCAATATTTAACGCCCAACCGTAATTCGGCGTGCAAAGAACCAGGCCTCTGTCGATGTTCTTTGAATCTATTAGATTACTCATTACTCAAACTCGGGATCGCAACTGTCGGGTCTCTCCCGAACAACGGGATTTTTGTTTTGCCTGTCATAAATTGTCACTGTAAAATATTGTGCTGCACAAATAGTATGTGCAGAATTATGACTGTTTGTTGTCTTAAGCTGGCTGAGAGCATTTATTCTTTGTTATATCATTTGGGCGTACAGACATACCATTCGGGAATTATGGCAGCAACTTTCCTGATATCGTTGGTCGGAAGACCAGACGACGGCTCCCCCGCGTAGATGGGTTGGCTGAAGTTTTGGAAGGAGATAATTAACTCAGGATAGCAGCACCCTTTTTATTTTGAACATTCTAAGAATAGCAGGGGAAATGATCATCAAATATCTTTTATGTTTTGAAGTTTATTCTCTGCAATAATTTCCTTAATAAGTGTGGATTTGTAAAAGTAGGATATTCCACTATGACCATAATCTTCTGGAATATGCCCTGCATTAATTCCTATCAGATAACCTATTCTCGCATTTAGCATATTACCAACAAAGCCGTAAGCTAATGCTAACACCGGGCTTCCAGAAGCTCCTTCAGTTGAAAATCCTTCATATGCAACACAACTTCCATGATGATTCTTATCCCATGAATAGGAATATTTTGGGTCGCTTGCAATTGTCCCACAACGCAAAATTGGTCGACCCATTAATTTATCATGAGTTTGAGGAAACCCTGCAAAACATATAATATCTGATGGAAAAATTCTATTAAATTCTTCTTCATTTGGAAGGTGAGATAAAGTAAAATGAAAATGAAACTTTTCATTTTCCGCGCTTTGTTTTGTAAGTGGGAGAATCAAAGCAACATCATTATTATAATCTCTGTGAAAAAAAACAGGTGTATCTGAATTAATAGAAACTGTGTAAGCAATATCGGAAGGTTTCCTTCCTGTAATTTGTATTGATATTAATTTATAGTCTTTATATTTTGTAGCTAATTTATTATAATTTATATCCATGACATGTCGATTCGTTATGATGTAAGGTATACCTGTGCCAATTTCCAAAATGAAACAGGTTGCTGCTCTTTCTACAAAATTTATTCCATCTGAATATTTCGTTTTTATTTGATATGCACAATACAAAAAGTTTTCGGGCGGTCTATGAAACATTTTTACTAAGATTTTTTTTGTTTTTATTCTACTTGTTCTGCAAACTTAAGTATCCGCGATATAAGCTTTGAGACATCCGGTTTAGTTTTATAAGTAAAACATATTTTTCATTGAGAGTATTTTGTGCTGTATTAGTTTGCGAATTTCTTCGAAGTTTTCTTTTTTTATTCAACGAAAAACGCTGCTGTATATTTATCATACAACTCAAACAAAAACTCAATCCTTTTTGTTTCATTAATAAATGGTTGCGGGCGGTAACAAAGGTCAACAGCTTTATCCAATGCCTGGTGTGCTTTTACTAATTCGGGTGGCATGGTGTTGGTGTCATATAAATCAGCCAGGCTTGCAGCGGGAAATTTTGTTCTTACATCCAGAACGTTTTGTGCTGCTGCTTCTACAGTTTGCTTTTGTTTATCGGTTGCATTTTCTGGCCACGGGAAGTTATTATAAACGATAGTATTTGAATAACTATAGTCACTTTTCAATCTTCCACAAATATTTCGCATCCATGCCATGTGCATTAAGGATGTAATTATTCCAAAGTGATATTGTCTGGCGTTTGGAAGATTAAAAAGTTTATCGCCACATATAATTTCCTTACTGCAAAATCCTATGGGAATGTATTCTCTGTTTTCTGAGGAGACTTTTGGAATTGCCAAATAATTTGAATCTGGCTGTCTTTCTTCTCCAAACAATGAAGGGAATTTAGCAGCTTTTAAAGTCTGTGTGCGCCTACTTGATTCCCGAAATTTTTTTACTCTTTCAATTCTTTCATAAACAGAAGGATATTTCTTTAAGTCTGATGGATTAATGTCCTTCAACCACAAACAAAACCTTGGAATATTATTTAAAAATTCTTTGCCCATTAAAAAAGGACGTATCCATTTTTCAACCCCCGGATATTTAGTAATGAGTTCTGTTCTTTCCTCCATATTGAGAAGAAGATTTCCGTCATCTATAGCATCGCTTCCTCTTGAAATTTTGGGTACATCACAAATAGGATTTGAACGTTTTAAAATGAAGCTATCTTTTCCTGAAACTAAGTACGGATTGATGTTATTCACCCTTGTCTCATGAGGTTCTCCTTTTATATTTTCGTATTCATATAGCTTTTTATCCTGTATGTCGAAATTAGAAAAACCTATGATTACTACATGCACACCAGCATTCCCTTTTGCTTCGTTACTCCATTTAAATGTTCTGTGCGCAAAATGAATTTTAATATGGTATCTGTTAAATAATTCATTCCATAAGATTGCAGGTTGTTCTCCTTGTGAAATGGAGTTGGTACTAACAAAAGCGCATTGAGTTAAATGAGATTTGTCGAAGGATGCACCGGCTTCGACAAGCTCAGCCTGACACCCTTTCAAATATTTCACCGCTTTTATATACCAGGCAGCTACATAATCTAAAACCCCTGCTCCTTTCACTCCTGCAAAAATTAATTGCATATCGTTTTTCTGCTCCTCATTCTGCCAAGCGTAACCTACAAACGGCGGATTCCCAAAAATGTAATTAAAGCTTGGTTCGCTTTTTTCAAAAGGAATTGGGTCTATCAAGCTTTGCCATTCAATTCTTAATGCATTACCATGTACAATAGTGGCGCTTTTTTTCAATGGCAGGCGCACATAATACTCTCCAAAAGTTTCGCTCACTTTCATGTTCATCTGGTGGTCTATCAGCCAAATTGCTACCTGCGCTATCTGTGCCGGAAATTCTTCATATTCTATTCCATAAAACCTATCCACATCGCATTGCAATAAATGGCCTATATCAATACGCGCATCCAGCGCTACTTCGGGCCTTAGCTTTTCAAACCGGTACAGCAATACCTTTATTATTTCCAGCTCCAGCAAACGCAGCTCTCGGTAAGCAATGATCAAGAAATTGCCACAACCGCAGGCAGGATCAAGAAAACGCAGTTCACTTATTTTAGTATGAAATTTTTGCAGCTTTGGCTTACTGTCTTTTACTTTTTCAAATTCTTTCCACAGCTCATCCAGAAACAAAAGCTTTATAAGTTTTAAAATATTTTTTTCGCTGGTATAGTGTGCCCCAAGTGTTCTTCTTTCTTCAGGGTTCATCACGCTTTGAAACAGCGAACCAAATATGGCTGGAGATATTTTACCCCAGTCAAGATTGCAACATGATAACAGGAGTTTTCGCATTTCACTGTCAAAACTTGCCGTGGGTAAATGTTCTTCAAATAGCTTTCCGTTTACATAAGGAAACGCATTTAATTCTTCATCAAGATTGGTATAACGTTTATCCTTAGATGTATTTAATACTTCAAAAAGCTCTGCCAGGCGACTGGCCAGGTCGCTCCCATCTTCATTGGTGCGTAGCGCTATATAATCCAGGAAAATACCTTTCTCAAAAATATTGGTATCATCAGCAAACAAACAAAAAAGCAATCTTACTAAATACAGTTCCAGCGCATGTCCTGTGTATCCTATCGCTTCCAGCTTATCATGTAGCTTGCCCATCAAAGCGGCCGCTTCAATATTTACAGGATCTTGTTCTTTATAAGTTCGCTTTTGGTAACCGGCAATGAAACCAAACAGCCCGATATGATCTACCAGCTTTTCAATCGGAAATTCATGCACATTATCATTATCAAGATCATACAAACGAAAGTTTGCAAAGTCTGATACCAGGATATATTGTGGCAATTGCTTGTCGGGTATGCCGGTAAAGTAATCCAATACCTGGCCATGGGCTTTATCAAGGCTTCTGCCTTTGCTTTTATGCTCCACTATTAAGGTAGCAGGCCAGAAGAGGTCAATAAAGCCATCTTTATTATTTAACTGCTTTACATGATGTTCAAAAGTGGCGATCCTTCTGCGGCGAATATCAAATATCAAAAAGAAATCATCCCAAAAACTTTTGGCTTCTGAGTCTTCACTTACTTCATCTTTCCACTCCTTGGTAAAAGCAACCGCCCGCGATTTTATTTCATTCCAGCTTAATGGCATACAGTTAATCTGTTATCTCACAAAGTAAACAATGTTTGAATAAAAAGGATAGGGAAAGTACATCAAAGTTCAGTGTAAACTATAAACCGATCACTTTCCCCGTTGCTAATTACCCGGCCTGCATTAGCTATAATTTCTTTTAAAAAATGAAAAAGATCTCATTGGTAATTCCAATGATTGAAGTAGCGAAATTTATAAAATCAAAACAATAAGAATTTGTTTGTTTAATGTACCGACCTGCTACTGTTGGCATCTCCACCAACAGCAGCCGGGTTGCCAACCTTTGGAAGGTTGGCAACCCTAATTTCCTCGCAGTTCCTTCCCGTTATTGCCCTCATTTTTTATTATTCCCGTCTGCCATATTCCGCAGGGTTGACAATGATTCTTTGTAAGCATCTTTAATAAATTTGGAATCGTAACTATAGGTAATGAATCGCATTCCTTCATTCACCCATTTGTTCACGTCTTCCATGTTATTAAGATGAACCCCCGGTGCTACCCCATATTTGTTACATTGAGTGATCACTTCCCGGAAAGCCTCCTCCATTCTTGGGTGATGCAACTGGCCTGAAATGCCCATATCATGGCTGAGGTCTGCAGGGCCTATCATGATAGCATCAACCCCTTCGGTTGATATAATTTTTTCGGCATTATTAATTCCCTCTTCGCTTTCAATTTGTACAATGGTCATTAGCTCCCTGTTGGCCCATTCTATATATTCATCAATCTTATAATCCCTGAATAAAGTGGCGGTAGTAGAAATGCTTACGCCTCTTTGCCCCATTGGGGCATATTTAACCGATTGAATAATATGCCGTGTTTCCTCCCCTGTTTTCACCTGTGGCAATATCAATCCCTCCGCTCCAATGTCAAGCATCTGGGCCATTTGATGGTACAACTTATCGGGAACACGAACAAATAAACCTAACTCCTCGTATTTAGCCATCAATGAAAAATTACCAAGTGTTTCGTAATCATAGTCATTATGCTCTGTATCCAGTATGATATAGTCCCATCCTTCTGAAGCACATAAGGCAACAGCCTGCGGCGATTTCAATACTCGAAGCATTGTTCCAAAACAAACCTGCCCTTCTTTTAAGCGTCTCTTCACACTACTGATCTTCAAACTCATGTTGATATTTTTATTTGTTATTGATAATTTTTTAAAAATAATCTTTTTGCGATTTGAATGGCAACCTGTAACCAACCCGCCTTCGACAAGCCCTCGACAAGCCCTCGACAAGCTCAGGCTGATAACTCACTATTTTTTCATGAGCCATAATTCGGCAACCTGCGTGCCCCTCTCTCCCTGGCCACAAGTCCACGTAAGTGTAATAGTGCCATCAGCAACAGCTGCCGCAGGAACCGCAAATTCATAAAGAGGTTTTTTACCCGTCTGAATAAAATCATGAATAAGATATTTCCCATCGGCCACCAGTTTTATTTTAGAATTAAAACGGCCGGTATAGGCGATACGAATTATGTAAGTGCTCTTTGGATCAAGGCTGTCGTATTTTAGTGTTAATGGCGTATCATATAAAGTAGTAACCTGGTTCATCCACGCCTGCGGAATGGCTTGCCCTTCGAAACCAACAGGTAAAATATCCACCCATTCATCCCCATGCAGACTGGCGCCAAAATCAACTAACGGAGATTCGAGGCCTCCCGGATCTTGTGCCCATGTCTTTTGCCACATCACGTGCTTCCAACTTTCCGGCGATCCCAGATTGGTGTAGAAGCCACCCGGACCGGGGTCAGTCCTGTTCAGTAATTTTTCAATCGCGTGTAGCCTTGACTGTTCATCCGGCAGTTTTGCGATCTTTGCGCACTGCGACAGGAGCCATCTTGAATCATTTAAAGGCAAAACAATATTATCCATAAAATTACCCCTTCCGGCTTGTGCCTCCTGTGGCTTTTTGACGGTCAGTTGAGAGCATATACTTCTGTACACAGAATCAGCAAGTGCAAAACAACGCTGACGAAGCGCTTGCATCACCGGTTTGGTTACAGCCTGCTCAAGAATAGTTGTGGCTGTACCAATCGCATCGAGGGAACCTGCATCTTTTGCATCCATTAAAGCATTCCTCGCTTCGTGCTCAAGGCTCGTTTCATAAATAAGGCGATGGCGGGTATAGGCATCATAATAGGCCCTCAGCAATCCCATCTGGAACCTGAAGTTGCTCAATACTTCCGGAGAGGCGCTCATTTCCATTTCCTGCCATTGTTGTAAAGTGCTGTCAACACCGTCGTTAGCTAACAGAGTGCCTTTCAGATTATTCTCAAGTGCAAGGATGCCTTGTGAAAATGTTTCAGTGTAATCAGGCCCAATAAACAATCTTGCAAAATCACGTAGTGTTTCTATCACGGGGGTTGTGGAATCCCAATCCTGTCCGCTCCAAACAAATTTATTTACATCATCATTGATCCCTTCGGAATAACTGATGCTACCATTCGCATACTTTGCAAAAACATTTTGAATCTGCTTTTCCTGGGTGGGCCTTGGATTATAGCACTCGCGGCCTAAGGTAATAGCATAAGCGAGGTCCCAATGTGGTATAGGGTACTGGCAACTTAAGCTGTGAGTAATATCAGGGTATCTTCTTATGGGAATATCTTTATTCACCAGTTGCCGCACTTTCTGAATAGGTTCTTTCACCCACGGCCCAAACACCACGCCACCAAACCACGAATATTTTCGGTTGACTTCTTTGTAAAATGCATCGTACCATTTTTGAGATGGGCGAAAAACCTGTGGCGAGACCCATATTTTTGCCTCGGGATGATACTGGTGTAAAACAACAGCGAGTCTCTTTAGCCACGCAAACAAAACATCTGGCTCCAAATCGCCAGGGTCTCCACCCGGAACAAAAAGATCATTTAGCTTAGGCAATACTTTAAACACATTGGCCGCTTCATTTAACTCTTTCTGAATCGAATCGGGAGAAGTATAATTGCTGCCCATATTTGGATACCACATCCACACATCGAGCCCATATTTTTTACAAATACGCGATTGCTCCGCAATCATTTTAATAGCCGGAAGCACCATGTGGCTGTTACTAAAATCATCATCTGTATTAGGCGGCATCACCTCAATACTGTTGGCGCCAAAAAGCGCCAGGTCCCTTATATAATGATCAAACTGATCGACTGTCCATGCATCGTAAGCATTTGTTTTCGGACGATACCCCAACTGGTGTCCGCGGATTGTGGATGTCGGCGTCGAAGAAATATCTAAATTTCCAGGTACAAGTATCTGGCCCCTGCGCATTTCTATTTTTCGCAGCAGGTATCCAATACCATACAATGCCCCACGCTCATCAAACCCTGCAACGATGATGGTTTGTTCATCTTTGAGAAAAGTTATCTTATACCCATCTTTACCTGCTGGAGAAAGTTTATTCAAAGAAGCCTGGAAAGCTTTTGGCAAAGTGCCTTCCTGTTTATTGACACAGACCACTATAAGTGGGTTACTGTGTGTATCGATACCGGGGACAAACGGCAAACGGATATTGCTATGTTCTTCTATCACCTGTTGCAAGACCGCAATAGCTTCCTTTAACTGTGGATTATTTTGCTCCGGGCAGAAAATCGCCGCGTTTGAAAAGTCTGCCTGTTGTGCCAATGCAGGTTGGTAAATAAACATCCACAAAAGAACTGGTAGTATAAATTGTTTTAAGCGCATTCCTGAGACTATTGATTATTGATAATTGGCTATTCCTGCTTCAGTAACCATACGTCACTAACTTTTGATTTTTGGCGCCAGTTAATTTTTGATTCCTCAGGCTCATCAAAGGTAACCTCGATTTTGCCATCGCACACAGCCTTAACCGGCACCGCAAATTCCTTAAATTCTTCAAGCCCTTTGTTATAAACAGTTGGATTAACCCGCTGTCCGTCAATCCGCAATAAGGCTTCTCCATAACCTGCAATTCTTATTATATAATGACTCTTAGGATCAAGATCTTCATAATCCAATTTCGGAAAATTTTGAAATAATTGTGTTGATAGACGTTTTCGGCTCATTCCATTATCCCACCAGGCTACATCTGTTGCATCGTCCGACCAGGTTTGTACATGCGGTTGTTTAGATATATCAGAAATATCGTCATAATAGCTTCCGGGCCCAGGATTTTCCCAGGTATAGATAGTTTTCAGTCGGCCAAGCTTCTCCTCTTCACTATTCATCTTACGAATTTTTGCAAACTCATCAGACAACCACCAACGGTTATTTAAAGGATAATCAAGAAAATCAAGAATCGCCCCCCGCTCTTCACCACTCGCGTTATATTTCTTCACACTGGTTTGCATACCGATTGATTCAAAAAGCGCAGCACAATAATCAACAACCTTTTGCCTTAATTCTGGATAAACAGGATTTTTATCCGCTTCATTTACGATCGCCAAAGCGCTATCCATCGCTTTATCTGAACCAATTACAGCCGCCTTTTCAAGCACTGCATTCGCTTTTAGTTCAAGCCCTTGCTCATATATTTTTCGGCGACGCGTATAAGTGTCATAGTAGCTCCGCATCACAAGCTGCTGCCAGCGCCAGTTATTTTTTAATTCGGGGTTTTTTAATTCAAGATTCTGCCAAAAAGCAAAGGTTGTTTCTATCGCCCCATTTACTTCAACAGGCCCAACCCAATTCCGCTCAAGTGCCAGAATGCCGTTCGCAGCAGGTTCCGCCAGTGACGGCCCAAAAAAGCAACGGGCATATTCTTGTATAATGCGGGAAACATCTTTATTGGGATTCCAGGCCAGTTGACTCCAAACAATTTTATTTACATCATCATGCACGCCATCCGAGTAGGAAATAAACCCATCAGTAAAAGGAGCATACCGATTGTGAATTTTTGCATAATAAAATGGTTGCGGGTTGCAAACTTCGCGCCCTTCAGTCAGCGCGAATGACTGGTCCCAATTGAGTACCGGGTACTGGCAACGAACCGTATGGGTAACGTCCGGATAAGAGATGTGCTTATATTTTGCAGGCAACCTGAAGCGTGTTTCTGCGAGATCGGGGCTGGAAGGTCCCGTGATTACACCGGTGAGCCATTGGGGGTTGCTTTCATTTAGGTAGTTATAAAAATAATCCACCTGCGAATTATTAAATCCCTGTAAAGAAACCCACACGCCGGCGTTAGGATGATATTTTTTAAGTTCAGCCGCAATGCGTTCAAGAAAAGGCATTACGTACTTTGGATCATTCTCGCCAGGGTCGCCTCCCGGGAAAAAGACACCGTCGAGTCTCGGGCATTCCTTATAAAATTCAGCATGTTTTTTCACCTCATCTTCAAATTTAGCTTTGTCAGACAGGTCAACATCGGCAGGAGTCCACACCCAATACTCCAGTCCGTAATCATTGCATATTTCACTCATCCTGCGATTCATCTCTGTACGTGGTACTTTCATATTAGGCCCCGGCGCATCATCCTGGAATGGGATATTTTCAATGCTGTTGGTTCCAAACAATGCAAGCTCACGTATATATTTTTCAAACTGGTCTACCGTCCACGCATCCCAGGAGTTCGCCGTGTTGCGGTAGCCAATCTGGTGCCCGCGGATGGGATACAAAGGAGACGTAGCGATCTCATTGGCCTTATTGAATACTATCTTTTTCTTTGAAAGTTCTGCAGTTCGTAGGAAATCGCCTATCGCAAAAATGACTCCTCTTTCGTCAGCGCCAATCAACCAGAGAATATCTTTTCCCTTCAGTTGGGTAAGAACAATCCTGAAACCTTCGGCTTTCATTTCCGGGAATTCTTCCCCGGTACGTTTTGGGACAGGCATTCCATTAATTTCATCATCCTTTATTGATGCTAAAACAATAACCGGCGTATTTTCAAATTTTGAGATAAGCCGGAGACTAATGGAAGTACGCTGTGCTATTTCCTCCTGCAAAACCCGTATCGCCGTTTCCCGTACGGCGTGTGCTATTGTTGAAGAAGCAATAATGGAAGCCTTGCTTAAATCTATTACTTGCGCTGATGAAAAACCAGGATGGGTTATTAAAAAAGAAAGAAAAATTGTTTTGATAAAAATGAATTTATTCATAATGCAGTTGTTAATTCAGTAAGTTAATTGTTCTATGCTTTCAAAATAGATGTAAAATCAAAAGGTGCATCCCAAATCTTACGTGCCCTCGCCGATTGTGGGCGGTGGAGACACCGCCCACGGCACACCGCTCGCCGGTTGGTGTTCCACCAACCGGCGAGAAATTGGGATGCACCCAATCCAAATTGGGTTTTAACGATCTACTTTATGTCTCAGTTTATTTTATTTTTTTAAGCTCTTCTATTGTCCATGGTTTATCCCTGCCTTTCATTTCCTCTCTTATTTTCCTTACTTCATCGCGTTTAACAACAGGAGAAATATTTTTTTTGCCCGGAACCTTGTTGCCAAATTCATATCGGGCGTAGCTTAATACGTCAGTTATCCAGCCATCCCCATTGGCTGCCATTGAAGGCATCTCACCTGAGTATGTTTTTCCTTCGATAGGGCCGGTTAATCCGCCCATTAAAATCCTGATTGCCGTATATTTTTCTGAGAATTGCAATGGAGCAGCTCCTACAAGTGGCGGTGCAACCATAGTGCCGTCGCCGGCTGGTAATCCTTTGCCGTCTGCACCATGGCAGTTAGCACATAACGATCTAAAAGTTATTGCTCCATCGAGTATGGTGCTTTTATCATCTTCAGACAAATCACCAAGCCGACGTGCCAGTTGTGTTACCAACTGGTTTTCATCAAGCGCATTTTTGGTAGCCACAATCATTTTATTATTTGAATTGTCTGCCACTATTTTATCAACGATTGCTTTCGCCTTATCCGATTTACTTTGATACATCGACAACAATACCTGCACACGAACATCATAGCTTGGATCGTCTTTGAGTTTCGCAACTTCATCAATCATCAGGCTATCATTTTTCTTTAGATATGCTTCACTGATCCATACGGCGGTTTTTCTTACTTGGGGATTTGGATCATTCAAAGCATGAACAAGCGTTCCTTCATCAATTGAATTCAATCCTTCTAATGTCCACAAAGCATGTATGCGGGCCAGGTGACTGGTATCATTACCCGAAACTCCCTTTTGCCCTGTGGCAATGGATTTCAAGGCAGGAACCACTGACAAATCACCACGCACAATAATCAGTTTTTGTGCGTTATCACGCCACCATCCATTAGGATGTCCGAGGTATTGCAAAAGATTTCCGGTAGACTCATTCAGCAGATTAGGTTTCGGACCATTCTTATTTCCATCATAAACAACCCGGTAGATCCGGCCACGTCCAATATTTTTAGCGAGCCCAAGGCTATCTATTTTATTCCTAAGAAAAGATCCCGGTTTTGTCCAGCTACCTTGTTGAATAATGCCGTGGTACATGTCCACTATATACAAATCACCATCAGGCCCCGTAGCGCTATTTACCGGGCGGAAATTCATGTCAGCGGATGAAATAAATTCTGAACTGTCATAAGCGTTCTTCATAAAAGTTTCTCCTTTTATATCATACACTTTGGCTCTTCGTACTATTCTTCCGACGGGTTCACAAACAATATAGTCACCTACAAAATCATTTGGAAACCCATCTCCCCTATAAATGGACTGACCGCTACAAGCGGTGAAATGATTCAATGTATTATTTGGACGTAACCTTTCATTTCCGCCCTGAACATCGGGAGTGGCGATGATAGGCCATACTGCCTGAAACCCTTCAGCCAACTGATCGTGAAAGTTAAGGTGCCCATAAACAGGATTGATTTGAAAACCCAAGGCAGGCGTTTCTCCTCCGGCACTGGAGAAAAATAAGCGCCCGTAATTATCATGTGTTAGCCCCCATTGGCCATCAACCCCGCTGGCAATGCTATCTACCTGCATGGTGTCGTTAGTGTACCGGAAACGTACGGGTTCATAAGTCATATACATCCAGTTGTCCAGGTTCCAATCGAGCCCGCTTCGCTGGTGTTCCATGTTCTGATCACTGGGAACATA
>Ga0164241_10003912_pt1 | contig 14729 bp, 8 predicted proteins | sample OricomyardsoilBY_FD_108780 | JGI IMG/M metagenome (GOLD analysis project Ga0164241, IMG submission 108780) | Backyard soil microbial communities from Emeryville, California, USA - Original compost - Back yard soil (BY) | ecosystem: Environmental > Terrestrial > Soil > Unclassified | place: USA...
CGCCCTACACCGGCTCGTTCGGCCTCGGCGGCGACCTCTGGGACGTCTTCAAGACCAACGTCACGGCGCTGTTCGCGAAGCACCCGAAGTCGCTGCAGGTGCCGACCACGCTGCCCGAGATGGAGGCCATCGGCGACGTCGGCGAGGGCCCGTTCTCGACCGACGAGATCCTCGCCATCGCCGCCGCCCACCGCACCGTGCACAGCGACCACGGGCGCCGCGCCTACTACGTCCTCTACCTGCCCGGCGTCTGGGAGGACAACGGCAGCCCCCGCAACGACGTGCTCGCCATCACCATCGGCGACACCGAGGTCATCGCGGTCTTCAAGCCGGTCATCGCCGGCACCGGCCTCTCGAAGGAGCGCGTCGAGCAGACCACGCTGGTCCACGAGTTCGGCCACGCGGTCGGGCTCGTCGACCTCGGCGTCGGCACGGTCAACGACCACCACGACGCGGCGCATGGCGGCCACTGCACGAACCCGGACTGCATCATGTACTGGCAGAACGAGGTCGGCGCGAACCTGTCGGCCTATGTCACCCAGAACCTGCTCGGCACGGACACGGTGCTGTTCGACCAGGACTGCCTCGACGACGCGGCGGCCGCAGCCGGCCCCTGAACCGGTCCCGAGATGGATCGATAGGTCAAGCGACTCCACGGGTTGCCGAGCGGGTGCTTTCGTGAGAGCACCTGAAGCGATCGTCGGGCCATCCGCCGACGATCAGACAACGGCCTCTGGGAGTACCACCATGAGACAGCTCGTTCGCGCCCTGCTCTTCACCTCGTGCGCCGCGCTCAGCGGCGTCGCCGTCTCGGCCTGCTGCGCCACGGCCCCGGCCCCCGTACAGGTCAAGCCGCCGCCCCCCAAGGACAGTGACGGCGACGGCATCGTCGACACCGACGACCAGTGCCCCGAGGTCGCGGGCATCGCGCAGCTCGGTGGCTGCATGGACACCGACGGCGATGGCTTCCCGGACAACACCGACAAGTGCCCGGTCGAGAAGGGCGACGTCGATCACCAGGGCTGCCCGCCGCCGCCGCCGCCCGACGCCGACCAGGACGGCATCCTCGATCAGGACGACGCGTGCCCGAACGAGGCCGGCCAGGCCAGCGCCAACGGCTGCCCCGACCGTGACGGCGACACCATCAAGGACGCCGACGACGCCTGCCCGGATCAGGCGGGCACCATCGAGGACAAGGGCTGCCTGCCCAAGGCCGCGCAGAAGTTCGCGGGCGCCATCAAGGGCATCACCTTCGACGTCGGCAAGCCGACCATCAAGAAGGCGAGCTACCGGACGCTCGACGACGCCGTGAAGATCCTGAACAACTATCCGATCTTGCGGCTCGAGGTCGACGGCCACACCGACGACCAGGGCCCCGACGAGGACAACATGCGCCTGTCGCAGGCGCGCGCCGACGCCGTCCGCCAGTACATGCTCGACAAGGGCATCGCGCCCGAGCGCGTCGAGGCCAAGGGCTTCGGCGAGACCATGCCGGTCGTGCCGAACACCAGCGCCGGCAACCGCGCCAAGAACCGCCGCATCGAGTTCAAGCTGCTCGGCAAGAAGTAGCCTTCCGCCGAGGCCCCCAACGACGCCGACCCCGCAACGGGTCGGCGTTCGTGTTCCGGGGCGCGTAGGAAGCGGGTTGAACGCGGGTGAGGGCCGTGGCACAAGCCACGGATGAAAGGGATCGCACTCGAGCTCGTAGTCCTCGCGCTGGTCGCGGGGTGTGGTGAGGACCCGAAGGGCGTGGTGGTCGACGTCGTGCCGGATGTCGACGCGGAGGTCACGGCGGACATCGACACCGCGACGCCCGACGGGGAGGTGACGGTGGCGCCGGCGCCGCTCGCCACTGACGACAGCGCCAGCGTCGACGAGGACCACGACGCCGTCATCGCCGTGTCGCTGCTGCTCGCCAACGACGTCGACAACGGCGGTGGCGCGCTCGCGGTCTCCACGGTGGGTGAGGCACTGCATGGCGCGGTCGTGCTCGACGGCACCAGCGTCACCTTCACGCCCGCCACGAACTTCAGCGGCGAGGCCTCGTTCGTCTACACCATCATCGACCCGCTCGGCGGCAGCGACAGCGCGCGTGTGGCCGTGACCGTCGTGCCGGTCGCCGACCCACCGCGCCTGCTCGACGCGCGCGGCGACGCAGGCAGCGCCATCGCGCTGCCGGTCGTGGCGCTCGTGGACGACGACGGCTCCGAGGTGCTCTCGGACATCCACCTCACCGGCGTGCCGGGCACCTTCGTGGTCTCGGCGGGGACCATCGGCGAGACGTCGTCCGCCGGGTCGTTCGCGCCCGCGGCGGCCGTGCCGTTCGGCACGTCCACGCGCGACGTGCTGGTGGGACGCTTCGATGCGGACGGACTCGACGACCTGGCGACCATCGACAGCCAGTCGAACACCGTCGGCATCCTGCTCGGCCGCGGCGATGGAACCTTCCAGATCAGCGACACGCGCGCCGTCGGCGCCTCGCCCGGGGGCATCATCAGCGGCCGCTTCGACGGCGACGACTTCGAGGATGTCGCCGTCACCAACTTCAAGGGCGCGAGCATCAGCGTCTGCCTCGGCCAGGGCGACGGGACCCTGGCGCCATGCACCACCGTGGCGGGCAACCAGCTCCCCGGCGGCATCGCGGTCGGCCACTTCCACGACGACGGCATCGCCGATCTGGTCACCGCGGACTTCTCGCAGTACGTGACGCTCTTCCGTGGTGACGGCCAGGGTGGCTTCGCGCTCGAGCGCTCCATCGACCTGCCCACGCCGGGCAACGAGGTGCGTGTCGCGCGGCTCGACGCCGACGACCTCGACGACCTCGTCGTCTCGCAGGGCAACTGCAGCGAGGACTGCATCAAGCTGTTCTTCGGCAACGGCGACGGCACCTTCACGGCGCCAGTCTCGTTCGACGTCGGCGTGATCCCCGGTGTGGCGGCGGTCGGCGACGTCAATGCCGACGGCCTCGCCGACCTCATCGTCCCGGTCATCAACAGCGCCTCGGTGTCGGTCTTCCTCGGACACGGCGACGGCACCTTCGAGCAGCTCGAGCCGTTCACGGTCAAGACACCGACCGAGGTCGCGCTGGGGAGCTTCGACGGGGACGCGTTCGTGGACCTGGCGGTGACCGCCGTGAACGAACGCCAGGTCACGGTCCTGTCCGGACGCGGTGATGGCACGTTCGTCTCGCCAACGCTCTACACCGTCGGCTCGAACCCGTTCGGGATCGCGCGCGGCCGCTTCGACGGTGACGCGCTCGACGACCTCGTGCTCTCGGCGCTCGAGCCCGAGGCCAGCGCGGGCGGCCTGCAGGTGCTGCTACAGGCCCGCGCCCCATACGACGTCACGCTGGCCGCCAGCGAGCTGCCCGACCTCACCATCAGCCCGCCGGCGGACTTCTCCGGCGAGGTCGAGCTCGGCGCCCGCGCGACCTCCACCGAGTCGGCGAACGGCGCGGCGGCGACGACCACAGGCACGCTCACGCTGACGGTCGACCCGCGCGCACCGAGCCGCTGAGCCGCGAGTCAGTCACGGCAGCAGAGCACGCCGCCCTTGGCCGCGGTGGTCTTGGTGAGGCGCACGAGCTCCTGGTTGCTGTTGCCGACCTGCTCGCCAGGCAGCGTGCAGTCCCAGGGCGGGTCGATGCCGACACACTGGTTCGGCGTCACGTGGTTCAGCGGTGCGCAGTTGCCGCTGATGGCCTCGCCGTAGTTGCCGCAGCCGAAGGCGTCGTTGGTGCCGGACGGGTCGAGGCCGGTGTCGCAGATGTAGTTGCCCACGCTGCGCTGCTTGGTGACGAACAGGTAGTCGCCGCTGAGGTCGGAGCCGCTGGTCATGTTGGTGCAGGCGCTCGCGCCGCCGCCCTTGGCCGCGACCTCGACGGCGTTCTCGCAGATCGACCAGCCGACGGCGCACAGGTCCTCGGCGCTGCAGTGGGTGCCCGTGGGGTTGGCGCTGTAGTCGTCGCCCGACGCGTTGCCGCAGGTGTCGCTGATGTTGATGAGGCCGAGCTGGTCCCAGCCGCCGGAGCACGCGGCGATGTCCGGGTAGATCGAGGTGTTGACGAAGCCCTCGCGGTGGCCGTCCGAGCAGCCGACGTTCTCGACCAGGCCGGTGTCGCACACGTCGGGCACGCCGTCGCGGTCGCGATCCGCGGTGGCATCGCCGCCGAAGCCGATGAGCACGTCCATCCAGCTCTCGGCCGTCGCGACCTCGAACGTCACCTGCGTGTGCACACCCGGGATCTGCACGACGGCGTAGCCCTCCCGCCCGTCGATGCGGCGGTTGCTCGACTGGGTGACGCCCGCGCTCTTCCACAGCACGACGATGTCGCTGCTGAACAACACCGGCACGGTCGTGCCGGGCGTGAGCGCGTTGCCGATCGAGGCGAAGACCAGGATCGGGTCCGAGACCGGGCGCCCGAAGGTGACGGTGTTGGTCGTGGCGAGGGTGTTGCGGATGACGCGGCTCGGGTTCGGCACCGGCACCACCGCCTGCGCGCCGAACGTCGTGGTGTAGTCGAACAGCCCGGTGCTGGTCTCCAGGTTCTGGCTCGACGTGTAGGTGACGCTCGTGCCGCCGACCGTGCCGGTGGTGGTCTGGCCGGAGAACGCGGTCGGCCAGGTGACCCAGTTGAACGTCGCCAGCTGTGCGTTCTGCGGGCAGGCGTCGCAGGCGTCCTTGGCACCGTCGCTGTCGCTGTCGGGCAGACCGACGGTGGGCGCGGTCGGACCGCAGGCGGCCACCGGCTCGGCGCCGCAGGCCATCGAGGCGACGAAGGTGGTGCCCGCGCTGGCGCTGCCGTCGGTGTAGGCGGTGCGCACGCCACTGCCCGAGCCGTTGAGCGGGTTCTGGGTGCACACCAGTGCGCCGGCGTCGTCGGTGAGCGGCACGTCGACGGCGATGACCGGGTAGACCGCGCTGGCGGGGCTGGTGAACGGGATGGCGAACGCATCCTGGGCCGCGGTGGCGCGCGTCTTGACGTGGCAGTTCTTGCCGAGGCGGTTGGCGTCGTCGGGGGCGATCGTCGAGAGGTCGAGGCCGAGCGTGGTGTTCCAGTAGCACTTGTCGTAGCCGACCAGCGACTCGGTGCCGTGGTAGGCGGCGACCTGGTAGAGGCCGGGCTCACGCGCGCCGAGGTTGCCGGCGCCGACGGGCGAGACGGTGTACTTCTCGCCGTCGTCGCAGGTGACCTCGATGGGATCGAGGTAGAGGGTCGTCTCGCCCGCGCCGGCCGTGCAAGCGAACGCCAGCGTCGCGGTCGGGCCGCGCGCGCCGGTCTGCGGATTGGCGAGCAGTGACGGGGAGCAGTCGACCTTGGCCGAGCAGAAGATGTCCTCGAAGCTCACGCCGATGTCGAAGAAGCCCTGGTTCGCCTGGCGCATCACCGTCAGATCGAAGGGCACCTGCGCGTCCTGGTTCTGGACGCACGCGACGCGACGCTGGCAGCCCTCGAGGGCCGGCGTGCCGGCGTCGTCGACGCACGGGTTCTGCCAGGCATCGTCGCCCGCGCGAAGCGGATCGCCGGTCCACGGGTGAGCGGTGGTGTAGACGTTCTCCACGGCGAGCGTGACGGTGTTCCAGGCGGTGCCGTCGCTGGCGCCGGCGCCGTCACGTTCAGTCGCATCGCAGGTGCCGACGAACGCCAGGTCGCCGCCCGCGGTGTTGCCGTAACGGTCGGCGCAGAGGTGATCCTTGCGCCACACCAGCGCGCCAGCGTCGTTGGTCACGGCGAGCGCGTAGCAGACGTTGGTCGTGTCCGGCAGGCTCAGCATGGCGACCTCCACCGCCAAGCGTGGTCCTGGTGGTGGCGTGTCGCTGCCAGTGCACGCAGACGTGGAGAAGACGAGCAGGCCGAGGGCCCGAGCGGTAAATCGCATGATGGTTTTCCGGATGACGGTGCCGGTGACGCGAGCCCGCCTCGCGCCTGAAGGCGACAAAAAAATGTAGCCGAGGTCGCCCGTCAAGCCCCTGCACCCGGATTGGTTGCAACCCGCTCACGGACGTCACGCCCAGTGATCGAGGGCGCGTCCTGGCCGGCGACGGCGGACGACCGAAAAAAGGGGCGTCTCGCGGCGGCTCGACCAAGCGCCAGGCCGCGGCGCCGCAATCTATAGCCGGCTATAGTTTCAGTGACGGCAGCCCCGTGCTGTGGCAATTCCACAGGGCCGCCTCTCCGCGCGCGACGACGCGTGGCCGAGGCGGCCGCAGTGGCCGGTCCGCTGCGAGGCCTCATGAGGGAGGACTTCGCTCGTATGACAAAACCGACGCCTGCCTTGGATCCGCAACGCGCACGTGCCGAAGAGCTGACGGCGGCGGTCATCGCCGAGCTCGGGCTCGTCGCGTCCACCTTCTGGAGCATCGGCGAGAAGCTGCACGAGCTGATCGACGAGCGCCTCTACCAGGCGCTCGGTCACTCGACCTTCGCCGAGTACGTCGAGCAGCGCCTCGATGTCGCCATCGCGCAGGCCTACAAGATGGTGCGTGTGGTCCGCAACTACACGCGTGGCGACGCCGAGCGCATCGGCCTCGAGCGCGCCGTCGCGCTCATCCCCTACGCCAAGCTGCTCGGCACCGACCCTGGCCTGCTGGTGCGCGACAACGCGCTCGTCGGCGACGTGCCGGTCAGCGAGGTGAGCCGGCGCGACATCCAGCGCGCGGCGGCCGAGCGGCGCGCCGAGGCCGAGCGTCGGCGCAGCCGCGCCCCGGCCGCGCGCCAGGAAGCCCAGGCGACGCGGCGGGCGGTGGACGGGGTGCGCAAGCTGCTGGCCGCGGCGGGCATCGCGCACACCAAGGCGGCGCACGTGGCCAGCGCTGACGAGATCGTCATCCGCATCCCGCGGAGCACGCTGCTGAAGCGCTTTCCCGCCTGACGCTCACCTCGGCTTGGGCACCTTCTCGACGGACGAGCAGTGATCCTGCTCGGCTGACGACGTGAGCCAGAGCCAGCCTCACCGCGAGGCCGGGTCTGTTTCCGCCGCCACCGCGTCACCTCGAATCAGCACGGGCCCGGAGCTGCTCGATGGCGGCCACTGCCTCGCCAAGGCCGTCTTCGGTGCGGATGCGCGCCCCCAGCTCCGCAGCGCGCACTCTCATGGGCTGGTCGTTCGTCAGTTGCTGCAAGGTGTGGTCGAGCCAACCCGCCGAGAAATCGGAAAAGCGCACCGCGCGGGGGGCGATACCCAGCCGCGCGAGCCGCTTTCCCCATGTGGGTTGGTCGCCGAGGAACCAGACCATCGCCGAGGGCACTCCCGCGCGCATCGCCGCGGCGGTCGTGCCCGCGCCACCGTGGTGGATCACCGCCGAGGCGCGTGGAAACAGCCACCGGTGCGGCACCACGCCCGCGCGAAAGATGTTCGGCGGCAGGTCCGAGTCGCCGCCCAGGTTGGCCCAGCCCATCTGCAATACCGCCCGCCGCTGGCCCACGCCTGCCACCACCTTGCGGGTCCACTCGCGCGCATCGATGCCCATCATCGAGCCGAAGCCGATCACCGCCGGCGGCGGCCCTGACTCGACGAACGCGACCAACGCCGGATCGGGCGTCGTCTCGTCGTCATCGAACCAGAAGCCCGTCAGCTGATAGCGGCGCTCGGTGAGCGGCGAGACGCGGGAGATGGCCGGGCTGGCGGCCACCAGGTTGAGGAGCCGCGAGTGGCTCGCCGAGAACAGGATGTCCCGTTCCGGGGGAAGCCCCGCCGCGGCCAGTGCCTCGTTGAAGACGGGATCGGTCTTTTTCCGCACCATGCGACCGACCATCGCCCACAGCGCACGATTGAGTGGTCCCAGGTTCACGCCGAACGGGCTCATTGCTGCAGACGGTATGATTCCATCGAACAAGTGGCCCGTGACCAGTGGCGTCCCGTGGCGTCGAGCGGCCGCGTAGCCGCCAATGGCCAACACGTGGCTCACGATGAGCTCAGCGCGAGCAGTGGCGCCGACCACGGCGGGGACCACCGCCACGATATCCTTGCGCGCGCGCCCGTAGATGATGTCGAGGTGGCGCACCGTGTTCGGTTCCGCGAGCAGCGCCTCCATGAGCTCACGATGGCGCTCGTCGCTCCAGGTCGCGCAGGACACGAACGGCAGCCCGTGAGCCTTCGCCTCCTCGGCATATCTGTCGGCACTGCAAAGCCAAGCGTCATGGCCGGCCGCCCGTAGTCGCTTGCCGAGCGCAATGTACGGCAGCACGTCCCCGGTCGATCCAAAGGCGACGATTGCGATCCGCATCGCCGGCGGTCTAGCACTGGTGTGAGTGGTCGTCCAACCCCGGGGCGAGCCGCGTTGGTCGGAGGTCACACACATCCACTCGCGCTCCTGACGAGTTCCTTGGCGGGAAGAGCGGCGCGTTCGCGTATTGCTTGGTGGAACCCTTCCACCGACCACGAGGCCGCCCCCCATGACCGCATCCAGCCGCGCCAGCACCAAGGTCCCTGGACAGTCCACCAAGTCGCCCGGCAAGCCTGCCGACGGCATGAGCGCCGACAAGAGCGCGCTGCGCGGCATGGACTTCGCCCAACAGACCGCCGCGCTGATGCCGGGCTCGGCGGCGGGTGGCGGCGAGCCGCTGCCGCCCGCCGTGCGCCTCAAGATGGAGCGCGCGCTGGGCGGCGACTTCGCCGACATCCGCGTGCACGTCGACGGCCAGGCTGCCAAGCTCGGTGCCAAGGCGTTCACGCGCGGCAGCGACATCTTCTTCGCGCCGGGGCTCTACCAGCCCGAGTCGACGCGCGGCCAGGAGCTGCTCGGCCACGAGCTCGCCCACGTCGTGCAGCAGGGCAAGGGCAAGGTCACTGACGAGCGAGGCGGCATCAACGAGGACAAGGGCCTCGAGGGCGCGGCCGACGCGCTCGGCGCGAAAGCCGCGCGCGGCGATGCGGGCGGCGCTGGCGAGGCGGTGAAGCCAGTCGCCAGCGGCCCGGTGCAGCGCAAGAAGGGCGACGACGTGTGGGCGCGGGCGCGCGACATGCTGCGCCACGGCGACGATCGGGAGATCGACGCCGACCTGGTGCGCGTGCTCGCCGGGCTGCTCGCCACCTACGACGAGGGCCCCATCGAGAGCGCCATGCTGTCGGTCGGACGCCACGCGTTCACCTCGGTCGCGCGCGGCGTCAGCATCATCCAGCACCTCGGCCTGGGGCTCATGCCGCTGCTCGTCGCGCAGGGGGCCGAGGTCTGCCTCGACGACACGCTCGGCCAGGTGCTGGCGCTGTCGCTCGCGCTGCAGTCCGGAGGCGTCAACGTCATCATGACCGAGCCGGCGCTGCGCGCCGAGCTGGCCGCCAGCGGTCGCGCGCACCCCGCCATCGTCACGGCGTTCACGCAGGTGGGCCCGCTCATGACGGGCGGCGCGCGCGCGCTGGCGCTGGTCGATCACCTCGTCGCGGGCGGCACGGCGATCGACGCCGGCCGCGCCGTGACGTACGCGGGTGACGACGTCGCGCTGCTCGGCGAGGCGCTGACCGCGCTGCGCGGCCTCGGCGCCATCGAAGGCGCCGACACGCTCGGCGCGCTGAAGCTCGGCGCCGTGCTCGGCGAGCGCCAGCACCTCACCTCGGACACGCTGCGCCTCAACGCCGTGAAGCTCGCCGCGGGCTCCGAAGACGCGGTCACCGCGCTGGCCGAGAGCCGCGCCTTCGGCTACCGCCCCGACTTCAAGCAGCACGCCGAGGACAAGGGCGAGCAGGCCAAGCAGGAGCTCGAGAGCGAGCGCGCGAAGGAGATCCGCGCCAAGGCCGAGCAGGACAAACAAGGCGCCATCGAGAGGCAAGGCGAGGACGCGTTCAAGAGCCTCACGCGCAAGCCGCGGCGCACGCTCACAGGCAACACCGACAAGTTCAAGGACATCAAGCCGCGCCCGAAGAAGGGCGACACCGGCATGCTCTCGGAGGCCTGGGGCGAGTACGACAAGCAGCGCAAGCTGAGCGCGCAGGCCGAGACGGACGAGATCGACCGCGTCAAGGACGTCGACCTCGAGCACGTCACGACCACCGAGGGCCCGGCCGAGAAGACGCGCGTCGTCGACGAGCAGCAGCAGTTCTTCCAGAGCACCGGCTTTCACCCCGACGCGCTCGTCGCGCTGCGGCTCGCGCAGGACGACACCACCGACGCCAAGGCCATCGTCGACCTGATCGTGCGCCTGCCGGCCATCCGCCCGCTGTTCACCTCGGTCGTGCTCGACAGCGCCGAGCTCGAGCGCGCGCTCGCCCAGGGTGACCTCTTGGCGACGCACATCGGCCAGGGCGTCACGCCGACGAACCTCAAGTCGTACCTGCAGAGCGACAACAAGATGTCGCTGCTGACGCTGCTCGGCGGCGTCGGCGGCGCGCGCGTGAACGCGCTGGTGGCCAGCTTCGGCTCGTTCGACACGGCGCTCCAGAGCTCGGTCGAGCGCGGCCACCTGGCGACGCTGTGCGGCCACTACACGCCCACCGTCATCGCCACGCTGCAGCAGAAGATGCCGGGCAAGACGCTCGGCACGCTGGTCGCGCTGCAGCCCGCGGCGCTCGACGCGCAGGCGCTCGTGGCGGCGTTCGCGGCGTGTACCAAGCTCGCCTGGAAGGCACAGGCGCTCATCGACTGCGTGGGCCTCCTGGTCGCGCAGACGGGGCCGCAGCTGTGCGAGGCCATCTACGTGGCGCACCTCCAGAAGAACCCGTCGACGGGCAACATCGAGTCGTTCGTGCGCGCCGTGAGCAACCTCATGGAGCTCGGCTTCCTGAGCGTCGCGGCTTCCGGCGGCTGGGAGAACCTCAACAACGCCGGCGAGACCTACGAGCTGCCCTACGACGTCGAGCGCACCTCGAACGGCAACGTCGTCGACAGCTTCGTCGTCCACTTCCACCCGAACGCGAGCAAGAAGGACGTCAAGAAGCACGACGCCCTGTCGCGCTCGCACATCAAGGCCACGCGCCACACCAAGCCTCACGTGCGCCGCGACGCGGTGCCGGTGCCGCTGCGCTCGCAGTGCGACTGGGAGTGCTGACCACCAGGCGTCATCGAGCGAGCTTCATCCCAGGTGCCATCGGCGCACGCGCACGCGCAGCGCTTCACTCTCCGGGAGAGGAGCGGCGCCGGTCATCACGTCCGTCACCTGCCAATAGCCTGGCTGTTCCGCCGTTCATGGGCGCCGTGCGTGCACGCGGTGGTACTCTTCCCTTGCTCGCGAGCGCGAGCACGGGTCATCTCACGGGGTGCTCGACGCGCCCCATCGGCTGATCCCGCTCACGCTCGACCGTGAGGGCGCGGCGCTGCGCACAATCTGGGGGGCGATGTCGCTCGATGAAGCCGCCGCCCTCGAGCCGCACGCGCACGCGTACCTCGCGCCCGAGGCGCAGGCGCTGCTGGCGCGGCTCACGGTCCCGGCGCGGCGCGCCGAGCTCTTGTGCGGGCAGTGGCTCGTACACCGCGTCGCGCGCGCCTGGCTCGGTGACGACACGCGCGCGCGGGTCGGGCGGGGCGCGTTCGGCCAGCCGCTCGTCCAGGCGGAGGCGCTCGACGTGCCGGACGTGACGCTGTCGCACGCCGGCGGCTGGGTCGTCGCGCTCGCGTTCCCGCACGGCCATCCGATCGGCATCGACCTCGAGCGCGTCGACGCGGCGCACGTCGAGACGCTCGCCCCGATGCTCGGTGCCGCCGAGTGCGCGCCCGCCGACCACGCACTCGGGCGCGCGGCGGCGCTCACGCAGCTCTGGGCGCTGAAGGAGGCGGTCTCCAAGGCGACCTTGTGCGGGCTGGTCGTGAAGGCCGACGCGCTCGCGCTCGAGGCGATTGGTTGGGATCCCACGGGCTTCGTCGACACGCGCTACGCGACCTTCCGGCAATATCGAGGGCGCGCGTGGGTTGGGTCGCGCTGCGCCTTCGCCATCGCGCTGCCGTTCAGGACGGAGCCACCGGCGCGGTTCCCGTGGCCGGAGCTGCTGGGCTGAGCGCCGCGAGCGTCACGGCGACGATCGACGGCAGCGACGTGCCGAAGCCGACCTGCTCGAAGGTGCGCGCGCCGCACGCGTGCAGCGCCGCGATCGTCTCGCGCCAGCGCACACGCGCGAACGGCACGGTGCAGAGGATCGTGCGGGCGTCGTCCGCGCTCTCGACCGGGCGACACAAGATGGACGAGAAGAACGGCACGCGCGGTGCGCGCAAGGTCATGCGCTCGAGCAGCGCGCGCTGCGCGGGCTCGCGAAACGCGTGGTCGGGGTGGCAGTGGAACGCGAAGTCGCCGCGCAGCGTCGCGTAGATGCCGACGTCGCGACGCGCGCGGAAGACACTCTGGGCGCGCTCGAGAGCCTCGCGCCGGCCCCCGACCACCACGTGCTGGATCGAGTTGTCGCACGCGATGACGACGTCGAGCTGGTGCTCGGCGATGACGCGCGCGACCGTCTCCGCGGGCACGCCGTGGATCACCGCGAGACCCGAGTCGGCGTCGCGCTGATAGACCGGCTCGTCCGCCGTCAGCCGGATCCAGGCGAGCAGGTCCTCGATGGCGATCATGCCCGACGCGTGCATGGCGTTGAGCTCGCCCATGCTGTGGCCGACGACCCAGGCGGGCGCGTGGGGGCCGTCGAGGCGCGCCCACAGCGCGAGCGCGTTGGCGCAGAACACGATGCCCTGCGCGTAGCGGCCGAGGTAGAGCTTGCCGTCGGGGTTGTCGCGCGCGATGGCCTCGATGTCGTAGCCGAGCAGCTCGCTCATGCGGCGCGTGACGACGGGCTGGCGCGCGAACAGCTCGGCGCCCATGCCCTGCGCGAAGCCGACGAAGTTCGGGAACATGAAGACCGACACCGTCACGCCGCCCGCACGACGAAGCGCGCCGCCATGCGCCCGAGGTAGTCGGCGGTCGCGGTCATGAGCAGCTCGGCGATGGCGTCGACGTGGCGCGCGCGCCACGGCTCGAGCGGCGTGCCCTTCACCCACTCGTTGAACGCGCCGAGCGCGGGGCCGCAGTGGATCTGGAAGTCGACCTTACGCGCCTCGTCGCCGGCGAAGGCGACGCGCGTGCTCATGCCGAAGTACCAGCGGAAGACGAGCGCCATCTTGGTCTTCGGGCTCTTGTCGGCCTTGGCGAGCTGCGCCGGATCACGCGCGGCGAAGTAGCGACGCGTCTCCTCCCACACGGCGTCGAGGCTCATGCGGAAGTAGTTCTGCTCGAGGTTGTCGCGCGTCTTGGCGTCGAGCGCGTCGAGCGAGGGCACGTTGCTGTAGAGGTCGAAGAGCTTCTTGGCGCGCGCCGGGAAGAACAGGCCCTTCTTGAGGACCTGCACCTTCGCGCCGATCTCGAACATGTCGCCGGCCGGGCAGTAGTCGGTGTCGCTCGGGCCCGCGCTGGCGAGCAGGTCTTTCACGAGCTCGCTCGTGCCCGCCTCGACGGTGCACTGGTTGATCGAGCCGGTGACGATGTAGTCGGCGCCGAGCATGAACGCGGCCGCGGCCGACTCGGGCGTGCTGATGCCACCGGCCGCGCCGACGCGGATGCGCTTGCGATATCCGTGGCGCGTACACATGGCGTCGCGCGCGCGCGTGATGGTCGGCAACAGCACTGCGAGGTTGCCCATGTCGGTGTGGCCCGCGCTGTCGGCCTCGACCGTCACGTCGTCGCACAGCGACACGCCGCGCGCGAGCACGCACTCGTCGATCGAGAGCGCGCCTCGCGCCATGAGCTTGGCCAACATTCGCTCGTCGATGGGCGCCATGAACGCCTCGGCGATGGCGAGCTTCGAGACCTTGGCGATGATGCGGTTCGTGGCCACGACCGTGCCGTCGGGGCGGCGCGCGAGGCCCTTGACGCGGTAGTGCACCAGCGCCGCGCTCGGCTCGACGAAGGCCGAGGCCTCGACGACGTCGACGCCCAGGCGCAGGAACAGCTCGATCGTCTGCCGCTCCACCTCGGGGTCGTGCAGGTTCGCGAGCAGGTTCGCGCCGTAGCTGCCGCCGCCAGCCAGCTCGGACTTGATCCACACGAGGTCGCGCTCGATGTGCGCGAGCGACATGCCGCCCGTCCCGAGGAAGCCCATGAGCCCGGCCCTGGCCAGGCGCACGACCAGCTCCTTGCTCGACGTGCCGCGGTACATCGAGCCGGCCAGGTAGGCGTACTTCAGGCCATAGTCGCGGCGCAGCTCCTGGCTGCCGAGCGTCTTGGGGTCGAGGCCGATCGGCGCCGCTGCGGGCGCCACGCGCAGCGGCTCGGACTCCTTTACGATGCGCCCGACGAGCTCGGTCAAGACCTTGCCCGGCCCGAGCTCGACGTAGTCGTGCTCGCCCTGCCCCATGAGCCAGCGGATCGACTCCTCCCAGCGCACCGGCGACACGATCTGGTCGGCCAGGTGCTGGCGCACGTCGTCGCCGTACGGGCGCGCCGTGAGGTTGGCGATCACCGCCACGCGCGGTCGCGCGATCGGCATCGTCTCCAGGAACGCGGCGAACGCGTCGCGCGCTGGCCGCATGAGGCGCGAGTGGAACGCGCCGCTCACGTTCAGCGGCACGACGGACTTGATGTCGGCCCGCGCCTCGAAGATGCGGCATGCGCGCGCGATGTCCTCGCGCGTCCCCGAGAGCACCGTCTGACGCCGCGAGTTCAGGTTCGCGACGTCGAGCGCGTCGAGCCCGTGCTCGCGCAGCGCGTCGACGATGGCCTCCGCCTCGACGCCGACGATGGCCACCATGGCGCCCGGCCCGGCCGCGGCGATGAGCGCGCCGCGCCGCTGCACGATGCGCAGCCCGATCTCGAAGTCGAAGGC
>Ga0164241_10003913_pt1 | contig 14726 bp, 14 predicted proteins | sample OricomyardsoilBY_FD_108780 | JGI IMG/M metagenome (GOLD analysis project Ga0164241, IMG submission 108780) | Backyard soil microbial communities from Emeryville, California, USA - Original compost - Back yard soil (BY) | ecosystem: Environmental > Terrestrial > Soil > Unclassified | place: USA...
ACGCGATCCGCGAGGCGACGGCGCGCGCCGGCTTCGCCCATACCGCCACCGCGCCGAGCGCCGCGGCGCTTGCTAGGAAATCCCGCCGATTCATGCCGTACCCCTCTTGTCCGCTGTGCCTTCAGTTCCGCCAGCTCGTATCGGTCTTGTCGACCAGCCGCACCATCGCGTCGAAATCGGCCTTGCCGGCGCCACCCGGGATCTGGACCTTGGAGAGGTCGCGCTGGTGCACCGCGATCACCTCGGGCGGCACCTCGATCGGCGGCACGCCCATCGAAAGCGTGGCGATCTGGATCTCGCAGGCGCGCTGCAGCGACCAATGTTTCAGGAAGGCCTCGGGGAGCGTGCGGCCCATCACCAGGATGCCGTGGTTCTTCAGCAGCATCATGCGCTTGTCGCCAAGGTGCGAAACCAGCCGCGCGCCTTCCTCCGACCGCACCGTCACGCCCTCGAAATCGTGATAGGCGATCTGGCCGACGAAGTTGCAGGCGTAGAAGTTGATCGGCCGCAGGCCGCCCTCGGACGAGCTCACCGCCATGCCCGCCGTGGTGTGGGTGTGCATGATGCAATGCGCATCGGGCAGATGCTTGTGGAACACAGCGTGCTGGGTGAAGCCGGCCAGGTTCACCGGATAGGGATTGTCGTCCAGCTTGTTGCCGTCGATATCGATCTTGACCAGGTTGGAGGCGGTCACCTCGCTGAAATGCAATCCGAACGGATTGATCAGGAATGCGCCGGCCTCGTCATCGAGCTTCACCGTGATGTGGTTGTAGATCATCTCGGACCAGCCGAGCATGGCGAACACGCGATAGCAGGCAGCGAGTTGCTGGCGCGCCTCCCATTCGGACGCGCTCATTTCGGAATTGCGAAGCACCGCGGTGGCCATGATTGCTCTCCTGCCCGATTTTTCGTTGCTGCTTGCTACCGATAGCGCATCGGCGGGGTTTCGCGCAAAGGCGGATTGCCATTTGCCGCGAACCCGGCTCTAACCGCGCGGCCAGAGCCGTAGAGCCCGAGGGGAAGCCTTTCATGCAGATCGATCCTACCGTCACGTCGTCGGCCGATCCGGCCGCTGGTGACAACGTTGCCAAGCAGGGCGTCGATGCGCCCGGGCTGCAGGTTTTCGTGTTCGCTTTGTTCTTCATCTTCGGCGGCATCACCAGCCTCAACGATGTGATCATCCCGAAGCTCAAGGAGTTGTTCACGCTCAATTTCTTCCAGGCGTCGCTCGTGCAGGTCTGGTTCTTCATCGCTTATGCCGTCATCGGCCTGCCGGGCGCGAGGCTGATCAAGCGGATCGGCTATATGCGCGGCGCGGTGGCCGGACTGACCACGATGATCGTGGGGTGCCTGCTGTTCATTCCGGCGAGCCGGACCGCGACCTTCGGCATGTTCCTGCTCGCCTATTTCGTGCTGGCGACCGGTGTCGTGCTGGTCCAGGTAGTGGCCAATCCACTGATCTCGCTGCTCGGGCCGCCGAAAACGGCGCATAGCCGCCTGACCTTCGCGCAGGCGTTCAATTCGCTCGGCACGACGATCTTCCCCTATTTCGGGGCGATCCTGATCCTCGGCGGCCTGGCCGCGGTCACCGCCAAGCAGCTGTCCGGCCCGGCACTCGACGCCTATCGCACGGAGGAAACGCGCGCGATCGTGCACGGCTATCTCGGCATCGCCGTGGCGCTGGCGGTGGTCGCCCTGGTCGTCTGGCTGTTCCGGAATCGCCTGAAGGGCGAGCGGCATGAACCGTCGAGCTTCGTGCAGGGCCTGTCGCTGCTCAAGCGCCCGCGATTCGGGTTCGGGGCGATGTGCATCTTCCTTTACGTCGGCGCGGAGGTCGCGATCGGCAGCTTCCTCGTCAGCTATCTCATCCAGTCGAACGTGCTGGGCCTGTCGGCCGAAGCCGCGGGCAAGCTGATTCCCTTCTATTGGGGCGGCGCGCTGATCGGCCGCTTCGTGGGATCGGGCGTGCTGCGCGTCATCAGCCCGGGCAAGGTGCTGGCGTTCAGTGCGGTCGGCGCGATCGTGCTGGTGCTGATCTCGCTGAGCACGACCGGGACGGTGTCCGGCTACACGTTGCTGGCGGTCGGTCTGATGAATTCGATCATGTTCCCGACGATCTTCACGCTGGCGTGCGAAAAGCTCGGCGGCCGGGCGGCCGACGGGTCGGGGATCATCAACGTGGCGATCGCGGGCGGCGCGGTCATTCCCGCGCTCTATGGCTCGATCGCGGATGCTTCGAGCTTGCGGCTGGCCCTGTTCCTGCCGATCGCCTGCTACGTGATCATCGCCGCGTTCGGCCTCTACGCGATGCGGCCCGCGCCCGATTACGCCGACGCCTGATCGTCCTGCGCTTCGCCCAGGCGTGGTGCGGGACGGCCGAGCACGAGATCGGCATCGGAGAAGCGGATCGGCGTCCTGAGGCCGTCGATCCGCTCTCCCGGCACCACCATGGCACGGGCGCGAACCTGCGGATCGTGCAGCGCCTGCTCGACGGTGTTGATCGGTCCCGCCGGCACGCCCACCTGCTCCAGCCGCGCGAGCAGATCGTCGCGTCCGAAGCGGCGGCAGGCCTGCTCGATCAACGGCGTCAGCGTCGCGCGATGGGCGACGCGCGCGGGGTTGGTCGCGTAAAGCGGATCGTCGGGCAGCGCCTCCAGCCCCGCGACCTCGCAGAAGCGGCGGAACTGCCCGTCATTGCCCACCGCCAGGATGAACCAGCCATCGGCGCATGGGAATACGGCATAGGGCGCGATGTTGACGTGCGCGTTGCCGTAGCGCGGCGGCGTCTGCCCGCTCGCGAAATAATAAGCCGCCTGATTGGCGAGCGTGCCGGTCATCGTGTCGAGCAGCGCCATGTCGATATGCTGGCCGCGCCCGGTCTCGGCGCGCTGGAGCAACGCGGCCTCGATCGCGATCACCGCATACAGCCCGGTCATGATGTCGGCATAAGCGACGCCGATCTTCTGCGGCGCGCCATCGGGCTCGCCGGTCAGGTCCATGATCCCGCCCATGCCCTGGATGATGAAGTCATAGCCCGCGCGGGGCGCATAAGGCCCGTCCTGCCCGAAGCCGGTGATCGAGCAATAGACGAGGCGCGGGTTGATTGCGCTCAGGCTGGCAAAATCGAGTCCGTATTTGGCCAAGCCGCTGACCTTGAAATTCTCGATCAGCACGTCGGCGCCTGCGGCGAGGCGGCGGACTTCCGCCTGGCCCTCGAGCGTGCGGAAATCGACCATGACCGAGGATTTGCCGCGATTGGTGGCGTGGAAATAGGCGGCGTCGTGCGTGCCGTCGGGATTCTCGACGAACGGCGGCCCCCAACGCCGCGTGTCGTCGCCCTCGGGGCTCTCCACCTTAGTCACCTCGGCGCCCAGATCGGCGAGAATCTGCCCCGCCCACGGCCCCGCCAGGATACGCGCGAGTTCGAGGACGTTGATGCCGGCGAGGGGCGGGGGCTTGCTCACTATCGTTCTCCCGCGAAAGCGGGAGCCCAGAGTCGCAAGCGATGCGCTCTGGGCTCTGGGTTCCCGCTTTCGCGGGAATACATGCTTGAAAGGTCGATCAAAATGCCGCGATTCCGGTGATCGCGCGGCCGAGGATCAGCGCGTGGACGTCGTGCGCGCCCTCATAGGTGTTGACCGTCTCGAGGTTCATCAAATGGCGCATCACCTGATATTCGCCGCTGATGCCGTTGCCGCCATGCATGTCGCGCGCGGCGCGCGCGATATCGAGCGCCTTGCCGACATTGTTGCGCTTGACGATCGAGATCATCTCCGGCGCGAAGCGGCCCTCGTCCATCAGCCGGCCGACGCGTAAGGAAGCCTGCAGCCCGAGCGCGATCTCGGTCTCCATGTCGGCGAGCTTCTTCTGGTAAAGCTGGTTGGCGACGAGCGGCTTGCCGAACTGCTTGCGGTCGAGCCCATATTGCCGCGCGGCGTGGAAACAGAATTCCGCCGCGCCGAGCGACCCCCACGAAATGCCGTAGCGCGCGCGGTTGAGGCAGCCGAACGGGCCCTTGAGCCCTTGCACCTCGGGCAGCAGCGCATCCTCGCCGACCTCGACATCGTCCATCATCACCATGCCGGTGATCGAGGCGCGCAACGAGAGCTTGCCCTCGATCTTCGGCGCGGAGAGGCCCTTGGCACCCTTCTCGATCACGAAGCCGCGAATGCCGCCGCCGTGCGCGTCGGACTTGGCCCAGATCACGAACACGTCGGCGATCGGCGCATTGCTGATCCAGGTCTTCGAGCCGGAGATGCGATATCCGCCATCGGTCTTCACCGCGCGCGTTGTCATGCCCCCGGGGTCGGAGCCGGCATCGGGCTCGGTCAGGCCGAAGCAGCCGATCCATTCGCCGCTCGCCAGCCTGGGCAGGTATTTCCGCTTCTGCTCCTCCGAGCCGTACGCATAGATCGGGTACATCACGAGGCTCGACTGCACGCTCATCATCGAGCGATAGCCGCTGTCGATCTTCTCCACTTCGCGCGCGACGAGGCCGTAAGCGACGTAGCTCGCGCCGACGCCGCCATATTCCTCCGGCACGGTCGGGCCGAGCAGGCCGAGCTCGCCCATCTCGCGGAAGATCGCGGCGTCGGTCGTCTCGTTGGCGAAAGCGTCGATGATCCGCGGCGCGAGTTTCTCCTCGGCATAGGCGCGCGCGGTGTCGCGGATCATCCGCTCGTCGTCGCTGAGCTGGTCGTCGAGAAAGAAGGGGTCCGCCCAGTCGAAGCTTGCCATGCCGGCCATCAAAAATCTCCTTGGCGCGCCGTTGCCAGCGGGACGGGGCGTTTGTCCACCCCGCGCGAATGCGTCAGGCCTTGAGCACCCGATCGTCGAACAGCCCGAACGCTAAGGTCGAGGCGTAGAAAGCGACAGCCTGCTCGCGCTTCATCGTGCTCGCCCATTTGCGCATGTCGAATGCCGCGTTCTGCATCGCCATCAGCGCCTGGCTGGCGATCAGCGGGTCGATCGCGTGGATCGAGCCTTCGGCGATCCCGTCGCTCATCGTGCCGGCATAGCGCCGCGCGATGCGGTTCGAGCGATCGACCATCGACGCACGCACGCCCGGCGGCAGGCCGTGGAGCGCGGTAGTGCGCAACAGCGGTCCGCGCTCGGAAAATTGCACGTCGAGCAAGGTCGCGATCGTGCTCGACAGGCGCTGCCAGTGGCTGCCGCCGATCCGGTCGGCATCGCCCTGCGCCTCGGTGATCGTGTCGAAGCTGCGCTTGTAGCAGGCGATGACCAGATCGTCCTTGGCATCGAGGTGATGGTAGAAGCTACCCTTGGTGACATTGAGCTCGCTGGCGATCTTCTGCACCGAGGCGCCGCGATAGCCGAGCTCGTTGATCAGCCGCGTCGCTGCCAGGAGGAACGCCTCGCGCCCCGGTTCGTCGGTCTCGTGATCGAGATCGAGCATCGCTGGGTGCCAGCTTTCGCCATCCGCCGCGATGCCGCGATTGAAGATTTCGAGCAGCCGCTCCTCGACCCGCCCATATTGCGCGGGCTCGTAGCGGACCAGCCAAACCGGCAGCCAGAAGGTGTTCTCGAGCAGCACGTGCGCGCGCGCGCCGTTCAGGTCGGTCGCGGCGCGGTTCTCGGTGTCGCCCCACAGCGCGCGAGTGCGGCGGAACACCTCGCGCCAGCCGGCCATCAGCCGCACCAGCGGCTCGCCCTCCATCGCGCGGAGATCGGAGAGCACGGCAAAGGGCTTTTCCTCCCCACGTTCGATCCGCGCCAGCCGTTCCATGTTGAGCGCGAGGAAGCGGGCGACGCGCGCCTGCGGCGTCCTCTCCGCCATCGCGGTGTCGAGCATCAGCAGCAGGTAATCGAGCGTGTATTCGAAGCACGCCGCCGCCAAATCTTCCTTGCGCTTGAAATAATAGGTGACGCTGGTGGTGTTCAGCCCGACGCGACGCGCCACGTCGGCGAAGGTCATGCCTTTCGCGCTCTGCTCGTTGATCGCTTCGGCCGCGGCGGCAAGGATCGCGTCGCGTTTCGCGCGGAAACGCTTGGTGCCGCTTTCCTCCCCCTGGCCGGTCTCTTCCACCGCCTGCATCGAACGACCTTACCAGCATCTTTTCGAAGAGACAGTGTTTTTTCGCCGGGCGATATTTGGCCCCGGCGCGTAGCAAAAAGAGCACATCGCCCCACTTTACCGAAAACACGGTATGGCCTAGGCGGAGTCGCGACAGCCACAGGAGAAAACGATCATGGACTTCACGCTGAGCGAACGCGAAACCTATTTCCGGGACCGCGTGAAGGCCTTTATCGATCAGAATATCCGCCCCCGTCAGGCCGATTACGACAAGCAGTCGAAGGAAGGCGATCGCTGGAAGGTGATTCCCGTCATCGAGGAGATGAAGGGCAAGGCCAAGGCTGCGGGCCTGTGGAATTTCTTCATGCCGCCGCAATCGGGCCGCACGCATGTCGACGACAGTTTCGAATTCGAGGGGCAGCAGCTCACCAATCTCGAATATGCGTTATGCGCCGAGGAGATGGGCAAGGTCGGCTGGGCGAGCGAGTGCTTCAACTGCTCGGCGCCCGACACCGGCAACATGGAGGTGCTGCACCGCTACGGCACGCGGGAGCAGAAGGAGAAATGGCTCCGCCCGCTGATGAACGGCGAGATTCGCTCCGCGTTTCTGATGACCGAGCCGGCGGTCGCTTCGTCCGACGCGACCAATATCCAGACCGAGATGCTGAAAGACGGCGACGTCTATGTCGCCAACGGGCGCAAATGGTGGTCGTCGGGCGTCGGCGATCCGCGCTGCAAGGTCGCGATCCTGATGGGCAAGACCTCACCCCAGGCTTCGCGCCATTCGCAGCAATCGATGATGATCCTCGACATGGAATCCGATGGCGTCGAGATCGAGCGGATGCTGTCGGTCTATGGCTATGACCACGCGCCGCACGGCCACGGTGAGGTCGTGCTCAAGGACGTGCGCGTGCCCGAGGAGAACATGCTGCTCGGCGAGGGGCGCGGGTTCGAGATCGCGCAGGGTCGCCTCGGGCCGGGGCGCATCCACCATTGTATGCGCACGATCGGTGTGGCCGAGACCGCGATCGAGGCAATGGCCAAGCGCCTGCTCACGCGCGTCGCGTTCGGCAAGCGGATCGCCGATCATTCGGTGTGGGAGCAGCGCATCGCCAAAGCGCGGATCGACATCGAGATGACGCGGCTGCTGTGCCTGAAGGCCGCCGACATGATGGACAAGGCCGGCAACAAGGCCGCGCAGCTCGAGATCGCGATGGTCAAGGTCGCGGCTCCCAATATGGCGCTGCAAATCCTCGACGACGCGATCCAGGCGCATGGCGGCGGCGGCGTGTCGGGCGATTTCAAGCTGGCGCACGATTGGGCGGCGATGCGCACCCTGCGCTTCGCCGACGGTCCCGACGAGGTCCACAACCTCGCGATCGCGCGCAACGAGTTCGGGAAGTACGCGGAGTTGCCCGAGGCCGTGGCGGCGAAGGAGGCCGTGCGGCGGTGAGCCTTCTTAGCCCTCTCCCATCTTCATGGGAGAGGGTTGGGTGAGGGTCTTCTTCTCCTGACTCGGGCAGAACAAGAAGACCCTCACCGACTACGAATAGGCCCGCGTGAAGAACGCGGACCAAGTCTTCGTTGCCTCTCCCGCGAAGGCGGGAGAGGGTTTCGCAGGCCAGATTGCGGGTGACGAGTTCATGAAAGCAGCCGTTCTTTTCGAAGCCAAGACCCCGCTCCGGATCGAGGATGTGGTGGTCGCCAATCCCGGTGCGCACGAGGTGCTGATCCGCACCGTGGCGTGCGGCGTGTGCCGATCGGATCTGCATTTCGTCGACGGCGCCTATCCGCATGCCATGCCCTGCATTCCGGGCCACGAGGCGGCGGGCGTGGTCGAGGCGGTGGGCGACGAGGTCCGCACGGTCAAGCCGGGCGACCATGTCGTCACCTGCCTCTCGGCCTTCTGCGGGCATTGCGAGTTCTGCGTCACCGGGCACATGTCGCTCTGCATCGCGCCCGACACCAAGCGTGCGAAGGGCGCGCCGCCGCGCCTGACGCTGGCGGACGGATCGCCGGTCAACCAGATGCTCAATCTCTCGGCCTATGCCGAGATGATGCTCATCCACGAGCATGCCTGCGTGGCGATCGATCCCGAGATGCCGCTCGATCGTGCCGCGCTCATCGGCTGCGCGGTGACGACGGGGGCGGGCGCGGTGTTCAACGCGACCGACGTTGTGCCGGGCGAGACGGTGTGCGTGGTCGGCTGCGGCGGCGTCGGGCTGGCGGCGGTGAATGCCGCCAAGATCGCCGGCGCGGGCAAGATCATCGCGGTCGATCCGGTGGCGGAGAAGCGCGCGCTGGCCAAGAAGCTCGGCGCGACGCATTCGGTCGACGCGGCGAGCGCGACCGCCGCGGACGAGGTGGTCGCGCTCACCAAGGGCGGCGTGCATCACGCGATCGAGGCGGTGGGGCGGCCGCAATCGGCGGCGACCGCGGTGAAGGTGCTGCGCCGCGGCGGCACCGCGACCATCCTGGGCATGATGCCGCTGGCTGAGGCAGTCGGGCTGTCGGCGATGGACCTGCTGTCGGGCAAGAAGCTGCAAGGCGGGTTGATGGGATCGAACCGCTTCCCCGTCGATATCCCGCGGCTGGTCGATTTCTATCTGCGCGGTCTGCTCGATCTCGACACGATCATCGCCGACCGGATGCCGATCGCGCGGATCAACGAGGCGTTCGATGAACTGCGCAAGGGCGATACTACGCGCAGCGTGATCATGTTCGAATGACCGAGAGCCTGCAGGACGCGAATACCGGCACCACCGCGCTGGCGGCGGACGACGCCACCGATCCGCGCAAGCTCGAGGCGTGGATGGCGGAAAATGTCGCGGGCTTCGCCGGGCCGCTGACGCTCGCCAAGTTCAAGGGTGGGCAATCCAACCCGACCTATCGCGTCGATACGCCGGGAAAAAGCTACGTGCTGCGCCGCCAGCCGTTCGGGCCTTTGCTCCCGTCCGCGCACGCGGTCGATCGCGAATATCGGGTGATGGCGGGGCTGCACCCAACCGGCTTCCCGGTGCCGCACCCGTTCGGGCTGTGCATCGATCCGGAGGTGCTCGGCGCCAAATTCTTCGTGATGGATATGATGCAGGGGCGCAGCCTGTGGGACGGCGGCCTGCCCGGCATGGCGCCCGAGGAGCGCCGCGCCACCTACAACGCGATGTGCGACACGCTCGCGCAGCTCCACAATACCGATTTCGATACTGCGGGGCTGGGCGATTACGGCAAGCCGGGCAATTATTTCGAGCGCCAGGTCGCGCGCTGGACCAAGCAATACAAGCTCGCCGAAACCGAGCCTATGCCGGCGGTCGAGAAGCTGATCGAGTGGCTGCCGCGCACGCCCCCCGAGCAGACGCGCACGTCGATCGTCCACGGCGATTACCGCATCGACAACATGATCTTCGCGCCTGACCAGCCCAAGGTGATCGCATTGCTCGACTGGGAGCTCTCGACGCTCGGCGATCCGCTGGCCGATTTCTCCTACATGCTGATGAGCTGGGTGACCGAGCCCGAAGGCCGTTCGGGCGTGAAGGGCCTGACCGGCCCCGAGACCGGCATCCCGACGATCAGGGAGATGACCGAGCGCTATTGCGCCGCGACCGGGCGCGACGGCGTGCCCGATCTCAACTGGTATTTCGCCTACAACCTCTTCCGCCTCACCGGAATCGTGCAGGGAATCAAGAAGCGCATCGTCGAGGGCACCGCGTCGAGCGCGCATGCCGAGCGCTCGGCGGCGGGCGTGTACCGGCTGGCCGACGCGGCGTGGGCGTTCGCACAAAAGGCGGGGGCTGCCTGATCGTCACCCCAGCGAAGGCTGGGGCCCATCGCTGATGATGGTGCGCGAAACGGAGAGACATGGATGCCAGCCTTCGCTGGCATGACGTGGAGGAGACAAGGATGTCGCTATTCGACCTGACCGGAAAGGTCGCGATCGTTACCGGATCGTCGCGCGGGATCGGCAAGGCCTCGGCCGAGGCGCTGGCCGACCAAGGCGCGAAGGTGGTGATCTCCAGCCGCAAGCAGGAGGCGTGCGAACCGGTCGCGGCGGCGATCAATGCCAAGCACGGCGAAGGCGCCGCGATTGCGGTCGCGGCGAACATCTCCGACAAGGAGGCGCTGCACCATCTGGTCGAGGAAACGCGGCGTGCGTTCGGCAGGGTCGACATCCTCGTCTGCAACGCCGCGTCCAATCCCTATTACGGGCCGCTGGCGGAGATCGCCGATGAGCAGTTCCGCAAGATCCTCGACAACAACATCCTCTCCAATCACTGGCTGATCCAGCTCGTCGCACCCGAGATGCGCGCGCGGCGCGAGGGATCGATCATCATCGTCTCGTCGATCGGGGGCTTACGCGGATCGCCGGTGATCGGCGGCTACAACGTCTCGAAGGCGGCCGACTTCCAGCTCGCGCGCAACTATGCGGTCGAATACGGGCCGGACAATGTCCGCGTGAATTGCGTCGCGCCCGGCCTGGTGCGCACCGATTTCGCCAAGGCGCTATGGGAAAATCCCGAGACCGAGAAGCGCAGCACGCAAGGCGCGCCGCTGCGCCGCATCGGCGAGCCGCACGAGATCGCCGGGGCGGTGGTCTATCTCGCCGCGCCGGCCAGCGCGTTCATGACCGGGCAGGCGATCGTTGTGGATGGTGGCGTGACGATCTGACGCCCGTCGCCTCAGCGCAGGCTGGGGCCGATCGCTGTCGGTGGCGGGCGTGACTTAGAGACATGGATCCCAGCCTGCGCTGGGATGACGGAGGATAAGATGACGCAAAGATTCGCTGGAAAATCGATCATCGTCACCGGCGCGGGCTCGGGCATCGGACGCGCCGCGGCGCGGCTGTTCGCAAGCGAAGGCGGCCGCGTGATCGTCGCGGACAAGACAGAGGGCGCGGATGAGACGGCGAAGCTGATCGCCGATGCGGGCGGCATCGCCAAGCCGCTCCAGATCGATGCCGGCAGCGAGGCCGACGTGATCCGCGCGGTCGATCTCGCGGTGGCGGAGTTCGGTGGCCTCGACGTGATATTCGCCAATGCCGGTATTTCGGGCGGGATGGCGAACATCTTCGATACCGAGGTCGCGCTCATCACCGAGGTGCTTCGGGTCAACCTGATCGGCCCCTATCTGGCGATCAAGCACGCCGCGCCGAAGATCGCCGAGCGTGGCGGCGGCGCGATCGTGCTGACCGCGAGCGTCGCCGGCATCCGCTCTGGCGCGGGCTCGCCGGCCTATTCGGCATCGAAGGCGGGTGTGATCAACCTTGCCAAGGTCTCGGCGCAACAGCTCTCCGGATCGAACGTGCGCGTCAACGCGATCTGCCCCGGCCTGACCGAGACCGGCATGACCAAGCCGACCTTCGATTACGCGCGCGACGCCGGCAAGATGGACCGTGTCGGCCGCCTCAATCCGCTGCGCCGCGGCGCGCAGCCGGAGGAACTGGCCAAGGTCGCCGCGTTCCTCGCCTCGGACGATGCGAGCTACGTCAACGGCCAGGCGATCGCGGTCGATGGCGGCCTGTCGTCGAGCCATCCGGTGACCAAGCAGGACTATGGAAAGACGGCGGTGTGAGCGGCAGCATTGCTGGGCGGTCACGGCGCGGCGAAGCGCGGAGCCGGCGGCGCGAGCGTAAGGGCGGCAGCGCGCTCGGCCTCGGTCTCGTCGAGCGCGAACATGGCATTCACCGGTCGATCGAACAGCCGCGCGAGCCGCAACGCCAGGCTGAGGCTCGGTTCGAATCGGCCGGTTTCGATCGAATTGATCGTCTGGCGTGAGACGCCGGCGAGCGTGGCGAGCTCGGCCTGGGTCAGCCGGTATTCAGCGCGTAGCGCGGCCAGCTGCGTAGTTACGCCGCCCATCGCCGATACGCCACGAACCAGAAAATCAACACCAGGCCGAGGTAGAGGCCGAGTGCCGGCAACGCGGCGACCGGACCGATTGCGCCAGTCATCGCGAACAGCGACCAGATCACCAGCAGCGCGGAAGTCATCGCGCCCGACATCGCCAACGTCCAATTCTGGACGCGGTTGAACATCTCGTCCTGACGCTGGCTGAACCGCCACCATACCACGCCTGCGACGGCCCAGAAGGCGACCAGCCACCCGATCGTCCAAGGTGCCAGTGTCGGCGTCGCACCGGGTGCCGGCACACCGCCGCTACCGGCAAGATAGCCGGCGCGATAGCTCACTTCGGCCAGCCAGCGGACCAGGGGAACCAGGCCGACGATCGTCGCAACGATGCTGGCGATTAGCAACCGGCGCGCCGGGCGGTCGAGGCTCGACCAGCGAACCCAGAAGCCGGCATGGGTGAATTCATACATGGCACCTCCCATTTCACGGGGTGCATGACAAACATATGCGACATTATAAGTCAAATATATTTGTCAATTGCGCATTCGGATCAGCCCCTCCTGCGCCACGCTCGCGACCAACCGGCCGTCGCGGGTGAAAATCTGGCCACGATTGAAGCCGCGCGCATGGCCGGCCCAGGGCGTGTCCGTCGCGTAGAGCAGCCAGTCGTCGGCGCGGAACGGCTCGTGGAACCAGATCGAATGGTCGAGGCTGGCGGTCTGCACATTGTGCGTCAGCCAGCTGACCCCGTGCGGCAGCATCGCCGTGCCGAGCAAGGTCATGTCTGAGGCATAGGCCAGGATCGCGCGGTGCACCGCATCGTCGTCGCCGATCGGCGCGACCAGCCGGAACCAGCTATACTGCGCCGGCTCCTGCGGCTCGGGCCGGAACCAGCGGCGCGGATGGACCGGGCGGATCTCGATCGGCCGCGCGCGCAGCATGTGCTTGCGGAATTTCTCCGGGATGTCGTCGATCTGCTCCTGGCGCAGCTCGGCCTCGGATTTGAGCGCCTCGGGCGGCGGCACATCGGGCATCGCATCCTGATGGTGCAGCCCGTCCTCCGGCGTCTGGAACGAGCAGGCCATGTTGAGGATCGGCGAGCCCTTCTGCATCGCGATCACGCGCCGCGTCGCGAAGCTGCGCCCTTCGAAATCGCGCACCACGCGGAAAATGATCGGGAAATTCTCATCGCCCGCGCGCATGAAATAGGCGTGGAGCGAATGCGCGGTCTTGGGCGCCTCGGTCGAGCGCTGTGCCGCCTGCAGCGCCTGCGCGATCACCTGCCCGCCGAACACCCGCCCGACGCCACCGGGCTGGCGCTTGCCGCGATAGAGATCGGTGTCGAGTTCCTCGACATCGAGCAGGTCGACGAGACTCTGGGCGAGTGCGTCCGGCGCGGTATCGGGATGTGTGTTCAGGTGCATATGTCTTCCTTGTTCTCCCGCGAAGGCGGGAGCCCAGGGCCACGGACGTAATCACTTGTGACTCTGGACCCCCGCTTTCGCGGGGGAACGGATAAAATCAATACCCCGCCGCCTGCGCCAACATATCCGCATGGAAATTGGCGTCGCCGAACATCTCGGCGAGGACGCGCGCGCGCTTAATGTAGAAGCCGATATCATATTCGTCGGTCATGCCGATGCCGCCGTGCATCTGCACGCCTTCCTGCACGGCGAGTGTGGTGGCGAGGCCGGTCATCGCCTTGGCGACCGAGACCGCGGTCATCGCATCCTCGTCCTCCGCGTCGAGCAATTGCTGCGCCTTGAGCACCGCCGAGCGCCCCACTTCCATCTCGCTGTAGAGATGCGCGGCGCGGTGCTGCAGCGCCTGGAAGCTGCCGATCGCGACGCCGAACTGCTTGCGCTGCTTGAGGTAATCGACCGTCATATCCATCGCGCCGCCGCCGACGCCGAGCAATTCGGCCGAGGCACCGACGCGGCCCGCGCGCATCAGGCGGCGCAGTACCTCGCGCCCGGCATCGACCTCTCCGATCACCGCATCGGCATCCACCTCGACGCCCTCGAATTGCATCCGCGCGGCGATGCTAGAATCGGCCAGCCGCTCGGGCGTGACGGTCAGCTTGGCGGCGTCCTTGGGCACCGCGAACAGCGTGAGGCCATCCATCTCGTCGGGCGCACCGGCGGTGCGCGCGGCGACGATCAGAATGTCGGCGACATGGCCGTGCGTGACGAACTGCTTGGCGCCGGTCAGGCGGAAACCGTTGCCGGCGCGCTCGGCCTTCATCGCGAAGTGATTGCGGTGCTTGGGGCCTTCGTCGATCGCCAGCCCCGCGACCGTCTCGCCCGCGACGATGCCGGGGAACCAGCGTTCGGCGTGCGGTGTCCCCTTCAGCGCCTCGACCGCGGCGACGGCGGTGGAGAGGAAGGGGGAGGGGGAGAGGTTGCGCCCGATCTCCTCCAGCACCACGCCCGCCTCGACATGGCCAAGGCCCAGCCCACCCTGATCCTCGCCGATCAGGATGCCGGTGAAGCCCATCTCGGCGAACTGCTTCCACAGATCGCGGCTGAAGCCGGTCGCGTCGTTCGCGTCGCGCAGCCTGCGCATGTGCGCGGGCGGCGCGTGCTCGGCGATATACTCCTTCGCGGTGTCGCGGAGCATCGTCTGGTCGTCGTTGAGGTAGAGGGGCATTCTAATTCCTCGTGTTCCTGCGGAAGCAGGAACCCAGGGTTCCACGCGTTCCGCCCGTAATCCTGGGCTCCTGCTTTCGCAGGAGCACGGGGTGGGGTGACGCGCGCGAGTGTGCTGGCTAAGGGCAGCACATGACGACCGAACTCCCCAAGACCTTCGACCCCGCCGAAATCGAATCCCGCTGGTACGCGCATTGGGAA
>Ga0164241_10003914_pt1 | contig 14724 bp, 10 predicted proteins | sample OricomyardsoilBY_FD_108780 | JGI IMG/M metagenome (GOLD analysis project Ga0164241, IMG submission 108780) | Backyard soil microbial communities from Emeryville, California, USA - Original compost - Back yard soil (BY) | ecosystem: Environmental > Terrestrial > Soil > Unclassified | place: USA...
GCTTCGACACCAGCGACAAGGAAGGCTCCCCTCCCGAGCAGACAGAGGGGCCGCTCCTGCCTCTGCGCGTGCTCGTCATGGCGTCGCTCGTTCCTCCGGACGATCACAACGCTGGTGCCGGAGCGCCCGAGGGCGCCGTCCGCGTCGATCTGTCGGATCCGGAGTTCCTCTTCACGAAGCTCCGTCCTCGCGCCTCGATCGAAATCCCGAGCGTGCTCGACGGCGGACGACCGAAGAAGATCGATCTCGCGTTCACCTCGCTGAAGAGCTTCCGCCCCGACGGCCTCGCGAAGGACGTCCCGCTCGTTCGCTCCCTGCTCGACGGCAAGCTCGTCCTCGATCGACTTCGCGCCGGCGAGCTCACCGACGACCAAGCGTTCGGACAGCTCGATCGGTTGTGGGGCGGCGCTCCGCTCGCCGCCGAGGTCCTCGGGCGAGCTCCGAAGGCCTCGGACGCGTCGTCCTCTTCCTCGTCCTCGGCGGCGTCCGCACCCGCGGCGGCCTCGAGCTCGGGCGGCAGCGCGCTCGACAGCATCCTCGACATGGTCGACGTCCCCGGGGGCGGGGGCGGAGACGTCGCGCCGGCACCGCCGCTGACGAGCGACAGCCGAATCGGAAAGATCATCGCGGACGTCGCGCTCGGCGGTCGCCGCGCAGGAGGACGCGGCAAGTCGGGCATCCCGCTCGTCGAAGAAGCGATCAGCATGCAGGTCGGCGCGATCTTGCAGCACCCGGTGGTGCGCGGCCTCGAGCGCGCGTACCGCGGCATCTCCATCCTCATCGAGCGCTCGCAGCGCATCCCGGGCCTCTTGCTCGACGTCGCACAGCTCCCCGCCGACGGCGCCGCCGCGGCGCTCCGCTCGGTCCTCCGCCGTGGCGGCGACACGCCGTTCTCCTTCGCCGTGGTGGATCTCGCGGTCGACGGCAGCGCTCGGACGCTGGCCGAGCTCGAGGCGCTCGCCGCCGTTGCCGAGTCGTCGGCGTGCCCCGTCATCGTGAACGGCACCGAGAAGCTTCTCGGCGTCGGCGATCTCGCGCGGGTCGACAAGCTCGACAGCAAGATGAACCTCTTCACCGCAGCGCATCGAGCCCCGTGGCGTTCGACCGCGAACAAGGCCGCGCTCCGCTGGACGGCGATCGCGATGAACGGCTTCCTCGGTCGTTTGCCCTACGACAAGCAGAGCTCGCGCATCCGCGAGGCCACCGTCACCGAGCTCCCCGGCGATCACGAGGCAGAGGTCTGGATCTCACCGGCCTTCGGCGTCGCGCTCCTCTCGATCCAGTCCTTCAAAGAGACGGGCTGGCCCGCGCGCATCACCGGCGCCCGCCACGGCATGATCCAAAACCTGACGGTTCGGACGATCGAGGACGACGGAGCAGAGGTCGCGCTCCCGACGCAGGCCTTCATCTCGACCGAGTCGCAACGCGAGCTGTCTCGCATCGGCATCCTCGCGCTCGCCTCGGCGCCCAACAGCGACGCGGCCTACGTCCACGCGGCGCCGACGGCGTACGTCCAACCCGACAAGAAGACGTACGACTCCGCCTCGACCGAGCCCGAGAATCGGCCGCCCGCGATCTCCCTCGTCGACCAGCTCTTCGTCGCGCGCCTCGTCCAGTTCACGCGCGCGCTGACGTCGAAGATCCCGAAGGAGAGCGATCCGAACGAGGTGCAACCCATCTTGAAGGCCGCGATCTGGGCCCTCTTCGAGAACGCCCCGCCGTCAGGCCCAGAGATCGAGGTCGCGATGGCCAAAGACGACGAAGGATTGATCGCCCAGATCAACGTCCGTCCGCGCCGCTTCCTCGGCGTACAGCTCGAAGAGTTCGGCTTCGAAATGCCGCTCGGCTGACGTGGTGCGCGTCGCCTGCATCGGAGGAGGGCCCGCCGGGCTCTACTTCGCGCTCCTGACGAAGAAGCGCGATCCGGCGGCCGAGGTGGTCGTGTTCGAGCGCAACCAGCCGCACGACACGTTCGGCTTCGGCGTCGTCTTCAGCGACAAGACGCTCGAGGGCCTCCGAGAGACGGACGCCGAGAGCTACGCGTCGATCACCGATCAGTTCTTTCACTGGGACGCCATCGACGTCCACGCAGGCGGCGAGGTCTTCACCTCCCGAGGCCACGGCTTCAGCGGCCTCTCGCGCGCGGCGTTGCTCGACATCCTGGCCGAGCGTGCTCGCGCGCTCGGCGTCGAGCTTCGCTACGGCGCCCCGATCGATCCGTCCGACCGCGCGACGCTCTCGAAGTTCGACGTGGTCGCCGTCGCCGACGGCGCGAACAGCGCCTTTCGAACGCACCACGCCGAGGTGCTTCGGCCCGACGTCGAGCTCCGAAAATCGCGCTTCGTCTGGCTCGGGACGACGTACCCGTTCGACGCCTTCACGTTCTATTTCCAGAACGTCGACGCGGGCCTCTTCCAGGTCCACGCCTATCGGTACGCCGCGAACGCAGCCTCGAGCGACGCGCCCGCCGGAGCGGGCCAATCGACGTTCATCGTCGAGTGCTCGGAAGACACCTTCCAGAAGAGCGGCCTCCGCGAGGACGACGAGGCCGGGACGAAGGCGTACCTCGAGCGGGTGTTCGCGCGCGAGCTCGCGGGGCATCCGCTGCTCCTCAATCGCTCGATCTGGCGGCGATTCCCCGTCATTCGGTGCGAGCGCTGGCACCACGAGAACGTCGTCTTCCTGGGCGACGCGGTGCACACCGCTCACTTCTCGATCGGCTCGGGGACGAAGATCGCGCTCGAGGACGCGATCGCGCTTCGCGACGCGCTCGACCGCGACGCGAGCGTCCCCGAGGCGCTCCGCGCCTACGAAGCGGCGCGACGCCCGGTCGTAGAGTCGTTCCAGCGCGCCGCGCAGGTCAGCCTCGAGTGGTTCGAGGACACCGAGCGCCACATCGCCCATCGCCCTCTCGTCTTCTCATTCAGCCTGCTCACGCGGAGCCTCCGCGTGACGCACGAGAACCTTCGCCTGCGCGATCCCGAGTTCGTCGATCGCGTCGATCGCGACTTCGAGGCAGAGGCGAGGACGCAGGCGAAGCTGCCGCCGCCGCCCTCGCCCGCGAAGCCGACGCCGCCGATGTTCACGCCCCTTCGCCTGCGCGAGCTCGTGATCCCGAACCGCGTCGGCGTCTCGCCGATGTGCATGTACAGCGCCAAAGACGGCGCCGTCGACGACTTCCACCTCGTCCACCTCGGCAGCCGGGCGATGGGCGGCGCCGGCCTCGTGATGACCGAGATGACCGACGTCTCTCGGGACGCGAGGATCACGCCGGGCTGCGCCGGCCTGTACACCGACGCGCACGTCGGCCCTTGGAGGCGCATCGTGGACTTCGTCCACACGCAGACGCCCGCGAAGATCGGTCTCCAGATCGGTCACGCCGGTCGCAAGGGCTCGACCGCGCCGCCATGGGAGGGACAAGACGTACCGCTCCGCGAGGGCGGCTGGGAGATCGTGGCGCCTTCTCCCGTGCCTTGGTCATCCCGAAACGCGACGCCGCGCGAGATGACGCGCGCCGAGATGGACCAGACCATCGTCGACTACGTTCGAACGGTCGAGCGCGCGATCGAGGCGGGCTTCGATCTCATCGAGCTCCACGCGGCGCACGGCTATCTCCTCGCCGAGTTCCTCTCACCGCTCGTCAACCGACGCACCGATGCGTACGGCGGCTCGCTCGAGAATCGCGCGCGCTTCCCCCTCGAGGTCTTCCGCGCGATGCGCGACGCGTGGCCGGCAGAGCGCCCGATGGCCGTCCGCGTGAACGCGAGTGATTGGGCGCCCGGGGGCTTCACCGAAGCCGATCTCACCGCGCTCGCGAAGCTCCTCGCAAAGGAAGGCTGCGATCTCCTCGACGTGTCGAGCGGCAGCACCGTGCCCGAGCAGCGTCCGCGCTACGGCCGGCTCTACCAAGTCCCGTTCGCCGATCTCGTGCGCGCAGAGACCGGGATCGCCGTCGCGGCCGTCGGCGCCATCAGCTCCTATGCCGACGTCAACAGCATCCTCGCCGCCAGGCGGGCCGACCTCTGCTTCATCGCCCGCGCCCACCTCTTCGATCCCTATTGGGTTCGGCACGCAGCGCAGGCACAAGGCTACGACCTGCCGTGGCCGAGCCCGTATGGGATCCTCCGCGGCTACAGTCCCAGGTTCGCCTGATGTCCGACGTACTCGCCGCCCCGAGCCCCATCGACACGACGACGGAGATAGAGACTCCGGAGCACGTGCGGTTTCGCTACCACGTCGCAGGGCCTGCGCGGCGCGCGCTCGCGTACCTCATCGACGCGCTCATCCGCGGCGGCATCCTGATCGCCATCGCCATCATCGCGTCGATCGCGGGCTTCGGCATCGGTGGCGACGAGCTCGGGAACGCCTCGCAGGGCGTCATCCTCCTCGTCATGTTCTGCCTCGAGTGGGGCTACTACGTCCTCTGCGAGATGATCTGGGCGGGGCGCACACCAGGCAAACGCTCGATGCGGTTGCGCGTCGTCGGCGAGGGTGGTCACCCCGTCACGTTCCGGCAGAGCGTGATGCGAAACTTCCTCCGGACCGCGGATTGGCTCCCGAGCATGTACGCACTCGGCGCGCTCGTCATGGGGCGCGACGCGCGCTTCCGACGACTCGGCGATCTCGCCGCCGGAACCATGGTCATCGTCGAGGATCGCAACTTCGTGAGCGGCGCGCTCCACATCTATCCGCCCGTGACACAACGAGAGGTCGCCTATCTGCCTCAGCGCCTCCCGCTCGACGGCGAAGATCTCGAAGCGGTCGAGCTCCTGCTCCGCCGCGAGGGCATGCTCGGCCCCGCCCGAGAGCAAGAGCTCGCGGACATGATCGCGCCCATGCTCGCGAAGCGTGTCGGCGCCCGATACCAAGATCCCATGCGCTTCTTGAAGGTGCTCTATGCACGCGCGCGCGGCCTGCCGATCGCGGCCGACGTGCCGGAGAAGAAGTCGCGCAACCGCGACCGAGAACGCGAGGATTGGACCCAGTGGGGTCCGCCTCCGAACGGGCAGCGCCCGCGGGGATATGGCCCTCCGCAGGGATATGGCCCGCAGGGATATGGCCCTCCGCAGGGATATGGCCCTCAAACCGGATATGGCCCTCAAACCGGATATGGCCCGCAGGGTGGGTATGGCCCTTCGCAGGGTCCGGGTGGGTTTGGTCCGCAGGGTCCGGGTGGGTTTGGTCCCACGCAGGGTGGCCCCGACAGGAATTGGGAGCCCCCGGGCGGCTACGGCCCGGGCGGCGGATACGGCCCGAAGTACGGGGGACGTCGATGATCCTTCCGCAAGACCAGTTCGTCCGCGCGCGGCAACACGATTGGAGCGAGCTCGACTCGATCATCGGCCAAGGAGACGGCATTCACAAGCAGGCCGGCTCGATGATCTCTCGCACGGCCGCCCTCTATCGCAGCCTCTGCAATGATCTCGTCCGGGCCGAGACTGCTCGATATTCGCCCGACCTCATGAGCTTCCTCCACGGGCTCGCCGGGCGCTCGCACAACGTCCTCTACGGCTCCACGTCGCTTCGCGGCAGCGGCATCCTGAAGTTCGTCCTCTCCGAATTCCCGATCGCGCTCCGCAAGAACTGGCGCTTCTTCGCCCTCTCGACCGCGCTCTTCATGATTCCCTATCTCGTCGGTCTGGTCGGGACGTTGACGACCGATGGGTTCGCCGAGCGCGTGCTGCCGACCAGCATGCTCGAGGGCATGGCCGACATGTACAGCCACAGCATCTCCGGGCGCGGCGAGGGCACCGACGCGGCGATGGCGGGCTTCTACGTCTACAACAACGTCGGGATCGCGTTCCGCTGCTTCTCGACGGGGATCTTGTTCGGCCTCGGCTCCATCTTCTTCCTCATCTCCAACGGCCTCACGATCGGAACGGTCACGGGCTACGTCATGGCCGCAGGACACGGTCGCAACATCTGGACCTTCATGTGCGGTCACGGCCCCTGGGAGATCACGGCGATCTTCGTCGCCGGCGGCGCAGGGCTGCAAATGGGCTACTCGCTCGTCTCGACCGGCGGGCTCACGCGCTTCGGCTCGCTGCGTAGACAGGCCAAAGACATCATCGCGCAGGTCCTCGGCGCGGCGGTCATGCTCTGCATCGCTGCGCTGATCGAGGGCTTCTGGTCACCGTCCGGGATCCCGGCAGAGGTGAAGTGGGCCTTCGCTGCGGTGCAGCTCGTCATCGTGTTCTGCTTCCTGACGCTCGGCGGACGCTGGCAAAAAAGAGAGACGGAGCTCGCCCGATGAACCTGGGCTCGAGCGCGATCGTGATCCGCCCGCGGACGACGGCAGAGGTGCTCGACCTCGGCTGCCGGGTCACCGTCTCGCTCGCGCTGCCGCTCTATCTCCGCATCGCGGCGTTCATCATCCTCCCGGCGTACGCGCTCCTTCTCTGCCTGCATTACCTCCTCGATTTCTCCTGGCTCGCGACGTGGGCGTTCGCGTTCCCGCTGGCGGTCTGGCTCGAGGGGCCATTCACGGTCGCGGCAAGTCGGCTGCTCTTCGCGGACCGCATCACGGCACGCGGCGCGCTCCGCCTCTTCTTCTCCAGGTTCTGGCCCTACTCGTGGGCGCTCGTCATCGACGCGATCGCAGCCGCGTTCATCATTCCATGGGCCACGGGGACCTACGTCACGGAGGCAACACTCCTCGAACAAGCGAGCTTCACCGACGCGCGCACGCGATCCGGGGCCCTGGTCCGCGGACGCTCCGTCGCGCCGGCGCTCATCGGGTTCATGGCGATGCGCGTCGGGCTGCTCGTCGTCGCCGAGCTTCTCGGCCAGGGCATTGTGAAAGAGGTCTTCCAGCTCGGAGAGCCTTTCGGGTCTCTCTGGGACGACTACGGAACCCCCTATTCGCTGCTCGGCCTGCTCCTGGCCGCTCCCGTGGTCGGCACGACCCGCTTTCTCCACTATCTCGATACGCGTACCCGTGCCGACGGCTGGGACATCCAGGTCCGCTTCATGTCCCTCGTCGCGCGCGAGGACGACCGCGCTCGCCTCCAAGGGAGGCCCGCATGAAACGAGCCGCGCTCGCTCTCATCGCCTTCGGCGCGGTCGTGACGACGACCCACGCTGCGTTCGCGGGCGGCCGCGCCACGCCCTACGAGGTGCAGCAGGACGTCCGCGACATCCTGGGCGACGACGCCTACGCGTTTTGCCACGATCCCGACTACCCGCTCGAGGACGCGGCGCGCGACTACTGTCCACTCCTCGATCCGAGCGTCGAGTGCCCTCGCTTCCACGAGGCCTGCCAGAAGGAGCGGCGACCAACGAAGTCGAGTGGCATCCCTTCCGGCCGCGGCATCCCTGGTTCGGGCTCTTCGAGCACGGGCGGCCAAGAGAACCACGAGGCCCGCGGCGACCTCGGTCGCACCGCGCGGCGCGCCTCGCAGCACGACGGCCAAGACGGCGACGCCGACGGGAGCGACGGAAGCGGCACAGGCAAGAACGGCAGCGGCAGCGGAAACGGTAAGGGCGACGGGGACGGCAACGGCAACGCGCGAAGCGGCCAATCCGGCGACTCCGACACGGGCACGAAGCCGAAGGACGATCCCAGCTCCAAGGACCAAGCCGAAGAAAAGAAGCCCGAGCCGCCCCCGGAGGAAGATCGCAAAATCGAGATCCCCGGGATCGTCGCGCTGCTCTTCAAGTTCCTGTTCTTCGCGGTCGTCGCGGCGATCGTCGGGTACGTCGGCTACCTCATCTTCAAGAACGTGATGAAGGGGCGTGACAAAGAGACGCCCGAAGACGAAGCCGACAGCCCCCCAGCCGCGCCTGGAGAGCCGGCGCCTGTCGCGCCCAGGGGCCCGATCGAGACCGACGTCGACCGACTGCTGAATCGCGCGCGCGCCGAAGCGCAGCGGGGCGACTACAAGCAAGCGATCGAGGACACATACGCCGCGCTCCTCCGTCGCCTCGAGGGGGACGGCCTCGTCGATCTCCACCCCTCGCGAACGAACGGCGACTACGTCCGCAAGCTGCGAGACCGCCCGGATCTCAAGCGCGCGGTGCGCTCGATCGCGTCCGACGTCGAGACTGTCCAGTTCGGCACCGAGCCGCCAACACCGGATCTATTCGAGACCGTCTGGCGCAAGGTCATGCCGCTCGTCGGGCGCGCGACGATCCTCCTGGCGCTGCTCTTCGGGGCATGGTCGCTCTCCGCCTGCGCCCCCGGCGGCGACGCGCAGACGTTGGCGGCGGGCGGCAAGGCTCCGCCCGGCACGGGCCCGATGGATCGCGGCGCCGTGCAGCGCTTCCTCGAGAAGAACGACGTCAAAGTCGAGCTCCGCCGAGACGACAAGACCGTCGATCTCGACACGAAGAAGGCCATCGTTCTTCTCCCCGACGTGAGCATCGACGACGAAGTGTGGCGTCGACTCCTCGCTTTCGCGAAGACCGAGGGCGGCACCGTCATCGTCGTCGGTCACCGTGACTTTCTCGCGCGCGATCTCTCGATCGACTTCGCCGTATCGAGCGGAGGCGTGGACGTCCTGCCTTCGACCGACGGCCCCGCGGCGCTCTACGGGTATCACCTGATGCTTCCCCCGGCGGGCGCACTCCTCGAGAAGCCGGGAACGCAGGTCCACCCACTGCTGCGGCGCGGCGACGAGACGTATGCCGCCGAGCGACGCTTCCCTGGTGGCGGACGCGTCGTCGTCTTCGCCGACGATGCGCTCTTCACGAACGTGGCGCTCGCGGCGGGCGACAACGCGGCGTATCTCGCCGCGTGGGCGAAGTCCCTCGAGGTCGAGCGGCTCGAGCTCTGGGACGCGTTCACCGGAGCCGGCGCGGGGACGCCGTTCGAGGCTGTCGCACAGGCCCACCTCACGCCGATCGTCGCGCAGCTCCTGGCGCTCGTGCTGCTCTACATCTTCTATAGGGGCGTCCGGTTTGGCACCCCCCGCGATCCGAAAGAGGCGTCACGGCGCGCCTTCGCAGACCACGCGCGTGCACTCGGCGCCACGTACGCGCGCGCCAAGGCGTCGCGTCACGCCGCCGGTCTCTACGCGCTCTGGGCGCTCGATCGCCTGCGCGAGCGCTTGCAGCGCAATGGACGCCGCGGCCTCGTTCCTCTCGCAGAAGCGCTCTCGTCGCGCACCGGACGCCCCATCGGAGAGGTGATGGGCGTCCTGGTCGAAGCGACGGGCGCGCGCGACGAGGTCGCGCCTCCGTCGTCGTTCCGCCCCTCGGAAGGCGGTGGGTTCGGCGCGCGCGCGCCGGCACCGACGGCGAGCGACGACTTCGCGATCATGCGCGAGCTCGATAGGTTCATCGCCTCGACGCGGGGCAACGCGACTCCTCAAGCTCCGCCCGCTCCGGGCACCGACGCCGCGCCAAAGAGCGGCGTCTCGACCTCTTAGACCGCAGCACGAACGAGAAAGCAGCGACGCGATGCACGTCTCCGAGTTCAAGGATAAGTTCGGCCTCCTTCGCCGCGAGACCGAGAAGGTGCTCCTCGGGCAAGAGGAGATCGTGACGCACACGCTCCTCGCGATCCTCGCCGGGAGTCACATCCTCATCGAGGGCGTGCCTGGCACCGCCAAGACCATGATGGTGCGAAGCCTGGCTGCCACGCTGGGACTCAATTTCGGGCGCATCCAGTTCACGCCCGACTTGATGCCGAGCGACGTCACCGGCGGCAACATCTTCAACCAACAAGAGAACCGCTTCGTCTTCCACCAAGGACCGGTGTTCACGCAGCTGCTCCTCGGTGACGAGGTGAACCGCGCGCCCGCGAAGACGCAGAGCGCGCTGCTCGAGGCGATGCAAGATTTGTCCGTGACGACCGATGGCATCACGCGCCCCCTCCCCGAGCCGTTCTTCGTCATCGCGACCCAGAACCCGATCGAGTCACAGGGAACCTATCCCCTCCCCGAAGCGCAGCTCGACCGCTTCTTGATGAAGCTCCACGTGAAGCACCCATCGCAAGAGGTCGAGCGCGTCCTGCTCCGGAACGTCGCGCAGGGCTTCTCTGCCGCGAACCTCGACTCCATGGACGTCGCCACGATCTCGAGCGCGGAAGAGCTCGTCGCGATGCGCGCCGCGCTGTTCTCGGTGCGCGTCGACGACGGCATCCTCGAGTACATCGCCGACATCGTCTCGAAGAGCCGGACGCATCGCTCGGTGTATCTCGGCGCGTCGCCGCGTGGCTCGATCGGGCTCCTCACCTCGTCTCGTGCGTGGGCCGCGTCCCATGGCCGAGACTTCGTGATCCCCGACGACGTGAAAGAGCTGGCTCCAGCCGTGCTGCGTCACCGCCTCGTCCTGCAGCCCGACGCCGAGATCGAAGGGGTCTCTGCCGACGACTGCATCGAAGAGATCCTCCGCGAAGCGAAGGTACCGCGCACCGCAGCCTGAGCGCTCGCCCTCGATGCTCATTCCGTCCCGTCTCCTCGTCCTGTTCGCCGTGGGCCCGCTCGCCCTCGCGGTGGCGACGCTCGTCGACCACGATCTCATCGGACCGATGCTGATGGTGGACGCGGGCATCGTCCTGGTCGCGGCGATCGACGCGCTGCTCGCGCGGAAGGCCGCCGTCAGCGTCACGCGTAGAGCGCCGCGCGTCTTCTCCGTCGGAAAGCCGAACGTCGTACACCTCGAGCTCAAGTCGTCCGCACGACGCCGCCTCGCCGTGCAGGTCAAAGACGATCTCTTCGAGAATGCCACCGCCGACGGCCTCCCCGGCGAAGTCAGCCTGCCGAAGCGCGGCCGCGCCGAGCTGAAGTACCGCGTCATCCCGGCGCGACGCGGCGCCTACACGCTAGGCGATCACTTCGTGCGCTACGGCTCGCCGCTCGGTCTGTGGATCCGACAGGTGCGCATCGCCGCGAGCTCGCCGGTGAAGGTCTACCCGGACATTCAAGCCGTGCGTGTCTACGACTTGCTCGCGATGAAGGACAAGGACGTCGCCGGCGTCCGCGCGGCGAAGAAGCGCGGCGGCGAGAGCGAGTTCGAGCGCCTCCGCGAGTATCGTCGCGGCGACGAGTTCCGGAGCATCGACTGGCGAGCGACGGCTCGAAACAGCAAGCTCATCGCGCGCGAGTACCAGCTCGAGCGCAACCAGAACGTCCTCTTCCTGCTCGACGCAGGTCGCCTCATGACCGCAGAGGCACATGGGCTCAGCCTCTTCGACCACGCGCTGAACGCGACGCTGATGCTCTCTCACATCGCGGCGCGCGCCGGAGACTCGGTCGGCCTCCTCGCCTTCGCAGACACCGTCAAGAGCTACGCGCCGCCGGTGGGCGGGACGGGCGCGACCGCGCGCATCGTGCAGGCCTCGTATCACCTGCATCCGGCGATCACCGAGACGAACTTCAGCGTCGCCGTCGAGCAGATCGGCATGCGCGTGAAGAAGCGGACGCTCGTCGTCCTCTTCACGCAGGTCGTCGACGAGGTCGCGTCGCGCGAGCTCCTCCGCCAGCTGCGGGGCCTTCTCCCGCGACACCTCCCGATGCTCGTCCCCTTCCGCGACATCGAGATCGACGCGCTCGCCGACGGCCAATCGCAAGAGGTGTCGGGCTACGTCGGCACCGCTCCCTACATCCGCGGTGCGGCCGCGGAGCTCGTCAGCTTTCGAGATCGACTCATCCGTGACGTCAAGCGACGCGGCGCGCTCGTGCTCGACTGTCCGCCCGCAGATCTGACGCCGAGCCTCATCAATCGATACCTCGAGATCAAGGCGCGCCACCTACTGTAGCCGCCCCGTCGCCGCAGGCGATGGGCGGCCGCGGCGCCGTCATGCGCAAGGCCGGGTTGGGGTCGGGGGTGGCGAGCGGGACGAGCTCAAAGCCCGCCAACCAGACCCCGCACAAGGCCACAAAAGCAAAGCGGCGGTCGACTCTCGTCTTCCGCCGTTCGCTCGACGCGGCTCGCACCGCGTCGCTTTGCACGTATCGGTTACTCCTTGTCGAGCTTGCCGACGAGGCTGAGCGTGAAGAACGCGCCCATGTACTTGAAGTGCGGGCGCACCTTCATGTCGACCTTGTACCAACCCGCGTTGCCTTCGACCTCGGTGACGATGATCTGGGCCTTGCGGAGCGGACGACGGCTGCGGATCGCCGGGCTGACGACGTCCTGATCGGCGACGTACTGGCTGATCCAGTCGTTGAGCTCGTTCTCGAGATCGACGCGCTCTTTCCACGTACCGATCTGCTCACGCTGAAGGACCTTCAGGTAGTGGGCGATGCGGCACATGATGAACATGTACGGGAGCTGCGTGCCGAGACGATAGTTGAGCTCGGCCGCGCGGCCTTCTTCGCTCTGTCCGAAGTACTTCGCCTTCTGCACACTGTTGGCAGAGAAGAAGCACGCGTTGTCCGAGTCCTTGCGGTAGGTGAGGCCGATGAAGCCTTCCTCGCTGAGCTCGTACTCACGGCGCTCCGTGAGCATGATCTCCGTCGGGATCTTCGTCTGGATCTCGCCCATCGCTTCGTACTGGTGAAGCGGCAGGTTCTCGACCGAGCCACCGGCCTGCGGGCCGATGATGTTCGGGCACCACCGGAACTTCGCGAACGAGTCGGCGATTCGCGATGCGAATGCGTACGTCGCGTTGCCCCAGAGGTAGCCGTCGTGACGACCGACGACGTCCTCCTCGTAGTTGAACGTCTTCACCGGCACGGTGTTCGAGCCGTACGGCAGACGCAGGAGGAAGCGCGGCAGCATCAGGCCCACGTAGCGGCTGTCTTCCGTCTCGCGGAAGCTCTGCCACTTCGTGTACTGCGGGCCTTCGAAGATGCTGCGAAGGTCCTTGAGGTTCGGCAGGCCGAGGTAGTCCTTCAGACCGAAGAACTGCGCGCCGGCGGCTGCGAAGAACGGCGCGTGGGCCATCGCCGCCACAGAAGCGCACTTCTGAAGGAGGAGGATGTCCTGCGGGCCGGGGCCGAAGTCGTAGTTCGAGACGATCGCGCCGTAGGGGCGACCACCGAACTGACCGTACTCTGCCGAGTAGACGAGCTTGTAGAGACCGCTCTTCGGGACCTCGGGGGCGTCCTCGAAGTCGGCGAGAAGATCGTCCTTCGAGCAGTTGAGCAGCTCGACCTTGATGTTCTCGCGGAAGTCCGTTCGATCGACCAGGAACTTGAGACCGCGCCACGCGCTCTCGAGCTTTTGGAAGCTCGAGTTGTGGAGGATCTCGTCGAGCTGTCGCGACAGCTTTTGATCGATCTCGGCGATGAGCGCGTCGACGAAGGCCTTGTCGACCTTCTCGCCTTCTCGCTTCGGAGTGATGAGCTCGCTGATGAGCGCCTGCACGCCACGGCGCGCGACCTCGTAGCCCTCGTTTCCGGGGGCCATCTTGGTTTCTGCGAGGATCTCGTCGAGGAGCGAATCGCCTTCGAGCGACTGCGCCTGCGCGCCGCCTTCGGCCTGAGTTTCAGAAGCCATCGATCACTCCCCTTCCTTGGCGAGACCGAGCTCGTTGATGAGCTTGTTGCGCTGGCCCGGGTCGCCGAGGATTTGCTGAATCTTGTTTCGGAACGCCTTCTCGTTACCGAGCGGCCCCTTGAGCGCGGTGAGAGCGGCACGCAGATCGAGGAGCTTCTTGAGCTCCGGGACCTGGTTCGCGACTGCCTCGGGTTCCATGTCGGAGAGACGACGGAACTTGAGGTTGACCGCGAGCTCTTCGTCCGGGTTCTCGCTGAGGACGTTCTTGACGTTGTAGTTGAGGTTGAGCTTCTGCTCGCTCATCACCTTCTGGAAGTTGTCCTTGTCGATGTTCAAGGGCTTCCGGTCCTCGAGAGGACGCGGATCCGGGCGCTGTGTGTAGTCGCCCAACATCAGGAGCTTCAGCGGTAGCTCGACCTCTTCCTTTGCATCTCCGATCGCCGGCTTGTACGTGATGTTCACGCGTTCCTTCGGCGCGACACTGCCTTCCTTCATCGCTGATGGCTCCTTTCTGAGACCAGGTCGGTAAAGATACGGGGAAACACTATTCGGTTTAAAGGCCCAACTTGGGGCATCGCAAACTTGAAAATCTCTCGGGAAAACTCGTCAAAAGTCACGTCTCGGTGCCCGGGCGAACGGCGATCCCCCCCGCGCTCTGGCCCCGGGCGCGGGCCCGAGAGCGAGACCGGGCAGCCCCGGGAACGTCGCCGTCAGGCCTCTTGCTGCACCTTGAAAGCCTGTGAAGCGTCGAGCTCGCAGAGACGCTCGAACGACTGCGCGGTCTTGTTCTTGAGCTCGACGTCGTCGTACGCGTTTTGGCTCGCCGCCCTGCGCGCGCGGTAGAGGTTCGCGTACATCTCGGCGCAGAGCTCGGGATCCCACGACGCCAATCGATGCTCCTCTGCGACGCGCTCGAGCCCTTCGAGCTGCGCGCGCGCGATGTCGAGAAGCTGCATGCGCAGGCAAATCTTCCCGAGCTCGAGGCGCGCCTTGAAGCGATGCGCGGGCGACACCGCTTGAGAAGCCACGCGCGATAGGAGCGCGATCGCCTGAGGTAGTTGCTCGTTCGCGAGGAGCTTCTCTGCGTCGACGACAGCTTTGTCGACAGGCGATTTTCCACCGCCGCCACCACCGCCACCACCGCCACCGCCGCCCGCGAGGCCCCCACACCACGCTTGCGTGTCTGCGTTCGCCATCGGCGTCCCGTTCGCGAAGCTCAACGCGGGCAGCTCCGGTGCACGCGCGAGGAGCGCGGCCGTCTCTTTGACGACGACGTTGTGCGCCTTCGCGTAGTCGGGCCCCAGGTTCTCGAGCGCGACGGCGAGAGCGCGCGACGCA
>Ga0164241_10003915_pt1 | contig 14722 bp, 14 predicted proteins | sample OricomyardsoilBY_FD_108780 | JGI IMG/M metagenome (GOLD analysis project Ga0164241, IMG submission 108780) | Backyard soil microbial communities from Emeryville, California, USA - Original compost - Back yard soil (BY) | ecosystem: Environmental > Terrestrial > Soil > Unclassified | place: USA...
GTCCACCGAGGAATACCAGCCGTGAAAGAAAAAAACGAGGTTAACTGTAGGCTGAAAGGCGGCGTCGGCAGGAACAAAGACCCTGACCGACGAATCGCTGTAGTGATCGTCTCGTGAAAAATCCTTGCCGCCCAGGACGATTCCCTCGTCGCGATTGGGGTCGGGAAACGGAGCACTGGCCAAGCGCAGAACCAAATCGGTCGGAGGGATCGAAACTGGTGGAGCCAGGGCGGCAGATTCCGCACTCAGGACGATCAGCAGTCCGAGCAGAACCGCCAAAAGAAGGCCTCTCTTAATAAAAATATTAAGGAGCCGGGGCATCTTCTTCGCTCGGAGTGGGAGCTGTCGAGGCCGCAATCACGTACAAAAGGGCCGCGAGGACGAGAACGAATGTAAAGCCGAACGACTGCGAGAGGATTCGTGCGCTCACCGTGGAAACCACCGAAAACGCACCGTTAATACTCCACGCCCAGGGGATAAAACTGCGCCGATGGCCTGTGAGCCGCGACAGTCCTGTGGGGAAAAAGACACCGAGAGGGAGAGCCAACGGTGCCGTAAAAACAAACGACAGAAGAAGCCGATACGGAAATTCGAGGGTCCCCAGGGTCCGGATAAGCGGGGGAAGACCCCAGATCAAAAAGGCCACACCGATCACCACGCCCAGGGCTGCCCAGCGAATGAGAGTTTTCGACCGATGGAACTTCTCGGTCAAAAAGGATCCTAGCCCCGCGAAGACCAAAATACTCGCCAAAACCAGGGTGAACGAATAGATCACGTCGCCCAAAAACAGGGCCAGCTTTTGAATCAGCACAATCTCAATGAACAGAAAACCCAGACCCAAGGCCGCAAAGTAGAGGGCGCTTCGGGTAAAAAACCCCCGCCCAAGACTGGGAAGCTTACGGCGGCGGAACAGACTGGCCGCCACAGGGATCAGCACGATGACCAGGGCAAAAAAGGCAACGTTGACGCCCTCGGCGTACAGCACCAGCGAGGGAATCTCCTGAGGCGGCAGGCCTCCTAAATCGTAGGTCTTGAGAGCGAGCCCTAAGCGGTCGGGCCGCAGGAGCGAGAAGAAATACGGCCGGTCGTCGGTGGTTGGACGATAGTCAAACACGCCGTTGGAAAGGTCGGTTCGTCCATCGATCACGTCGCGCGCTAATCCAAAAAACTGGTCGTCGTCCAAAATAGGGGAACTGCCAATCGTTGTGTCGCCGGTCCGGGCGGCACGGGTAACCGGAATATAGGGGGCCAGGCTAAAGACAGGCTCCGTGCCCTTGGCACCCGGAAACCACACCGCGTCGAAGCCCAAGTTGGACGAAAACTGGCGCAGGGCGGCCACTTCGGCGGCGGTAAAATCTGAGTTCTTCACCAGAAAGACCATGCGGAACAGGCTGCGCAAGATCACAATCCGCGACGCGGGGTTGAGCCCTCGATCCAGGTGCGACTCAACAATGGTGTTGAGCAGTTTCAGGGCGTAGAAAAAGTTGTCTGAAACGTCAACCGTAACGCTGAGCACGCCGTTGGGCTTAAGCAGACGGCTATCGTCGGCCAAGGCCTGGGTGGTCAGAAGGTAGTTTTCATCGGGACGAGCCGCAATCGCGGCGTCGGAGATTTCAATCAGGTCGTAGCGTTTGGTATCGCGCAGGGCAAAACTTCGCCCGTCGTTAATCAGAACGTTGACGTCGGGACGCAGGAAGAGCCCCCCGTTTTGGGCCGCGAACTGCGAGCGCAGCAGTCCAATTAAAAACGGATTCGATTCAACAACCTGGACGCTGCCGGCACCCAAACTCAGAGCCTGATAGGTGCCGAAACCGCCGCCGCTTCCCAGGACCAACACGTCGGGGTGCGACAGCAAAAGAAACGGCGCGGCGTCCAAACTGTAGCCGACAAAGCGGTTGTCCGGCCCCGTGACCAAAAGGCCGTCAACCCGGTTTCCATCGAGGTAAAATCCGGGGTAAACCTCGGGAATCTTACCGTCGGGGACCAGTTGAGAAAAATCGTCAGAGAGAGGAAGCGTCGCCTTTTCGGTGGCGTTGGACAACACTTCCATAATACCCAACGGCGACAAGAGCGGTGCCGGGAGCAAGGCCCGGTTTCCGGCGGCCATCTGCGCCTGACGAATCGGTTTGTAGGTGCGGTAGGTGGCCGAGTTCACGCCCAAGAACAGGGGCAGAAAAAGCGCCGCCGAAACCAACAGCGCGATGCGCGGCAGTCCCTTGACACCGGTTTGCAAAAGTACAGCGCCAAAGGCCAAAAACGCGAGCCCAAAGTCGACCGCCGCCAAGTCAAAGGGGCTGACAAAAAACAAAGCGGCCAGAATGAACAGCGATCCGCTTCCGGCTCCCGCAAGGTCAAAAAAGTAGATCTTGCCCATGCTCTTGTGGTGGTGAAGAAAGGTGAGTCCGGTGAACAGCCCCGCCAAGAAAAAGGGCACGAAGAAGATCGCGAAAAACAAGGACAGGTGCAGAACCTCGGGCCCAATCTCGTGCACGTTGAGCATTTTATTGGGGTTGAACGCGACGAAGTTGGCGGCCAAAAACGCCAGGGGAATGGTGATGAGGTAGAGCCAGCTAATGACCAAAAGCTTCGTCTCAAAGCGCCGCTGAAAGAAATGCCCGCTCAGCGTTAAGACCGTACCGCTGACAGCAAAACCCAAGAGGGCGATGCTGATCACCATGGAGCCGAACGACGCCCACGAGGTGGCGGCAAAGTAGCGAAGGAGGGTGACTTCCATGCCGATGGTCGACATGCTGATAAAAAAGAGCGGGAAGAATAAACGGGAGCGGTTCACTTTTTCTCCATATTAGCGCCGAGCATGGGGATGAAACGAGTCTTAGCCAGGATTCTGCGGGAGACGACGCGCCCGGTCGCGGGGTCTTTCCAGACCTTGAACATCTGCTGATTTTCCGACCACGGCGGACCTACGGGAATAACCATCACCCCGTTGGGCTTGAGCTGTTCGACCAGGGCGGGAGGAATGTGGTTGGCCTGACAGGTCACGATGATAATGTCAAACGGACCCTTTTCTTTCCAACCGTAATACCCATCGCCCAGCTTGGTCTCGATGTTGTCGTAGCCGAGTCCTTTAATGAGACGAGAAACGGTCTCGCCCAGTTCTTGCCGAACTTCGATCGTGTAGACCTTTTTCACCAGGTACGACAGCAGGAGCGATTGGCTCCCCGAGCCCGTACCGATTTCGAGGGCGACCATGTCCTTGGTGGGGTGCAGTTGGGCTGTCATAAAGGCCTGGATGCTGGGGGCCGACATGGTGGCACCGAAGCCCACGTCGATAATGGTTCCGTAATCCTCGGCGATTTGAGTTCGGGGGAGACGCGTTTGATAGTTGTACGCCAAGAACGGCCGCGGGACGCTTTGCAAGGCCTGGATCAGTTCCGGCGTGGCGTAGGGTTTCTTGGCAATGACAGCAATGGCCTTAGTCTGGTAGGCCTTTAAGTCCCTCTTCCAGTCGGCTTCGGTTATCGTGTAATTCCGCAGATGACTCTTCAATCCGTACTGAATTTGAGCTTGAATCGCGGGCCAGCCGAACAGATGATCTGCAGGGGCCGCAGGAAGGGGCACCATCGAGTCAAACCTGGAAACGGAGACCGTTGCCGACGACGCCCCCGGCACCGCCGCCATGCCGTTAGCGTCTACCAGACTCTTTGCCGCCGGAACCACCTGGGGGATTTGACCCAGCGCGGCAATGGAAACAAGGGGAATGGGAGTCGGCACAACAGGGTGCCTGAAAACCTCGGCCTGACAAGACGCTAGGAGGGAAGCAAGAAGCAAGAACCAAAACAGACGCATTGTTCGACCTCACACACCGACGAGGCGATCCTAGCAGGGCCGAGAAGAAACGCCAAGGCTATAAGACCGTCGCCACGTATCCTTCTGGGCCCGGCGAGTAAAATGTTTTCGAATCGGCAACCCTCCACGGCTGTCCGAGCCGAATTCGCTCCACGAGATCGGGGTTAGAGGTAAAGGCGCGGCCGAAGGCGACCAGGTCGGCGTGGTCCCGGTCCAGCGCTTCTTCGGCAAGGGCGAGAGTGTACCCCTCGCTCACTATCAGGGTGCCTTTGAAAACAGGGCGAAGGAATTCGGAAGGACGAAGGTCTCCCAGGGGGAGATCCGCGACATGGAGCCAGCCCAGCCCCCGTGCCGACAAATCGCGGGCCAGCGCGGTAAACGTCGCCACAGGATCGGCGTCGTGAATACCCTTGTGGCTGCCGCCCGGCGAGACGGTGAAGCCCACACGCGACAAGGGCCACGACTGGGCAATGGCCTGGACAATTTCGAGGGCAAACCGCCGTCGGTTTCCGGCCGAACCGCCGTACTTGTCGTCCCTGAGATTCGTGGCCGATTGTAAAAATTGATCAATCAAAAAGCCGTGGGCACCGTGGATTTCGACACCATCAAAACCAATCTCTCGGGCGCGCCGCGCCGCTCGGCTAAATTCGTCAACCAAGTTCGCCACTTCACTTTCCTGGGGTACCCAAGGACTCTCGTAGACCTTCGTTCCAGCGGGAGTACGAACAAGCCCCGGGGGGACGACCGCCGAAGGCGCGACGGGCCGGAGTGTATGAAAATCAGAATGAGTCAGACGTCCCGCGTGGGCCAGTTGGACAGCAATTTTTCCACCGGCGGCGTGAACCGCGTCGACCACGGCCTTCCACGCGTCCTGTTGTTGATCGGTGTGAAGGCCCGGCGTGCCGAAGGTACTTTGACCCCGCGCCGAAACCTGCGTAGCCTCGGTCAAGAGCAGCCCCGCGCTGGCCCGGGCCGAGTAATGCTCCACGGCCCAGTCGGACAAGACGGTCTGCGGTGATCGGTTTCGGGTCATCGGTGCCATCACGACGCGGTTCGAAAGTTCCAGGTCACCGAGTTTGTACGGTTCGAGCAGCTTCATGCGCCGAGAGCCTTGCGAACAGCGGGGGCGACAACCGTTCCCATCAGTTCGATCGAACGCAGGGCGTCGGCGTGACGGCTTCCGCCAATGGTGAACTGCAGGGCAAAGCGGTCCATGTGAAAAATCTCCCACTCGGCCAGAATCTTATCGATGGCTTGCTGGGGGCTCCCCACAACCAGGTGGCCGTCGGGACCGCGGCCGGCCTCGTAATGCGCCCGGCGCTGGGGCGGCCAACCGCGCTCGCGCCCCAGCGTGTCGACCATAAGCTGCCAGCTCGGATAGACGATGTCGGCGGCCTTTTGCGCGTCGTCGGCTAAGAATCCATGTTGGTTAATCGTCACTTTAAGAGCACTCTCGGGTTGCCCGGCCTGCGCGCCTGCTTCGCGGTAATAGTCGACAAAGGGACGAAACCGCGCCGGTTGTCCGCCGATAATCGCGATGGCCAAGGGCAGACCCAAACTCCCGGCACGGGCCGCCGAATCGGGGCTCCCGCCCACGGCAATACTGATCGGCAAAGGATCCTGAACCGGGCGGGGCTGAATCGACTGCCCGGTCAGCGGAGCGCGGAATTTGCCGCTGCCCGACCAGGTGACGTGCTCGCCCTGGCGTTGAAGCGCCAAAAGAAGGTCGAGCTTTTCGGTAAAGAGTTCTTCGTAATCGTCTAAGTCGTATCCAAAGAGCGGAAATGATTCGATGAAGGAGCCTCGTCCGGCCATGATCTCGGCCCGTCCGCCCGAGAGCTGGTCGAGCGTGGCAAACTGCTGAAACACACGCACAGGGTCTTCGGAGCTCAAAACCGTCACGGCCGTACTCAAGCGAATACGCGAGGTTTTTGCGGCGGCGGCGGCCAAGACCATTGTCGGAGCCGAGACGATAAAATCGGGGCGGTGGTGTTCGCCCAGGCCAAAGAAATCGAGTCCGACCTGGTCGGCCAAAACGATTTCTTCCAACAGATTGATCAGCCGTTGAGCGGGGCTGATTTTTTCGTCGCCAAATAAGGCGGGCGAGTAGTCGCCAAAGCTAAAGAGTCCGAGTTCCATGAGTCCTCCGCTTCACAAAGTAAGAAAATTTAAGGCTCGCGGTTAGCCGGACGGGCGGCAGGCGATTGTTTTTTGAAAAAAGAGATTATTGGGCACTCGAAAAAGCGTCCCATCGTCACTCTTGAGCGTCGTGAAGGTCAACGCCAAATCGGTAACAACACCTCCGACGGGCTCACCGGGAAAGCCTACCCAGTCTCCCAGAAAAAAGGGCCGTTGGATGCGGATCAACAGGGCACAGATGAAGTTGCTCAGTACACTCCACACGGCAATGAAACCGACCGCGATGAGGGCAAACATGGTCGACAAAAACGTCCACAGTCCTTCGAGACTCCAGCCCAACGACGCCAGAGCGACAAAAAATGCGATCCCTAAAACAAACCACTGCAGAATCCGTTCGAGGGGACGCAAGGACTTGAGGTTGAAGCCCGCGTGCTTGCCCACACGGCGAACCATCAGGCGGGCTGCGAGGAGGATACCCCAGCCGACAACGAGAATGACAACGGCGTTGATCGCGGCGTGGACGCCGGGCAGAGCCCATAGGGTTTTGAGGTCATAGATGAGTTGATCCACCTCGTTACATCCGGGCCGCTTCGTCGGCCCTTAGTTGTTGGGCGAGCGATACAGACTTGTCTGACTCTGCGGCGGGTCGGCACGCAAAACTCTTTTGAAAAAACTGATTATTGGGAACGCGGAAAAGCGTCCCGTCGTCATGCCTCACCGTGGTAAAGGTGAGCGCAAAATCGCTGACGGTCCCGCTGATGCTCTCGCCCGGAAAGGAAACCTGATCGCCGATACGAAACGGCTTGTGAATCAGCAAAAGCATCGCACAGATGAAGTTACTTAACACGCTCCACACGGCGATAAACCCAACGGCCACAAGGGTCAAAAGCGTCGTTAAAAAGGTCCAAAGACCGCTGATGCTGACACCTGTAACCGAGAGTGTCCAGACGGCAACACTGCTCGCCAAAATAAGGTGGGCGACGCGGCGAAGGGTGTGCCCTACACTGCGGTCGAGGTCGAGTCTTCGAATAATCGAGTGGATCGCGATAGTAATGAGCCGCCAACCGACAACAGCAAAAACGACAACAACCAGAAGTTTAAGAGCCGTACGGAGGCCGGGCTCCGACAAAACGGAAAAGAACGGTGAAAACACATCGGACAACTTTCATCTCCTTAGGAATAATGACTGAAATATTCTGTTGAATTTGCCTTTCAAAGGCCCGGGAGTCAACCAGGAAAGGGAAACTCCGCGTCCCTGGCCGATTGAGGTTCAAGGTTTAGGTCCCTTCGGAATCGTCCGATACGAAAACCATGACGACTTCCCCTCCCCTCCGCTTTCCTCTATTTTCTTCGCGTGTTTCGCGTCTCGCAGCGCCCCTGCTTTGGGCCGCCGCCTTTGCCGCTCTGCTTGCCTCGTGTTCCACCCTTCCTGAAAACATCTCACCCGAACGCGGCGACGTCACCATCATGGGCAGTGAAACGGTTCCTCTGGACCGATTTCTCCAGGTCGCCGAAACCAGGAACCCAGATCTGGGCCAAAGCCGCTGGACCGAGGTCTGGACGGCGTACCGCGACGCGTGCGACTCCGAGGGAGTTCGTCAGTCGGTAGCCTTGTCGCAGATGATTTTGGAAACCAACGCCATGAAGTTCGGCGGCACCGTGAGAGCTTATCAGAATAATTTTGCAGGACTGGGAGTGACAGGCGGCGGAGTGGTAGGACTCAGCTTTCCCAACATCGAAACAGGAGCCTTGGCCCACGTGCAGCACTTGAAGGCCTACGGCTCGACCGACTCGGCCTCGCGTCCCCTCGTCGATCCCCGCTTCCGCTACGTCAAACGAGGCTCGGCGGCCACGCTGAGAGGCCTCACGCACAAATGGGCCGCCGACCCGCGCTACGGCGAGAAGCTGATTACCCTGCGGGAACAGTTATTGGGGATCAATTAGCCGTTCAGCTCGTTGGCATCAATTGAACCTTTTTTCCTCTTGATGCCAATTTAAACTCGTGCAAAGATGCCGGCATGAGTGCTTCTACCCGTTCCGTTCTCCTCATTGTTCCTGACCAAGGCTTACTCTTTGAAGCCGTCGGCGTGGCCGACATCTTTGCCCGTGCCAACTCCGAAACGGGACGAGCGGCGTACACGATCACGATCGCTTCTACCCGCGACCAAAAAGTTGTCAAGGGAAGCTCTGGTCTCCACCTCATGGCCGACGTGTGTCTGCTTGACCTCGACCCTGAAACACCGTGGGACACCATCCTGATTACGGGAAGCGGTGCCGACACCTGCCGTTCGGAGGTCTCGGAGTGGATCGGCCGAGCGGCACCTCACGCACGCCGCATCGTTTCGGTGTGCCGCGGTGCCGTTATTTTGGCCCAGGCGGGCCTGCTCGACGGACGGCGGGCCACTACACACTGGAAATCTGTACCCGAGCTGACGGAGAACTTTCCGCTGGTTCAGGTCGAAGAGGACGCCATTTATATTCGAGACGACCCTATTTGGACCTCGGCCGGCGCGAGTTCCGGCTTCGACCTCGCGCTGGCCCTGGTCGAAGACGACCTGGGGGCTTCCGTGGCGCGAACCGTAGCGCAGTACCTAGTTTTGTACCTCAGACGGCCCGGCGGACAATCACAATTCAGCCGTTTTCTTCAGGGCAGGTCACCCGCATCAGGGCCCCTTTGTGAACTTCAGCTTTGGATGCTTGAGCACTTGACCGACGACCTGCGTGTCGAAGGCTTAGCCGAAAAAGTAGCCATGAGCCCGCGCAATTTTTCCCGCGTCTTTACGAAAGAAACAGGGCTCCCCCCTGCCGAATTTGTCGAACAAATTCGCTACCAGGAAGCTCGCCGACTCTTGGAACAATCGGGCGACACCGTGGAGACGATCGCGTCGGCAAGCGGCTTCGGCAACGCGCTGGGACTGCGGCGGGCGTTTGAACGGCGGGCGGGAGTCACCCCTGCCGAGTATCGTCAGCGTTTTGGCATGAATTGAACTAAAATTGTCCTGTATGACAGATCTCCTTTTTAGTAGATTGAAAGAATAAGGAGAGAATCATGGTGACCATCGGTATCAACGGTTTCGGGCGCATCGGTCGAAGCGTCCTTCGAGCAGCCTGGGGAGATCCTCAGGTTCGCGTCGTTGCCGTTAATGACCTGACAGACAGTAAAACTCTGGCGCATTTGCTGAAGCACGACTCGATCATGGGTGCTTTCGGGGCCTCGGTGACGGCCGGAGAATCTTCAATCTTCGTTGATGGAAAGGAAGTTCGTGTCTTTTCGGAACGCGACCCCGCGAACATTCCGTGGCAGGACGTGGGCGTCGATCTCGTCATTGAGTCCACGGGACGCTTTGCTACCAAAGAGCAGGCCAGCGCGCACCTGCGTAAGAACGGGCCGCGCCGCGTGCTCATTTCAGCACCCGCTAAAAATGACGATGTGACGATCGTCTTAGGCGTCAATCACCAGACCTACGATCCCTCCAAGCACACTGTTATTTCTAACGGATCGTGTACGACCAACGGACTGGCTCCCATCGTCGACGTTCTGCACCGCGCCTTTGGAATCGAGCACGGCCTAATGAACACCACCCACGCGTACACCAACAGCCAAGCCTTGCACGATCAACCGGAGAAAGACCTGCGCGGTGCGAGGGCCGCGGCACTTTCGATTATTCCCTACTCGTCGGGGGCGGCCAAGGCGATTGGTAAGGTCATTCCTTCGCTCGACGGAAAGCTCACAGGCTACTCGCTTCGCGTTCCCGTTCCGGTCGTCTCCATTGTCGATCTCACGGTCACTTTGGCGCGCGACGTGACAGCGGCCGAGGTCAACGAAGCGTTCAAGAAGGCCAGTGAGTCGGGCCCGCTAAAGGGAATTTTGGGGTACAGCGAAGAACCCCTTGTCTCGTCGGACTACCAGGGCGACGCACGCTCAAGCATTGTCGACTCGCTTTCCACTCTGGTGATCGGCGGCCGAATGGTCAAAGTCTTGGCGTGGTACGACAACGAGTGGGCCTTTTCCAACCGCCTAGTCGACGTGGCCAAGTACATCGCCGAGAAAGGTCTCTGACTCTTGACGGATCGCGGTGTTTGCCGTCGAATTGAACGATGACTTGCAGTATTAAAGACGCCGCTCTCCGTACCGGTCTTTCGGCCTCGACGATTCGGTATTACGAACAAGAAGGACTGCTCAATCTCGTTCCCCGCGACAGGGCGGGACGGCGGCGTTTTGAAAACACCGACCTCGACTGGCTGACCTACCTCACCTGCCTTCGCCTGACGGGAATGCCAATCGCCATTATGCGCAAAATTGCGGAATTACAGGCGGCCGGCGACTCGACCATACCCGAGCGCCGGCAGATTCTCGAAACCTATCGCCAAGACCTGGTAGGCAAGCTCGACCAGATCCATTCGGCGCTCGACCGGCTGGACCATAAGATCGCCTGGTACAGCCAAAAAGAAGAAGAAGCCCACGCGGTTAGCTCATCCCGAGTTTCCTCCTAAAAATTTTTCGTCTTTTCTCTTGTCTTCAAGTGGACTCGAAGTGAGATACTCAAACTTTGGGGGACGCAATGGCAATTGAAAACAAACGATTAGGCAAACACGGCGTAATGGTCAGCAATCTCTGTCTGGGGACGATGAACTTTGGATGGAAGACCGACGAGGCCGAAAGCTTTCGCATCATGGATCGCGCGCTGGAGCTCGGTATTAACTTCTTTGACACGGCCGACGTCTACGGGTGGACCGGAGACCAGGCCGGCGATACTGAACTGATTTTGGGCAAATGGTTTGCCCAGGGAGGGGGACGGCGAGACGCCGTCGTCTTGGCGACCAAGGTCTATAATCCGGTCACGCGGCGCGAGAACCGTGCCGAGGTCAACACCGACAAGCGTAACCTTTCAGCGTACAAGATCCGTAAACACGCCGAAGGCAGTCTTCGCCGCTTGCAAACCGACCACATCGACCTTTATCAAATGCATCATATCGACCGCGACTGCCCCTGGGACGAAGTTTGGCAGGCATTTTCTCAGCTCGGCAATCAGGGAAAAGTTGTCTACGTGGGAAGCTCGAACTTCGCCGGGTGGGACATCGCCACCGCGTGCCAAGAGGCGTCCAAACGCGGCTTGATGGGCCTCGCGAGCGAACAGAGCATTTATCATCTCAACAATCGAATGGTCGAACTCGAAGTCTTGCCCGCGTGCCGTCACTACGGCCTGGGTTTGATTCCCTGGAGCCCCCTGGGCGGCGGACTCTTAGGCGGCGCGTTGAAAGCGGTTTCGACAGGGCGCAGACTTGACGACGGCTTCAAAAAAGACCTGGAAAAGCACCACGCTAAGTTAGTAAAGTGGGAAGCTCTGTGTGACAAATTGGGCGAGGCACCCGCCAGTGTGGCGCTGGCCTGGCTGCTTCACAATCCCTTGGTGACCGCACCCATCATCGGACCCCGCACCGTTGAACAACTGAACTCGGCGATTCGCGCAACCGAAATTAAGCTCGACGAGGCCACGCTCAAACAACTCGACGAAATCTTCCCCGGCCCCGGCGGCGAAGCGCCCAACGCGTACTCGTGGTAAAGGGAACGACGATGAAAGCCATGCCACTCCCCCACACCAATCTTGTCGGATCGCGCCTGATTCTAGGCTGTATGGGCCTGGGCGGCGGCTGGGATCCTCAAACGGTGATTGACGCTCAGACGATCCGCGAAGCGCAGAACTTTGTCGACGCGGGACTCGAACTCGGTGCCAATTTCTTTGACCACGCCAATATTTACGCCCACGGCCGCGCTGAAGACGTGTTCGGACGCGTGCTCCACGACCGGCCCGGTCTACGGGAAAAGCTCATCCTTCAGTCGAAGGTTGGCATTCGCTGGGCCGGCAACCCGGCCGGAAGTCCCCAGCGCTTTGACTTTCGCAAACAGCATATTTTGGAGGCCGTCGACGGGATTCTGTCGCGCCTCCAAACCTCGTGGATCGATATCCTTCTTCTTCATCGCCCGGATGTTTTATGGGAGCCGCAAGAGGTTGCCGAGGCCTTCCGGATTCTCAAAGAACAGGGAAAGGTGAAGCACTTTGGCGTGTCGAACCAGAACCGCTTTCAAATGGAGGAGGTTCAATCTGTTTTGCCCGATCCCCTGGTCGCCAACCAGGTGCAAATGAGCCTGATGCACCACGGGTTTGCCGAAACGAGCATCAGCTTTAACCAAGAGTCGCCGCGCTATCCCGACGGCTGGGAAGGGGTCATCGAGTACTGCCGAAAGAACAAGGTCCAGCTCCAGGCCTGGAGTCCTCTCGATCGCGGCGTCTTGCTGGGCGACACGGCGGGGAAACCAGAGAACGTCCAAGCGGCGTCTCTACTTGTCAATAAATTGGCTCGTGAAAAGAGTGTGAGCCCCGAGGCCGTTCAGTTGGCTTGGCTCCTTAAACACCCGAGCGGGATACAGCCCGTTTTAGGCACTTCGAAGCCCGAACGTCTGCGAGCCTGCGCGCAAGCGCTCGACGTGGAACTCTCGCACGAAGAATGGTACAGCCTGTTTGCGGCCGCGCGCGGAAAACCCATGCCGTAAGGTGGGGATGGCAACGCGGCCCGCTTCACGCCAGAAGAATCCCCGGATCGTAGGACGCGACGGTTTTATCGTGCGTCACCAAACGGTAGGGTTCATAGAGGGCCTGTGCCACAATAAGACGGTCAAAAGGATCGTGGTGAATGGGCGGCAGAGCCGCCGCCGCGGCGGCGTGGTCCCCGGTAACCGGGACAAGCTCATAGCCCGCCACCAGGAACCAATGCAACACTTCGGCACCAGAAACCGGCATCGCTTCACGGTTCAGGCCAAACTTGATCGCAATCTCCCACACAGACGCCGCGCTGACGGCAACCGAGTTCTCCTGGTTTTCGATCAGTTCGCGAAGGGGGCTCTTTAATTTTGCGTCGTTCGTAATCGCCCACAGCGCAATGTGAGTATCGAGAAGAAGCCTCACACCGATTCGCCCCGAAAAAGACGGGCGACGACCTCGTTGTCGGCATCGATGTCGTTGGGAACAACAAAATGCCCCTGGGCGACTCCAATACGGGCTCCCTGATTTGTGGAGAGGGCAACCAGCTTGGCTACCGGACGCCCATGCCGGGCGATCACGACCTCGCGGACAGCCTTGGACTCGAGGTCGGCGATGAGCTTAGAGAGCGTCGATTTAGCTTTGAAAATATTTACGGCAGTCATAAAAGTGACCTTAGTTCGACTTAGTTCATTTGTCAAGCCCAGCCTGAGCACGGACGGCTCAAGTTGACTCATCTCCACGAAAGAGGGACATTCGAGACAGGAGCCCTGCCTTGCCCCCACCCACGTCCTCTGCCTCTCCTCAATCCTGGCTCGACGGCCGCGTTCGCGCGGCCGGACAGCTTCCCCAGTTCGCTTGGCTTTTAGGATTGTTGGCCATTGCCGCGTCGCTCGCTCAGGCCTTCACACTGGCTGTCTTTTTTCAGCAGTTCCTTTTTGACCACCAACCGTGGCTGAGTCTCTGGCCCTGGTGGGCGGCGTTTTCTCTGCTCGTGATCGTGCGGGCGACGCTGGGTTGGGCCAAAGACGCCGTGGGAATCGAGGCGTCGGTTCGCGTACGACGGGCCCTGCGTACCGAGGCTATCGACCACGTTCAGCGCCTGGGCCCCGGTTGGAAAACCGGCACGCAGTCCGGTACCTTGGTCAGCATCGTTCAAGAACAGATCGACGGGGTCGACGCCTACGTGGCGCGCTATCTGGCCCAGCAAAAGCTCGCCGTGTTCGGGCCCGCGCTCATTCTGGCTGCCGTCTTTCCCGTCAATTGGATTTGCGGACTGATTCTTCTGGGCACGGCCCCGCTCATTCCCCTCTTCATGATCCTCGTAGGCAAGGGTGCCGCGGCGGTGCAAACAAAGCAACTTCAGGCCCTGAACCGCATGAGCGGTCATTTTCTTGACGTACTGCGAGGACTCCCCACTCTCAAACTCCTGGGCGCTCACCAACGCCAGACCGCGAAAGTGGCGTCCGTCACCGAAGGGTTTCGCGTGCGGACGATGGAAGTGCTTCGTTTGGCCTTTTTATCGAGTACGATCCTCGAGTTTTTTGCGGTGCTGGCCATTGCTCTTACGGCGATTTACCTTGGCTTCACGCTTCTGGGGCAGATCAATTTTGGCCTTCCCCTGATCTTTCAAACGGCCCTTTTCGTCCTTGTCCTAGCGCCCGATTTCTACCAGCCCCTGCGCGATTTGGGTACACTCTACCACGCCCGTGCCGAGGCCTTGGCCAGCGCCGCTCAACTTCGTCCCTTGTTTGAAACACCCTCCCCTCTGGCCGCCTCGGGCCTCAAAACCCCCGTGTTTGAACCACCGCAGCTAGAGCTTCACCGCGTTTCCTTCGCCTATCAGCCCGAGGTTCCCGTGCTCAAGGACTTCTCGCTGCGGGTAGACGCGGGGGACGCGGTGGCGCTGACCGGACCCTCGGGTGTGGGCAAAACGACCGTGCTCCGCCTCTTTTTGGGGCAGCTTACGGCGGCTTCGGGCAACGTTCTAGTGCACGGGGAACCGCTCTCCGCCTGGGACGATCAGGCATGGCGTTCGCAGGTGGGTTGGATGAGTCAGCACCCGCGCCTTTTGGCGGGCTCGCTTCGGGAAAATCTCCAAGCAGCCGACCCGGGGGCCGACGACAACCAGCTTTACGAGGCGCTGAACTGGGCGGGGCTCGACGCCTGGGCATCGCGGCTTTCGCACGGGCTGGACACCCTTTTGGGGGAAGGAGGACGAAATGTTTCCGGCGGAC
>Ga0164241_10003916_pt1 | contig 14722 bp, 15 predicted proteins | sample OricomyardsoilBY_FD_108780 | JGI IMG/M metagenome (GOLD analysis project Ga0164241, IMG submission 108780) | Backyard soil microbial communities from Emeryville, California, USA - Original compost - Back yard soil (BY) | ecosystem: Environmental > Terrestrial > Soil > Unclassified | place: USA...
CCCAATGTTGCCACCTGCAATTTGTTTATCGCGTTCGTTATTAGTTGTATCGTTAGCTTCAAGTAGCGCGCCTAAACCGCGACCTAAAACGCTTTTCTTTTTATCAGTCATTTTATGGTATTAGTATATGTAAAACAATACGGCTTTCTTAATTCTTAGTAGCCGGGTCCTCAATCATGTTAAATTCCTTATCGCTATCAGGTATACGGGTAGCATTGTTGCGTTGCAGCATTTCGCGCACTAAGTTCATGTAGTTTATGCTGCCTTTGCTTTCGGCATCGTACATAATAGCCGGCTTGCCAAAGCTTGGGGCCTCGCCTAAGCGTGTATTGCGGTGTATAATTGATTCGTAAACAATATCCTGAAAGTGCCTTCTTATTTCATCAACCACTTGGTTGCTTAGCCGCAGGCGCGGATCGTACATGGTAAGTATTATACCTTCAATTTCAAGAGCGGGGTTTAGGCGGCTTTGCACTATTTTAATAGTGTTTAATAACTTGCCTAAACCTTCTAACGCAAAGTATTCGCACTGTACAGGTATAAGCACTGAGTTAGCAGCCGTAAGGGCGTTAACGGTAATTAAGCCTAACGAAGGCGAGCAGTCGATTATAATAAAATCGTAATCAGCTTTTATTTCATCCAGTATTTGGGTTATTATCCTTTCGCGGTTGGGGTGGTTTATCAATTCAATTTCGGCACCCACTAAATCTAAATGCGAAGGCAATAAGTATAGGTTAGGTGTTTCGGTTTCAAGAATAATGTCTTTAGCCTTTACATCGTTTACCAAACACTCATAAAGGCTGGTTTTAATTGATTTGGGGTCGAAACCAACACCTGATGTGGCATTTGCCTGCGGGTCGGCATCTACCAGTAGTGTTTTATATTCCAACACAGCCAAGCTGGCTGCTATATTTATAGCCGACGTAGTTTTACCCACGCCCCCTTTTTGGTTGGCGAGTGTAATAATTTTGCCCAATCGCCCCTTTTCTTCATTCTTCTTTTTTGCTGTCATGTCGGTCATTTATATTAAACTAAATAATAGCATTTATGTATTTATATTTCAATGGTTTCGCCAATGTTTAAAAGCTGTAATTGTTTGCCTTTGTCGGCAAATTTTTTAACTGCCTCGGCATGGTTAATTTTAATATACCCAAAGGTATCGTAGTGCAGTCCTATCAGGCGGTTGCAGCCTATAAAATCGCTGGCGAGTATGGCATCGTCGATGCCCATTGTAAAGTTATCGCCTATTGGCAACAAAGTTACATCTAATTTTCCGCAAGTAAGTGGTATTAGCTTCATATCCATAGTAAGGGCGGTATCACCTGTATAATGGAAGTTGCCTTCGGCGGTTTCAACCACGAAACCTACCGGATTGCCGCCATAAGCGCCATCGGGCATTACACTTGAATGAACGGCATTTACCAATTTAACCGTACCAAACTCAAATTTCCATTTGCCGCCGTGGTTCATGGGGTGCGTATTTTTAATGCCTTTAGCGCGGTACCATTCGGCTACCTCATAATTGGCTATAATAGTAGCCCCTGTGCTTTCAGCTATGGTTTGGGCGTCGGCTACATGATCGAAATGGCCGTGCGAAAGCAGGATGTAATCGGCTTTAATAGCCTTTATATCAATGTTTCTGGCCAATTCATTATTAGTAATAAATGGGTCGAAAAGCAGGTGTTTGCCAACAATTTCAACTGCGAAGCAGGCATGTCCGTAATATGTTATCTTCATAATGGTAGGCCAAAAGTAGAACATGCGTGGAACATTGCAGGGTTGCAATTCTCCACCAATAAACAAAGTATTTGTTTATACGTATGTTGATAAGTGCATTTTTGTGTGGATATAGTGTGGAAATAAAAAAGCCCCCCTATATTATCGGGAGGCTTTAGCCAGTTGTTATGGCAAATTATTATTTAGCAACAGTTACACGCTTAACAGCAGTTTTGTCGCCTGTTTGTATTTTAACTAAGTAAGTACCGTTAGCAAAGTGGCTTAGGTCGAACGTTTTGTTGAAAGTAGAAGCAACATCGTTTGCAGAGTAGTTAATTAACTCAGAACCGATGATGTTGAATACTTTAACTGTAATGTTTTTCTCAACACCGTTTACAGTTACGTTTAAGTTACCTGTAGTAGGGTTAGGTAATAATGATATTGCGTTAGTAAACTCAACATCGTTAATACCTGTAGCGCAAGGGCCTGTTTGCGAAGCAACTAATACATTAACAGTTAACGGAGTAGATGTGAAAGTACAGCTTGCGCTATCCATTGATAAAGTTACAAAGTATTGGCCCACGTTAGGGTAAGCGTAAGTACCATTGGTACCTGTACCTAAGCTACCATCGCCGTAAGTCCAGCTTGCTGTCCAACCGGTTACGTTTGATGAAGTGTTGGTGAAAGTTTGAGGTGCGTTTTGGCAAACTTGTAAGCCAGGGTTAGGGCTAACATCGCTTGGGCCGGTAAAGCTTACGTTATTAGTAACACCACCTGCATATATAACCTCAACACTTGCACTGGCTGAACAACCTGAATTGTTAGTTACAGTTACAGTATAAACACCAGGAGAACTAATGTTTTGTATGCTTGGTACGTTAGCACCGGTTGCGCCTGTGCTCCAAGTATAGTTTTTACCTTGGGTTGAGCCGCTGATAGTTGAAGAGATAGTAACACCCGAGCCACCGCAGTTAATTTCGATAGGTTGAGGGGTGTTAGTTATTGAAATATTTACTGCTTTTGATTGTACTGTAAAGGTACCAGTAGTAGTGTTGTTTGAAGCATCAGTTACAGTTACAGTAACTACTGCATTGCTTGAGCCTGCGGTTAATGTTACTATAGGGTCGCCGGTGCTTGATAATGAACCGCTGGTAGTTGACCAATTGTATGTATATGGAGCATCAGGTGAACCTGCAGAGTTAGCAGTTAATTCAACTAAGCTATTAGGGCACGCGGTAGGTGTGCTTGCAGTAATAGTAGCGTAAAAGTTAGGTATTGTTACTTGTAAGTGTTGAGTAATGTACCAGTCTTGTAATACATAACGCTCGCATTGGTCAGGGTCTTGAGTACCGCTGGCGTTGCAATCGTTGTAGAAGAAGTTAAGAGGGTAAATACCTGTTTGTTGGCCAGTTGGGTCAACATAACGGGTAGCACCTACTGAATTAAAGCTATCTAAGTTCGAGCTGTAAGTATCGTTAATATAAGGTACGCTTGCACCGCATTGTGCATTGCCACAATCGTTACGACGACCTGCTATTAAGAAAAATTGATCTTGGCCTGGGCCGAAGAAATCAACCTGAACTACGAAGTGTTTGCCTTGAGGGATAACAATTGGAGAAGCAGGTACGATAGGGAAATCAACTACTGAAAACTGACCACCACCAGATGTAGAAGTAATTGAAGTATCAGTAATAAAGCTAAAACGACCGTATAAAGTACCGGTAGCACCTGAGTCGAAGCTGATGTTAGCCATAGCATCATAATCCCAGATTGATACTTGGATAGTATCGTTTAAGCCTGAAGTATTTACGTGAGCCATACCTAAGTATACAGTATCGATAGATACATTGATGTTATTAACATCATAGTTAATTAAAGGCCATGGGTTAGCATCATCGTAAGTAAAAATGCTTGGGTACCATTGGAAACCCCATTTAAGTATACCATCAGAGTCAACAGGTAAGCCCCTGTTAAATTGGAAAATTACGTCATCGTAATAATCCGTAGTTATTACTTGTGAATACAGGTAGTCTGCTGTATAGTTTTCAAGGGTAAATGCAATGTTTTGCGCCCTTGATGATGGTGCCTGATGGTGGCGGGCTGCTTTCATTTTTTGTAATGATGCAGGGTTTGCGTAAGCGCCGTGAGTAGTAGCAACTATTTTTCCCGATGTTGGAGTTGGGAAATCGGTTGTTTTTACCTGGGCAAAGCTTATACCAACCAAAGCCAGCGCTAAAGTAAGTGTAAATAGCTTTTTCATAATGCCGTTTTTCGTTTTAGTATTTAGAATTAATAAAAATGGTGTTGTAAAAATAATGCTTCTCCTGAATAAGGACGGCAAATGAAAATAAAAAAGCGGGGTTTGCAAAGAAAATGACGATAAAATGACATTTAGGAAATATGGCTTTGCCCCCTAATTTTATATTTGCTCGCCCTTATAGTAACAAGTACGGCAGCGTGGCTCATAGCTATCTTTCTCGCCTAATAATATTTTGCTTTTATTAGCACTTTTACGGTAGCTAAAGTGGGCAATATCACCACATTGCACGCAAATGGCGTGCACTTTTGTGATATAATCTGCTATGGAAAGCAGTTGCGGCATGGGGCCAAACGGGCGACCTTCAAAGTCCATATCTAAGCCTGCAATTATTACCCTTACACCCCGTTTTGCCAGTTTTTCGCATACATTGGGCAATTCGTTATCTAAAAATTGGGCTTCATCAATTCCTGCCACTTCTACACCATCAGCCAGTAGTAATATGTTTTCAGAATGGCTTACAGGTGTTGATCGGATAGAGTTGGAGTCGTGCGAGACTACATTTACATCATCGTAACGGGTATCAATGGTAGGTTTAAATATCTCTACCTTGCGATTGGCTATTTGCGCGCGCTTTAGCCTGCGTATCAATTCTTCGGTTTTACCCGAAAACATGGATCCGCATACTACTTCAATCCATCCCTTCCGTTCTTTTCCTAACTGTGGCTCTATAAACATATTAAATACGCAACTGTACCGTTTAGTTATTATTAAGCTTTTACCTGTTTAAAACTCAGCAATAATGCACTATAAATCTACCTATGTTTGTTAAGTAAACTATATAAGTGTTATGGACTCAAAAGTATCGGAATTGCTGAATAAAATTAATGGAATATTGAATCAAGGGCCTGTAAACGGGCTTTCGAAGTTGGAATATGACTTGTTGATGCAACATGTTCGCGACCTATATACAGAGTTGGATGAGGCGCGTAATGCTACTGAAATTGCGGCGGTACCAATGGCAAAACCGGTAGTTGAGGAGCGCATTGTTGAAACCATACAGCCCGAAGAATTAATAATAAATGCACCCGAGCCCAAGCAGGAAGTAATTGTACAAAACGATATACCCGTTAAGCAACCCGAACTACCTAAGCAAGACATTATACATGAGTTACCCAAAGTAGAGAAAAGGATAGAAGTACCTGAAATAATACAAAAGCAGGTTGAAGCCGTGCCACCACAAGTACCGCTAAATGAAAGAATTAAAACTACCGGTACACTTAATGAAAGGTTGAAAGCTGTGAACACAGAAATACACCACAAACTTACTACCCGTCAGTTTAAGGAAATGATTGACCTGAACCGAAGGTTTGTATTTGTAAACGAGCTTTTTAAGGGTAATGCTGATTCGTTTGCGCAGGCTATACAAATGATAGATGCTACACAAGATTACGATAATGCTGAAGCGCAGGTAACATTGTTAGCGGATGAATTTGGTTGGGACCGCTCTACACAATCGGCTAAGTTGTTTGCCAAGTTAGTAAGGCAAAAGTTTGGTGTTGATTAGAAATGCAGAAAGCTGAATTTATACCAATATACTAATCCCTCATCCCCTTTTTCACTAAGTGACAGTTCTATAAAATAAAGAAAGCGAACCTTACAGGGTCCGCTTTACTTTTGATTTAGCTTGTTCGAGTTTCTTTATAATTATTCGGCCATTGAGAAGGCGTTATTAATTGGTGCTTTTACAGTAGCAACGGGTAATACAGTTTCTTGTCCGTTAGCGCTTATTGCTTTAACACGGTAGTAAGTAATGTTGCTGTTTACTTTAGTATCGGTATAGCTCATTGCTACGTCGTTGTTGCTGTTTACGTTTGTTATCATTTCAAGTAAAGTAAAGTTTTTACCATCGGTACTTTTTTCGATTGAGAAAAGAGATACATCAACTTTTGAAGGATTCGATACGTTTAATTCAACTGCGTTTGTATTAACGGCTGCGTATAAGTTTAAGTTAGTACCGTTACTTGCAGTTTGGTTATCCATCATGTTACCGTAAAATACTTTTACATCGGTACCAAATTTAGAAGCAGGAGAAGTTACAATGTTATTGTTTACATAGTAAGCGCCGCCATTGCCTGCTGCATTGCCGCCGTAGTTTTGTAAGTTGTTACCGGCTACTATATTGTTGTTGTTTTGTACGTTACCTTTATTTTCAACATCCATCATAGCTTCCATAATCAGGTTGTTATTGATGGTACCTTCGTTTAATATCCTTTTCATTACGGTGTTACCGTTGTTTGTAAAAGTTCCTGTTTTGGTAACTACTAAGTCTTTCATGCCTATCATGCTGGCACCTTTATCTACTTGTAAAGTACCTTCAACCACTATTGCGGTGTTCATGGTTACTTGGCCAGTTATCACCACTACATCGTCAGCTTTAATAGTAGTACCGGCATATTCGCCGTTCCAAGTTGCTGCTTCTGTCCATTTGCCCGAACCCAAAGTGTAAGTTTTTGCATTTACTACTGCTGTGGTCATCAGGGTTGCTGCTAGGATGGTGTATAATTTTTTCATTTTGCTTAGTTTTTCGTATTGCTTACACCCTCTATTTACGCCAAGCGCATCCTAATTGTTACAGTTAGCTTACATTTTGTTTGGTTACACCTGCCTTAATAATGTTAAATTATAAGGTACATAACCAAGTGCAGCATGCGTTTTTATGCACAACTGATTGATTTTTAATTGATGTAACTAATTTTTGGAGTGTTTGTTTTGATCTAATCGGTCATTAACCAAAAACTGATGGCAAAGGCTACTACAGTAAGTAAACTGTAAAACACTAATGGGGCGAATGCTATGTAGCGGGTAGGTTTTATTTTAAGTACAAAGGCATTAATGCATATTTGGAACACTTTGTCGAAGCTATAGGCTATAAACGAGCCAAGGGCTATGCCGGGTAAACCCATTTTTTGCGATAGGTAAATACTAAGGCTTACATTTATTATTATTTCGAGCGTAGCGGATATAAGTAAATACTTGGTTTGCTGGGTAGCTGTAATAATAGTTTGCGGAAAGAGCACCCTGGGTATTATAAGTAATAGGTAAATGTTAAATATAAAGGCACTGTACAAAAAGCTACTATTAAATATATGTACATATAAATAGGGGCTTGCTACCATTAACACAACAGTAATGGGGAAGAATATGTGCATTAACCTTGTTGATTTGCGTTTCAATTCATCAATGCCATTATTCAGGTTGTTAGCTATGGCGGGTATCATACCTGTGCTAAAGGTATTGGCTATTATTAATAGAAAGGGGAGTTCTTTAGCGCCATAACGGTATACGGCAAAAGCCACATCATCGTATCCGGCCTTTACTATTAAGCCATCAATATATTCGGCGCTACCGCTAACAAATAACGATAGCATAAGTGGTAACGATAGTTTTATACTATCTATTAGTTGAGCTATATTTATTTGATACTTGCCATATTTGCCCAATAATATGAATGCATAAGCCAGTTTAACTACAGCAACAACAATTAGCCCATACATACTATATTGTATAGGGTAGCCCATTATGGCGGGGGTAAGTGTAGCAACAAGTGTAAGCAACGTAGTACCAATGCCGTAATAAATAATGCTGTGCTTACGCTCATTCAAAAACAATATGTATTCGGTAATAAATGCCGGACAGTTAAGCATAATATAGAAAAGCGCCAATACTATCAGGTTGCTGTCTTCTTTCTTATCTATAAATGCCAGCAGGTTATTGCTAAAGGCAAATAAGGCTACAGAGGCTACAACACTTAATAGCAGTAATAATATAAAGGTGGTAAATAGGGCAGTCTTCTTTTCGTTATCGCTGTGCTTAGGGTAGGCCGATAGCATGGAGTTAATAATGCCCGATACCCAGAAAAAGCTAACCATACCGCTTATCATTACCAGGGTTTCAAAGCGGCCAATTTCGCCGGGGGCTATGTGTAACTTAGCAAAACCAACCCCTATTAATACAAAAGTACCATAGCGCAGCAGCTGAAAAACCTGCAGGCTTAGTAAATTGGTAAATTGGATAGCCGCGAAAAACCTGCTTAGCAGTTGCTTCATTAAATTACGTTAACAATTGGTTCAAAGGTAGAAATATTGCAGTACCTTTGAAGGACACCAAAACCAAATAGTTATGAAGAAATTAATGATAGCCGCAGGTATGCTTGGGCTTATAGCGGTGGCTGGCATGTCGTTTAGTGGCGAAAAACCTGTTTATAATAAAAACGGTATAAAAGTATATGAGCTAAAAGGCTCGCCCGACTTTCCCAGCGCTAAATTAATGCTAACATCGCCTGCCAATGGTGCTACATTGCCCGAGGGTAAAAGCACTTTTAAGTTTGCAGTTGAAAATTACACATTAGGCATGCAAACCCCCGATGCCGACCAAACCATGTGTGCGAATAGTGCCCAAGGGCAGCATATCCACTTTATAATGGATAACAAGCCATATAAAGCATCGTACACTACCGATATTGAGGACGAACTTAAGCCCGGGCACCATGTGCTTTTGGCATTCCTTTCGCGCTCGTACCACGAAAGCCTGAAGCATAAAACATCGTACATACTTAAAGAGTTTAACGTGGGTGCCGCCAAGGATAACTTTGATGAAAACGCGCCGCAAATATTTTATAGCCGCCCCAAAGGAGAATACATTGGCGATAAAGAAACCCAAAAGCTGATGTTAGATTTTTACTTGGTAAACTGCGATTTATCGCCTAAAGGCTACAAAGTAAGGGCTACTGTAAACGGTAACCAGTTTACCTTAACTAAATGGGCGCCGTATGTAATTGAAGGCTTGCCCCTTGGCGAAGTGAAAGTAAAATTGGAACTATTGGATAAGAACGACAAGTTGGTAAACTGTGCATACAACGGCGTTGAACGTACTGCCACACTTAAAAAAGAGCCTACTGCTAAATAGGTTGTTTAATAAAGCATAATGAACAGGGGCATCTTACCGATGCCCTTGTTTTTTTAAATAAAATTATTCCTTCGCTCTTTTTTACGCCTTATATTTGTAATTACGAAAGGATGATTATTTTTGCCTTCCTTTTAAAAACGGTGGCTGTAGCTCAGTTGGTTAGAGTAGTGGTTTGTGGTACCATTGGTCGTGGGTTCGAACCCCATCAGCCACCCCATATTTAAGTGCCCTGTGGTAATACCGCGGGGCATTTTGTTTTATATAGGCTACGTTTCACTGTTTTACGTGTATTTCTACCAATAATGTATACGCTGTAAGCGTTACCTTGCCCCACGGTTTGAAAAAGCTATTTACCCAAATGCTGCTATTAGCGTGCTCGGTTGCATTAGCCTTGGTTATTGCCGAGGGTGTGTTGCGCGTGGTATATCCTGCTAAGTCGCATTATTACGTTTGGCAACCTAACCTAAAGCACACCTTTTACCCCGATACTTCCATACTTAGCGGTTTACAAAGCCCTTCAACTTTTAGCATAAATGCAAATGGAGTGCGTGGCGATGTGTTTAAAGCAGATAAACACAACTACCTATGTATGGGCGGCAGCACTACCGAGTGTTTATATTTAGATGATACCGCCACTTGGCCTCATTGCCTACAGCAGCAACTAAATAGTATATACGGCAACCAGTATACCTTTGGCAATATTGGTAAAAGCGGTGTTACTACCCGCGATCACTACATACAGCTTAAGTACAGTGTTTCGCAGTTAAAGAACGTTGAGGGGGTAATATTAATGGTAGGGCTTAACGATTTAATGAAACGCCTGAGCCAAGACACCCTGTTTGATTCCAGCTTTGCCTTTACACCACAAGTAGAGGATTCGTTACAGAAAGCCATATTACTAAAGCAGGGCAGGGCTGAAGGTACAAACTGGTGGCGCCGTACAGCTTTGTTTTACTTATTGCAACAATGGCTACATAGTGCTAAGCCCGAAGGGGTAGCTTGGCAAATGCAGGACGATAAAGGCGAAGCTGAACAACGCTGGCGGCAATACAGACAACAAGCTATTAGCATTATTGATACATTACCTGATTTAACGGCTGCCCTTAATGAATATGAACGCAACTTGCAATTGATATACAACCAAGCTGTTAAACAAAAACTGAAAATAATATTTGTAAACCAAGCAGCCATATATAAAGATACTATGCCCGGGCATGAGAATAGCATTATATGGATGGGAGGCATTGGTAAATTTCAAACGGGGAAAAAGTGTGCATACTATTCCGCAGCTGCATTGCGCAGGGGTGTAAATATGTACAATAACCGCCTCGCACTATTCTGTGCAAAAAACCAAATTAGGCTAATTGACATAAGCGCCATATTACCGCGCAACACAAGTGCTTTTTATGATGACTGCCATTTGAACCAAAACGGCGCTAAGTTGTTAGGTAATTATATGGCATTACAAAAATGGGATGATTGAAACAAAAAAAATAATAACATGAAAAAGCTTAACATTTTACAATTAGTATTTTGTATAGCCATACCGTTGGTAGCCGGTGCCGTTTCGGGTGTAGTTACCGTTGATGCAATTGACGGCTGGTACGCTACATTAAACAAGCCCTTTTTTAACCCACCCGATTTTATTTTTGGCCCTGTATGGACTACCCTATACATTTTAATGGGTATTTCTCTTTACATGATAGTACGTTCGGTTAAAAGTACAATGCGTTCAAGGGCTTTAATAATATTTGGTGTACAACTGTTCCTTAATTTTGTATGGAGTTTTCTGTTTTTTTACTTTGAACATCCCGATTTTGCTTTATTAGATATAATACCCTTGTGGGCGTTTATACTTTGGATGATAATAGCATTTAAAGAAATAAGGCCAATAGCGGGATACCTGCAAATACCATACTTGCTATGGGTTAGTTTTGCTACTTTGCTTAATGCCGCCATTTGGTGGCTTAACATGTAAGGCTAAGGCCACACAAACGTTACTACCTGTTTAATATCGGGGTGCAGCGATAGCGCTACCGGGCATGTTTTGGCTGTGTTTTCAAGTATGGTTTTATCCTTATCGGTGTATGTGTTTGGCGCAAAGTTAATGGTAACATGTATTTCGCTAATACGTCGCGGGTCGCTGGCCATTACTTTAGTTATTTCTACTTCGGTGCCTGCTATATCCAGTTCCATGTTACGCGCTTTAATACCCATTATAGTAAGCATACAACTGCCTAATGAGGTTGCCGCCAAATCGGTAGGCGAAAATGCCTGTGCCAAGCCTTGGTTATCTAAGGGCGCATCGGTTATTACTTCGGTGCCGCTGTATAGGTGAACCATGCGGGTGCGCAGGTTGCCTTGGTATATTATTTTCGATGTCATACACAATAATTTTTTTAGCCGGGTGTAAACCTAAAACAAAGTTTTATCGTTTTTATTCTGTAATATTGGTTAATGATGTTTAGCAGGTATTTTATGTTTTTGTGGGCAGTTATGGCAAGCACATTTTTGATGGCTCAGAAAAGTGAAAAGCCCGTTGATACCCGCGATTATATGTACAAGCACGAATCATCGGGCGGTGTGCGTATTCAAACCAATGGCGTTTCGCCTTACTTTCAGTTTGGGTGGATAAAAGATATTAAGCGCACCCGCATGATTGAAGTAGAATATACCTACTTTATTAACTACCAGCAAAAGCGCCAAAAATCAATTACACAAAACGGGCGCGATTTTCAATTCGGGGTTCAAAACCGTTTTCATGCTATACGTGTAAGTGTAGGTTTTAAAAGGGTTATTGCCGATAAAGCGCCACGTAATGGGGTATGCCTTTCTATAGTTGGTTTTGCGGGGGTATCGTTGGGTTTGTTAAAGCCATATTACCTTAAATTGATACAACCCGGGCCCGATAGTATAGCGGTGGTTATTAAACCCGAGCGCTACTCGGAAGGTAATGCCGACCGTTTTTTAGACCCTAACTATATTGTTGAAGCAGCGCCCATACGCTACGGGCTTAACCAAATGCAACCTGTACCCGGCCTGCACGGCAAGCTGGCCTTAGATTTTGATTGGGGCTCGCGCGATAAAGTGGTTAAAGCACTTGAAGCCGGCGTAATGCTTGACCTGTACTACAAAAACATACCCGTAATGGTAAATAAAACCAACCGGTTCTTCCAAATAGGGGCGTTTATCGGTTTTCATATTGGCAAGCGCTGGTAAAGCGAAATGACTAACCTATGTCAGTTTTATTATTCAGCAATACCATTAAATTCGCCGCCCACAAGTAACGCCTGTTTCATGAAAAACACTATTAAGCTACTGTATGCATTTGCACTATTATTTGCATGCATTACACCTGTATTTGCACAGCAAACATTACCACTAAGCAGTGTAGGTAATAGTTATAAGGATGAAGCCGCCGATACTTTTGATGTGTTTATTACCTGCCTCCCATCATCTGCTGCCGGGGTATTAAAGGCAAACGGGGTTAACTATTACGCACCTACTATGCTGCATATACCCGGCAATTCTATACTTAATATTAACGATGCGGCCAATCCCGGTTTTGCTTTTAACAGCTGGCATGTAGTGTACCATACACCGCTGCCTAACGATACGGCACACACCATACAATTTGTAGTAGTGCGCAGCGATACCGTTTATGCTATTTACGATAATGCGCCTATACCCCCTCCCGATTCTTTCAATCTTATCGTTAACGTATCGCCCCCGCTTTCGGGTAAGGTAAAGGCAGCGGGCAACACTTCTGCCAATTACCCTTTTGTGGTGCGCAACGAAGAGAACGCTTATTTTGATGTAGAGGCCACAGGTAACCTGATAACCACTACCAACAAAACATACAACTATGTTTTCGACCATTATGCTTTAAAGCACCACACCTTATTGCCAGATAGTAACCAATCGATAGCCTATTTTCAATTTACGCAGGATGATACTTTAACAGCCTACTTTGTTGATGTGCCTTTAGCGGGCGATTCATCGTTATACTTATTGATACCAACGGGCTTTTCGCCGAATGCTGATGGTGTGAACGACAGGTTTAATGTAGTGGCCGAGCAGTTTACCGAGTACAACATGCAGGTATATAACCGCTGGGGCATTAAGGTATTTGAAAGCGATAACCAAACCTATGGTTGGAACGGCGAATACAAAACACATAAATGCGAATTAGGGGTTTATACCTACGTATTACGCGCTACGCGCCAAAATGGCGAAACCCTTGAGCGCAGCGGTGCTGTTACGTTAATCAGGTAGTTTTTATGACGGTTGTTAGTTGATGGTTGTGGGTTGTTAGTTATAATACCATAGCACGCTGATTTATTATGATTTTTAGGATTGAACTATGATAAATCAATAATCTATATCACAACAGATTATTCAACAGCCTCCTCACCTTGGCCCCTCCTAAGGCGAGGGTTCAAATACAAAATACCTGCGCTGATTTATAATACAGCATAAAAGCAAATTTTCTTGTTTGAGGGTTTATAGTTTGTGGTTTGTAATTGGTTGTTAATGTTTTATGTAACGTTAGTGATGTGTTTATGCCTAAAACTATGTTCCTTTTTACGTGTAAATTGTTCCTTTCTATGTCCGCAAATGTTCCTTTTTTGTGGTGGAATGTTCCTTTTTGATGTGTAGAATGTCCGTTTTGGATTACTGCATTTTTGCCCATGTCCGTTTTACTACTGTATTTTTTGCTCTTTATCGGCAGCGGTATTATTAAGCCCTTCATTTTCAGTTAGGTTAAAGCCTTCTCCATCGTTCCAAATCCCTTTATCTGGGTAATGTCGTAGTCCCTTTTTGTACCCTTTATATAAGTTTTTTGTCCGCTTTGTGTACGGTGTGGGTTCTCCGTCCTTATAAGGGGTATAAGGCTTACTTTCTACGGTTTCGCATTCATCGGGGTAGCCAGCCAAAGCATAACGCATAAACTCAATACCGTAATCGGCCATAATTTTTGCGAAGCCGATATCGCGCTTTGCCAAAAAGGTATAGAAGTCGCGCAGGGCGGCTATATAAAGGCGTGTAGGGTCGCGCTTACCCGTTTTTTCGGAAGCCGTAAGTATTCTTGTTAAGGCTAATGCTTCGTCGGGTTTTAGTGGCCTGCCATCGCGCTTGGCAGTTTCAATTATTTGGTCGGTTTGCTGATAGTAAAAGCGTTTTAACTTGATGTTGGCAAGCATATCGCTAGCTTTAAATTCTTTCCAGTTGCCTTCTTTACACCATCGACGGATTGTTTTTTCATGCACACCTATAATAGTGGCAACTTCGGTGGCGGGCATTTTGTGCTCTACATACAATAGGTAGGCTTGTTCTTTGTCTAAACTCATAGCTTAAAATTTTGTGTTGTTGGTGACGCATTGCCTGCCTGCGGCAGACTGGCTATAACACCAACAACGGTGTAAAACAGCTAAGTTACGTTGCAGCCGTGCGGTGCTGCAAAACTAATTTACCAATGTTCGGCTGTAGTGGAACATTGTTCGGTGTGGGCGGAATATTGGTAAAATTTTTTGGGAGTGGTGAATAGTTAATAGTGAGTGGTGGAGGGGTGGTAGAGAAACTCGCCCCCAAACCCTCACCGCTGCGGGGCAGGCACTAAGGTACTATGAACGTAACGTAAATATTAATTGTTGTTGGTTGACAGTTGACTGTTGTTAGTTTGTACTTCCCTAAATAAGGTTGACCGTTTTTTATTTAGGTTGATGATTAAAGATATTCATTACAGGTTTAGTTTCTAAGTTTTCCCAGTATTTTTCAAAC